>JAEEGL011676771.1_pt1 | contig 39384 bp, 36 predicted proteins | sample 9134231 | NCBI WGS metagenome assembly JAEEGL01 (sample SAMN16246548, study PRJNA631951) | gut metagenome | biome: gut microbiome; feature: rumen; material: fiber-attached | host: Bos | place: Iran: Karaj | collected 2018-10
ATGCGTCGCAGACAGCACCCAGCTCATGCCCGATTACACCACGTTCGGCTTCGCGTATATCTCCCCCGCAAAGCTCAGATCCGCCGTGGAGGAAAAGCTGCTTTTGTCCTATGAGGACGAGCTGAAGAAGGTCCTTCCGGAGGAGGCGGTCAAAGAAGCCGCGAAAAGCATGCTGACGGACGACGCTCTCGAGCTTGCTCTCGACCGCGTGTTCGTTCAGATAAATCTGATCTCCGATATGGAAAAAGCCGAGCTCGAGGAAGCGGTGAAGGCCGCGCTGGGAAAGACCATAATGGTCGTTCCCAAAACCGATCACGTCGTATATAAGGAGGCCATGGGCGAAGCCGAGGAAGGCAAGACCATGGGCTCGGTGCTGCCGGTGCTGTTTCTCGCCATCGCCGTTCTGACCATGGTCACGACCATGCACCGCATCGCGGCAAAGGAAAAGACCCAGATCGGCACTCTCAAGGCGCTCGGCTTCAAAAACCGGCGCATCCTTCGCCATTACACCCTTTACGGTCTTTTCATCGGTATCGTCGGGACGGTGTTCGGAGCGGCGCTCGGATACGCGGTCTGCAAGCTTATAATGAGCGAAAACGGGATGATGGGCACCTATTTCGACATGCCGGACTGGTCGGCCGCCGTGCCTGCGTTCTGTTATCCCGTGATCCTGGGCACTGTCGCGCTGCTGACGGTGATCAGCTTCCTTTCGGTCAGGGAGCAGCTCAAGGGCACCGCCGCCGACGCGCTGCGTCCCTATACCCCAAAAAAGATGAAAAAAAGCGCCCTTGAGCGCTTAAAGCTGTTTGACGGCATGAGCTTCGGCACCAAATGGAACCTGCGCGATCTGTCCCGCCACAAGAGCCGCCTCGCCATGACCCTCGTAGGCATCGCGGGCTGTATGATCCTGCTGGTCGGCGGTCTCGGCATGCGCGACACGATGGCGGGCTTCCTCGACCTTTTGAACGACGACATCTCGAACTACGCGACCAAGGTCAACCTGAGCGAGGACGCGGACGCCGAAAAGGCAAAACAGCTCGCCCGCGAGCTTGGCGGAGACTGGGAATCGCTTTCGGGCATCAGCCTTGACGGCGACACCGTGACCCTCGATATCGTCAGCAACGACAACGGCTATTACAACGTTATAGACCGGCAGAACCGCCGCATCGACCTGTCGGACGAGGGCGTCTACCTCTGCCTGCGCCTTGCGGACAGGGCGAAGATCGGCGACACGATCGAGTTTTCGCCCTACGGCTCGGACAAAACGTACACGGTGCGGGTGGTCGGGTACAACCGCTCGATCATGACCGAGAGCGTCACCATGACCGACGCGCTGGCGGATAAGCTGGGCATCGAATACTCCCCCACGGCGATCTATACCGAAAAGACCGCGGCCGAGATAGAAAGATCCGATCTCATAACCGGCAGGCAGGATCAGGCGCAGCTCATGGACAGCTTCAAAAGCTTCGTTCAGATCATGAACGCCATGGTCATCGTCCTCGTGATCGCCGCCGTGATCCTCGGCGTCGTCGTGCTCTACAACCTCGGCGTCATGAGCTACGTCGAGCGGTACCGCGAGCTTGCCACGCTGAAGGTGCTCGGCTTCAGGGACGGCTCCATCGGCAGGCTGCTCATTTCACAGAACGTCTGGCTGACCGTCGTCGGCGTGCTTATCGGGCTGCCCGCGGGCGTCGGCGTTCTCCACTGGCTTTTGACCGCCCTTGCGGGCGAATACGAGCTGTCGTTGATGCTCGGCCCCGTGACATACGTCGTTTCGATCGTTCTGACCTTCGGGACGTCGCTGCTCGTCGGGCTGATGATATCGCGCAAAAACAAAAAGATCGACATGGTAGAAGCGCTCAAAGGCGCGGAATGAGAGGTTTCATATGGACGTTATAAAAGTAAAGATCGACGGGATGATGTGCTCCATGTGCGAGGCGCATATATGCGACACGATAAGAAAGGCCGTGCCCGGCGCGCTCAAGGTCTCGGCGTCGAGAAGGAGGGGCGAGGCCGTGTTTCTGACCAAAACGCCGATCGACGAACGGGCGCTCGAAGACGCGATACGGAACACTGGCTATACCTTCGTATCGCTCTCATCCGAGCCCTACAAGAAAAAGAGTTTATTCAACTTCTGAAAAAGAAAGCAGACTGATCCTGATCTCAGTCTGCTTTTCATTTTCGGAGACTTTTAATGAGGACGGGCTCGCGCCTTCACTCGCCGGAAGGAGCGCCTTCACTTCTTACTCTCCCCAGGGATCGTCCTCGTAGGGGCCGAGGGCCTTTTCCCAGAAGGTCTGCTCCGGCCAGCCCTCGGTGTCGAGGTCGGCGCGGATGGCGCGGCAGTAATAGTCCAGCTTGGCCCTGATGTGGGGATTGTCCATGAACGTCCAGTACCATCCGGCGCCGGCGTATTCCATTATGCGGGCGCGATCCTCGGTGGAGTTGGTGGTGGCGTAGGTGTCGGTGAAGTAGGTGTAATCCACCGGCCTCGTGTACTGCCATTCTCCGCCGTACTCCCCTCCCCACTCGAAGCCGGGCGGCTGCAGGGCGTCCCAGTCGTCCTCGGAGAAGAAGGCGCCCTCGCGGTAGCCCACGGCGAACTCGAGGCGGGAGTCGAGGATATGGGAGAACTCATGGAACACCGTGGATTCGCTGAGCCAGGTGATATCGAAGACTATGTGGGTATATCCGTCCATCGGCTGGGTGAAGGCCGAATAGCTGCCGTCGCCGCCGTAGCCGTTGGTGGTGGTCAGATGCTCTATGAACTGCAGCTCTATATAGCGGCTCGTGCCGTAGTTGAGCTGAGGAAAGAAGTTTTCGGGGTATTTTTCGAGGGCGGACTCCAGCACGTCAAGAGCGTCGTTTATGCGCTGCTCGTCAAGGACGAGATCGGCCTTGAACACGCTGAAGACCTCGTCGCACATATCGGCGATCTTCAACCGAAGGCCGTATTTTTCGCCGATCTGCCGCGCCCGCTCGTAAAGCTCGGGCGACACCGCGTCACAGACCTTTTCCTCGGCCGTCAGCAGCGACGCGCCGCTCTGCCTTGCCGACGCCGACCAGAACATAACCCCGAGGCCTTCGTCGCCCGACACGGTGAAGAAGAACCCGTCGTACTCGGGGACGTAGATCGCGCCGTCGCCCATATAGCTCCAGCTGTTTTCGGGCAGGCTGATGCCGCTTATATATTCGCCCTGCATGTCGTAAAGGGAATAGTCCCGCTCGGCGCACGTGATGATATGCCTGCCCGAGGGCGCGAGATACACCGTATCCTCGCTCTCGAAGCTTATGCTGTTTTCGGCGGTGCCGGCGATATATTGCCGGCCGAGCCGCGCCAGCCACACCTCGCCCATTTTGGTGAGCTCGTCGAAAACGCCGCCGAAGGGCGCGGATATGAACTCGCCCTGCGCCGTATCATAGTATTTGCATTCGTAAAGAAGGGTGTCGGCGTTCACCGTTTTGACGTTGTAGCCCTCCGCGTCCTTGACCGAGACCATGACGTCCGAGCCGAAGTCGACGGCAAGCTCCGCATCGCCCGACGCGGGCTCCAGCTTCCATATCTTGCTGTTCCAGTCGTAGCTGTATACCGTCCGCCCGTCCGCGCTCAGCTTCCACCAGCCGCTCGGCAGCTCGTCGAGCTCGTCGAAGGTCTCGACGGTCTGCAGCTCTTCGTTGAGAACGAAAAGCCGGCCCTGCCACGGATCCAGGACGAAAACGCCCTCCTCCGTGGCCTGGACGGTCATCTCGGCGCCCTTGAAGACGACCGGGCCGATCCAGCCGCCCCTGGCAAGATCGAGGGCGTAAAGCTCGGTGTTCGTATCGTACTCAAGATAATCGTAATAATAGAATATCAGCTTGTTTTCGGTGCGTCCGACGCCGCCCGACCATCCCGCGCCGGGGGTGTCCAGCGCCAAAAGCGCCCCGTTTTCCGAAAGGGACCGGGCGCCGCGCAGCGCCTTCCTCTCGGGCATGACGGGCTCGGGGGAGATAAAGTTTTCGGGGTCGCCCGGCTCGGGCGGAGGCGGAGGCGCCGTCGTGGTCGTGGTCACCGGCTGCCGGGCGCTCGTCGAGCCCGTCGTGACGGTCGGCGTATTGCGCGCGCAGCCCGCAAGCGTCAGAAGGACCAGTATGCAGACGATCGCTTTTTTCAAAAGATCACCTCCGCGGCGTCAGGGCAGCGGGCAGAATTCATATCCCGCCTGCCTGACCGTATCTATGAATTCGGCCAGCATCTCGGTGTTGGTCCTGGACACGGCGTGCAGAAGGAATATCTCGCCGCCGTGCAGGCTGCCCGTGGCCTTTTTTAGCGCGTCGGCGACCGCCGGCTGATTCGCGGGGTCCCAGTCGGCATGGGCGAAGCTCCAGAAAACGGCCGTATATCCCATCTTTTTGAGAAGGGTCAGCGTCTGCTCGGAGAACGCCCCCTCGGGCGGTCTGCAAAAGCGCATCTCGTACTCGAAATTGTCCAGCATGTATTCGTGAAGCCCCGCCACCTCGTCGTAATCGCGCTCCAGCGTGACCTTGGTCATGTTGGGGTGCTTGACCGTGTGGTTGCCCACCTCGTGGCCCTCGGCGATCATGCGCCGCACGAGCTCGGGCGAGCTTTTGACGTAGTCCATGGTGACGAAGAAGGTCGCCTTTACCCCCTTTTGCGCCAGCACGTCGAGGATGGCGGCGGTGTAGCCGTTCTCATAGCCCTCGTCGAAGGTCAGATAGACCTTGCCCTCGTCGAAGCGCACGAAGTACGCCCCGAGCCCGCCGTATTTCTGCTGGAGCTGAACGCATGCGACCGGCCTTCCGTTTTCGTCGAAGATCGTACCCGGTCCCCAGGGCACCTGGTTTCCGTCCAGCTTCCTTATGGCCGCAAAGTCCATCGAGTCCTTGGACGGTATCATGCCGATCGGCCCCGCGGTCGTGCCCCGTGTGGTCGTCGCAGTCGTCGTGGTCGTGGTCGTAGTGGTAGTGGTAGTGGTAGTTGTCGTCGTACCCGTCGTCGTAGTAGTCGGCGGCGCGGACGTAGTGGTCGTCGTGGTGGTCGGAGGCGCGCTCGTCGTCGTGGTCGTGGTCGGAGGCGCGCTCGTCGTCGTGGTGGTCTCCGGCGGCACGTAATTGAAATGTCCGGTGGTGGTTATGGTGCCGAGCGGCCTGCATGCGCACAGCGAAAACGCCGCCAGCGCCGCAAGCACGAGGGCTGTGATCCTTTTTTTCATTTATCTTTATCCTCGCAGGGCTTTTTTCTTTTGACGGAGCGAGCGCGGAAAATGTTTCCTGTCACTTTTAATTAAAGTGTGCCAGCATATCCCCGCCCGTCTCGGAAAAACTAAAGAATATACGGCCGATTTTTAGCACTATTTTCCCTTGATTGCCAATAATTTACAATTCAGACACAATTTGTTGATTATTTGTTTACAAATCGGCCCTATACTGAAGTCACAAACGATAAGGAAATCTCAAACGCAAACGAAATTTCCTGCAATTTTTCCCAAGGAGGTCATATCATGTGGAATCTGGTTCCTTTTGAAAGAAGAGCGCGCGACATCGGCAGCTACTTCGACGATCTGGAAAAAAGCATTTTCAACAATTTTGAGGGCGCCGTGATGCGCACCGATATCATAGACAAAGGCGAGGCCTTTGAGCTCAGGTGCTCTCTGCCCGGCGTCAAGAAGGAAGACATCTCCATCAAGCTGCAGGACGGCAGCCTGGTCATCTCGGCCACGGTCAACGAGACTACCGAGAACTATCTGCGCCGCGAGACCCGCACCGGCACCTTCACCCGCCGCTTCTCGATGGAAGGCGTCGAGACCTCGGCCATCACCGCGGCCCACGAAAACGGCGTGCTCATCCTGACCCTTCCCAAGGTCAAGGAAAAACAGCCCGAAGAGACGGTCATCAACATCCAGTAAGCCACGCCTCCGCGGTCTTCCGCGGAGGCATTTTCCGCCTTGACGATTATATCACATTCCGGCGCGGATATCATCAAAAATCAAGCCCCTGAGGAGCTCCTCAGGGGCTTTTCTCATATGCCTGCGTTTTTCTGTTTTTGCGCTCTGGCGTCGTTAAGCACCAGGTCCTTGACCTTCATCAGTCTGGTCTGGTTGCCGCGCTCGTTTTCGTCCAGCTTCATCGAAATATATTTTATGGTCTCGTTGAGCTGGGGTATCATCACGTATTCCAGCGCGTTGACGCGGCGGCGGGTCTTTTCGATCTCGGAGGCCAGAAGCTTTACCGTTTTTTCCAGCTCTGCCAGTCTCAGCATGTCGTCCAGCAGCTCGCGCAGCGCCCTCAGCGACTCGTCCATGCGGGCGGGGGTGGTGGCGAAGGAATAGGGGTAGATGTCGACGCCGCTCTCGTGCCTGACCGAATAGACCGGCACGTTGACCGACATTATGTTTTTATATGAGATATCGATGTCGATATTGCCCATGGGATACATGAAGCTCTGCTCCAGCGCCTGCGGCGGAAGAAGGGCGGCCGCGGCGTCCATTCCCATATAGGAGTCGGCCATGTTGGCCTCGAGCCGGGCGCGGGTGCGCATGTTCTCGCGCACCAGGTCCAGAAACTGCTTCATCAGCTCGTCGAGCTTGTCTTTGAGCAGCTTGTGGCCGCGCGTGGCCGTAGCCAGCCTCTTTTTGAGGCGGCTGAGCTCCATTCTGGTCGGGTTTACGTTCAGGCGTGCCATTTATGCGCCTCCGGTCATTTTCTGTGAGCGGGATGATACTTCTCGATGAACTGGGGCTTGATGCGCTTGAGCTCCTCCTCGGGCAGGATGGACAAAAGCTCCCAGCCCAGATCGAGCGTCTCGATTATGCCGCGGTTCTGATAATAGCCCTGGTTCACGTACCTTTCGTCGAACTCGTCGGCGAACTTGGCGTAAAGCTTGTCGATATCGGTCAGCGCGGCCTCGCCCAGTATGGTCATCAGGTCCTTGGCCTCGGTGCCGCGGGCGTACGCCGCGATAAGCTGGTTCATGACGTTGGCGTGATCCTCTCTGGTCTTGCCGACGCCGATGCCCTTGTCCTTGAGTCGGGACAGGCAGGGCAGCACGTCGATGGGCGGCTCTATGCCCTTGCGGTAGCCGTCGCGGCTGAGGTAGATCTGGCCCTCGGTGATGTAGCCCGTAAGGTCGGGGATGGGGTGGGTGCGGTCGTCCTCGGGCATGGACAGAATGGGTATCATGGTTATCGAGCCGCGGCAGCCGTCAAGTCTGCCCGCGCGCTCGTACATGGTAGCAAGGTCGGTGTAGAGGTAGCCGGGATATCCGCGGCGGGAGGGGACCTCCTTGCGGGCGGCGGACACCTCGCGCAGCGCCTCGGCGTAGTTGGTGATGTCGGTCAGTATGACCAAAACCTGCATGTCCATCTCGTAGGCCAGATATTCCGCCGCGGTCAGCGCCATGCGCGGGGTGGAGATGCGCTCGATCGCGGGCTGGTTCGCAAGATTCATGAACAGCACCGAGCGCTCGATCGCGCCCGTGCGGGTCAGGTCGGAAATGAAGAAGTCGGCCTCCTCGAAGGTGATGCCTATGGCGGCGAACACCACGGCGAACTTTTCGTTGTCGCCCAGCACCTTTGCCTGGCGGGCGATCTGTGCGGCGAGGTTGGCGTGGGGCAGACCGGAGCCCGAGAAGATGGGCAGCTTCTGTCCGCGCACCAGCGTGTTCAGCCCGTCGATGGCCGAAACGCCCGTCTGGATGAACTCGGAGGGATATACGCGGGCCGCCGGATTCATCGGGGTGCCGTTGATGTCCATCCGCTTTTCGGGGATTATCTCGGGGCCTCCGTCGGAGGGACGGCCCATGCCGTCGAACACGCGGCCGAGGATGTCGGGCGAAAGGCCCAGCTCTATCGAGCGGCCGAGGAAGCGGACCTTGGAGGCGGCGAGGTTTATGCCGGCAGAGCTTTCGAAAAGCTGCACCAGCGCATCCGAGCCGTTGATCTCCAGCACGCGGCACTGGCGGCGCTCGCCGTTCTGCAGCTCGATCTCGCCCAGCTCGTCGTAGGCCACGTTCTCGACGCCGCGCACCAGCATGAGCGGGCCGGTAACTTCCTGTATGGTGCGGTATTCCTTGATCACAGCTCTTCTCCTCCCATGCTCTTGAATTCTTCGGCCATCTCGGAGCCGATGGCGCGGTATTCGTTCTCCCAGTCGGTCACGGCCTTGGCGCGGCCTATGCGGGCGCGGCAGCGGGCCGAGAAGACCTCGTTCATGGGCGCGCCGTTGTCCAGCGCCTCGCGGGCCCTCTCGCTGAAGGTCAGGATGAGGCCGAGCAGGGCGGACTGCTTTTTAAGATCGCAGTAGGAGTCGGTGTCGCTCATGGCGTCCTGCTGCAAAAAGTCCTCGCGGATCATGCGGGCGGTCTCCATGGTCAGGCGGTCTGGCGCGGACAGCGTGTCGATGCCGACCAGCTTCACGATCTCCTGCAGCTCGCTCTCCTTCTGCAGCACGTTCATGGCGTCCGAACGGCGGGCCATGAACTGACGGCCGATCTCGGTGTCGTACCACGGAGTCAGTCTGTCGAGATAAAGCGAGTAGGAGTTAAGCCAGTTGATGGCCGGGAAGTGCCTGGCGTAGGCCAGCGAGCTGTCAAGGCCCCAGAACACCTTGACTATGCGCAGGGTGGACTGGGAGACGGGCTCGGATATGTCGCCGCCCGGAGGGGACACGGCGCCGATGGCCGAGAGGGAGGCCTCCCTGCCGTCCGAGCCCAGAGCGACGACGCGGCCCGCGCGCTCGTAGAACTGAGCAAGGCGCGAGCTCAGATACGCGGGATAGCCGTCCTCGCCCGGCATCTCCTCGAGACGGCCGGACATCTCGCGCAGGGCCTCGGCCCAGCGGGAGGTGGAGTCGGCTATGACCGCCACCGAGTAGCCCATGTCGCGGAAATACTAGGCTATGGTTATTCCGGTGTAGATGGACGCCTCGCGGGCGGCCACCGGCATGTCGGAAGTGTTGGCTATAAGAACGGTGCGTTCCATGAGCGACCTGCCCGAACGGGGGTCGGTGAGCTCGGGGAACTCCCTCAGAACGTCGGTCATCTCGTTGCCGCGTTCGCCGCAGGCGATGTAGACCACTATGTCCACGTCGGACCACTTGGCGAGCTGGTGCTGGGTGACCGTTTTGCCCGAGCCGAAGGGGCCGGGTATGGCGGCGGTGCCGCCCTTGGCTATGGGGAAGAAGGTGTCTATCGTGCGCTGGCCCGTGATCATGGGGATGTCGGGGGGCAGCTTCTGCTTGTACGGGCGCTCGACGCGCACCGGCCAGCGCTGCATCATGGAAAGCTCGCGCTTTCCCTCGGGGCAGTCGACGACGCACACCGTCTGCTCGACGGTGAACTCGCCCTCGGATATCGACGCGACCGTACCCGAAACTCCCACGGGCACGAGCACCTTGTGGGATACGACCTCGGTCTCCTGTACCGTGCCGATGATGTCGCCCGGCACCACCTCGTCGCCCTCCTTCACGCAGGGGACGAAGCGCCACAGGGAGGCACGGTCGAGAGCGTCGGCCTTGACGCCTCTTTCGATGCGGTTGCCCGACAGCTTTTTGAGCACGTCCAGCGGGCGCTGGATGCCGTCGTATATGCGGGTGAGCATGCCGGGGCCGAGCTCCACCGAAAGGGGCGCTCCGGTGGAAACGACCTCGTCGCCTGGCTTGAGTCCGGCAGTCTCCTCGTAAACCTGAATGGAGGCGCGGTCTCCGCGCATTTCTATTATCTCGCCTATAAGCTGCTTGGGGCCGACCCAGACCACGTCGAACATGTTGGCGTGATCCATGCCGCCGGCCACTACCAGCGGGCCGGATATTTTGATGATTTCACCGTTTTTCATGGTGCTCCTTTCCTGAGCCGGGGCGCTCATTTGTCTTCTTTGAGCAGATCTACGCCCACGGCGCGCTCCACAGCCGCGTGAAGCTCCTTCATGGCCACGCCGTCGGTCCCCTCGCGCGAGGGGATGGGGATTATCGCAAGGGAAGGATCGTCTTTATATTTGGCTATCTGCGCGGGTATGAGCGACGCCGCCTTTTCGGTGACGAAGACCACGCAGCAGTCCTTTTTGATGAGCTCTCTGAGGGCGGCGGCCGCGTCGTCCGCGGTCTCCGCCTCGCAGGCTATAAGGCCCAGCGCGCGAAAGCCCATCACCGACAGTCTGTCGCCTATTATACCGGCCTTATACATTTATCTCACCCATCCTCTCGATTATCTCGGCGGAGGGCACGCCCTGCTTGAGAAGGGCGCATATCTGCCTGACGCGGGCGATCTCGTTTTCCACCGCCAGCGCGAAGGCCGGCACGCACCTGTCTCCGAAAACGTCCCGCCTGCCCTGCTTGGAGAACTCCGAAAGCTTTTCGCTGACAGCTCTGTCCTCGTCCTCGCCCTTGAAGGGGTAGTCCGCCTCGTTCGTCGAGCAGACCGTGCCGCCCGGAATGCTGCGCGGGGCGAAAAAGCTTTCGTCCTTGCCCGCCTTGCGGGCGCGGCGCAGCAGCTTGAAGTTGCAGCCGTCTATGTAGAGCGCGGCGTACTGCTCCAAAAACGAGTTGCCGCGGGCGCACTCGATCATCTGCCCCGCCGCCCAGCGGTCGGCCTCTGCGTCGGACAGGGTAGGATCGGACGTTTCGCGCAAAAGCCCGACGCACTTTTCGAACGCGGGCTGCGACTCCAGCTCCTCGGGGGTGAGCCTGCCCTGGGGCGACAGCAGTCTGTACGCGTCCGCCCCGGTGAGCTTCGCCTTGTAGAGCGCCTTGAAGTTGTGCAGATCGTAGGGCACGCGGCACACCGCCATGCCCGCAGAGCTCGGCGACCAGCGCTCGAGAAGATCGAAGTATCTGGCTCTGCGGGAGTCGGCCGCGTTTTCAAGACTGAGCGCGTCGAAGGGATCGCACTCGGCCCAGCCCGCGCCCGTGAGCACCGCGGCGCATTCCTCGGCCGTGCGGCTGTCGGCGAGACGGTCGTATTCCTTTTTGCCCAAAAGGCCGTTTTCCAGCACCTTTATACGGGCGTTGATGGAAAGATAATCGTCCAGCAAGCTTACTCCTCCTCCCTGAAAAGAAGCTCGGACACCGGACGCGCCATCTCCTTTTCAAGGTCGCTCAATATGGCTTCAAAGCCGTAATTCACCGTAATGGTAGGTTTGATCAAAAGGAAGCCGCCCTTGATGTCGGCGGGCTCGCCCAGCGTGACGTTGCCGCCGGCCAGACGCGGGCCGAGAGACGAGTGGCGGTCGGCCGAAAGACGGAGCACTCCCCCATCCTCGCCCGCGGCGCGCTTTACCATGGGCTCGAGCAGCTTGAACATGCTCTCGTCGTCCATGTCGGCAAGGCGCATGGAAGCGAGCCTGAACACCTCCTTGAGGATGTCCTGCTTCTCCTCCTGGATCAGCCTGCGCTCCTCGCGCACGGCCTCGACGCGGGCGCGGTCCATGATGTCGGCGGTGAGCTCGTTGGTCTCCGCCTCCATGCGGCGCCTGGTCTCGGCGCTTTCGGCCTCGAAGGACGCTGTGCGCTCGCGCGCGCGTTCCGCGGCCTCGGCGGCTATCTGGGCCGCTCTGGCCTCGGCGTCGGACTTTATGCGTCCGAGTATCTCTTCAAGACCCTTCATATCATACCAGCCTGGGGATGGAGAACACCGCCAGGACGGAGATCAGAAGCGCGAGGACGGCGTAGGTCTCGACCAGACCTGCGGAGATGACGCCCTTCATGCTCTCTTCGGGCTTCTTTGCGACTATCGACAGTCCGGCGGTGGCGACTCTGCCCTGACGGATGGCCGAATAATAACCGACGATGGCTATGGGCAGCGCGGCCAGGATATAAGCTATGCCCTGGGCGATGGGAAGGCTGCCGTTGAGCACGTTGCCGTTGGTGAACAGGATAAGGAAGGACACCAGCAGTCCGTAAATGCCCTGGGTGCCGGGGAGCGCGATAAGGATGACCACGCGGCCGAAGGTCTCGGGTGCCTCGGCGAGAAGACCGGCAGCCGCTTCAGCGGTGGAGCCGACGCCCTTGGCCGAGCCCATGCAGGGGATGGTTACTGCCAGCGCCGCGGCGAAGATCGCCATGCTGGAGCCGGAAAAGATGTACGAGAAAAGTTTGCCCCATTCCATTTAGTTATCCTCCTTCAGGATATCAGTGTATTTTGTATTTATTTTCAGCGGTTCAAAAGCGCGGCCTCCGCCCTCATAGAACCGCCCGAAAAACTCGACGTACTGAAGGCGTCCGGTATGGACGTACGCCCCCAGCATGCTGATGGCCAGATTGAACACGTGGCCGATGATGAAGACTATTATGAAAAGCACTATGCCCGCCGGCCCCTTCATCATGGTGCCCATGCGGTTGAACACCTGCCCCATGACCGCGCCCGAAAGGCCCAGGGCCATTATGCGCGAGTAGGACATGGCGTCGGAGAATATGCCGGTGATGCCGTAAAGGGCGGAAAATCCGCCGGTGAAGCGTTTGAGCCCCTTTTCGCCCCAGCCGCCGAAGATCAGCATGACGGCGACTCCCGCGATCATGAGGTACATGCCCAGCTTGCTGCCCTTGACCAAAACCAGCGCCGCGACGCCCGCAAAGATGAGGTACCACGAAAGCGAGCCGGTTATGCCGCCCACCACGTCTCCCCTCTTTATGCGCCTCGCGGACACCAGCGCCATGGCGTACATGATGTGGATGATGCCCAGCACTATGGAGAAGATCAGCATGGTCAGCGGGTCTTCAAGCGGGTTGAACCAGAGCGGCGGTATGGTGATCTCTTTTCCGAGGAAGGCGCCCGAGAAGGCGGTGATCGCGTCGGAGAAGTAGCCGCCCGTTATCACTCCGGCCACGGCCGTGGCTATGCCGCAGTACATGAAAAGGGTCAGCATGCTCTTCATGCCGCCGCGCGGCTTGAGCAGCTTGAGGCCGAGGAAACACCCCAGCGTTATCAGTATGCCGTAGCCGACGTCGGCCATCATGAAGCCGAAGAATATGAGATAAAATATCGAAATGACGGGATCGGGGTCGAAAATGCTGTCGTAGGCGGGCATGCCGAACATCTTGACGACCTCGTAGAAGGGCTGGGTGAACTTGCCGCTCTTGAGCTTGATGGGCACGTCGTCCCCCTCGCCGGGATCTTCGAGCTCGTAGCCGCAGCCGGCTTTGGTCAGCACCTTTTCGCATTTTTCGCACTCGCTCTCGGGCACCCAGCCCGAAACGATTACGGTGGACTCGGTGCGCGCCTGACGACCGAGCGTGCTCTCCTGCTCCTCAATGAAGGCGATGGCGTCGATGGCCGTCTCCACGTCGCCGCGCCATTCGCCCGCGGCGCGCAGGCTTTCCTCGCAGGCGCTGAGCTCGCTCCTCCTGCGCTCGAGCACCGCCCTCTGCTCAAGGACGTTGTCCTCGGCCGTGCCGCGCAGGCCGGAAAAGTCGGGCTCGGTCACGCCCAGCGGACGCAGGGCGGCCATGACCTTATCGCGGTCGTCGCGCAGGCAGATCATGGTATAGTAGCCGTTGGAGCCGTCGCGGGACACCTCGTCCAGAACGCAGGGCAGCTCGCCCAGAGCGGCCTCGACCTTGGCGATGCTCACGGGGATCTTTTCAAGAGAGCATGCGGCCTTCTCGGTGCCGCCGTACTGCAGCGGCATGTCCAGCTTCGTCCACGGCTCCAGCGAGCTTATCAGACTTTCGGTCTCGTACACCGACCGCTTGAGCCCCTCGAGGCGCCTGCCTCGCGCCACGATCTCCTCCGCCTTTTCACGGGCGGGGGCGAGGTCTGCGAAAAAGGCCTGCTCGCTGACCTCGCGCTGGGTCTTGATCAGGCCGCCCTTGGCGGGCGCCCATCTGTCCAGCAGGGCCAGCGCCTCAGTGAACGCCGTCTTGTCGGGCGTTTCGCCCGCGGCGTCTTTTTTAAGAAAATCGTACCGCTCGCAAAGGCCGGTCTTCTCGGCCGAATCCAGCTGGACGGTGCCCAGCTTTGACAGCGAGCGCAGCACCGCGCGCTTGTCCTTCTCGGGGACGGCGGCGGTGAGCTTTTTCATTCTGACGATAGCCATTCAGATCTTCTCCAATTCGGATATGACCGCTTTTACCGCCTCGTCCAGCCGCTTGGCCGCACTCTCGCGCAGACGAGCGCACTTTTGCTCGGCGCCCAGCACGGTCTCGGCCTTCATGGCCCTTGCCGCGGTGCGGGCGTTCTCGATCGCCTCGGCGCGCTCGGCTTCGGCCTTCTCGACCGTCTTTTTCACCAGATACTCGCCGTTGGTCCTGGCCGAGGATACCGCTTCGTCGGCGGCGGCTCGGGCGTTGTCAAGCAGCGCCTGTGCCTCTTTTTCGGCTTCGTTTATCTTTTCGATGGCTGTCAATCCTATCTCTCCCTTCCGGCCCTCGCCCTTCGGGCGGAGCCCGACCGAGTTTGACGATAATGCGTTCCCGTATACAGAACGCTATATTTGAACATTATAATTATATTTCTTTTGCCCGTTCCAGTCAATCGAAAAACCAACTTTTTTGCGCAAAAAAGCCCGGGGCGGCGCCCCGGGCACAAATTTTTTCATTTATAAAAACCTGGCGATCTGCTCCTCGTTCACGAGCTCGGCCTCGCGCAGCTTGCGAACGCCCTCGCGCTGCCCGTCCGCGCCCCATCTCGCTCTGTCCACGGCGTCCGTCAGCCACGCCCCGGTGATCGCTCTCACGTCGCGGCACAGCTCGGGGCAGCCCACGTATTCCATAAAGCCCGACACCTTGAGATCGTACGACAGCGCCGCGAACGGCACTCCGGCCGCCGCCGCGAATATCAGCGAGTGCAGGCGCATGCCGACCACCGCCCGCATGCGCGACATAAGGCCTATCATGAGGCCGGCGTCGACGTTGTCGGGTATCTGAGCGACGCAGGACGGCGTGTGCGTGAGCTCTGCCGCCTTTTTGGAAAGGTGCACGTCGGCCGGCGTTTCCACCGGCACGAAAACCGCCGTCCAGCCGTATTTCTCGTATATGTGCTCGGCGGCCAGCGCGTACGGGCGCAGATCGTCGAGCCCCTGCCAGGAGCGCAGGGCGAAGGCGACGTACTCTCCGTTCTCTTTGAGGCCGCATTTTCTCATGAAGGCGTCCACGTCCTCGCGCGGCGCCGCATCCATCCGCACCACCGGGTCCGCCGAAAGATAGATCTCGGGGCCCTCGACCTCGAGCTCGCGAAGCTCTGCGAGCGAGGCGGGATCGCGCAGGGTTATGACGTCCACCGCCGAGGAAAGCACCCTGCGGGTCGCCTTGCGGTTGCCCTGCCGCTGGACGTGTCCTATGCCGCAGCCGTACATGAGCACCCTGGCGCCCCTTCTGTGGGCCGCGAGCAGGGTGTAAAGATAGAACCTGAGCGAGCGCGACGAAGTCACGTCCTGGATAAGGCTGCCGCCGCCGTTGATATAAAGCCCCGCCCTGCGCATGGCGCGCAGGAAGGACGGGAAGCTGAAGGTATAAACCGCGTCCACGCCGTGAAGCTCGCGGGTGGCCATGGGTTTTCTGGTCATGACGGTTATCTGCACGTCGGGCTTCTGCGCCCTGAGCGACGCGATTATGGCGCTGAGTATGGCCTCGTCGCCCGAGTTGCCGCGTCCGTAAGCGCCGCAGAGCACCACCCGGTCGGCCCGCGTGATGCCGCCCCGGCGCAGTATGCCGGCGTATATCTGCTTCTGGGTCTCGCCCATCTTGTCTATCGAATATTCGGCCGACGCCTTTTCGTAAAGCCGCCGGGCGAACGTCCTTCTCTTTTCGGGATCGGCCGCGAGCTCGAGCATGTACTTTCGCAGCGCCCGCTCGTCGCCCGGCTCGAATATATAGCCGTTTTCGCCCGACGTTATCAGCCTGCGCATACCGCCGACGTCCGAGGTTATCACGGCGCAGCCCTCGCGCACGCCCTCGAGCACCGAGTACGGGAAGGACTCGGAGATCGAGCACAGAACGTCGATGTCGCACGCGCCGAAGAAGCTGTGAACGTCCTTTATCCAGCCGCAGAAGGCCGCCTTGCCTCCGAGGCCGAGGTCTTTCGCCATGCGCTTGAGCATCTCGGCGTCCTCGCCGTCGCCGCCTATCAGAAGGCGAAGGCCGGGCTCGTCCCGCAGGGCCGAGGCGAAGGCGCGAAGCAGGGTGGGTATGTCCTTGACCGGCGAAAGGCGGGCAAGGATGCCGAAGACGGTGTCGCCCGGCCGGTAGTCGAGCCCCATCGCGCGAAGGTATTCGGTCTTGTCGAAATCCGCCGCCTTTTCCGAAAAGTCCACGCCGTTATAGATCGTCATTATCCTCTGGGGCGGATAATGACGGCGTATCATCATCTGCTTGAAGCTGTCGGAGACCGTGATCCAGCTGTGGAAGGAGCGCAGGGCCAGCGCGTTCATCGCGCCCAGCGTCATCCTTTTGGCCAGCGAATGCATATAGTCCAGCCGCCAGTCGGAGTGGATGGTGGTCACCGTCTTGACCCCGCGCACGAAAAGGCGCACCAGCGCCCCGGCGAGGTTGGCCTTGGCGCCGTGGCAGTGCACTATGTCGGGGCGGTTCTTTTTCACGTATTTTATGAGTCTGACGTAGTCGGCCGGCACGAAGCGCGACCAGAAGAGCTCGGTCTTGATCCCCTCGGCGACGGCGTCGTCGTAGAACTCGCCCGAGCGCATGCAAAGAAGCTCGCCCTCTTCGCCGAGCGCCTTCAAAAGAGTAAAGATATGGGGCTTCGCGCCGCCGCGGTCGCCGCCGCCGGCGATGTGGAAAACCTTCATGGCGCCCTCCCTTTCCCGTTTTCTCTCATTTTATATTATATCCGCGGAAGGTCTTTTCCGCAAGCGCGGCTTTGCGCCGCGATGCGACAAATTAATTTGTTAAAATACTTGAAATAATATGCCCCTCGGTGTATTATATTCTTTGGAATGAATTTCGGTCAGACGCCGTCTGACGATCATGATATCAAGATGGAGATACTCTATGAAGAATTATCTTGCTATGCCCCCGGAAGACCTTTCCGAAATGGTCCTCATCTTCGCGTGCCGACGCATGGACGAATTCGACCGCATGCCCTCGGGACGCTCCGCATACACTCCGGCAGAGCTCATGGTGGCCTCGCGCATCCGCATGTTCCCCGGCCTGACCGTGACCGATCTTGCCAAATACTTCGGCCGCACCAAGGGCGCCATCTCCCAGCTGGTCAAAAAGCTGCGCGACAAGGGCCTGTGCGAGGGTCAGACCGACTCGGCGGACAGAAAGAAGATACTGCTCAAGCTCACCCCGCTCGGCGAGCAGCTCTGCCGCTCCCGCGGCGAGCACGTGCGCGAGATCATGCAGGAGAACATGAACGAGCTCATCGCCATCGTCGGCGAGGACGCGCTCAACGGCTACTTCGCCGTCATCGACACCATCAACCGTTTCGACGCCGAAGGCAACCGCAGATAAACATCGTGAAAAAGAAAGACGCGGCAGCAGCCGCGTCTTTTGTTTTGCTCACTTTCGGGCTTTTTTCGGCCCGATATTTATCAGCGCGATCGCGCCTATCACCAGCGCCATTCCCAAAAGCTTGAACGCCGGCATGCTCTCTTTGAAAAACACCGCGCCCAGCACGGCCGCCGTCACCGGCTCCAGCGACGCCATCACCGACGCCTGTCCGGCCTCGGTATACCGCAGGCCTTCCGAATAGAAAACGTAGGGCAGTATGCAGGCGACGACCGCCATGCCCAGGCAGGAAAGGATGCCCTTCGCGTCCGTGACGCCCGACAGATTGCCCAGCACGCCGCTCAGCGGCACAAGCCCCGCCCCCGCGAAGAGGAAGGTGTAAAAGGCCAGCGTCTTCGCGCCGTATTTTCTCAAAGCGTATTTTCCGAAGATGGAGTAAAGGGCGTAGAAAAAGCCCGAGGCCACGCCGAGCAGGGCCGCCCGCGGCATTATCCTGCCGCCGCCCAGCACACCGCAGACCAGCACGCATCCCGCGACGGTCATAACGAGCGCCGCGATTTTTTTGAGCGTTATACTCTCTTTGAACAGAAAGCGCGACATGACCATCACGAAGGCGGGCGCCGTGTATAAAAGCACGGCCGCGACCCCCATGCCCGAAAGCTGGATGGCGCGGAAATAGCACAGGTTGAAAAGCATCAGACTGGCGACGCCCGAGCCCAGGAACATCCATATGTCCCTGAGCTCAAAACGAAAGGCCTTCCTGTCGGTGATCAGCAGAAAAACCCCGTATATCACGGCCGCGAGCGAGCAGCGCACGGCCGCGACCTGCATGGCCGTGAGTCCTCTGTCGCCGAGAAGGTACAGAAAGACCCCCATGAAGGCCCAGAGCACCGCGGCCGCGAGTATCAGTATTTTCTTCATGACTCTTCAGGAAGCGGGAAGTCTTCCTTGGGGAACCTGCGCACCGCCAAAAACCAGTAGCTCACCTGGAAAATGCTGGTGATCGTCCACGAGATGGGATAGGAAACGTAGACCGACTCCAGCGTGCCCACCGACCTGAATACCAAAAGGATCCATATCACCCTGAAGGCGCAGGTGCCGACCAGGGTTATCAGCATGGGCTGCAGCGACTTTCCGAGCCCGCGCAGGCCTCCGACGAAAACGTCCATGAAGCCGCACAAAAAGGTGGTTATGGTCACTATGGATATCCTTATCATGCCCACTGCGATGACGCTGGGGTCGGGATTGTATATGCTCAGAAGCGAGGTGTGGAAAACGTAGATTATGCCGCCCAGAAGGATGGCGGCGCTTATATCCATGATCATGACCGTGATCATGACCCGTCTCATGCGCTTGTACTGCCTCGCGCCCAGGTTCTGGCCGACGAAGGTCAGCGCCGCGTTCTGAAAGCCGGTCAGAACGGCGTACATGAAGCTTTCGAGGTTGCCCGCAGCGGTGTTTCCGGCCATCACGACCGAGCCGAAGGAGTTGATCGACGACTGGATCAAAACGTTGGAGATGGAGAAGAGCGAGCCCTGGATGCCCGCGGGCAGGCCTATGCGCAGGATGGAGCGCAGCTCGTTACGGTAGATATGCGACTTTTTGACGAAGAACTGATAGGCCGCGCCCTTTTCCTTTATGAGACACCTGACCGTCAGCACGGCGGACAGAGTCTGGGAGGCCACGGTCGCTATGGCGACGCCCGCGACGCTCATGTGCAGCACTATGACGAAAAACAGGTTGAGTCCCACGTTGAGAACGCCCGATATGCTCAGATAGATCAGCGGCCTTTTCGTGTCGCCCACGGCGCGCAGAATGGCCGAGGCGTAGTTGTAGACCATGTTGGAGACCGTGCCTATGAAATATATCCTCATGTAAAGCTCGGACAGGTTTATGACGTCCTCGGGCGAGCCCATCTTCTCAAGGGCGAACCTGGTCGCGCACTCACCTATGACGGTGACGAGCAGACCGCCCAGCACGGCCAGCGGCAGCGCCGTGTGCACCGTGCGGAACACCCTCTCGTTGTCCTGAGCGCCGTACGCCTGAGACACCGTCACGCTCGAGCCCACCGAAAGGCCTATGAAAACGTTCGTCATCAGCATTATCAAAGAGCCCGTCGAGCCCACGGCGGCCAGCGCCTGAGGCCCTGCGAACCTGCCCACGACCACCATGTCCGCGGCGTTGAAAAACAGCTGCAGAAGGCTGGACAGAATCAGCGGTATGGCGAATGCGATGACGGCGGGCACGATCGGCCCCTTGCGCATCTCAACGTTTCTTTGCGAAAACATCTCTGACTTCTTTCCCGCGGTCTCCCGCGTCTTTTTATCAAAGAATATGTTATGCCCTTCCGCCGTCTTTGTCAACCTTATCCCCCGGCGCAGCATACAAAAAAGAGCTGCCTTGCGGCAGCTCCTGCTTTTTCAAATCATCCGCCGAACGCCTTGAGCAAAAAGCCCGCGGCGATGGCCGAACCTATGACTCCGGCGACGTTGGGGCCCATGGCGTGCATCAAAAGGAAATTCGAAGGATTGGCCTTCTGCCCCTCGCTTTGAGACACCCTCGCGGCCATCGGCACTGCGGATACTCCGGCGGAGCCGATCAGCGGATTTATCTTGCCGCCCGACAGCCAGCACATGAGCTTGCCGAACAAAAGTCCGCCCACCGTGGAGAACGCGAAGGCGATCAGGCCCAGAAGCACGATCTTCAGGGTGTCGAGGACCAGGAACCTTTCCGCGACCGTGGTTGCTCCGACCGATATGCCCAAAAACAGAGTGACCGTGTTCAAAAGCCCGTTCTGCGCCGTATCCGACAAACGGTCGGTGACGCCGGTCTCCCGAAGCAGGTTGCCGAACATCAGACATCCTATCAGCGGCGCCGTGGACGGGATCAGCGATATGACCAAAAGGGCCACGACGACGGGGAATATTATCTTTTCGCGCTTGCTGACCGCGCGAAGCTGCACCATTTTCACCGAGCGCTCCTTCTGAGTGGTCAGAAGGCGCATGAGCGGCGGCTGGATCATCGGGATCAGCGCCATGTAAGAGTACGCGGCGATGGCTATCGGCCCCAGAAGCTCGGGCGCGAGCCTGGTGGCCGTGAAAATAGCCGTAGGTCCGTCGGCGCCGCCTATGATGCCGATGGCCGCGGCGAACCTTTCAGGGAAGCCCAGGAGCACCGCGCCGAAAAAGGCGAGGAAAACGCCCAGCTGAGCCGCGGCCCCGAGAATGAGACATTTGGGATTTGAGATCAGCGGTCCGAAATCCGTCATGGCACCTATGCCGATGAAGATGATCGACGGATAAAGGCCGCATTTAACGCCTATATATAATATATCAAGCAGGCCGCCCTGGGCTATTATCACGCTGTAATTGTGGAACGCCGGGCTCGACGAGTCGAGAAAGGCCTCCCACATCTCGGGGTGATAAAGCTCCGCGCCGGGGATGTTGGCCAGAAGGCAGCCGAAGGCGATGCCCACCAGAAGCAGCGGCTCGAATTTTTTGCGTATGCCCAGATACAAAAGCACCAGCGCGACGACGATCATGATCAGGTTTTTCCATCCGCCGGAGCTGAAATAGGAGGCGATCCCCGAAGCCAGCCACAGTTCCTTAAGCGTGTTCAGCACGTCCATAATCACTCACCCGCAGGTCAAATGATCGACATGAGCAGCTGTCCCATATCCACGAAATCGCCCTTTTTGACTGCGATCGAAGCTATCCTTCCGGTCTTTTCCGCGCAAACGGGTATCTCCATCTTCATGGCGTCCAGAACGACCAGCGTATCGCCCTCGTTCACGGCGTCCCCGATGGATACGGGAACGTCCATTACAAGGCCGGAAACGGGCGCGAGCGCCTGAACCGCGTTTTCCGCAGCGGCGGGCGCCGCAGGCGCGGGCTTTTCGGGCTCCGGCTGCTTCACCGCGGGCTCGGCCTTCTTTTCGGGCGCTTCTTCGGAAAAGATCTCCTCGGCGTCGACTTCATAAATGCGCCCCTGCCATACTATTTTGAAATGTCTCATTTGCGCTCTCCTTTTTCTTCGTTGCTCTCGTCCATCATCATGCGTATCGCGGCCGCCATCACGGCGACGGGCAGCTCGTCCTCATCCTGCCGAGGCTGCGTCTGCGGCGCCGGCGCGGTCTCTTCGCGCACGGCCGCGGGCCCTGTCATTATCCTGCCGACGACACGGATCACGACCATCAGGATCAAAAGACCCAGAAAGACCGTGCCGTATCCCGCGGCGGCCGTCAGGAGCGAGCTGCGCACCGCGGCTGCGGAACCGATCAAAAAAACGTTAAGCATATCTTCCTCCGGGCCCCGCGTCACAAAAGGCCGATCAGCGTTTCGATGTCCCTTTGCTTTTTAAGGGCCTCTTCGTGGGTCATCTTTTTGAATCTGACAGTGTCGCCCGGACGCACCTGACCCGCCTTCCAAAGCTCTGCCGCGGGAACGGTGGCGTAGCAGATGAAGCCGCCCAGGCTGGGGCCGTCCGCGCCTATGATTATGGGTACGTCGCCCGAAAAGTTGATCGTGCCGATGGCGTAGGTGAAGTCTATCTGGTTGGACGGATAGCTTCCGCCCTCGCCGCCGTCCTTGCGCGAAAACTCGGGCTTGGGCCCCTCGAGGCGCACGCCCAGGCGGTTTGCGTTGCGCGAGACGGTATAATCGGTCTTGTAGAATTCTTTGGTGAACGCCTCGGTGAAATAATCGGGGCTGTAATGCGGTCCCGGTATCACGCCTATCTCCCAGCTGCGGGAAAATTCCGGCTCGAAGGTCAGCCCGAGCTCGGTGCGGCCGGGCACGGGCAGGACGTTCGAAAACACCTGCACCATGTCTCCCTTCTGCAGTCTCCTGCCCTCAAAGCCGCCGAAGCCGCCGTGAGCGAAGGTGGATCTGCTGCCGAGGTATTCGGGCACGTCTATGCCGCCGCGAACGGCCATATAGCAGCGGAACCCTCCGCCCTGTATGCCGCCCATGCGCAGCACCGTCCCCGCCTTGACCTCGACCGCCCTGTACCAGGGCACGGGCGCGCCGTCGATGCTCGCCTGGAAGCGGGCGCCGGCGAAGGCGATAACGGCGTCGTCGTGGAAGCGTATCGAGGGCCCCAGGGCAGTGATCTCAAGTCCCGCGCAGCCCGCGTCATTGTGCACGAGCCTGTTCGCTATGCGGAAGGACACCGGATCCATCGGCCCTGAAGGCGGGATGCCCACGCTCCAGTATCCGAGTCTGCCGGGATAGTCCTGAACGGTGACTTCAAGTCCCGGATTAAGTATCTCAAACATCGTCAATACCCCTTCACCGCTTGTTCTCTGGCCTCGGCCTGCTGTTTCAAAAAGCTTTCGGTCTCAGCCTTCACGCTTTCGACGTGTCTGCGGTATTCGTCCGCGTCGAAAACGCCTTCTTCGATCTTGAAACGATATCCGTCGCTGCGCACGAGCGCGGCCAGCTCGTCAAGCTCGCGCTCGGGCACGGCCTCGAACTTTATCCTGTCGAACGACCGCAGCAGCCACGGCGCTTCTTTGAACGCCGCGTTGATCTGGCGCGCGTCCCAGAACGGCACCGTTCGCCCGATCAGCTGATATCCTCCGGGCGACTCCATGGGATAGATGCATATGAACGATCCGCCTATGCCCACGGCGCCCTCCGGCGTCATGGTCCTTGCCGGATTATACTTGGGCGCGCTCAGTCTGTACCTCGGATCGAGGGGCACGGCGCAGGGCGCTCCGAGATAAACGTCGCCCAGACCCATGACCATATGCTCGGTCGAAAGCATGTATTTCTGAACGTCCTCTATCCTCGAAAGTCCGTTACAGCGGGCGACGAACTCCATATTGTCGGGCAGATACGGCGCGCTGGGACGGACGGTCTGCATATATCTTTGGATATACTCCAGCGTCCTCGAATCGTGGAACGCTATGGGAAGGATCACGGATCTGGAGGGAACGGGCTCGTGCTCCAGCTCGCGCGCCTGCTTTTCGGCCATCACGACGATGTCGATCATGTTCTGCAGCGGCAGCTCGAGCCCGTCGTAGGTTATGAGCGCCGAACGGACCCCGGGCGAAATGTCTGTAAGTCCGCGCACGTTCATGCCGCGTATGATCTTTTCGATCCAATGCATCCTTACCCGATACATTATATCTATCTTTTCCTCGCCCAGCTCGACGAGGATGTTGTCGGTGCCGCAGATGCGTATCACGACCCTGCGGTCGGGATCGTCCGGGTTTATCACCCGCGCTATCGCTTCCGAATAAACGCTCATTTATGCCTCCTTCGGCTTGGAGCCTGCAAATTCCTGCTTGATCTCGGCAAGGGCCTCGGGCCCGGTGATCAGATCGTATCCGCACTGCGCCATTATCTTGGCCGTATGCACGCACACCTTCTGGCCGACGGGCGAGCCGCCCAGAGCGACCACCGACCAGTGGTGCTCGGGGCAGGATCTTACCATGCCCATGCCCATCATCTGGGAAGCGGGAAGGATCTGACTGACGTCGTTGAAGTCGGACGACTGGAAATAAAGGGGCGTTTTGCCGGTGAGCGGCTGTATGTTCGTCGGAAGCACGTCCTGCTCACAGTCTTTGCCGTAAACGTTCCTGTATATCTCGGCGGCGTACGCCCTGTCCTCGTCGGAGAACTCTATCTCGCCCACGTCGACGGCCGCGCGGCGGAAATGCTTGTTGAGCGTGTGCAGTATTTTCGTTGCGGCGCAGGAGGAGAGCTCTCTCCACTCCACCTCGGTCTCGGTCATCATGGCCGCGCCTTTGGCTATTTTTTTGACCCTTTCGACCACCTCGTCGCAAAGCTCGCGGCTGCCCGCCCTGATGAAATAATGGAGCTGGGCGTAATCGGGCACCACGTTGGGTCTTTCTCCGCCGTGGGAGTATACGTAATGCATCCTGACCTCGTCGGGCACGTGCTCTCTCAAGAACTGGACCCCCACGTTCATAAGCTCGGCCGCGTCCAGAGCGCTGCGTCCCTTTTCGGGGCTCGCAGCGGCGTGGGCGGTCTTGCCGTGAAAGTCAAAGAGCATGTTGGTATTGGCCAAAAGAACTCTTTCGGAAACGAAGAGCGCCTCGTTCGCCGGGTGCCAGGCGAGACACACGTCCACTCCGTCGAAGCAGCCCGCCTTTATCATGAGCGCCTTGCCCTGGATGGTCTCCTCGGCGGGGCAGCCGAAATAAACGACCGTGCCCTCGAGGCCTTCCTTTTCCAGCGCCGTTTTGAGCGATACCGCGGCGCCCGCGCACGCGGCTCCCATCATATTGTGGCCGCATCCGTGGCCCGGACCTTCGATGGGCGCCTGATAGGGCACGGCCTGCTGGCCGAGGCCGTTGAGCGCGTCGTATTCTCCCAAAAAGCCTATTACGGGCTTTCCGTGTCCGGCGCGGGCGACGATGGCGTTTGGCCTTCCGCCCTTGCCGTTGACGTCGAAGGCGTCGACCTCAAAGCCGCGCTCGCTCAGAAAATCACACACGAGCTTGCAGGAAACGAATTCGTTCATCGCCGACTCCGGATGATGCCAGATGTCGTCCGAGAGCTTTTTTACCTCCTGCTCGTGCTGTTCGAACCAGTTTTTGATGTTGGCGTTCATTTCTGCCCTCCTCAGCTGTCGTAGTTTTCGGTGACGTAGCGCAAAAGCCTGTCGAGATGGCTCTCCATGGCCGCTCTCGCCGCCGCTGCGTCCCTTTTCTCTATCGCTTCGACGACCCGCTCGTGAGAGCTCAGGTCGGCCGAATCGGAAAGCATTTCTCTTTTATAATAAACGACGAAGCCGCTCTCCTCGGTGAGCAGCAGGTTCATGAGCTGCCTCAGCACCGAATCTCCCGAGCATCTCGCCACCGCCAGATGGAGGGCCAGATCCTCGTCGTTGCCCAGACCGCCGGAGGTCACCGCCCTGCGATATTCGTCCAGGTACGCACGCAGCTCCTCGATCTGCTCCTCGGTGGCGTTTTCGCAGGCGTCTTCGACCGCCATGCCCTCGAGCAGCTTTCGTATGCGCAGGATCTCGACCAGTCTCTGCTTCGACGTGCTCTCCACCATGTTGGCCAGGCGCACCAGCCCGTTGAGCTTCAGCGAACGGCTCTTTTCGCGCTCAAGGTATTTTATGCCCTCGGCCGTGACCGTCCTGCCCTGGGAGCCGGCCTTTTGGAGATAACCCTTTTTTTCGAGATCCAGAAGCACCCTGCCTATCGATGTCTGGGGGATGCCCAGCTTCTGTGAGAGGAATATCGCCCCCACCGGCCGTCCGGCGTCGTAAATGCACGTCAGGATGGCCGTATCGCTTTTTCTTTCATTGTTCCTGCTCATATCCGCACCTTCGGTTTTATGTCTGAAATAACCATTCTCGGTCATCTTATAGCTTTATTATAAAAACATCTTGCAAAAAAATCAAGCGTCCCGAAAGGCCGTTTTTTCATAAAAATCTTACTTTTTAATGAGATAAAAGAACCAAGTATTGACTTTTTTGCGTGTCGGTGATATATTTTAAGCATAAACGCTAACCATTTTTGGTTAGCCCGTCGCGGATCCCTGCGGGTCCGCCCATTCTGAAGGGGGATGACAATGAACAGAAAAGAGATCGCGGATCAGTTCTACATCGAAGAGCATGCCGTGCTGTTTGCCTGCCTGGTCAAAGCCGCCGTGGAAGTAAGCAGCGAAAAAGGCCGCCTTGCTTCGATGATCGGGACTCAGGTCTACGGCAAGGAACGCGGCGCCCGCATGGCCCTGCGGGTACTGAAAGACGGACTGGAGCTCACTCCCGAAAACTATATGATCTACGGCGAGTGGACCGATCCCAAAGGCCATCACGTCAACGACCTTATCCAGAAATATCCCGAATACCACCTTTTCGTGAAGCGCTGCGCGTGGACCGAAGCGTGGAAAAAATACGATCTTCTGGAATACGGCCAGCTTTACTGCCCTTGGATCGACGAATGCCTTGAAGAAGGCTACAACAACAAAAACCGCATAGACGTCGACACCTTCCTTTCCTTCGGCGCGAACTGCTGCAACTTCAAATGGGTCGGCGTAAGCTTCAAAAACGAGGCCGAGTTCGAGCACTTCAAACAGAGGCGTCAGGAAGTTTCCCAATATGCGGCCAAGGATTTCCTCTATCATTCGGGACATCTTCTGTGGAGCATGAAAAGGACCTATCTTCTGGAGCTCGGAGCCGCGGCGGCCGCCGCCATAGCTGAACGCGCCGTGGAGCTGTTCAGATCCTTCTTCGGCGACGAAAAGACCGAAGCCCTGCTCGCAGAAGAGAATCAGGACTTCATGAGGATATAACGTCCCGATATCCCGCATCAAATCACGTTACTGTTTTATATGGTAAATATTCAGGCAAATAATTCGGAGGGAGATATCAATGGAAGAAAAGAAAAAGTATTCATTGCTTGACTACCTGAAGAGCCTGGGACCCGGCGCCATCGTCGTTGCGACCATCATCGGCCCCGGTACGGTCACCACGTGTACTCTCGCAGGCGTCAACTACAAGTACGCCCTTATCTGGGCAGCCATCTTCGCCGTGATTGCAGCCGCCATACTCCAGCTCATTTCCACCCGCATCGGCATCGCGTCCGGCAAGGGCCTGGCCGTCTTGATCCACGACGAATTCAAGGGCACGCCTTGGGCCATCGTGTTCGCCGTGATCGTGACCTTGTGCATAGGCCTCGGAAACACCGCCTTTGAGTGCGGCAACTTCTCAGGCGCGGTGCTCGGCATCCGCACGATCATAGACCTTCCCACCTGGCTGTGGGCGACCATCCTGGCCGTCATAGTCTTCATCCTGGTCTGGATCGGCAAGTACAAGATCATTGAAAAGTTCATGACCGCCCTTGTGTTCATCATGTGCGTCATGTTCCTCATCACCGCTATCGCCGTCAAGCCCAACCTCGGCGAGATCTTCAAGGGCATGGTCCCCAACATCCCCAAGGGCGCGGCTCTTGTCGCCATGGGCGTCGTCGGGACCACCGTTATCCCCAACCTGCTGTTCATGCATTCCCAGCTCAGCGCCACCAAGTGGGATGGCAAGGATAAGGACAACGCTCTGAGAGAGAGCACCTTCGACACCATCTTCAACATGATCATGGCCGCCGTCATCACCATCTCGGTCATCATCACTGGCGCCACCCTGTATAACTCCGGAATCACCATCAGCTCCGGCGCGGATATGGCAAAGCAGCTTGAGCCTCTGCTCGGCTCCTGGGCCAAATACGTATTCGGCTTCGGTCTGTTCGGCGCAGGCATCACCTCCGCGCTGTCCGGCCCCATCAGCGCCGCGTACGCCATCGGCGGCATCCTCGGCTGGAAGGTCGATCTTAAGAGCTGGAAATACCGCATAATCTACATAATCGTCATCCTCTTCGGCTTCATCGCCACCGCCACCGGCAAGAACCCGGTCACCATCATCCTGCTGGCTCAGACCTTCAACGGCATCATGCTCCCGCTGTCCGCCGGCATCCTGATGATCGGCGCCAACAGAAAGGTCCTCGGTAAGTACAAGAACAACATCGGCTGGAACATCGCCGGCTTCGTGGTCATCGCTCTTACCATCGCGCTGGCCGCCCGTACTCTGTATCAGGTCCTGCCCAAGCTGTTCGGCTGATAACTCAAAAACAACTCGTTCACGCACACCTGTCCTGCCCCGGGAAGATCATCACTCCTTACTTCCCGGGGCAGCTTTTTGTCCCGCGATCCGTCTTATCCCCCTTCGCCGGAGAGTATGGGACACAAAAAAATGATTTTTCCCGCCGAAAGGATAAAAAAAAGATTTTGTATGTTTTTACGCCCCTTTTTTGACACAAGGGCGTTTTTTTCTTTTTTTTGCGGTTTTACGGAAAAACCCTTCTTCGTTCACGGCTTATTTTTTTGCAATTTACGGCCGATCAAAAGTTGCAAAATCCGAAAAGGCGTGGTATTATAATGTATAATAAAGGTGAATTATGCGCCGGCCGCAGGACGCGCGGCGAAAGATATACGCCTACAAAGACATTTCAGGGAGTTCGGATATGCAGTACACGCCAAAGGCACTGCTCGACGCAGTCATAGAGGAGCTGATCGCCGAAAAGGGAGAGCTGGTCATCTCCACCTGGTTCGGGAACGCCACAGCCGTCGCCATCCACGACGACATGCTGATAATCCACGTGCCCACCTCCATCGGGTGCGAAACGCTCAAATCGCGCTTCACCGAGAACGTCTCGGCCATAATGCGCAGGTATACGGGCGAGCCCATGATACCGCTTTACATAACCGGCCAGGCCGAGCTTCTGCGCTGGCAGAACCTGGTGGGCGAGGTCAACTCGCAGGATTATACCTTCGAGAACTTCGTGGTCGGCAATTCCAACCGCTTCGCCTTCGCCGCGGCCACGGCCGTCGCCCGCGAGCCCGCCCGCAACTATAACCCGCTGGTCATCTACGGCTTTTCCGGGCTGGGCAAGACCCATCTTCTGCACTCCATCGCCTACGAGGTCAAAAAGAACAATCCCGACTTCGTCATCACCTACACCAAGGGCGACGAGTTCACGAACGAGCTGGTCGATTCCATCGCCGCCGGCACCATGAGCGATTTCCGTCTGCGCTACCGCAGGAGCGACGTGCTGCTGGTGGACGACGTGCAGTTCATCGCCGGCAAGGAAAGGACGCAGGAGGAGTTTTTCCACACCTTCAACGCCCTGCACGAGGCCGGAAAGCAGATCGTCATCACCTCCGACCGCCCGCCCAAGGAGATCCACACGCTGGAGGACCGCATCCGCTCCCGTCTGGAGTGGGGCCTTCTGGCCGACGTTTCGGCGCCCGATCTCGAGACCAGGATAGTGCTGGTCAACGCCAAGGCCAAGCGCATGGGCATAGATCTGCCGCAGGACGTGGTCGAATATATCGCGACGCTGATCACCACCAACGTCCGTCAGCTCGAGGGCACGGTCAAAAAGATCGCCGCCGTCCATTCCATGCTCAACCAGCCGGTAAACCTGGAGCTTGCCAAATACGCCATAAACGAGGTCTTCCGCGAAAATCCCGGCATCACGCCCGAGATAATCGCCCGGGCCACCTGCGATTATTTCAACCTGCCGGTGGAAAAGATCCTCGGCAACTACAAGATGGCCGATTACGTCACCGCCCGTCAGACCGTCATATATCTGATCCGGGAAATGACCGAGATGTCCCTTCCCGAGATCGGAAAATTCATAAACCGCGACCACGCCACCGTGCTTTATTCCATCCGCAAAGTGGACGAAAGGATGCAAAAGGACCCGCAGTACGCGGCCGTCGTGCGCGACATCAGACAGACCATCGAGTCCCGCTGATTTTTCCACAGTTTTATCAAATTCCACAGCTGAAAACCTGTGCATGACATGTTGATAAAAAGGCCCTGTTGATAACCCAATTTTCTCCACAGAATTATCCAAAGCCCACCGCGCCCCGCTCCCGTTCATTTCAAAAGCTCAAACCGACTTTTCCACATTTTCCCGCTCTCTACTACTACGACTATCTATTAAATAATTTCTAGGGGGACAGCTCAATGAAATTCACCTGCGAATGCGGCCTGTTCAAGAAGGCTCTTGCGGCCACCACTCCCGCCGCTCTTGCCAAAAGCTCGAATCCCGCCCTTGAGGGCATATACGTTCTGGCCGAAGAAAACGGAGTCACTCTGCGCGGCTATAATTACCGCACCTCCGCCGAGACGTCATTCCCCGCTCAGGTGAGCGAGACCGGCGCGTGCATCATAAACGCCCGCTTCATCTGGGACATCGTGCGCTCAATGCCCGACGGCATGGTCCATCTGACCGTGAGGGACGACCTCAACTTCGTCATCGGCTGCGGCAATACCGAGCTCACCGGCGTCGCGCTGCCCGCGAAGATGTTCCCCGAGCTTCCGTTTTTGAAAAAGCTCACCGGAGTCACCCTGCCCGCCGGTCTTCTCAAGGAGATGATAACCGACGTCGCTTACGCCGTCTCCGAAAACGACAATCACCCGATAAATACCGGTATCCTGTTTGAGACCAACGGCACCGAGCTCATCCTGGCCGCCGTGGACGGCTACCGCCTTTCGGTCCGCCGCGAGACGCTCAAGACCGTGCCGCAGACCGACCTTCGCTTCGTCGTTCCCGGCGAATGCATAAAGATCGTGCTGCGCAACCTGCCCGACGGCGACGAGATGATCGGCATCTATCCTCAGAACCAGCACGCGCTGTTCGATCTGGGAGCCATCAGGATGTCCACCCGCCTCCTCGACGGCGAGTTCATCGACTACCGCACGACCATGAGCATCATCAACGCCCAGAAGGTCACCCTGCCCGTGCTCCCGCTGATTCGTTCGCTCGAGGTCATGAGCGTCATCAACAACGACCGCGTCCGCGTCCCCGTGCGCTTCCACTTCAAGGACGGCTATCTTTCCATCTCGGTCATGTCCTCCACCTCCACCGCCACCGACGCCATCCCGGTCGAGAACTGCCCCGAGGACATGGAGATCGGCTTCAACGACAGATATATCCTCGACGCGCTGCGCTCGGTCCACGAGGACACCGTGGTGATGAACGTCACCTCTCCCCTGACCCCCTGCCTGTTCACCCCCGAAAAGGGCAACTATTTCGCCTATCTCGTGCTTCCCGTAAAGCTCAAAAAATAAATGAAAGTATTCATAAGAAAGCATATCGATACCGACTTCATCCGTCTCGACGCCTTTTTGAAGCTGTGCGGCGCCGTCTCCACCGGAGGCGAGGCCAAGATGCGGATACAGAACGGAGAATGCACGCTCAACGGGCGCGTCTGCCTTTCACGCGGCAAAAAGCTGGTCGCGGGCGACGAGGTGGATTTTGCCGGAAAGAGCTACCGCGTGTATGCAGATCAATAACATAATCCTGGACAATTTCAGAAGCTACGCCCACGCCGAGACCGCCTTCGCCCCCGGGGTGAACGTGATCTACGGCGAGAACGGCCGTGGCAAGACCAACCTGCTGGAGGCCGTTTATCTCAACTGCGGCCTGGGCTCGTGGCGGGCCTCGAAAAAGGAGGAGCTCGTCCGCTGGGGCGAGAGCGTCATGAGTCAGCAGTCCCGCGTCGAGATCGGCGGCATGGAGCGCGCGCTGCGCATGGCCGTGGCCGACGGCAGGCGGGCGTGGACGCGCGACGGAGTGAGGATAAACCCGTCCGAGACCGGGTTCATGTGCGTGCTCTTCGAGCCGGGCGAGCTGGAGCTGGTGCAGGGCTCGGGCGCCAAGAGGCGGCGCTTCATGGACAACGCCCTTTTCCAGCTCAGGCCCCAGTACCGCGCGCTGTGGCGCGAATACGCCTCGATCATACAGAAAAAGACGTCCGCTCTCAAGCAGGGCGGATCCTACCTCGAGCTGCTTCCCGAATACGGCATGAAGATAGCCGTTCTGGGCGAGCGCATCGCGTCCTACCGGCGCGCGCTCGTAAAAAAGCTGGCCGAGAGCGCCGACCTCGTGCACCGCGAGATGTCGGCGGGGAGAGAAAAGCTTCAGGTGCGCTATAAAACGGTGAAAAACGGCTCGGACGCCGACAACGTCACCGCCCTTCTCAAGGAATACGAGCAGGTCGAGATCGCCGCCAGGCGCTGCCTTATCGGCGTGCATCACGACGATATGGAGATAGAGATCGACGGCCGGGCTGCGCGGGCGTTCGCGTCCCAGGGCCAGGCGCGCACGGCTTCGGTGGCGCTGATAACCGCCCTGCGCGAGGTCATGATGCAGGATCGGGGCGAATACCCCGTGCTCATCCTGGACGACGTTTTTTCCGAGCTCGACGAAAAACGGCGCGGCTTCCTCGTGGACAACGCCATGGGCGGGCAGGTGCTTATCTCCTCCTGCGAGCCCCGTCGGATGGCGGGTCCCGCCAATTACATAGAAGTTGACAGTCTTTTGCGGACGAAAGGATAAAATAAATGAGCGATATCTTGAACAATCAGTATACCGAAGACCAGATACAGGTGCTCGAGGGCCTCGAGGCCGTAAGGAAAAGGCCGGGCATGTATATCGGCTCGACCTCGGAGAGGGGCCTGCACCATCTGGTATACGAGATAGTCGACAACTCCATCGACGAGGTCATGGCCGGCGGCTGCACCGAGATCGAAGTGGAGCTGCTGCCCGACGACGTCTGCTCGGTCAGAGATAACGGGCGCGGCATGCCCACCGGCATCCACCACAAAATGGGCATCCCCGCGGTCGAGGTCATCTTCACCGTGCTGCACGCCGGCGGCAAATTCGGCGGCGGCGCGTACAAGGTCGCGGGCGGCCTGCACGGCGTCGGAGCGTCGGTGGTCAACGCCCTTTCCGAGTGGCTGACCGTCGAGGTCAGAAACAACGGCGAGGTCTCCGAAATGAGCTTTTCGAGAGGCCGCACGGTGAAAAAGCTGGAAAAGACCGGAACGACCGACGGGCACGGCTCGCTGGTCACCTTCAAGCCCGACTCGCAGATCTTCGAGACCACGCATTTCGACTTTGACGTCATCAAAAACCACCTGCGCGATCAGGCCTTCCTCAACGCCGGCGTCAGGATAATCCTGAGAGACAGGCGCGGCGAGGAGGAAAGGGTCGCCGACATGTGCTACGAGGGCGGCATATCCTCCTTCGTCGAGTTCCTCAACTCCAACGAGAACGCCCTGTTCCCCGCCGTCATCCGCCTCAACGCCGAGCGTTCGGGCACCGAATCGGGCGAGGACTGCGTGGCCGAGATCGCCATGCAGTGGAACGACGGCTTCACCGAAAGGGTGCTGTCGTTCGCCAACAACATAAACACCGCCGAAGGCGGCGTGCACGAGGTCGGCTTCAAGACGGCGCTGACCCGCGTGCTCAACGACTACGGCAAGCGCCACAAGATCATAAAGGACGAGGACAAGAGCCTTTCGGGCGAGGACTGCCGCGAGGGCCTGACCGCCGTCATCTCGGTAAAGCTGCCCGATCCTCAGTTCGAGGGCCAGACCAAGACCAAGCTGGGCAATTCCTACGTGCGCGGCGTCATCGAGGGCATGATGGGCGAGCAGTTCGCCGCCTTCCTCGAGGAGAACCCCGCCGTGGGCAAGCTGGTCCTGGAAAAGGCCATGATGGCAAACCGCGCCCGCGAGGCCGCGCGCAAGGCCAGGGACCAGACCAGGCGCAAATCGGCGCTCGACTCCGCCCGCCTTCCGGGCAAGCTGGCCGACTGCCAGGAAAAGGACCCGGCGCTGACCGAGATATACATCGTCGAGGGAGATTCGGCGGGCGGCATCGCCAAGACCGGTCGCGACAGGCGCTTCCAGGCCATCCTTCCCCTTTGGGGCAAGATGCTCAACGTGGAAAAGGCCAGGATCGACCGCATTCTTACAAACGAAAAACTCACCCCGATGGTCATCGCCTTCGGCGCGGGCGTCGGCGAGGACTTCGACGTCGAAAAACTGCGCTACGGCAAGATAATCCTGATGGCGGATGCCGACGTCGACGGAAGCCATATCAGGACGCTGCTTCTTACCTTCTTCTTCCGCTACATGCGCCCCATGATCGAGCACGGCCACGTTTATATAGCTCAGCCGCCCCTTTACAGGGTGCAGCCCCGCGGCAAAAACACCGCGCCTCATTACGGATATACGGACGATGACCTCAAGCGGCTCCTTGCCGAGTATCCGGGCAGCGAGGTCCAGCGCTACAAGGGCCTGGGCGAGATGGACAAGGACCAGCTGTGGGAGACCACCATGGACCCCAACACCCGCACGCTGCTGCGCGTCGAGCTGGAGGACGCCATAGAGGCCGACCAGATCTTCAGCCTGCTGATGGGCGAGAAGGTCGACCCGCGCCGCGAGTTCATCGAGCAGAACGCCAAATACGTGGAGAACCTCGATGTCTGAGCCCTATATCCATCTGGGCTGGGACTGCGTGGTGCCCTCCCGGTCGATAATAATGATCCTCGACATGGACAGCTGCACCGAGCGGCCGGCGACCCGCGCCTACATCAAGGCGGCCGCCGCCGCGGGCCGGGTGCGCGAGATCGCGCCCGACATGCCGCGCTCGCTGGTGATATGCCGCGAGAACGGACAAAACGTTTCGTATATAACCAAGCTTTCTCCCGCGGCGCTTGCCGGACGGCTGGAGAAATAAGGAGAGAATAAATGGAAGATCTGAGCTTTTCCCACCAGAAGATAGTTGACGTCGATCTGGGCAAGGAGATGAAAAAATCCTTTTTGGCCTACGCCATGAGCGTCATCGTGGCGCGCGCCCTGCCCGACGCACGCGACGGACTCAAGCCCGTGCACCGGCGCATTCTTTACGCCATGTACGAGGACAATTACACCGCCGACAAGCCCTACCGCAAGTGCGCGGCCACGGTCGGCAACGTGCTGGGCCGGTATCATCCCCACGGCGACGCCGCGGTCTACGACGCGCTGGCGCGTCTGGCGCAGGATTTCTCCATGCGCTACCCGCTGATCGACGGCCACGGAAACTTCGGCTCCATCGACGGCGACCCCCCGGCGGCCTACCGTTACACCGAGGCCAGGCTTTCGAGGATGGCGGCCTCCATGATGGAGGATCTTGAAAAAGATACCGTCGACATGGCCTCCAACTTCGACGACACCCGCCGCGAGCCCGTCGTAGTGCCCTCCCGCTTCCCCAACCTTCTGGTAAACGGCTCCACCGGCATAGCCGTCGGCATGGCCACAAACATCCCTCCCCACAACCTCAGAGAGGTGTGCGAGGGCGTTTTCGCCATGATAGACGACCCCGACATAACCTCCGAGGAGCTTATGAAGATCATCCCCGGCCCCGACTTCCCCACCGGCGGCACCATCATGGGCCTTTCGGGCATCCGCTCGGCCTACGTCACCGGCAAGGGCCATATCCAGGTCAGGGCCAAGGCCGAGATCGAGGAGTGGAAGGACGGCAGGAACCGCATAGTCATAACCGAGATCCCCTACATGGTGAACAAGGCCCGGCTTGTCGAGTCCATCGCCGAGCTGCACCACGAAAAGAGGGTCGAGGGCATCACCGACCTGCGCGACGAGTCCGACCGCACGGGCATGCGCATTGTCATAGAGCTTCGCAAAGACGCCAACGCCGACGTCATACTCAATCAGCTTTTCAAATACACCCAGCTTCAGGACACCGTCGCCGTCAACATGCTGGCGCTGGTCAACGGCGAGCCCAAGGTGCTCAACCTGCGCGGCATGATAAGGGTCTATCTCGACCATCAGTACGACGTGGTGCGCCGCAGGTGCGAGTTCGACCTCAAAAAGGCGCGCGAACGCGCCCACATACTGGAGGGCCTCGCCATCGCCTGCGACAATATCGACGAGGTCATCCGCATAATCCGGTCTTCCTACGACAACGCCAGGGAAAACCTGATGGCGGCCTTCGGCATCAGCGAGATCCAGGCCCAGGCCATCCTGGACATGAGGCTTGCGAGACTGCAGGGCCTCGAGCGCGAGAAGATCGAGGAAGAGCTGGCCGCCCTGCGCGCCCGCATCGCCGAGCTCGAGCACGTGCTGGCCGACCCCGCGCTGGTCTACGCCATCGTGCGCGAGGAGCTTTCGGCCATATGCAAAAAGTACGGCGACGAGCGCCGCACGATGATCTCCCAGGTCGAAAACGAGCTGGATATCGCCGATCTCATCCCCGAGGAGCATTCGGTATACACCCTGTCCCGTCTGGGCTATATCAAGCGCGCCCCCGTCACCACCTTCCGCGTGCAGAACCGCGGCGGCCGCGGCGTGACCGGCCAGACCACCCGCAACGAGGACAGCGTCGAGACCATCTTCACCGCCTCCTCCCACGCGCTCATACTGTTTTTCACCAACAAGGGCCGTGAGTTCAGACTCAAGGGCTATCAGATACCCGAATCCTCCCGCACCGCCCGCGGGCTCAATATAGTGAACCTGCTGCAGCTCAACGAGGGCGAGCGCGTCACCGCCATGGTGCACGTGGAGGAGAACGATTACGACGGATACATGGTGTTCGTCACCCGGGGCGGCACGGTCAAGCGCATGACCCTGCAGAGCCTTTACACCGCCCGCAAGACGGGCATCCGCGTCATAAACCTCGACGAGGGCGACGAGCTTACCTCGGCCCACGTCACCTCGGGCAGCGACACCGTCATGATCGCCACCCGCGCGGGCTCCGCCGTCCACTTCCCCGAAGAGGAGATCAGGCCCATGGGCCGCGAGGCCGGCGGCGTGCGCGGCATAAGACTGCAGGAAGGCGACGAGGTCGTGGGCTCGGCCGTGCCCAGGATAGGCCAGTACGTGCTGACCGTCACCGAGAACGGCTACGGCAAGATGAGCGATCCCTCCGAGTACGGCGTGCATCACCGCGGCGGCTCCGGCCTTACCGCCCACCGCCTTACCGCTAAGACCGGCGCGCTCGTGTCGCTCAAGGCCGTCTCGCCCGAGGACGAGCTGCTTTTGATGAACGATCAGGGCATAGTCATAAGACTGCACTGCGATTCCATCCGCATATGCGGCCGCACCTCTCAGGGCGTCATACTCATGCGCTCGGAGGACGGCAAGGTCATCTCCGCCGCCTCCTCCACCCGTCAGGAGGAAGAGGACGCCGGCATCGAGGCCGAGGACGCCGACGCCGGAACGGTCGAGATAGTTGACGAGGAGCCCACAGGGGAAAACGATGGCGCAGAAGGATAAAAAGAAGGTCGAGATATATACCGACGGCGCCTGCTCGGGCAATCCCGGCAGGGGCGGCTGGGCGGCCGTGCTGATGTATAACGGCAAAAGCCGCGAGATCTCGGGCGGCGAAAAGCTCACCACCAACAACCGCATGGAGCTGATGGCCGCCATCCGTGCCCTCGAGACGCTCAAGACCCCCTGCATAGTCGATCTTTATTCGGACAGCCAGTATCTGGTAAGGGCCATCTCCGAGGGCTGGCTGGAAAACTGGAAGGGGCGCGGCTGGCGCCGCAAGGACGGCGAGCTTCTGAACGCCGAGCTCTGGCAGCGTCTGGACGAGCGGCTTTCCGTCCACGAGGTCACCTTCCACTGGGTCAAGGGCCACGCCGACAACCCCCTCAACGAGCGCTGCGACGCCATCGCCCGCGAGCGCTGCGACGATCTCATACAAAGGTAAATAAGCATAAAGAAAGAGCGGAGGAACATCCTCCGCTCCTTTTATCACTCGGATTTATTTGTTTAAGATCTGCCGCATCCGCCGCCCGGTATTCGCAGTGATCACAGCTCTTTGAAATGCCTGCTGAACAGCGAGGACAGGGCGGTGATCGCAAATCCGACGGAACAGAAAGCCAGAAGGGCTGTGCTGCCGAGAGCTCCCAGTATCACGCCGGCCAGCACCGACGCGATAGGGATCATTCCCTGAGACCCGATGCTGGTGAGACTGATCACCTTGCTCAGCTTGTCCCTGTCCACGATCCGCATGAGGGCCGTGTTGACGGAGATGTTGAAGCAGGTGACAAGAAAGCCTATCAGCAGACTCCCGATGCTGAAGCAGATCAGGAAGACGTTAAGCTGCACGCCGCGGTCCACAAGCAGGAAGTAACCGGCTGTGAGAGCGATCATAACGACGGACATCGCGCAAAGCTGCCGCGAAGCTTTTCTGCCGCATTTATCCTCCTGCGCGCGGCCGCTCAGGATGGCCGCGCCCAGCAGCGAGCTGATCCCGAAGCACACGCTGAACACCGAGGACCAGAGCTCGGGCGTCAGCACGTTGTCCAGCAGATAGGACGGCGCCGCCGCAAGGTCGGTTTTTACGAAATACGGGAGGAAATTGCCCGTCACGGGCGTAAAGAAGAAGTTTATGAACAGGGCCGACACCATCAGCGCCAGGATCGACTTCTTGGTTTTGAGATAAGCGATCCCGTCGGACATGTCGCGCACTGCCAGCTTCAGCGTCAGGCTTTCCTCGGACGGATGAAAATCGTAACGGATCATCATTTCGGAGATGCCGGAGGCGATATAGCAGGCGCCTATCAGGAAGAACAGCGTGTGGATCGGCAGAAACGCGTACAGAACGCCCGCCAGAACGACTCCCAGTATGCCCTCCGCGGAGCTTTTCATCGTGTAGTAAGAATTGGCCTGCTGCAGCTGGTCTTCCCGCACGATATGCGGGAAAATGGCCGCGGCCGACGGATTGAATATGCCGCTGACGATGCTGCCCAGGATGCCCAGAGCGAACAGGATCACGAGCTGCGCCCCGGCCTCCCTGAACACAAGCATCAGCACGGTCGCAGCCATGATCATGCCGCCCTTCAGATAGTCGCAGACGTACATTATCTTTGCCTTGCTCTTGCGGTCTCCGATAATGCCGCCCACCGGCGTGACGATCAGCATCGCCGCGCCGCACAGCGCCAGATACAGACCCTGAAGAAAGGCGTTGTTGCCGCTGACTTCAAGGATATAGAAACTTACGGCGAAACTGTACAGGATCGCGCCCAGCTCTGATACCAGCGCTCCCAGGAAGACCAGCCGGAAGTTTAGGCTCAGAAAAACGTTATCTTTCTTTTTGGTATCACTGTTCATTTGCGGTGGCCTCCGCCCATTGATCGGCTAATTGCCGATCATTCAGAAGGTTGATTAAGTATGTGATGCTTTCTGCAGCGGTCGCGCCGAAAACGTCGAAAACGGCTTGTTGATCTCCGTGTTCGGCAAAACGCATGGCTTTCAGGCTGTAATCGGGCATGGAATCGAAGCGCTGAGCCATGATCCGGGCTTTGTTCAGCGAATCGGCCGATTCTGCCTGCATGCCCTTCTTTGCCTGGACATAAGCCAGCAGAACCAGCATTTCAGCAAGCGTTTTTTCGAGGATGTCCATTTTGCTGTTCGTCTTCACTCCGGTCAGAAGACTTATCCCCAAAGAAATGATGTCCAGCGATGAATCCCAGTCGTTTCTGGAGCTGAACAAAAACACGTAACCGACGATCGTGGTCAGAAGGAAGCTCATACCGCCCAGCAGCGCATCCGACAAAAATGGAGCGGGGTCTTCCGGATCTTCCGCGAAGATCGACCTGACAAACCCGATAATGCCGTTGAAAATGCAGCCCGCAAGCTTCTTATTCA
>JAEEGL012819125.1_pt1 | contig 39384 bp, 38 predicted proteins | sample 9134231 | NCBI WGS metagenome assembly JAEEGL01 (sample SAMN16246548, study PRJNA631951) | gut metagenome | biome: gut microbiome; feature: rumen; material: fiber-attached | host: Bos | place: Iran: Karaj | collected 2018-10
ACCGATTTTTTGCCAGTTGGCCCCTTCCGTACAACCTGTCATCAGGTCTTTACCATATAAGAAAACTTTACTGTTACCCAATACCTCCAAGGTCTTTGCACCCAAACCGGGGGTTCCCTCACATCTAGGGTCGTTATTACAAGAGCTATCAATTGAGGTTTCCAGTTGGCTAACGGCAACTTGAGCAACACCCGTACCCGTAACAGAAGATCCCAGTTCAGCTTTTCCTGTTCCTTTCAGCGTCTTCACACCAACCAATCCAACCGAGGAGGAAATGACAGTCTGCCCGGATGATTGGGTACTGGGATTACCCACATTAAGCGGTTTTGACTGGATTTCAAGGCTAGCATCAGAATTGGAGAGACCAAGATCCATTTGGTTATGAACCCCAAGGGCCTTATACGCTATATTTCCGCTAGGGAACGTGGTAGCCATTGTAACAGTGCTGGGGCGTTGAGCATACGACAACAATGCGCATGCACACAATACCCATAAAAACAAATATTTTCTCATATGATAATCTCCTGATATAGATAAAAAATCTTTCTACGTTATTTATTATACAATAAATTTTCTATTTGTACACACCTGTAAAAACCCCCGGGAAATCCCCGGGGGTTGATGAAACAAACCTTCGTTTTTATAAGTCTCCTGCGTGGCAGTAACGGTGTTTCCATTCACATCTGACAGTGGCATAATTATTATCATTACTAAGACGCCACCCGCCAAGATAGTTGTTTTGAGTGTGATCTCTCGGGAAACCTGTCGCTGCTGCACCCGTCCAGACAGCACAATCTACTTGACGACATCCGGTATTATAATCATAGAAGTTCAAGTAGGGTGGCCCACTAACAAACGCCGATTTAAGAGCAACAGGACATGCCGCTCCGGAATAATCTTTGTACAAACTGCAAGGGACAAGACCTGTTGGCGTAGTATAGTCCGTCACACCATTTACAGTAATCGAGGAACCACCGCATTCTCGGCGTACACGAGCCGCACCAATCCAACCACTCTCATTAGCCACATAGAATGTTACATCATCGCGGCGTTCTTCTTCGATTTTCACTTTACACACTCCATCTAAACTACACGCACAACCCTGGTTCGGATCCGGATATGCAGGATAGGTACAAGAAGCACTGGCACACGGGTTATCTACACACTGACATGTTACAGGGTCTAAGTGTTTACCACCTTGGGCTCCTTGGCAGTATCCCTCTGTATAGCCGTTGTTACATACGCATTCACAGGCATCTGTAAGGTGTTTGTTGGCGGGACACGTCATTTCACCGCATCCTCCCGGTTCTCCGCCGCTTACACAATCGCAGTTTTCCGCATCAAAGTGTTTACCCAGTGTTTGGCAATATGCTTCTGATTTTTCACACTCGGGTACGGGGTCAGGTGTTCCCCCACAAACGAGGTAGTAGTAACTACCAATTTTTTGCCAGTTGGCCCCTTCCGTACAACCTGCCATCAGGTCTTTACCATATAAGAGAACTTTACTGTTACCCAATACCTCCAAGGTCTTTGCACCCAAACCGGGGGTTCCGGCACATCTGTTGTTCCCCGAGCATCCTTTATCAATTGAGGCTTCCAGTTGACCAAAGGCAGCTTGAGCGACACCCGTACCCGTAACAGAAGAACCCAGTTCAGCTTTTCCGGTTCCTTTCAGCGTCTTTACGTTAACCAATCCAACCGAGGAGGAAATGACAGTCTGCCCGGATGATTGGGTACTGGGATTACCCACATTGAGCGCGTTTGACCCGATAATCATCGTAGGCTCTTGTTCAGTTACACCTACGTCCATGCGGTTGTGCACCCCGAGGGCCTTATACGTGACATCCCCGCTGGGGAATGTAGTGACTACCGTCACTGTGTTAGAACGATCGGCAAACGACACCGTCGCACTTATACACAATATCCATAAAAGCAAGTATTTTTTCATACTTTCTCTCCATTATAATTATTCTGTACTACCACACCAGGCGTTGTTAGTATTATCGTCGCCTGTTCTTGCTAAACCAAAAGTACCACAACCTTCTTCTGTTGGACTCCAACAAAAAAACTTTTTTGTGTCAGACGTCAATTGCCCCACATACAAAAACACCGTGTCCTTAGCATCTCCGCCCGTACGCACGGCACAAACCGCATCTTCGTACGCCGCCCCTGTAGTAGTAAAAGATGCCGGTACATTGTTGATACCACCGGTTTTATTCGGATAAAGATAATACCGAAATGACTTGGTATCACAATGGAAGTTCGTCCCACCGGTACCATTTCTGCACGGTAAACTTAACCCCAATTGTGAAAACCCAAAAGAGGCTGAGTAATTATCTATTTCCATAGCGTCCATGGTGCGCAGTTTGGCGTCCAGCATTTGTTTAAGCACGGTGCGCGCCTCGGCAATGTATGATTTTTCAATCGTTTTTTGATACATCGGCACCGCCATAGCCGCCAAAATGCCCAGTATGATGACCGCCGTTAAAATTTCTATTAATGTAAAACCTTTCCGGTTCATAAATGCCTCACAACCAACTATCGAACTAATCACACTCGTTATTGTAAGTATCTAAACCAAACACGTCACATGCCTTAGTGGATGCACCGGTTGGCGGATCACAGTAAAAGCTTTCCGTCTGTCGTGAAAATATAATTTTTGTAGCTCTGAACGGTTCCTTTTTTTTATTGGCCATAATACATTTCTTGCCGCCATAGCCACTTGGGTTCAAGGTATAACTCCACTGTGTACAATCCAAAACATATTGTCCGTATACACCGCAGTGGGAAGAAAACGCCAGAGCATTGCCCGCTGCTTCGGTAGAGGGAAGGGTATCTTCGTCCGTTATCATATCCAAACGGGAAATAGCATCTTGTTCAGTTGGAATCTGATCGTAACTGCGTACACCAAATTCCCCAGCTAAACGTTCGCTGGATTCGTACAACGTACGCAACATGGTTTGTGCTTCGGCCAAGTGCGCCCGTTGTATGGCACGGCGATACTGCGGCAAAGCCACCGCCGTCAATACGCTGATAACCAATACCACAATCAACAACTCTAATAATGTAAAACCTTTTTTCATCGATATTCTCCCGTCCCTATTCCTGATGTTTTAATGATTCCTTTAATGGTTTTGGTCAACCGGAATAGGATACAAATCCGCAACAAGGGTTTTTAATTGTGTAAACGAATACCGGGCCCCGTTGGGAAACGCCAACCAAGCTTCATCTCGTCCTTGAATAGACGGCATACCCATGAGGCTGCAAGCTCCTTTATTTATTGTAGTTTCTTCCCAACAAAACCACTGGTTTTTGTTAGAATTTACTTTCATTTTCCCTGTCTTGTCTAATATAGGGTTCCCCTCCGAATCGAACTGGTGGTTTACCCACTCAAAGTTATGACCGTTTTCGTCGCCTACTTTAAGACCGGTGCCGGCAGTACTCATATGTATCAAATAAACGCCACGGTATCTTCCTTTCAGTGCACGCGCAACAATAATACCTACTCCGTCCATATTGTAAGCACCATAACAAAAATTGGCTGTACACAATCTCTTTCTTCCTGCGTTAATAACCGTTCCTTTCGCACTCACATCCAGCAAAGAAAAACTGGGTATTTCCGTTTCTCCTATATTTTCCGCAAAATAACGGCTAAGTGCCCCCTCCAACGCCGGTGCCATCTGTACAAATTCCGTCATGCGGCTACGCTCAATACTGCGCCGGTACTGCGGCAAGGCAATTGCGGACAATGTCGCCGTAATCAGCACAACGATTAACAATTCAATTAACGTAAACCCTTTTTTCATAAATCATACCCTTTTTTATCTTCAGATGTTAATGTTAAGCGCCTGTTCTACGTTATCCAAGTCTAATTGCGACTGAGCATGACCTGCACGCTGAAAATTAAAAGTCGCCGAAGTAATCTCCGTAATACCCATAAATTGGCAAGCTCCCTTATGTGGCGAATTTCCTTCCCAACAATACCAATCCGGTACAGCTTCTCCTTCTGGGAGGATAACGTTAACCGTGCCGGGATGCAATGCAAATATAAATAATGTCCCTTTAAATCTTCCTTTTCTTGCTCTTCCTACCACACTTCTTTCCACTACGGCATATACAAAATTGGGCGTCACCAAATATGCCCCATCACTGGCAAAAAAACCCTTGGCGGAAAAATCCAACACACTCAAAGGTGGCATATTGTCACTACCGCTGTCCGTATTCTCCGCAAAATAGCGGCTTAAAGAATCATGAATTGCAGGCGCCAGCTGAATAAACTCCATCATGCGGCTACGTTCCATACTACGCCGATATTGCGGAATCGCCACGGCCGCCAGTACAGCTATAACCATCACTGCAATCAACAACTCTATGAGCGTAAAGCCTCTTTTCATAAATACCCTTCCTTTAAGTATAACAGTTTTTTAGAAAATTACAACCCTATTATATCAAAAAACCTATTTCCTGTAAAAGAAACAATAATTTGTGGTTATTAAACCAAAAAATTGTTACAATAAGAAAAATCTACGCAAGGAGAGTACCATGATTAAAGAAGGTTCCAAAGTGAAATTTGACTACACACTGACCGTTGACGGGAAAGTGGAAGATTCTTCCGCGGGGCGCGGTCCGTTGGAATATACACACGGCGCGGGACATATTATCCCCGGGTTGGAAAAAGAATTAACCGGTATGAAAGTGGGCGATAAAAAATCTGTTCAGGTATCCCCGGAAGAAGGATATGGCAAAGTATTGGAAGAAGCCATCCGCCGCGTACCTAAAGAAGCCGTCGGCGGTGCGGAAAATTTGAAAGTTGGAGATATGGTGGGTGCCAGCAATGCCGGGCATACCTTCCGCGCAATTGTAAAAGAAATTACCGATAAAGAAGTGGTGCTTGATTTCAACCACCCATTAGCCGGCAAAACACTTAACTTTGACGTGGAAATTAAAGAGATCAATTAAGTTAAATACAAAACAATAAATGAAAAAACGCCCCGCAATATGCAGGGCGTTTTTTTCATTATCAAAAAATTTATTCGGCAGTTTCCTGATGAATATTTTTGAATTAATTATAAATAAAATCAGGTGTAACTTTCCAAATAAGTATGCAAACCTTCGGCACGGGCCTGTGCAACCCCTTGGTTATACAACACTTCTGCCTCGTCGGTTTGGCCCAACGCATAAAGCACTTGCGCCAAAGAAAGTTGCGTTAAAATCTGCCCGCGTTTTTCGTCGGAATTATCAAAAAGAATTTTAGCTTCCTGCAAATCTTTCAAAGCTTCTTTTATTTTATTTTTCCGTTTCAAAACATCTGCACGGCCCCATTTTACAAATCCCAAATCAACCGTATCGTGAATGGAAGAGTAAAGTTCGGCCGCCACATTGTAATGACGTAAAGCTTCGTTGTAAGCACCTTGCTGGCGCAGGCCGTTGGCCATACCGCAATTGGTATAAGCTTTGCCAAATAGATCTTCGGTTTTCTTAAAAATCTTCTCGGCCTTTTTGTAATTTTTTACGCAATCGTCAATTTTTCCGCAAATACGGCTGATGCCCGCCAAACCGCAATAACCGTACGCTTCATGAATTTCATCTCCGGCTTTTTTTGCAAACGAAATGGCTTTTTTAAATTGGGCGATGCCTTCCTCAAAATGGCCTTGCAGACGGAAAATCCCCCCTTTGGCCCAGTGGATAAAACTAATGCCCGCATTGTCTTTTTGTTGTATGTAAGCCGCTAAAACTACATCTAACAGTTCCAATGCTTCTTCCAACCGCCCCCAGGCACGCAAAGACATGGCCATCTCTTGCAAGGCACGAATCATGTAATCATCATATTCCAACTCACGTGCCATTTCCAAGGTTTCTTCTGCCAGTTCGTAGGCGGCCGCAGAGTGACCCAACGTGCGGTAACAAGAACTCATAGCTAACAAAATATCCATTCGTTCTTCGGCCTGTTCGGTGCGAGATAAAGAATTGGCGTAACTTTTTAGAGCATTTTCAAAAGAGCCCAACTGGCGTTGCGCTTCCCCCATCAAAAACCAAACCGCCGCCGTTTTAACTTTCACTTTGGCAACAGCTTTTAATACGTCAGAAGGGCGATTGTCTTCCAACCATTGATTCCATTTTTCTATATCCAGTTGCGTTCTTGCCATAAATACTCCTATATCTTTAAAATCTTTTTAATTTCCGCCAAAGTGGACTGCAAGTCATAGGGCTTGGGAATAAAATAATCGGCCCCTGCCTCCGTAGCGCGGATGCGGGATTCTTCGTCTGACAAAGTAGACATGATTACGATAGGAATCCGCCAAGTGGCGTTATCTGTTTTGAGCATTTTGCACACATCAAAACCGCTGATTTTGGGCAACATCAAATCCAATAAAATCAAATCCGGACGTACCTGTTTGGTCAGGGCCACCCCTTTGGCACCGTTCTCCGCCCAATGGGCTTCTACATTTTCCACTTTCAATGCTCCGAGCAGTGCCGTAGCAAGGACTTTTGAGTCTTCTATCAATACCACTTTTTTCATAGTTCTTTGCATTGTTCCTTATAGATAGTAATTGCTTCTGCATAATCCCGAGCATTTTTCAAAATGCCGTTTACTTCGTCTTCTTCCAACGTACGAATAATTTTCCCCGGTACGCCTACCACCAACGAACCGGCCGGAATGTTTTTACCGGCGGGAACAACAGCCCCTGCCGCAATAATGCAATTGGACCCGATTTCACTTTCCATCACAACTGCATTCATGCCAATCAAAACATTATCTCCCACTTTACTACCGTGAACCACTGCCCCATGTCCTACGCTTACTCCCCGTCCCAACACACAAGGAGCACCGTAATTTACATGCAAACAAGCGTTGTCTTGCACGTTCGAACCGGCCCCAACCGTGATGGAAGCGATATCTCCACGCAACACGGCCCCCGGAAAAACGGATACATTTTCCTGCAATGTAACGGCACCGATTAACGTAGCACGCGGATGCACATAACAACTGGGGTGCACCGAAGGCGTCATTTCATTAATACCCTCTTTCATATTTCTCCTTGCGTTTGCGGGAAGTTGAATCAGTCACAGATAAGTGAAGGCCCCAATAAATAAAGATGCTAATCATACCCGGAATTACGTAATATACCACCCGGTAAATCAGCGTGGCCATAAGGGCAGCATCCCAATCAATTCCCATTTGAGAAAATACAGCCGTCATGGCCAATTCCATAGCCCCCAGCCCGCTGGGTAAAATTGGAATCAGTGTTGTAACCATTCCCACGGCAAACCCGGCAATCAATACCCCCGCCGTGATATGAATTCCCACTGCGCGGAAGGCAAAATACAATACCATAATGGTAAAGAACCAATCGGCACAAACATACACAATGGTTAACGTCAATTTTTTCTTTTTCTGGTGAATCAGGTCTATTCCTTCATCTAACTGATCCATAAAATTGTCGTATTTACCTTTAGGAATCAAGGCACCAAACACGTGAAATAAAAATTTGTTGATAAGGCGAAAAATCTTGCGAATACCTTTGGAACGCCACTGGTTATTAAACAAAAAAGCCGTCACTACGGCACATATCGCACACATGGCAACAATCAAACCGAAATTTTGCAACAGTTGACGCGTGGAAGCAGAGGCATTAAACAACATCAATACCGAACCTTGCAAGATAATAACGGAAAGCACAAAGTACAACAATACCGTAATTACGATACTGGCCGTTACGCACATTCCAAAGGGAACACGCCGACGGTTAAGTAAATGCGCACGCAAGGCAAAGCCACTGGCACCGAAAGAGGAAATTAAATAATTAACCGTTGTGGAAACTAACGCAATGCCGATAGCCGCCCCCTTGTGGATACGCCGGCCCATAATGCGCAATACTTCATAAAGGCTCATTCCCATGGCCACATAAATCAGTGCAGAGGATAATAATGATAAAAATAAATATTTCGTACGTACTTGCTGCCAAATTTGAACAAAACTCCCCTGGGCCTGGTAAATCATTCCTCCCAAAATGCCCACGGAAATTAAAAAGGCAAAAATATAAACAAAATACTTAAGCGTTTTTTTCACACAACAACTCCAGCATAAGTTTCATAAATTATATAATATTATATAAAGTTGGAGTACGGTTCTCTACCGAAACAAAAAATGAAAAATATTAAAGTAATCGGCGCCAAAGGCCATAATTTAAAAAATATTTCCGTAGAAATCCCCAAAGATAAAATGGTGGTAATTACCGGATTGTCCGGCTCGGGGAAAAGTTCTTTGGCGTTTGATACAATCTACGCGGAAGGACAACGCAGATATGTGGAAAGCATGTCTGCTTACGCGCGCCAATTTTTGGAACTAATGGAAAAGCCCGACGTAGAACACATTGAAGGGCTCTCTCCTGCCATCTCCATTGAACAACGTAATCCGTCTAAAAACCCGCGCTCTACGGTGGCTACCGTTACCGAAATTTATGATTATCTGCGCCTTTTATTTGCACGAGTAGGGCACCGCTTTTGTCCGCAATGCGGACGTGAAGTACAAGCATGGAGTGTGCAAGCCATTGCCCAGGATATTTTAAGCCGTTTTAACGAAAAAACCGTTTTTATTTTATCCCCTGTTATCCGCGGACGTCAGGGAACTTACGAAGAACTCTTCAAAAAATTCAAAAAAGAAGGTTATGTCAAAGCATGCGTAAACGGAACGGTCCTTTCTTTAGATAACATCCCCACTCTGGAACGTTATAAGAAACACACCATCGAGTTGGTTACCGACGAAATTTTTGTGGAAGAATTTGACCGCGAACGGTTAGTGGAAAGTTTAGAGGCCGCTTTAAAATATGCAAAAGGATTGGTACATATCGTAGAAACGGAAGGAGAAAAGCCCGCCGAATTTACTTATAGTGAAGCAAATGCTTGCGCTCATTGCGGTATCGGATTTAGTGAGTTGGAACCCCGCTTATTTTCGTTCAATTCTCCCTATGGGGCATGCCCGGATTGCAACGGGCTGGGCGTAAAAATTGAAGTAGATGAACAACTGGTTGTACCCGACACCTCTCTTGCCCTTAACCAAGGCGCTATTGCCGCATGGGACAATCCCGTCACTACCCGAACACACCGTTGGAAAACTTCCTGGAGCGGATATTATTATGATATTTTAAAGCAAGTTTGCCGCCAAAATAAAATTAAAATGAACGTACCCTGGAAACAGTTACCCAAACGCCAGCGCGATTTGCTGCTTTACGGAACGGGCGGTGCCACTTATACCTCTATCATATCGGGCGGAGAACAAGATTTTGAAGGTGTAATTACCAATCTAAAACGTCGCGTGGCGGAAAGTGAAAGTGATTTTGTAAAAGAAGAGATTACCCAACGGTTTATGCGCGAAATTCAATGCTCTTCTTGTGAGGGAAAACGTCTTAAACCGGAAGCCTTGGCCGTAAAAGTAGGCGGAAAAAACATCCATGAAATTGCCCACTTACAAGTATCGGCCGCCAAAGATTTTTTTGCGCATTTACAACTTTCCCCCAAAGAAAAAATTATTGCAAAAGATATTTTGAAAGAAATCAATGCGCGGCTTAATTTTTTGAATAGCGTGGGCTTGTCTTACTTAACCCTGGACCGCAAGAGCCAAACGCTTTCCGGCGGAGAAGCACAACGTATTCACCTGGCTACCCAAATCGGTTCGGGATTGACCGGTGTATTATATGTATTGGACGAACCCACCATAGGCTTGCATTCGCGTGATAATGACCGCCTGATTGAAACGCTTAAAAACCTGCGTGATTTGGACAATACACTAATTGTTGTAGAACACGACAAAGATACAATACTTGCTTCCGATTATGTAGTGGAATTAGGGCCTTTGGCCGGCGAAAAAGGCGGGCAAATCGTAGCCAGTGAACCGACCCGGGATTTCGTAAAAAATAAAAATTCACTGACCGCTTCTTACCTAAACGGGCAGCGTCTCATTTTACCGCGCCACACACTGCGTAAAGGAAACGGAAAGTTTTTAACCATTCAAGGGGCACGCCAATTCAATCTAAAAAATATAGATGTAAAAATTCCGTTAGGAAAATTTGTATGCGTAACCGGTGTTTCCGGATCCGGCAAAAGCACTTTGATACATCAAATTTTGTATAAAGCCTTGGCCAAAAAATTTTACGGAGCAAAAGATGTACCGGGTGAGCATGATGATATCAAAGGACTGGATAATATTGATAAGGTTATTATCGTAGATCAAAGTCCTATCGGCAAAACGCCCCGTAGTAATCCGGCCACCTACACAGGAGTATTTTCCCACATCCGTGATTTGTTTGCACAAATGCCCGAGGCTAAACGCCGTGGGTATAAGCCAGGGCGGTTTTCATTTAACGTAAAGGGTGGACGGTGTGAAAAATGTCAGGGGGATGGTATCTTAAAAATTCAAATGCAGTTTCTGCCTGATATTTATGTAAAGTGTGAAGAATGTAACGGGCACCGTTTCAATGAAGACACATTAGAAGTAAAATTCAAAGGAAAAAACATTGCCGAGGTTTTGGATTTGAGCGTTTCGCAAGCCTTGGAATTTTTCGCCGCCATTCCCAAAATTAAACGTTATTTACAAACTCTAAACGACGTAGGATTGGGATATATCAAACTGGGTCAAGCCGCCACCACCCTATCGGGAGGAGAAGCGCAACGTGTAAAGTTGGCTGACGAACTTTCCCGCAAAGGCACCGGCAACACCCTTTATATTTTAGATGAACCGACTACCGGCTTACATTTTGCAGATATTGATAAGCTCCTGCACGTATTACACGATTTAGCAGACCGCGGCAATACAATTTTGATTATTGAACATAATTTAGACGTTATTAAAACGGCCGACTGGCTCATTGACCTTGGTCCCGAAGGAGGTGACAAAGGCGGGCAAGTGGTAGTAGCCGGAACCCCCCAAGAGGTGGCATCCTGTAAAAAATCTTATACGGGCAAATACCTCAAAACCGAATTGGAAGCCGTTGAAAAATATCTCCGAACGCATCCACAATCCCAAACACCTGCAACCTCTGACAAGAAAAAATAAAAGGCCGACCTCCCCAGCCGGCAATTTGTTATGATATAAGTATGCCAAGAAAAAGAAAAAATTCTTCAATGGCGCCTCAATGGGCCTTTGCCGATAAAAACGTTACGTTTTTACGTAGTTTACTCCCGTTAGTAACCGGCTGGTTATGTTTGTTAGTCAGCCTGTCCTTTTTTACTTTAACGTATGATTCGGCACATGTAAAACTCACCCTTTTTCAAATCGGTACGGTTGTATTACTGGCCTTGTGGGGAGCGTTGAAAATTTCCGAGCGAAAAAATCCTTTTTCCAAAAAACACTTATTGTTGCTGGCTCCTTTTCTTCTGTACGGTCTATGGCAAATTATTTGTTTTATATGTTTCCCTTATAAAATAGAAGCTTTGGAGGAATTTGTTCGCCTTTGCCTGTATGGGGTAATTATTGCGTTAATCACGTCTGAATTTACGGAAAAAGATATCCGTACCGTCACCCGCTTTATAGTGTGGGCAGCGTGGTTCTCGTTTGCTTACGGGTTAATACAAATAGTGGCCATTTGGTTCCCGTCAGTAGATATTATGCAGTGGAAAGGTTTTTTTGGAAAACGTATTTTTTCCACACATGCCAACCCTAACTTTTTTGCAGATTTCATTGTCTTTTCTTCTTGTATCATTGGGGCTGATTATTTTATCCGCCGCAAAAAATCCAATTTGATTTTATTGGCAATGGGATTGGTGTCCCTTATTTTCAGCGAAACAAAAGGCGCTTGGTTAGCCTATGCGGCCACGTTGGTGGCAGCAGCAATTCTCTATTCTAATTTTTTCTCGAACCGTGATGCCAAGCAATTGCGCAAAATCAATTTGTGCGCCATAGGCGTATTGGTGCTTGCCGTTGTATTTACCGGTTATTACTCTGTCAAACGCTTTCAATCCGTCAGTTTCCGTACCCACACCTGGCAAGCCACTTGGGAAATGATTAAACAATCTCCCGTTGTAGGAACAGGACCGGGCAGTTTTAAAATTCTCTATCCCCGGTATCGTCATCCACAAATTTTCTATATTGAAAACGCTCACAACAATGAAACACAACATGCTGAAAATGAATACCTGGAACAGTGGGCCATCGGCGGTATTGTGGGATTAGTTCTCTTTTTGGGAATGTTTGGTTTCTTGTTCTTTCTCGTTTATAAAAAATTAAAAAATAATTCCCGCTCTCCTTTAACTATCTACACGGCAGGGTATGCCTGTGCCGTGTTTGCTATGTTAGTACACATGACAGTAGATGTCAGCATTCACTTCGTTTCTAGCGGATTTTTGATGAGCGTGTTTATAGGGATATTACTGGCTTTGTCTCTTTCTTCAACATCTGCGGACGACGCAAAGCCTGCAGCAATTCCCGCTCCTGCCCAAATGGCTGACTCCGTTTTCCTGCCTCTGGCTAAATTATTATTGGGACTTATTATACTCGCCTTGGCTATTTTTTGCACAGTGCGTTTTTCCCAAATGATACACACCATGGTTCTCTCTAAATTGGGAGAATATGTCATGGCTATTTGTGCTTGGTTGGGGTTTCTCTTTTGCGCGGGAGGAGTTCTCTACTTATATGGCCGAACTATTTGGCAGACACACCGCTGGAGTGTACTGGGCGTATTAGCACTCTCGCTCCTGCCGATATATTTGTTTTACAACGTATTTTGCGCCAATCATTATTACAGTGTAGGGGTTGCGCTGACACGGTTAGGATCGCCGGAAGGAGCACTGGATTATTTTACCAAGGCCATTCGGGCCAATCCCTTACAAACGGAATACCGCCAATACCGCGGCAACGTTTTGGCACAACGGCTCAATTTAACAAAAACGTTCTCCCCCCTTAGCGGAGACACCACCGCCCCCTCTAACGACTACGAACGCGCTTTGAAAGATTTTGCCGTCGTATTAAAAAGGGCGCCCTATCATGCTTTAATCCATCATGATGCGGCCCAGCTGTATTACATGATTGGGGTGCGTTACATTCAAGCTTCGCAAAATGCCGATACTGCAGAACAATTCAATGAATATCAGCAATTAACTGCCGAAAATTTTGAACAGGCTCGGAGAGCATTGGAACAATCCTTGCGGTTGGATCCGGTAAATTCCAGTTCCTATGCTATGCTGATTAGCATGGCACTTTTAGCACACGATATTTCCACCGCCCAGTATTGGATTGACACCTATCGCCAGGGCCCTAAAAACGTGACGGAAGAAGAATTTCTAGAGCGCCATAAAAACAATCCGCAGATTGAGTTTTTACAACAACGTTTGTATGCCTTGCAAAACAATTTGGCGCAAAAATAAAATGCAAAAATCGCATTATTTTGATAGAATAGTAAGTAGTATTTACCCTCTTTATTTGTGCCAAGATAGCTCAGCTGGTAGAGCAGCCGCTTCGTAAGCGGCAGGTCCGGGGTTCGATCCCCCGTCTTGGCTTTTTTTGTTGCCTATTTTTTCACTATACTTCCGTCTTGGCACACTTTTTCATCCACACATAAACAATAAAATGTCAAAAGCGCACGGACATTGGTATCGTTTATGCCCGTATCTGCATAGTCAAAGTGTACGCTGTTACACACGGTTGCGTTTGTAGTTCTCTGAAACGCTGCGCAACCGAGCACGCACATCAGCAACAGGCATATTGTCAACATTATTAATAATTTTGTTTGCACGTTCACGCTCCTTTGCTTCTCGCTCTGCAGTTTCCCGCATTGCACGCAGTTGTTCGGCCCTCTTGCCGTTGCTCCGTACAACGGCAAGAAGAACCGCCAACATGACCGCAAACATTCCTGCGACGGACCATTGCGTGATCATAACCCTATTCCACTTTTTTACCGATAGACGATCCGTCGGGATTGACCAAAGACAGAGCGGCCAATACCTTTAAGATTTTTGCCCATACCGTGTCATCTTTATCGGTGCTTGTAAACTTCACAACAAGCGTAATCAATGCAACAGCTGCACCGAAAATTTGCAATACTTCATCCAAATGTTCCGTTATAAACTTTCCCATATTAATACTCTCCGCTTTTCATAATTTCGCACAAGATTTTTGCTCTGTGCCCAACCTGGGCCGCCCACTTACTGGCTAACATCTCACGGGCCGCCGTAGGATATTCGCCTTTAGCTAAAGCCGCAAACATTTTTTTAAAAGTCATAAGTCTGCTTATTCCCATATTAAAGGCCATATCCGTCAAAACAAATTGCCGCGCTTCGTTGAGTTTGTGATATCCCGCAAACCTGCTACAAACCTCTTTTTCGGCAGTTTTAAGGTCACTGTCCAACAAGGAGGAGGCTATTTCCTCGGTTATTCCATTTTCCAAATTGTGCCCATAGCCGATAGTGAGATGCCCCGTCGGGCAAAGGTAGGGATGGAAACTCAAACCTTCAAATTTTTTAGTGTAAAATTTCGCTTTTTCCAAGTTCATTCTTTTTGCACTCCTTCGATTTTTGTTTCCAATCGTGCTACTCTTTCTTGTAAATGGTTGTATTTGTCTTGTTTCTCTTCCAGACGGGCAATATCTTTACGGATGGCTCGCAGTTCTTGCCAAAAAGCTCCTGCGCCAAATATTACGGCTGCCGCCTTCCAAAAGATTTCAATTTGCTCTGCAGTCATGGGTTTACCTCTTGAGACAATGGATCATACACAAGACCGTAGGCTGTAAGAGCCTCTCCCAGATTTTCAAACTTATCCCAACCTACATTTTTGCCAGCTGGGGTATACGCTTCATTGGCTTCCAATACGTTGAATCGTACGTTTTGTTGATTTTTATAATTACCTTGCTCGTTTTGAATTTTCTTATATACCATAATTCCCCCTTATCGTGTAACGGTCCACCCTTTTCCCGTAGCAATAGCCAAGTCATCAGCGGTTAAATCAGCCGCCCCGGTTGCCCCCGTGATATTACACACCTGGTTGTTTGTTACCGTCGGCATGGAGTTAAACAGATTTACTAATGCACCACGGTCTAGTCCTGTGTAAGATACGTTTATTTGTGGACCATTTGAATCAGCAAGAGGCGAAGAAGGAGAAACAACCAATCCTTTTAGTCCATCTACACGATTCGTGCTTGTCCCACTCACATCTATTTTGTTTACACGCCCAGTATCTAAAGAGAAATCCAGAAAAGTATTTTCAAGTCCGGTTAATCCTGGATTGTTAAAGTTAAGATTATGGTTTCCTACTAGCCATATTTGAGGAATGTTTTTTAATTTAGGGCAAGAATTAAAAGACCTATCATCAAACTGCATTTTAGAATTGATAAGCTCAATTTCCTCTAAATTTGGGTTTTCCCTAAAAGCATCTGTACTATAGTTGATAGTAGCGTTCTTTATTGTTATCTTTTTAACTCGTGTATTTCTAAACGCATAGGTATCATAATAATTACCACTCGTTGTGCAATTTATAACAGGATTTATTTTCAAACTGGTACAATTTTGAAAAATTCCAGGATACCAATCTACTAATAGTTCCCCTGTAGGAGTTGTAACAGCTTCCAATGCTGCATTATTTTTAAATGTATATTCATAATGAATGGCATTTGTTGCTGTAATATGAGCCCATAATGTTCCCTGGTCGGACACATTCCCTTCTAATCGTGTAATAGTATTTGTTCCTAATGATGGAGCAATACGAACGATATGGGTCCGTAATGCTTCGGGGTAAGTTACGTCATAGCCCGAAGTGAGGGATAAAGTTTGCCATGTTAAAGTGGTTGCTGTGCCGCTGGCAGTAGTAGCTTGCTTTATACCATCTACAAACACATCATACGTTCCCGAGTTCGACACTTGAGCCTTCATAGTAAAAGAAGGATATTTTGAATAATCTGCTTTATGGCCTACAAGAAAAATGGCAGAGTTCCAGTTCGCAGAAGAACGAATATCCGGCCATTGTGAATGAGGCTGCCAGGGTTGCTGTGACTCTAAGGCTTGCATGATAGCTGATATATTTTCCTGTTGGGCAGAGACTTGTTCAACCGTTGTACTTGTAACGCCGCTATTCACCGCCGATAGTTGTGCGGCCGTCAATGCATTTTGTTTAGAATTAAGCGTACTTTGCACTACACCAATTGCATCTCCCTGCGAAGCAAGTTGCGTTTGCAACGTTGCATCCGCTTGTTGACGGGCCGAAGTTTCATCCGTCAATGCACCCGTCAAACCGGTAAGGCTGGTTTGCAAAGAATCATCTGCCCCACTGCGTGCTGTTTGTTCGTTGAACAAAGCCGTTTGCAACGTAGTAACGGCTTGATTAAAATTTTGACGAATGGCGGCATGGGATGTAGCACTGTTATCATGGTCCGCTAACGATTGTGTTACTGAGGCCGCTGCTGTTTGTATAGTTTGGTTAGCCTGAGAAATTACATTCCCCAAAAATGTATCGGCCTGCGTATCGCTTTCTCCCAAAGCCGGGTCCGGTTGATAACGCACACAACGAGAAATTTTTTCATCTAAATTCTGTACCTGTAACACCGTTTTATCAAAGGCTTCGCTAAAAGTTTTCGGTAAGACACTTGAACCGAATACAATATTTTGAGTCAACGGTGTAGAACGGCGTAATACAATTTGATATCCCCGGGCCAACGGCTCTAATCCACTGGACAAAGCCGGATAGGTAACATAGGTATAATCTTCGTCACTTTCCCGGTCAATTACAACGTGGTCCGTTGCCCGGTAACAAGTGCCTTGCGGCGGTTTTACCCATACTTCTATGGTTTCCTCTTCCAAAATGGGATAATCGAATTGCCAAGTACGGGTTTGCCCGTCACAAACAATTTGTTTCTTTACTGCGTTTATGGGTACTGTCATGTATATAATCTCCTTTATTTAAACCAAGAAAATAATTTTTTCGTCATCTTCCATACGGTACTTTTGCGATTTGCCTGATGATGTTGTTGGGCTTGTTTCTCCCGCAGAGAAGACTCCGTTTGAGATTGCTTTGCTTCTGCCTCCTCAATAGCGGCAGATGTTTGGGCTGCCAACTGGCTTTGGGCTTGATCGGCCAATAATTTATTTTTTTCTAATATCAAGGCTACCGTGGCCGAAGATGTATCCAAGCCATTATGTGCCAAACGGTTCTGCAAAGCGGCCGCCTGGGTACGGGCTTGTTCGTATAAGGTACGGTTTTTTTCCGCTAACGAACGAAACAAATACCCGGTTTGTTGCTGATAATCGACCCTGGCTTGTTCACGCTGTGCTTGCGTTTGTCGGGCCTGTTGCGTAAAATAACGCTGCGTATGTTTACGCTGATTTAAGGCTTCAACCGCCGTGGAAGTAAATTGGCGGCCCGTTTGAATAATTCCACCCATAGAATGATTCCTCCTGAATGTAAAAAATAAAAACTTTCGTTTGGAAAAATTTTGATATTTTCCGCTAAATATTCCCCCCAAATGCACAATCAATTGCACGGCACCTGTATAATTCTGATCCACCCAATTAAAAAGAAGATGATGACGGTTTAATTGATTAGCCAAATATAACTGCGCTGTACGGAAAAAAGTTTTAGGATATTTTTCCACCTCTTTTGTCGTCAACAACCAAATGCACCCTTGAGAAGTAATCCCCCCTACTGCAGCCGGTTGCTGACGAGGAACAAAGGTAAAACAATCTTGCGATTGCCGGACAAATTGTTCCAATAATCCTTGCACAGATTGTCCGGGAAAAGAAGCTTCCAATTCCGCACGGTCTGCACGTCGTATACGGTGGGAAATAAAAACGATATCGTCTTGTGTTACCTGACGTAAAAAGAGGCATTGAAAATTTTTCATCAGAATAAATTTCAAAAAGATACAATAAAGAAAAAGGAGAAAGAAATATGCTTTTATTACTACTGATTTTATTGGTTATCTTAACACTGACATTCCTATTTCTTTTTGGCGTGTTCAAATTGATTTTTTGGCTTGCTAAAAATAACCGCAATCTTTGGCCGCTCATTTTAGCCGGAGTGGGAACTTGTATGATAGCTGTTGTTGTGGTGGGAGGAGCTGTGTGGGTATATCACAAATCAACCGCCCCGTTTCGCCCTCTAATAGAGCGCCTGGCAAGCACCCCCTCTTGGCAAGAAGGAGAACGCTCCTATCATGACAATACTTTTCCCTTTTCAATTACAGTGTTTGACGGAATGGATTTTTCCGACTGGATACGGTTCCAACAAACCTATGTAAAAATTGGAATTGATACCAACTTCTTTAGGTCTTCCAAACAAGCGGCTCCTACTCATATTCCTACTCATATAATGAGCGCTTTAGTCCGTTTACCGCATACTCAAAATACGGACCGACCGTTTGAGTTCTGGGAGACATTGCAATCGCAGAATATGCCATCCGGGAAAATAGAGGTTTTTGAAAAGCGGGAAACAACTATCAATAATTTACCGTCTTACTGGGTTAAGATGATTATTTATACCAGCAACAGCGGACAAATGCTGTCGACTGAAATACCGGTTTGGATAGCCGGCATAGCAGATCCCGAAAATAAGGTTATTTATTATGTAATAGCTGCGCAATTCGGGCCGGAAGATAAAACTGAGCAAATTACAACCATGTTAGAAAGTTTCCGCTTAATCCATCCGTAGTATTTCCACATCTTTAGGTTGGATGCACCGGGCTTACAAAGTAAGCCCGGTCTTTTGTTATACAATCCGGCTGATACACGCTAATAATGTAACCGGAAAAGGTTCCTCTTGTTTGAAAATAACAGAAGGGAAATACTCGTGCCGTCCGCCAAGCACACAGTGTACATCTCGCGTTTGTAAAGGAATCGGCTCTATTAAATTTTGTAAATTCAAACGTTCCCAATAAGTTTGATTTCCGTCGAAAGAGCCGATACTTCCTCCGCGGCTGTCTATCAATTTTACGGTAACGGCTACAATGCGCTTTTTCTGGTCCAATATAGTTCCGTTAGAGCGATAAAAAGAAGCGGGAAGTGTTTGCAAAATAGCGGAATATCCCAATCCTACATGCACACAAGAGGAAGGTTGTGGCAACAGCAACTTTCCTTGTTGTACACGTAAACCGCGCACAAAATTTCCATCCGCCAAAACGCAAACTTCCTTACCTTCTAAATAATTCAAGTTTTCTATTTTATTAAAAGCAGTTTCTTTGCGGACAGAGGTAGTGGCATCCATAAAAATTTGATCTTGGGGCCGACGACTTTCCAAACGCTTAGCAAACATTTCAATGTAGTAAACCCCAGCTCTTTCCACCACACACCACAGGGCATCTTGCCCGTCTTGAGACACTGCACATATACTCCGGAATTTTCCCTGCGTCGTATGATGTGCCCAAGCACAAATTCCCTGTTCGGGTACGTACGTTAACGATAACAAGACCCCATCTTTTCGCACACACCATACTAAATGATCCGGCTCTTGCTGGAAGGCAATTTCCGTGATGGTGTGATTAAAAAACAAATGGCGCGCCCGCAACGTAACATCCGCACTGGCATAAGAAGCCGAATTATAATCGTAATAGAAATTACGCACCGCACTGCCGTGCGCTGACACAAAGAGTGCTTTATTCCCCGTCATTAATGGAGCCGCTGTTGAAGAGCCATATTCGCTTTGTTGTTCCAATTGCATATTGTAAGGCGTAAAAGCCCCATTAGACGTTAATGTCCATTCACTTCCGGCTGTAAAAATGAGTAACCGATTGGCCACTAATACCGAGCGGATTTCATTTAATTTTTTCCCGGATAGATTGATACTGATAGCATCCGTATCTTTCAAGGAAAAACGAGCATGTCCAAAATCTGTATAAGCTGCCGTTTTAGAAAACCACAGAGTTTGCGGTTCGGCATTGGTACCAGCAAAGCCCAAACGGTCTTGGAAGAAAAAGACACAACGCGGATATCCCGCTAACGGACTAAAAGAGCCTTCACTCCATTTTTCTGTCCAATCTTCACTGGCAAAGGCACGTTCTACTTCTACCACTAATTTACGTGTATTCACGAATTGCGTTACTTTGACAATTGCCTCCTGTACAAAACAATCGGCTTGCAACTCATAGCCGGCTTCACCGGTAATTTGATTGCTGCGTACACGAACGTAATACAAATTTTCGTCGTCGTTTAAATCCCCAGGAACCGTGAAATTCTCATCTCCTTCCTGACGGGATAATACTTTTACCGTTTTCCAAGAAGTGCCCAAATCTTTCGAAACTTCTACAATCAATTGCCCCGTCCATACGCCGCTGGTTCGCAAGGTCCATGCACTGCCGGTTTGAATAGAGGATGAATTTGTTTCATACCCCAACACACCGCTGGCATATTGTGCATCTACAGTATGTTGCAACAAAAAGAGTCCTCCCACGTGAGAGGGAGTAAAATAATCCCAATCGCTGGCAAGTTCATAGCGCAATTCGCCTTGTGCAATTTCTTCTCCCTGGTTATATCCTCCGCTTAACGCTTGTGTAACCGTCAGCACAGGGTCTTCATCCAAACGGTCCATGTAGGCCAATTTAAATTCTGTTCCGTTCCAATCTCCTCCAGTGCTGGCAGGAGAAGTGATTTTAATTACCCCTCCTAAATTGTAAGCCGTAAATCCTTGGGAGGCATAATGCTGATTAAATGCCGTAACAATCTGCGCCACATCCAATCCATAATTTGCCGCCGCATAAAACCATTCATTATTGAAAAACGCCCACATCACATACTGCGGATATGAAACAGGTTGCAACGAAAGAGTTGCTCTGACGCCGTCGGTTACAACGCTATCTTGCGTTTGGTAAATACGTAAATGGTGGGTTGGATCATTGTTAGAAAGTTGAAAAGGGCCATACGCCAATGGCACCGGTTCAAATGTAAAAACCCCGGCTTCTTTACGTATCAACCGATAAGGAGGATGGTGGGGATGCGTAAAATAGAGTATGTGGTTATGCTGCGTGTAATTCAGTTGGGGAATTTCATCTTCTTGATACGGAGTCTCACATTCATAAATACTCCCTTGTGCAGTTAATACCCGTCCTCCCGAAGAAAAGAAACGAAGATAATGACTCCCGGCTTCCACTACATAAGATTCATTTTCTCCAATTACAAAGGAGAATAAACGACAAGACCCACCGGTTTTACTGGTTCCCTGTAAAATAGTTCCCGGTCGATTGGAAACACCCCCTTGCGCATGAATAAACATATTTTCCGCCGTTTGCAAACAGGTGGTATAATCAGCCGCATCCACACGTGCATAAAGAGACGGGCTAATCTCTCCCCCACTCCAAGAAGGTTGTAAATGATGCAATACCATTAGCGCACCTCACTAAAACAATCGACCGAATTGGCCAATTGAAAATTTTCAGTCATATTGCTTCGGCGAGCTTCATCTAAACTAAACGTATATTTTTGAAAAATCTGCTCCGCCAAGGCACTGTCCCCGGTTAAAGTAATGGCTAAATCTTGGGCCAAGGCCAATGCAAAAGCCTTAACGAACGAACCATCAAATTGTGTTTCATCCGCTACGCGCCGGGTATAATAAACCCACACATCAGCAGCTTTTACTGCCAAAACTCTTCCCGCAACCTGTGTATCATAACGTTCATGAAAACACAAAGGATGTTGACCAGGGACAAATACCTCCCGGATAAACAGCGCATTAGCCGGATAATGGTACAAAAACTCCCCATTTGGCTGATCATAACGCGCCAATTTCAGTTTTTCTTTAGTGCCGGCAAAGCCCCAATTATGCGCCCGGAGGACTTCATCACGCACCGGTTCATAAAGCAAACTAATCCGTTTTGCCCTTTCATCTGCCTGATTCAAAGAAGATATAGGACCTTGTCCTAAATGTGCTAATGCTATATTACATATATTTATTTTTGATATCATTTTATACTCCATTTTTATTTATATTTATTTTTTAAGTATATTTTTAATAAAAAATAACATATATTTTTATTGTTATTTTTATTTTTGATTATTTTTTAAGCATTTTTATTTTTATATATATTTTTACATTAAATAGAATACATATAAAAACAGAATAAAGACATTTTGGAACTATCCAATTTAACCAGCAAAGAAAAATATATAAAAATACTTATTTTTTAAGTGTTTTTATATTTTTTACGACGATATTTTATTTTGATTGAAATTTATCCATTAAATCAGTTTTTATAAGGGGCAAAAGGTAGGATTTAGAGGCCGTTTTTTTCAAAAATACCATTTAAAACGATTTTTTCTCTGTCCCCGGATAGAATTTATGAACCAAACCCTTGAAAAGGTCTGTATTTTCCCTTTTTCTATAAGAGTAAGGGCCCAAAAAGGGCCCTTTACCCTTTTATTTCTGTTCTACCCCATCTGTTAAGAAACAGGTAATTTTTCCGCCGCTTACGTTTGATACGGTGTAATAGGCACGCACATAACGTTTTACTCCTTGTGGCATGGGCACGGCACAAAGGATTTGCCCAGCCGTTCCCAATAAAGAAGCCCCAAACGTAGCGCCGGCCAATTCTACGGGATTGGTAAAAGCGGAAGTATCCGCCGTTTGCAACGCCACCTTTACGCTTCCGTCACCTGTAAAAGCAGCCGCTACTTGAGCCACAAAATACAAACTGCCGGGGGCCACATTTCCAGGTGCGGTCAAATCCATTACCTGAGTGGAAGGGCCTGTTGCACTAATGGCCTGTGCGTCTGACAAAATAGCATTTTCATCTAACAACATTTAATCCTCCTATTGCACGACATCTTCTGTATCCGTGATAGCATCACAAATATGGACCGGAATTTCGTTAAACGTCATCAACGGGCGAGACGTAATTTGGTCCGGGGTATATTGAATATTGGTGCGGTTGCTGGTCAATTTACGCAAAGCCGCTTTAACGGTACGATTCATATACCAGACGGGTTTTCCCATAGACAGACTTTGAATGCGTTCTTCCAAATCACACATTTTATCAATCAAATCCGACGGGATATTCGTGACATCAATGTTACAGATACGTCCGGCAAAGCGCCAGTCTTGGACTGCCAAACCCAATTTCCATTCAAAGTATTCTTTATAAGCCGGATATTCTTTTCCGTCATTATCCACATGGGTTACCAACCCGTAATCCACCCGTTGGATACCCGCTTTGGAACCTTTTGGGAAAAAGGTAAATACTTTGTCTTGATCCCACACGACCAAATAAATGGACGAGTTTTGTCCATTGGTAGTTCCCCCCGCATTGATTACATTGCGGGAACTCTCTGCACCGAAAAGTTCATTATAACGTTCGGCCAAACCGGTAAAACGTTCCGGATTTACGCCACAATCTCCGTAAATCAGGTTGGATGCCATCGTATTAGACATCCCCGCAATAATCGCGCGGGATTGGCCGGTGCGAACCGCATCTACGTGTCCTCCTTTCTCGGCCACAAGTTTGTCCACCACACTATAAGCAGATAAGGTGCCGTACGATTCTACCACTACCTTAGTAGTGGCTTTGGCGGGATCAATCCCTTTATAGGCACGGCGCCAGGTCCCTTCGGGGATACCGGTCCGAACAGCATATTCGTGCCCACTATCCAGCGAACTTTCCTGCACCAATGCATCCCCAATGATGTCGTTGGACTGGCTCAATACTTCCGCAATGGCCAATTCTTGGCCAGACGGATCGAATTGTTTTGCATAATCCACTAAACTATATTGTTTGTCTGCAATAATTGACATTTCATTCTCCTTTGGTTACATTTCCGTACAATGCTTCGGTGAAAGTTTTGTCCGTCGATACAGAGGGTATTCCTCCTGACGATACATCTTCACTGATGCGCTTGCCGATCTCGTTAAAGGTACGGACAATAACGGGATGGTTTCCAAGACCCGTAGTTTCCAACAATGTGCGTAATTCCGGGCCGCCAAATGTATCGGCCGCACGCACCGCCAGCGAAACTTCTTCCTCCCATTTAGGGCCGTAAAACGTTTGAATTTCTTGTGCCCATTGCGTCTGCTGTTGTTGTGCTGCCTGCATTTGTCTCTCTGCAGATTGCCGTGAAAAACGGCTTTCCAAATCTACCAACTGTTGAATTTGCGGATTGGAAAGTTGAAGCTTTTGCGCCAATTGCATAAACGCTTCTTTTGCCTCTTCCGGGACAGTTAAATCATCCGGCCAAGCGACCTGTTTTTCTTCAACGGAAGCGGCTACAACCGGTTGCTCTTCCGCAACTTTTTCGGGAACCGACGGAACGGAAGAATCCGCAGGGATATTTTCTTGTTTCATAAATTCTCCTCCATAAGGGGTTCGTCTTGGCGGTCAATCTCTGCTTGCGCAGTTTTTACTTCCGCCAAATACTCTGCCCGCATACGGGCATACACACCGGGCGAAGCTTCCTCCAAGGCAGTTAACAAAAACAGGCCAATGCTTTTTTGTCCGCAATGAAACGCCGTAGAAAAAGCATCCCCGGGTACAAAACCGTGCTGACCGATTTGAGCACTTTGCAACACGCGGTACAAAACGCGCCGGCCTTCCACGGTGGATAAAACCGTTTGCAAATCACAAACGTTTCTTTTTTGTAAGATTTTTTCTTTCATAACTGGGGCGGGAAAGAAAACTCCGGAAAGTTTCTTTCCCGTCGGGATTCTGTTCGTTACTTTTAGACACGAATCCGCAAATCTGCTTCTCTTGCTTTAACAAAGCAAGTATTTATGGAATCGGTGAAAGATAAGCTCACCGAGGTTTAATTTTTTCCTTCAGAACAAGAGGAGGGTTCAGCAGTGATTGGAGATAGAGAAGGTGTTTTTAGTAAGTGTAACAAACCCAATTGATTCAGTCCGTCTTCCAAAGCACGGGAATAATCGATTTGTTCTAAGATAGCAGGCTTACTTTGCGCCAGCAAGCTTGCATATTCCATAGCCTGGGCCAATGTACGAAGGCCGGAAGCTTTTTGTGCCTGGGCAATCATAGAAATATATTCCACACCCAGCGGAATCCCCTGAATAAAGGCCGGAGCAGGCGGTAAAACGCCTTGCCGCAACAAAATACAAAAAGTGCGGTGAATCAGCGGATCCAACAATTCACCTTTCAAACGTTCCAAAACAGGCCCTAATACTAACATTTTTTCTTCGTGACGTTCGGCTACTTCCGCAGCTGTCATTCGTTGGGTTTGCAAAGAAGAAAGCAGCGTAAATACGTCGGCAAAAAAATGAGCCCGAACAGTATTGCGCACATTCTCGATAGCGTTGTCCAACGCCTGCAGATCCGGCTGCACTTCATAAGCCGGTTTTACGGCCGCGTCCGTTGTGCCACTATAGCGGGTAATTCCGCCGGGGAGCAAATTTACTTCCCCTTGCACATTGGCTGAAACCATCATGGGAGGATTGGTATTTTTATCCAAGGCTACCAATTTTGTTTTCTGCATTTTTTGCAGCATTTTAACATCTCCCAAGCACTTCCAGCCCGGTCCGCGGCCGTAAGTTTCTTCGCTGTTCTTGACTTCCCACCGCGCTGCAATAACCGGGAATTCATGATACCCGCTTTCACGCAGTAGGGTTCCTTCGGGCAGAAAATAGACAGAGGTATAAGCAAAATGGCAATTGTCTTGTCGTGATACATCATAATGCGGATTGGGAAAAATAAGATGAATGACACGATACGTACGTGATTGATTTTCCTGCGCGGCCTGTTTTATTTGTGGCGGCAATACTCCCGCTCCAAACGTACGTAGCAACTGACGTGCCGTTAAAGAAAATTCCCGACCGAATGTATTAATCTGGCCTTTTTCATCTACATCCAGCACATATTCCCCCGCCGTAAAGAGACGGGCACGAACGCCTTTTTCCAAATCTTCTTCCAATAAAAAAGCCGCCGTTCCAAATACAGAAATTTCATGGTAAAAGCCATGTAACACGCCGTATACATTGCTTTTGGCAAATGTTTCTTCCAAACGTTTTTTTACTTCTTCCAACCAAACACAAACACCCGGCAAATGATTTAATTCTGCCGGTGTAAGCGACAAATTAAACCAACTGCGCGCAGGGCTGGTCAGTCCGCTCATCATGCCGGCACTCAGCACTTCCGCCGCCAAAGATGCAGAACTGTCTAATAAGACCTTATGATTAATACGCTGGCCTTTCCCGGCAGCATCTTGCGAGAAAAATCCACGCGTTGGTGCAACGTAGGTAGCCAATTCTTTCCACGTTTTGGCCCACGGTGCGCGAGTGTTTTGTAGTGCGTCGTAAAGACGGAGATATTCAGTTATTCTTTTATTTTGTTTCATAATTTTCTTTCCTGCAGAAATAGGAGAAATTTACTAATATGTAGAGGGAGGTGCAATATGATGGGATTAATAATGATTTTTGTTTTTGTATTGTTGGTAGCTGTACCGGGGTTTTATATCATCACACGGAAAATATTTCCAAAGATGAGTAAGCGAAAAGCCGCGTGGCTTACGATGGCACTTACGTTGATAGTGATAGGCTTACTGGTGGTGAATTTACTACTACTTCCTTCACCTGTTCAATAAATTATGAGCCGCTTCGAAAGAGGCGGTTTTTTTATGCACATTTTTTGGAGTAAAAAGAAAAGAATGACAAAGTTCTAGAATTAGAACAAAGTTATTATAGCATAAAAATAATGCCTTTGTCAAGTATTATTTTTACATTTCAGACGAAAACTACGGAATAATCATGGGAGATAGATCTTGTAAAAACACGACCATATCCGCTCCAATAGAACGTTTGAATTCGTCTAATTGAGAAGAAGTAAGGCCCTGTTGAGGACTAGGCTCTTTAAAAGAAAGAACATATTTCCCGTTGTGGGCCTCTGAAAATTCACGCCATAATGAAATTTTATCTTCCAACATTGCCAAAATCGGGTTGGTTTCTTTCCGACGAAAATCAAGAAGCATCACAGAAAAAGCTTTTCCATTCAATTTGTTGGCAACAGAGCTGACATTATGATACGAAAGATGTTGTGCCCCGGCATGCACGACCACCAATGCATTGGGATCTTGCGCCTTGATTTGGCGAATGTACTCCACCCATTTTTGGTTACGCATTTCCATTCCGGCTTCACTTCCGGCAAGAATACGCCGATAAGAGCCGGCCTTTTCAAGAGGCACTCCCGCATTTTCAGCGGCTTCTTTCGTCAGCGCAACATACGGTTCCAACCCCACCACAGGAATACCCATTTTAAGCGCTTTGTGGAGGAAGAAAAAATCTACATAAAGTCTTTTTCCTATCAAATCAAGCAATTCTTGTTTATTACGGACTATCGCCAAAGCAGAAGTTTCCCCCTTAGAGATATCGGCAGCGTCCCACACATATTCGGTGGCCAAATAAATATTACGGTTGGGGTAGTGACGTTGAAGGGTTTGTAAAATGGACAAAAGCTCTTCCTGCATCATTGGATTTTCATGCAGTTCCCCCACATAAACAAAATCTACCGATTCAAACGGAAGATATTGGTCATACGGAATGTCACCGTCAAAAACGCGGGAACGCAACGCAGAATAAAACAGAGCACTTTGCTTTTCTACCGCTGCAATACGTTGCATGGAATGCGCTAGAGAGGCCCGTAAAATCCGATTATTTTCTCCCCACAATCGAGGAAAATTTTCTTTTCTCAAAGTAGCCTTTGCATCAAGCTGGGGAAAATACGGTACATATTTCATAAAAGGACCGGAAATGGAAACAGGTTTTCCCCCCACCGAATAATGCCTTTCATAAGTTGACGGCAAACTGGAGACAGGAGCCACCGTAATTTGAGGCGCAGAATAATTATATTTTATTTCATGCGTGGCACATCCATTTGCCGGTAACAAAGCCCGTTCTGCCCCCATCAGCGGCACTTGTGTTACCCCTTCGCGCGCAGCACTTTCCATAGCGGCCCGGGCGGCATTATCCGCGGCTTGCGGCAGTTGTGCCCCGGCCGGTACACTTCCTATACACAAAAAGCACACGGCCACCGCATACGTGCTGGGGTAACGAATTAGATTTTTTATGAAAGGGATTATAAAATTTTTCTTCATTGCATCTCCGGTTTTGCGTTGTGTACAATCAACGTTAAATCTGCCCCTAATGTGTTTTTAAATAACTCTCGCATCTGCGGGGTAAGGCCGGCTTCTTCATCAACGGGCCGGAGGGAAAAGAGAGCTTTGGTCTCCGGTTCGTTTTCAAACCTTTTAGTATCGACCGGCGAAAACAACATATCGTAAAAAATGGGCGGCAACAATACTTCATTTTCAGTGTTTATGACACTAAGTGTGAATGATTCTCCCGGTAAAGACTTGGAAACCGATAGCAATTCTGCCGAAGAAACATGCATATTTCCGCCGTGTACCACAATTAAGGCATTTGGTTCTTGCGCACGCAATTTAAGGATCCTTTCTACCCAGTACTTGTTACGCAGTGCAATACCCAGCTGGCTACCCCACATCCGCTTCAACAAAATAGGCTGGTCAACGTAAGAAGATATTACCTCTTCTTCTTGTAATTTATCTATATACTGTACCAATGCATTGTAAGGCTCCAAGCCGACCAGCGCAACACCTTGTGCCATTAGTTTTTTCAAAAACCATCTATCTTGCACCCAATCTTTGTGTCGCCCGGCTTGTATTTCAAAGAAAGGATCTTCGGCAGAGTAAATAATTTTCAAAGGGTCCTCTTTGCCCCAATACTCCTGGCCGGTTCTTTCTCCCTGGCTGTATAAAGACTCCGTTACGAAATAAATCTGACGGTTCGGTTCGCGCTCTTTGAGCACACGCATCAGTTGTAAAATTTCTTCTCCCACTGCCGGTAAGCTGTGGGTTTCTCCGATAAAAACATAATCCAAATGTTTGTGGGGCAAATATTTAGCATAATCAACATCCCCTGTAATTAATTCGTAAGGAGTGCTGGAGTAAAACAGGCGGGTGTTTTGTTGGGCTTGGGCCATATTTTTCATAAAATACTTCAAAGTGTGACGCAACAATTTCTCATTAATGACTCTGTATTGCGGAATATATTGTGCATTTCCTTCAAGAAACGGCTTGTCCACCATATTAATTCTAACGGAGAGATTCTTATACGTTTCCGGATTTATCCAGAAAAAACTCTGATCCAATACGATGGAAACAGGAGTTTTCTCTCTGGAAACAGGGGCCACGGAACTTTCAGTGGGGTTCTCTGTGTTATATACAACACTGTACTGAGGCAATCCGTTTGCGGGCAGTAATTCTTTTTCAGCAGCTGTAAGCGGTATTTGTTTTACCGCAGCACGGGCTGCACTCTCTGCCACGGCACGGGTGGCACCTCTCATCAATTGCGGCACTTGTGCTTGCACAGAAATACATGCAACACTTATCCACACAAATGCCATCAAAATATTTTTTACCCAGTTCACATTTTCTCCTAATAACTGCTCTAAAATCTGTGTAACACTACCGTCATATCGGCCCCCAAGGCGTGGAGGATTTTTTCCCGATCCTGCGGTAATACTTCTTCTCCTGCCGGCTTCAGCGTGAATACATATTTGTTCGATTTTTTCTTATAAAAATGTTCCTTCTGCGTAAAACCAAGCTCTATTCTCGAAAATACCGGAGAAGTCAACAACCCCTCAACAGGGGAAATATTAATTACAAATTTATTTCCTTCCAGTTGTTGGGAAACAGGAAAATCTTGGTCGTAACCAACATGTGCCAAACCTCCGTGCACAATAATCAGCGCGTCGGGGTCTTGGGCACGCAAACGTTGCAATGTTTTTACCCATTCTTGGTTGCGTTTTTCCATGCCCGAACTACTAACCCTAAAAAGGAAAAGAATTTCGTCTTCATCAATATCAGAGATCCTTTCATTCTTCCCGGGTGTATGCTTAAGCGTAAGCGACGGTTCCAACCCTACCACCGGGATATCCAAGGCCATAATTTGCTTGAGCAAGCGGTGATTTTCACGACGGTAAGAGACGCCTTCTATATTCAAATCTTCAAATTGATGTGATATTGCCAGCGGCTCTTCGGAATAAAAAATAATTTCATTTTTTTCTTCCCCGTTTCCGTCTCTGACGAGTTCCAATGCACTAAAAGGTTTATTGGTGCTGCTTGCATATTCGGTGGCAAAATAAATTTTACGCATAGGTTCACGCTTCCGAACCGTGCGGATTAAATTCATAATTTCTTCGCGGACTCGTTGGTTTTCGTGCACTTCTCCAATGAACAAATAGTCTATTCTTTCTGAGGGCAAATAGCGGTAATAGGGAATGGCATCTTCAAACACCTCACCTTGCAACAAACGGTAGAAAAGTTGGCCATTATTTTCCACATTCAAAATATGTTGAACGGAGTTTTCCAATTCCCTCACCGACACAAGAGCATCTCTCTCAGCGTATTGCGGGAACTTGCCGCTATGGCCATAATCTTCCGTAAAATAATTCAAATAATCCCCCCGTGCAACCGGCGGGACATACACTTGGTGCGTACCGATCCGCACTATTTGTCCGTTTTGGGGGACAATTACCGGAATGACAGACGTTCGGAAAGATTGCCTGTCTTGCGGGTAAAGAATTTTATGCGTTACTTTCCCGGCTACGGGCAATACTTCTCTTTCGGCAATCGTCAGCGGTATTTGTTTTACCGCAGCACGGGCTGCACTCTCTGCCACGGCACGGGTGGCACCTTCCGCCACTTGCGGTAACTGAGCGCAGACCGGAGAAGACAATAACATTCCCGCCGCAACAGCTAAAATGCCTACATAATACCGTTTAGGCAACGTATTAAAAATGGAAATATAGGAAAAATAGCTCATTTTTCCTCCACTTCATGGACCAAAACCAACATATCAGATCCCATTGTGTTTTTGAATAATTGACGTACTTCTTCCGTACGTCCCACCGTCTCATCTACCGGTTTAAGAGTAAAAAGCAGTTTTGCATTTTCGCTATTATTAAATTGCTCTTCTATAACCGGTCCTACTCTCATGCTCATGAAAATGGGAGGCAACACCCATTGTTTCCCGACTCCGATGAAGGACAAAGTAAATGATTTTCCCGGTAAAGAACGACCGATAGATCCTAATTCGTCCCAAGAGATATGACCATTTCCGCCATGTACTACAATCAAAGCATCAGGGTCTTGCTCGCGCAACTGCAACAAAATTTCTTTCCATTTTTTATTACGCAAAGACATTCCGTGGTCACTGCCCCAAAAATCAATCCACAAAGATTCCTCTTTTATTCCCTCAGGAAATGACTGTTTGAAAAACTCACGCACCATCATTCGAGAAGGCTCCAACCCCACCAAATCCACCCCTTGTGCCAGTAACTTTTCCAAGTACCAAGCGTATTTTGCTCTTTCATTTTTCCGCCGATTTAATACTTTAAAAACTGGATCTTCTACGGAACGGACAACGTGTAAAAGGGGCAAATCTGTAATTAAACGGTCCCGTCCATCCTCAACAGTATTGCTCAATATTTCGGTAGCAAAATAAATTTTGCGGGAAGGTTCCCTCTCTTGCAACATACACAACACCCGCAGAACTTCTTCTCCCACCAGAGGGGTGTCGTGCGTTTCTCCAATAAATACATAATCCAAATGCTCACGCGGGAAATAGGAAGCATAATCGATATTTCCCATAACCACTCCATAAGAGACGCTTGAATAAAATTGGCCAAGATTTTGATTGACTGCTTCTAAATTTTTAATTTTAAACGATAAAAGATGACGTGCCAAATTTTCGTTAATCGCCCGGTATTCCGGGAAATATCTACTCGTGTTTTCTAAGAATCTATTCTCAATTTTTAGAATATGGACCATATAATTTTGCACTAACGGGGGCAATTCTAAATATGAATTTCCCAAAGGCAGTTTGACAGGTTCGGTGGCCCAAATAATAGGCTCTACGGTACTGGCAGCCGGCACTGCATTATAATTCACTTGGTACATTGGCAGTCCCGCAACAGGTAAAATCTCTTTTTCGGCCGCCGTCAAAGGCACCTGCTTGACGCTGGCACGTGCAACACTTTCCACAGTATTGCGGGAGGCATTTTCTACTGCTTGCGGCAACTGACCATATACTGACGACGTCAGTGTTGCGCACATTACCCCCACCCAAAGAGAATTACTGCTACATTTCATTTTTGATTCCTTCTAATAAACTGATTGAAATAATTTTTTAAACGAGTTGCCAAAGTGATTTCGGTTTCTTCTTTTGAAGGAGAAATAATCACGGCCATGTCCGTTCCCAAGCCTTCTCTAAATTCACGCAGATCCTCAGGTGTACGACCCACCGTAAGATCCGGTTGTTTTAAGGACAGTACATACCGCCCGTTTGTTTTTTCATTCTGTACCAAATTTTGAACAAGGGATACTTCTTTGTTTAAATCTGCCAAAGACGGAGTAACAAATACACTATCCAAACGTTCATCTAACAACAAAATAGAAAACGCTTTCTCCGGCAAAATACGGGGAACAGAAGTTGCCTCCCAATAGTTTAAATGGGCAGCCCCGCCGTGCACCACAATAAGAGCCGTCGGATCTTTGGCATGAAGTTCTTTCAAATGGTTCACCCATACATTACTACGCAAAGTAAAGGAAAGTTCACTATTGATAAATACTTCTTCTAATTCGCCGAGATCTTCCTCATTTATTTTTTTGTCGCTAATTTCTTTTTCAAATTCCAACTGCATTTGAATAATCGGCTCTAATCCCACAATGGGGAAACCGTCTTTTGAAATTTGCCGTAAGAATGGGAAACGTTCACATCTAGCATCAAAAGTGCCAATCATCTCCAACTCCCGGGGATTTGACAGAATGTTGACCGGCACCGTTTGTGCGATAGGAGCCGGGAATAACGTATCCGGTAAATACTCGGTTGCAAAATAAATTTTGCGCGACGGATAGCGGCGGCGCAGCGTATGTAAAAGATCTAACAGGGTGTCATAGATAAGCTGATTTTCATGCATTTCCCCTACATAAAAATACGTGATATCATCTAAAGTGGAAGGCAAATAGCGTTCCCAGGGAATTGCATTTTCAAAATAATTCAAGCGTAAAGCGGAATAAAAAGAAGAATGCAAATCTACGGCCAACAAACGCTCCATATTCGTTTGGGCAATTCTTGTGTACAGAGCACTGTTCATTTTACTGTAATAAGGAAATAAAGTGGGATTTAATCTGCTTTGGGGTAATGCTGTAAATTGTGCTACGGCTCTTTGTTGTTGTTGAATGTTTGCAATCATTGCACTCCCTTGGGAGGGATTATATTGCATTTCATATTTCACGATACCGTCTACCGGCAATAATTTTTCCTCTGCCGCTGTCAGAGCCGCTTGTGTTACGGTGGCACGGGCTCCTTCTTGCGCAGAGATTCTTTCCCCGGCACGCACGGCATTCTTCACCACCTGCAATCCTTGCGCCCAACCGGTGGCATTTACGCACCATAAAAATAGGAATCCTAATAAAGAAATGTGCAATTTTTTCACACGATCACTCCTCAGAGGATTTTCTCATTTGTTGCCATTTCGTTTTTAAGTAGCCCCACAATGTTTTCATTGTTGATTGGGGATAACCAACTATGGATATTACATCGGCACCCAAACCTTTGCGGAATGTCTCCAAATCTTCCGCTGTACGCCCGGCATCTTCATCTACCGGTTTGAGGGACATTACATAATGCACGCCTTGCTTTTCGGCTTTCAGTGCCTCTGAAATACCGGTTTCCCGGTTCAAATCGTTCAGAATCGGCCCATTAAATACCTCTTCCAACCGTGTATCATACAAGAAAACTGTGAATGTCTTGCCTGTTTCTTCTTTAAGCATCAAAGGAACAGAGTTTGGATTAAACCAATTTAAATGGTCACCTCCGCCGTGCACTACGATCAAAGCATCGGGGTCTTGTGCGTGCAAGTCCCGTAAATGCTCCACCCATTTTTTATTGCGTTCCGTGACACCTACCCGGCTAGCACGAAATTGATTCATCAAACCAACGATTTTTTCATCATCCTTTACTCCACGCATCTCTTTTTTCAGCATTCCCTGTATTGTAATAGTAGGATCTATACCCACCACCGGGAACCCATCTTCCACAATATCTTTTAAGAAAGAGAATTCTTGTTTGTACGCTTCCATTTGCATGGTTTTTAAATCTTCCCAATTGGTGGCAATAGACAACGATATCCTTGATCTAAAAGGAAGCGGAAGTAACGTATCGGGTACGTATTCCGTAGCAAGATAAATTTTGCGCGTAGGATTGCGGCGGCGCAACGTACGCAACAAAGGAAGCAATTCTCTTTGCACTACTTCATCTCGGTGCATTTCTCCCACGTAAAAATACGTAATATCATCCAGGGAAGAAGGTAAATAATTATCCCACACTACGTCATTTTCAAATCGGTCTAACCGTAACGCAGAATAAAACGAAGCGTTCTCATAACTCTCCTTTCTGCGAATGCTTGCTTGCTCGATGGCTCTACGGATAGAATCCATCTCGGCCGCTCTAAAAGAAGGGAAGTATTTTGTGGGCACCCCTTGCTTGATTACGTAGCTCCAAATATACTTCATGTCCATACGGGGAATAAAAGGCATTGTGTTCACCTTGGCTCTGTTCCCCGGGTAGTACCGGAGGGTATGCGTAACAGTCCCGTTTTGGGGCAAGAGGGCCAATTCCGCATCCGTTAAGGGAACCTGCGGCACATTGGCGCGTGCCGTGCCTGCAACAACAGAACGGGCCGCAGTACTTGCAGCACTACTCATGGCAGCCTCTGTTGCAGCAGCGGTAGCCTGTGTAGCGGTACGCACGGTACTTTCCACTACGGTTGGCACTTGGGCAAAACTATTGGTAAATAAAAATCCAAATAAAGAAACAATTAAAACCCTTTGCTTCTCTTTCATATTCACCTCTTATTGGCCTTTTCCTTCAAGTTCCTTCAGTTGTCTCTGTAAGTCTTCAATACTTGTGGCTCCAATAATTCTTGGACCTCCAATATTCGATTCTTCCTTTGGCAAACTGTTCAACATTTCCCGTTCATGTTCGGGGAGAATATCGCTGAATGTTACTATCACATCAGCGCCCCAAGCTTTCTTGTAGAGTTCTTGCATGTCAGGGGCAAGTTGATAAAACTCGGGCTTAAAAGAAATCACTTCTTTGGCTTCCGCTTTGACAAAGCTTTCAGGAGATTCCGTTGTGCATATTTCCTGATAGAACGAAGGAGAAATTCTGTGAAGATTTTCTATAGGTAAATTTTGCACAACAAAAGATTTTTCTTTTAACAAATTGGGAACGGAAAACAGGGTGTTACGGTTCATGTGGGCAGCTCCGCCGTGCACCACAATTAAGGCATCCGGATATTGGGCATGTAAATCTTCCAAATGTTCCACCCACTTGCGGTTACGTTCTTTGACAATTACTTTACTTCTTGCGAATATATAGAAATTTTTCATTTCCGCTTCGGTCATTTCCGTCAACCCTCTTTCTTTCAAAAAGGCATCTACTAATGCGCTATCGGGTTCGATACCAACTAAGTCAATTCCCAAATCCATCACATCTTCCAGAATCTGCAAAACCGGGCCTTTTCTTCCCTTCAATGCCCGATTTAATTCTTCTTTTGTCCGCAACAGGACCGTAGCTGGATGATCTGCAAAAGTACTTTTTTCAAGTGTATCGCCAACGTATTCAGTAGCAAAAATCATTCTACGGTTAGGATTTTGTTTTCTCAAAGCTTTTACTAATTGGAAAATAGATTGGTGAACGTCGTAATTATTATGAGCTTCCCCCGCAAAAATAAAATCCACAGGTTCTGTGGGCAAATATTTTTCCCACGGAATGGTTTGATAAACTTCATCTTTGAGGTATTTCAAAAATTCGGTTTCGTGCGGAGCCCATTTTTCAAAGTTATTTATCACATTACGCAACCACCTTTCTGAGGCTTGTTCATCCAAACGGGCATAGTTGGGAAATAGGTCTTTCGGCAAAGTACGGCCGTAGTTAATATACATCCATTTAATATTTTGTGAAAGTCTTTTAGACAATTGCAGATTAAATTCTGTCAGCGTTACTTGGCCATATCTCTGAGTTGGATAGATCCTAACTACGCCGGGTTCACCAGTGAATTGATACTGAACCATATGGGTTGGATTCCCGTTAGCGGGCAAAAGGGCTTGTTCTTCCGCAGTCAGCGGAACTTGCCGAACCATGGCGCGGCTTATGTTTCCGGCCATAGTATTTGTCACAGTTTCCCCAACAGCACGAGTGGCACCTTCGACAATTTGCGGCACTTGGGCAAAACTACAAGGGCACAACACCCCCAATAAAAAAGCCAACCCTACACAAAAATTTCCTATCTTCATTTGCATTTCTCTCCTATTTTTCTAATAATACTTCTACTCATATCCTAGATGAATTAAGAAGAGAAAACCAGGGCCCTTGGACCCATTTTTTTTGTTTTTTGGACCTAATAATTTAGGACCAAAAGGCCTATAAAACCTCGTATTCACTTCGGGCAAATTCCGTTCGGTTCAAATGCAGGCGCGGGCGGACCGGGGCAGCAAAGGTGAGTGCCAAAGCGTCTGCCAAATCCGGGCTTTTGCCGGTGCGCTCTTTGATTTTTTCTTTTGGCTCTAAACGCAACCGGCCGGAAACATCATAGTCATAACATACGCTACATAAATCAGCTTTCAGGGCGGGCATATCCGGTAGAGCTCCCACTTCTTTCACCCATTGCGCCATTTCACTCCACATTTCGGCCCGTTTATTGGCATATTGCGTAGAACGGGAAGCTGCCGCCCCAAAAGCTACTTCCGTTACTGCATACCCTAACTGGCGCAAACGGTCAATTACTCCCCCTCCGCACCCGCTATCTATAAACACAGCGTCCGGGCGGAAGCGGTCTATTTCATGGGCGGCACGAGCCGCTAAAGTCATATTATCCAAGTGCGTAAATACCAACGGCTCTAATGCCTGGCAACCCTGACGGAAAAAAATAACGCTGCGGTCATCCCCAAAACGGGCCGGATCTATACCGATAATTTTGGGGGCCTCCTTTAGTTCCGATGGGGAATAGTGACGTGCGCACGCGCGGACCACTTCGTCAATGGGCAACAATATATCCGCTGAACTGGCAGAGAAATCACACAAATACTCTTGGCGAAAAATAGCTTCCGGAGTTTCTTGTTGTAGGCGGGCCAATTCCGCACGCGGAATCACGCCGGACTCATCTGCACGAAAGATACCTACCCACCATAAGTGCGGTTCCCGGATGGCATTTTTTTGTGCCCGGATAAACAAATCGAAAAAAGCATTTTGCCCTTTGGGCGTGCCCATAAACACCACCCATCCGTCGCGTGACAAAAGCATAGGACGGATAATTTCGCTAAATACATCCGGCTTTATTTGGGCATACTCATCTAACACTACACCGTCGGCATACGTACCGCGCAGCGCATCAGGGTTGTCGGCACCGCATACCCAAATGCGTGAATCGTTGGGTAATTTAAGAGACAGTTCCCCTTCGTAAACACGCACGTTGGGAAGAGGAGAAGCATACCGCTTCAAATAATCCCATGCTAATAATTTGGCCTGTTTCAACAACGGCGCCACGTAAAAATAACGTGCATGCGGCCGTGTGTTTTTAAGGGCACTTTTCAACAAATGATTTACGGCACAAACCGTTTTTCCCAATTGCCGGTGTGTAACCAACACACAAAAACGGTGCGTCTCCAACGCCTGGTGAATCTTCCGTTGCACAGGACGCGGATGATAGGCAATAGATACCGCAACATCTAATTGGGAAGAATGTTTAAGCATGGTCCTCTTCCTCCCACCGCACTACCAACGGGCCGGTAAAAGGAGTTTCTTCTTTGTTATCTTTCCAGCCCAGTAAATTTTTAGCGGTAAAAATAGCAAAAGAAGAAGCATAATTGCCGCGCAAACTGTTTTGCAAAAGGATATTCCCCTGCAAATCACGTGCGCGCTGTGCCGCTTGACCAAAAGCGGGATGCTTTTTCTCCCACATGTGCAGTACGGCAACAGTGGTACCCAGTTTTTTAGCAAAAGCAGCAAACGTGGGCAGTTCGCTGGCATGTTCCACCAAAGAAACAGAACCATCTTTTTTAGCAATTTCCGTTATATGAAAAGCAGGCACATCAAAAAAACGAATTAACTCCTCACAAAAATCCGAACAATAACGAATGGAATTTTTAACAGTTGTTTTCTTACGCATACTACTCCTGTAATCATTCCGAAAAACTAGGTCCGCGCCCTTGCCATGAAGCCAATATGGCCGGGAAATCGCACGCAAACAAGGCAACATTTCCCTTTTGCTTCAGCACAGGCAGACAGGTTTGTTGTTTTTTAAAAGAAAGATAAATGCCGTCTTCAATAGGTGAACTGGCCTGATTTTCTATCCCAAAAAAACGGTTGTAAACCCTGATAAGAGCGTTTAAATAAGCGTCCGTACTCAACGTACGCAACCGCCCTCTGACGCCTGCCACAGTTACCCCCAGGCAAGCGGCGCGGAAATAGATATCATTTTCTAATTTTAATTTTTTAGCATACATAGGAAGGACGTCCAGGCTTCGTACGCTAACAGAGAGGAAAAGCCAGAAATTAATTTCGCACGCTGTCCTTTTAAGAAATTAGTCAACAGACGCCTTTATTAACTTTTCTAACCTTTTTAACTCTTTTATGCTATAATAGAATATACTTGAGGCCAAGTACATTGTATTTACGGAGGCCAACTGTGGCTAGCGCCACACGGGAAAGAAGACTTCCCCTCCGCCCAAGCTAACAAGGCTGTTAGTGTAAGATAGCAGTAATAAGAGGTTGCCCTCTTAAGGTTAATATAGTAAATTTTGTTAATAATGTCAAGTGCTTTTGGACCTCGGTGTTATTTTTGCAAAAGGAGCTCCTATGACCCCATTTGAAAAAGTGCTGGAAAAATGGAATAACGGTGTATTACGCGGTGCACAAGCCAATTTGGCCAAAGCCTTGGGCGTATCTTCCGCCATTGTAACGCTGTGGACCACCGGCAAACGCCGCCCCTCTAAAGGCTATGCGGCTAAAATGGCGCAAATGTTTCACTTATCCCTTTCGCAAGTGCTCCGTTTATTTCCCACTAGCCTTGATACATTCTCGGCAACCCCGGCTGCTCCTTTCTTGCGTGAAGAACCTTTTTCGTCCGATAATGAAACCGAATTTCTACAACCTCAAAGCAACAGCGTTTCATTACCCTTTTTAGCCAATGTACCGGCGGGATATCCGGAATTTGATGATAGTAACATTATCGAATGGTGGACCCTGCCCCGACGTTATGCCAAAGGGGCTAAATATCTGGTGCGTTGTTGTGGAGACAGTATGGAAGGGGCCGTTGGTTATGATGATTTGTGTTTGATAAAACCGGAAACGGAATTTTTGGAAGGAAAAGTAATGTTGGTAAAAATTGCCGACGGATATGTCATCAAACG
>JAEEGL015537072.1_pt1 | contig 39380 bp, 28 predicted proteins | sample 9134231 | NCBI WGS metagenome assembly JAEEGL01 (sample SAMN16246548, study PRJNA631951) | gut metagenome | biome: gut microbiome; feature: rumen; material: fiber-attached | host: Bos | place: Iran: Karaj | collected 2018-10
ACTTCAACGACGGCACTCCTCTCATGGAGACCACCTCTCCCTGCAGCCACAACTTCGGCGAGGTCTCCGCCGACTCGGTGGATGTCACGCTCGTGGCCTACAACGACCTTGAGTGTTCCGACACCCTCGAGTTCCGCCTCCCCGTCACCCAGTTCACTTTCTACGCCCCCAACGTCTTCACTCCCGAGCGCCCCGACAACAACACCTTCAGCATCTTCACCGCCAACGAGCAGGAAAACTTCTCCGTCACCATCTACGACCGCGCCGGTCGCCAGGTCTTCTATTCCGAAGACCTCCACTTCAAATGGGACGGCAACACATCCTCCGGCATCAAATGCCCCCAGGGCACCTACGTCTACATCATCTACTACCGCCGCCCCGGCACTGAGGACATTGTCACCCAAAAGGGCACTATCACATTGCTAAGATAAACCCTTAACACGATTACTGAAAAGATTTGGCTATTTCCCCCGCCGAAATACTCAAAAAATACTGGGGCTTCAGTTCCTTTCGTCCCCTGCAAGAAGAGATTATCCAATCCGTCTTGCAGGGGAACGATACTTTAGCCCTGCTCCCGACAGGGGGCGGCAAATCCATTTGCTATCAAATTCCCGCCTTGGCTCTCGACGGTCTCTGCCTGGTGGTTTCCCCTCTCATCTCTTTGATGAAAGACCAAGTGCAGCAACTACGTGACCGACACATCAAAGCTGCCTGCATCACCTCAGGGCTCACCGGTTTAGAGCAAGAAATCATACTGAACAACTGCATCCACGGCAAAATAAAACTACTCTATGTCTCGCCCGAGCGATTAAAGCAGCCAGTATTCATAGAGCACTTCCGTCAGATGAAAGTATCGCTCATCGCCGTGGACGAGGCTCACTGCATCTCCCAATGGGGCTACGACTTCCGTCCCCCTTATCTCGACATCGCCCGCATCCGTCCCTTCCACCACAACATTCCCATCATAGCCCTTACCGCCACCGCCACTCCCGAAGTGGTCACCGACATTCAGCGCCAACTCCTTTTCCGCCAAGGAAGCAAACTCTTCCAATCCAGTTTCCATCGCCCAAACCTCTCCTACATGGTCCTTCCCGAGCAAGACAAAGAGGGGCGGCTACTGCGCATCATCCGCAAAACCGGGGGCAGTGGCATCATCTACGTCCGTAACCGTCGCAGCACACGCCAAACAGCCGACTTCCTGGTCCACAACGGCATCCCTGCCAGCTACTATCATGCCGGCCTCTCGGCCAAAGAACGCGACATTGCACAAAACCGTTGGATGAAAGGGGAGACACCTGTCATTGTGACCACCAATGCTTTCGGCATGGGAATAGACAAGCCCGATGTACGTTTTGTCATCCATCTCGACATCCCCTCCACCATCGAAGCCTACTTTCAAGAAACAGGCCGCGCCGGACGCGACGGACTCAAAGCCTATGCCGTCATGCTCTACAACAACAACGACATTGAGGCTCTGCACACCAACTTCGACCGCAGCTATCCCTCGCGACAATACATCGCCAGCGTCTACAAAGCCATCTGCAACTACTACCAACTACCCATCGGCTCAGGCATCGACTGCCAATTCGACTTTGACCTCGAATCCCTTTGCAGCACCTACCAATTCAATCCCCTCGAGCTTTACAATGCAGCCAAATTCCTGGAACGGGAAGGTCTCTTTTCCCTCCCCGAACAAGAAGAAACCATCTCACGCATCCATATCCCCATTTCGCGCGACGAGATATACCGCTTCCAAGTGGCACAACCGCGCTACACCGACCTCCTCACCCTCCTGCTACGCATGTATGGAGGTCTATTCTCCGACTTTGTCCCCATCAATGAACGAGCCATTGCCAACCGGCTACACCTCGACGAAAAACAGGTCTCCAATATGCTGTTCCACATGGATGCCCTGAAAATCATCGTCTACAAATCCAAGACCACCAAGCCCCAAATCATCTTCACCTCACCGCGCATCCCTGTCGAAAGCCTTACCCTGACCGAGAGCCACTACTCCACACTGAAACAACATGCCGCCGAACGCCTCGATGCCATCCTCAAATATATCCACAGTTCCGATTGCCGCAGCCAAACCCTCGTGCAATATTTTGGCGAACACACCCTGCAACCCTGCGGCATCTGCGACAACTGTCTACATTCACACAAAACAAAAACCACCGCCGCTGACCTCGGCAGTCAGATTATCGCCCTGCTTAGCCAACAGCCTCTCAGGGCAGACCAAATAATGGAAAAATTAGCTTCAGCCGACGAAACAGCTATCCGCGAAACACTACGGTCTTTGGTCGACAACGGAGCCGTCTCCATTAACCAGTCGCTTCAATTCTTTGTATAGTCTGGCAACAGGCAACCCCATGACATTGTAATAGCAGCCCTCTATCCGCTCTATCCCAATCATACCTATCCACTCCTGTATTCCGTAAGCACCAGCCTTGTCGAAAGGACGATAAACATCCACATAATAGTCAATTTCCGCGTCCGAAAGCCTGCTGAAAAGCACGTCGGTCTTCTCCGAGAAACTGAAAGAAAAGCCCTTGCCCCTCAACGCCACGCCGGTATACACCTGATGAACGCTTCCCGACAAAAGCCTCAGCATTTCCACAGCCTCCTGACGGCTATGGGGCTTGCCCATCACCGTCCCGCCATGCACCACCACAGTGTCGGCGGTAACCAAAACCTCGTTATCCCCCATCCTGCCGCTAAAAGCCTCGCATTTCTTTCGGGCAAGGGACTCCGCCACCTCGCTGGCGGCCATTGTGTGCGTCAACGTCTCCTCCACGTCAATCTCCACCGTGCGGCAGGGCAGTCCCAGCCGGGCAATCAATTCGCGTCTGCGTGGCGATTTAGACCCCAGCATCAAGCTACAGTCCATCCAAGTCAACCCCGCATCCCTGCTGTCGGGTTTACCTAAATCCATCTTCTTAGCGTTTCTCCTGTTTCTTGGCGGTGTTGTCCACCATCGATGTCATCTTCCCATCCTTGAATTCGGCCACCACACCTTCTTTACCGTATTTGTCATACCATATCCATTTCCCGTTCTTCTTGCCATCCACAAAAGTCCCCGTCTCCTCGGGAATACCGGCGGTATTGAAACGCTCATATTTACCATTGCGCTCGCCGTTGACATAGTTCTCCGAAATCTCCACTTTGCCATTGGGATGATAGCGCACCGTCTTGCCGTGCTGCACATCATCGTGGTAATTCATCTCATAGCGCACACTGCCATCGTCATACACACCGCGCCACAAACCCTCTTTACGTCCGTTGTGGAAACTTCCGGTATAGTCCAGCTTGCCATTTTCATACCATGCGGTCCAGGTACCTTCTTCCTTGCCGTTGACATATTGTCCCTCGTGCAGTTTCTGACCACTCTCATACCACGTAGTCCATAGACCCTGACGGAAACCGTTGCTGTATTTTCCCTCGCGCCACTTTTCACCCGTCTCGTAATAATACGTCCAAGTACCCGTCTCGTTGCCGTTGGAGTAATTGCCACGGATACCCACGTTGCCGTTGGTGCGCCAATAGAAAACCCATTCGCCTTCCTGCTCGCCCTGTACCAGCTTACCCTCCTGGTCCTTTTTACCAGAGGGTGTCCACCAAGTGGCGGGGCCCTCCAATTCATCATCAACGTATACACCCTCGAATTTCAGTTGGCCGTTCTCGTGCCATTCGCGGGTCTTACCCTCTCTCACACCGTCAACATAAGGCACCTCGTCCTTTTGCTGCCCGTTTTCATACCACGACACAAACAGTCCCTGCTTCTTTCCGTCCACCACAGTCACCTCGCTCTGGCGTTTGCCGCTGGGGTACCATGTGCGGCTCGTGCCGTCTCCGCTCATCACCATCTCCTCGTGCTTGGTACCGTCGTTATAGAACGTGCGCCAAACACCCACCTTATGACCTTGATTGTCATACTTACCCTGACGGAACACCTGTCCGTTGGGATGCCACCAAGTCCAGTTGCCAATGTGGACACTGTCGTCATTCAATGTACCCGAAACGTACATCTGGTCGGGATGCGTAACATACGACTCCTCGTAATGAATCTGGGCAGCTGCCGTCAAGGCGCAGAAACCCAACAGGGCAATCATGATTGTTCTTTTCATAGCTATTAGTTCAGATGATGAATATGATAAAATAAATACTTTTTTCTTTTAACCGACACCCTATTGAGTGTTCTTTTCAGAATAGACAAACACTATTCTTATAGGATTTTTCGTCATTGTTCCGTTGACAAGAGCCCAGAAAGCCGACGAACGACGTGCATCGACATACAACTCCGTGCCGTAATCACGACCGGTGCGCAACAACTCCTGCAAATGGCGTGTAACGCGCAAACGATAATATTTTCCATCCTTGTGGTATTTGCCGTCGAACCCTGCATAAGTATAGGGATTGGTGACGAAATTAGCATCCGTCACCAAGCTGTAAGTGCCGTCGGCACTGCGCTTATTGGCCAGGATGCGCACAGGCAGCTGTGAATCGTCAGGAAGAGCCAACGGCAGCAACAATTCGGCATAATGAACCACGGCCCAAGGGTGCTGCCTGGTAAATTCATTGAGGAACTGCTGCATATTTATCCTCACTCGCGTGCCACCCAATGGCTCAAGATAAAGCACCCGCCCGCCATCCACCGAGTCGGCAGTATGGTCGGCCAACGGTGCTATGGGAGTCCCGGAATAATCGTGCCAGAAATACATGCTGTGCCCCGTCTCGTTGTTGATGATAAAGACATACTTGAGCGAGTCGGTATTCTCCGTATGGTAATACATCGTAAGGCGGGTCTCGCTGGCCGAAAAATCCACCGTAAGCATCTTATCCGAATTGTCTGCCATCTTCAGGCTGAAACCCTTCACGATATGCAAAAACTCCTCGGCGCTGCAGTTCTGCCTCAACACATCGTATATATTTTCCCTCATACGCAGCCTGATGCTGTCGGCATAGTAGGTCACCTCATCGTCAAAGAAGCACACATTTCTTTCCTTCAGGCTCTGATTCGAATACGTCACCTTGTAAACCGAATCCCTCAAATCCTCAGCCAGTTGGTTGACTATGATATGCATCTTCACGGGAGTCGAGTCGGGAACAGCTGGATACACCGTGTCAACCACCAAAGTCATCACCACCGAGTCAATTATCACCCCGTCGGTGAGATTGATACCCGTGGAACTCGACACAGCGATCTGCGAATAGAGAATCGCCTTCGTCTCCCCGAAAAAGATATTTCTGTAATTGCCGAAGATACCATACTCATACCCTGCCGTCCACAGCGAATCGTCCAAAATAGTGCATGCCGTCAGCTGGACAGTGTCGCGGGTACCCTTGTAAAAGGTAAACGGATCCTGCAATTCCACACCCAAATCGGTCGACTCCTCTTCCGTGCATGCCACAGGCACAACCAGTAAAACGAGCAAACCCAAAGAAAAAAACAATCTTTTAAAAGACATATAACTTTAGAAATGTGAATAAGTTACACTAATAATAAACTTTTCTGTCCCCGAAGTGCGGCGGGCAACCCATGGCAAATAAACCATGGCGACGCCCAACGGTTCAATTATTCAAGGCACTGCCGCACAGCACCTCATACATCTTGTTGATTTTGGCATAAAACTCCGTCCTGTCGGGATTGTAGTCCAACACATGGCGCTTGTTCTCCTTGGCAAACCGCACCAATTCAGGATCCACATCGGGCGAGGAGACCACAATACCGTTGGCATAAGTGATAGCGGCCTTCATCAACGTTTCGTAATCCAGATTCTGGTACAGCCGCAAATCCTTTGCCGTAGCCCCGTCGGCACGCATCTTACGTTCCAACTCTTCGGCAAACTTGCCCTTGAACGCATCCGACTCCAACGAAAGCACCGTGCGGGTGCCGGTGAAGAAAGCATTCTCCTTGTTGATACGGCGAAGATAGAACGGCACCATGCCGCTGAACCAACCCGAAAAATGTATCAGGTGAGGCTGCCAAGCCAGTTTCCTCACAGCTTCGAGCGAGCCGCGGCCAAAAAACAGAATACGTTCATCATTCTCCGGACGTAGCATCCCCTTGGCATCAAAAGTCTCGCCAAACTTGGCAAAGTATTCCTCGTTGTCGATAAAATACACCTGCAACCGCGCTGTAGGTATCGAGCCCACTTTAATAATCAACTGATGGTCGCAATTGTTCACGATAAGATTCATGCCCGAAAGGCGGATAACCTCGTGCAACTGGTGCTTGCGCTCATTGATGTCGGTGAAACGGGGCACAAACACCCTTATTTCGCGACCCAAATCCTGGGTATACTGTGGCAAATACCTACCCATTACCGTTGCATCCGATTCTTCCGAAAAAGGCACAACTCCCTGATTTATATACAATATTCTTCCTTTTGCCATATTTTACTGTACAAAAAATTGGATATGCAAAGATACGATTTTTTTTTTGATTGTAAAGAAAAAAATCAACGCCACGACACCCTCGACACCCTATGCTGCAAACCTTTTGTCAATTGACGTTCGGCACGTTATTAACCAAATGTTGATAAAAAAAATGTTAATTTTTTTTGTCGCGTCTGGTTTTTTTGTATTTTTGCATCATGGTACAAAATCTATCAGAAGAAGAAATGTCGCTGTTAGCCAGAGCAGAACGCTACTGTGCCAACGAGGAACAATGCCGTACTTCGGTAAGAAAAAAATTGTGTGACTGGGGTGCATCGCCCGATGCGTCCACCAAGATTGTCACCCGTCTCATCGACCAAGGTTTCATCGACGAACGCCGCTACGCCCGCGCCTATGTCTCAGCCAAGCTGCGCAACCAGAAATGGGGAAGACTGAAAGTCATCTACCAGCTCCGCTCTAAACAGGTACCTCCCAAGTTCATCACCGAAGCCCTCGCCGAAATCCCCGATGAGGAGTACCGCAACATCCTCCTCGATGTCGCCAAAACCAAGTGGGACACCTACTCTCCCACCGAACCCACCGCTAAACGCCGTTCCAAACTGGTGACCTTCCTTGCCTCGCGCGGTTACGAAGCCCCCGAAATCAAGGCCATGGTGGACGAGAACTACAGCGGAGATTAACCACCGGCTCAGGCAAGCCCTCAACAGCAACTCCCCACCCGGCAGATTCTGCCGGGACAACATGATGATATGTATTGTCAAGGATGTCGTATGCACCACTACGGCATCCTTATTTTTTCCCTCCCTATCTTCGATTGTTTTACACTTTTTCCCCAGTTGTATTACACTTGTTTTCCACTTTTAAAGTGTAAAACAAGTGTGGGTCAAACGTCGATGCAGTGGGGAAAGGGCTAACGCACCAAGGCAGACGGGGAAACCTGTCATTCCCCATGTGCGTATCAACCAAGGAACAAGGAGGTTAGAAGAATTTCACCACGATGGTGTCGCGATATTGCAGATTGAACATCTGCGATGCGTTGCCGTTTGCCAGAGCCAACTGCAGATGGCCGGTGGAAGAGACCGTGAGAACCAACGGGGTGCGGAAAGGGTTCTTGGAGTCAGTCTCGATATAGGTGTGGGATATTTTGTTCAGCCGCACTTCTTGAACCTGCATTTCAAATTTGCGTCCCTGACGGAATTGCTCAAACTCTTCGAGGGTGATATTCAGATTGCAGTTGCCGTAGTTGTCGATATAGATGACATGGACCTTGATGTCGTTATCGTGACACGTGGTGGAGAAAGCGGTTTTGCGGAGCAGGGTGTCGGTGGGGAACCCCAGGCTGGCGAGGGGCGCTCCCTGGGCAAGCATTGCGGCCACCTTGCAAAAGAGATCGCGGGCGGCAAAGGTGTAGTAGTCCGAGTCTTGGTTTATACCGTCGATAATGACTGCATTGACACCCTCGAAGCCGAAGATGGCGGCGGGAAGCCCGTTGTCGGTGCAGATGAAATACTGCCCTTGGTATTCCACCACCACAAAAGGATGGTCCTTTGACTGCGAGGAGCAGACATCGATAATGTGGATGGTGCCGGGAGGGAAGCCGAGACAACCGTGTTTCACTACAAAGGTGGCGCGGTTGAGTTGGTAGGGCGGGATGCCATGGGTGATGTCCACCACCTGCACCCCGGGAATGGTGGAATAGAGTTTACCCTTGACGCTACCAGCGAAAAAATCGCTGTAACCCCAGTCGGTAGTCAGTGTTACAATCGTTGAACCCATGGATTTTCTGTTTGTTATATTAAGGCATCGTGTGCGATATGCAGATGCAAAGATACAAAATAATTTGAATAACAGACGGGGGTGTTGAAAAATGTTATCAACACATACAGGCAACACCCGACGTATCATCATTTTCCGCACTGCAAGGGCAAGCCCGTCAGGTGCCCGCCATGCTGCGGGGCGAAAACCTGTCCGCCACTCCATTAATCAGCCGTTTCCATTCTCCTTCTTTTATTATTCTTCGAATAACATGAAACAGAATGAGGATAATTCATAAAAAAAACGTATCTTTGTAGATTGGTAATTTTTTTACAACACAAGAACAATAAACGAACAATCAGACACTTATTACACAAAATGGCTTTATTATCCATACGCAATTTACATGCCTCTATCGGCGAACGGGAGATTTTGAAGGGCGTGAACCTTGAAATCAATGTCGGCGAGGTACATTCCATCATGGGTCCCAACGGGAACGGCAAAAGTACATTGGCCGGGGTTATTGCCGGCAACAGCAAGTATACGGTGACCGAAGGCGAGGTGATATACAAGGGCAAGAACATTCTGGACATGCCCGTGGATGTCCGCGCCTGCGAGGGTATTTTCCTCGGTTTCCAATACCCGGTGGAGATTCCTGGGGTGAGCATCACCAATTTCATGCGCACGGCGGTGAACGAGCAACGTAAGTACCGCGGGCTCGACCCCCTGTCGGGTTCGGAGTTCCTGAAACTGATGGAGGAGAAGAAGAAGGTGGTGGAGATGACCACCAAGTTGGCCAACCGCTCGGTGAACGAAGGCTTCAGCGGCGGCGAGAAAAAGAAAAACGAGATTTTCCAGATGGCCATGCTCGACCCCACACTGGCTATTCTTGACGAGACGGACTCGGGTCTGGACATCGACGCCCTCCGCATTGTTGCCACGGGTGTGAACAAACTGCGTCGACCCGACAACGCCACCGTGGTGATTACCCACTACCAGAGGTTGCTGGACTATATTGTGCCGGACTTTGTGCACGTGCTGTATGAGGGCCGCATAGTGAAAACGGGGCCCAAGGAGTTGGCTGTCGAGCTGGAGGAGAAGGGCTACGAATGGATTAAAGAAGAACTGGAAAGTGGGAAGTGAGCAATATGGAAAAGATAGTTAAAGAGTTCCGCGACATCCACCCCAGTATGAGGAAGAACGAGGTGTGGCGCAATGTCGATTTTGCGGCATTGCTTACCGACGACCTCGCCTTGCCGCAGGGGGAGCGTCAGACCGCGGAATATCATTGCAACATACCCAATCTCGATGCCTACCGCGTGGTGGTGGAGAATGGTTTCTGCCACGAACAACTGAGGCAGGACCAGACAGGAGTGATTACCGCCAGTCTGAGGGAGATTTGCGGGGAAAGGGCTGAATTTGTGCGTCAGTATTTCGGGCAATGCACGCCTGTGCCGAATCCCTATCTGCAGATGAACAACGACCACTATACCGACGGGGTGTTCATCTATGTGCCCGACGGGGTGAGGGTGGAAAGGCCCATCCAGCTGCAGTCGGTCATCAATGCCGGACACGGCCTGTTTCTGCAGGTGCGCAACCTGGTGGTGGTGGGACGCGGCAGCCATGTGACCTTGGTGCACTGCGACGACTCGTACGACAACGCCCCAGCCTTTGCCAACAATGTGACCGAGGTGCATGTGGGCGACAACGCCTATGTGGAGTACTACAAGATGCAGAACCTCAACAATCAAACAGGACTGCTAAACCACACCTACGCCGTTATGGGGACGGGGGCATCGCTGCGGTCGGTGGCCGTGACACTGAACGGTGGACACATCCGCAACCACACCGAGATACGCATGATGGGCGAGCACTGCGATGTACAGGCCCACGGGCTCTTCCTCAACGACCAGGAGCAGGAGGTGGACAACTACATCTTCGTCGACCATGCCTTCCCCAATTGCCACAGCCGCGAGCTCTTCAAGGGCATCCTTGACGATTCGGCACACGGCACCTTCAACGGGCATGTTTTGGTGCGCGACGGGGCAATGAAAACCGAGGCTTACCAGTCAAACAAAAACATTCTCCTCACCGACAAAGCGGTTATCTATTCCAAACCCTTCCTCGAAATCTACAACGACGATGTGAAATGCTCGCACGGCAGCACCACAGGCCAGCTGGACGAGCAAGCCCTTTTCTATATCCGTTCACGCGGAGTGAGCGAACGCACCGCACAGACCATGCTGCTTTACGCCTTCTGCGACGAGGTGCTGCAACAAATCGCTTTCGAGCCGCTGCGCGAAACACTGGTTGACCTGGTGAAGAAACGCCTGCACGGCGAACTGACGCTCTGTTCGGAGTGTGCACTGCACTGCAGCACACCCTGCAACGGTCCGGAAGCCAACTTCTATATCGACCCCTCCAAACTATAGTCCCATGCGCAAAATCCTCCTGCTTTTAGCAACGCTAATGCTGTCCGCCGTCACAGCCATAGGTCAAGACCGTTTCACCTACAAGATGAGCGCGACAGACATGAGCAGGCTGGAGCGCGCCGTGAAAGACTATAACAAGGGGCGCTACCGCCCATCGTCCGAGGAGTTGCGCAAACTGTCGGCACAATATCCCGACAACCCCGACATATACTATTATTTGGGGCTTAATGCGGTGAAGCGCAACTTCAACGAAGCAGGCATTCGGCGTTATTTCACCAAGGTGATAACGCTCAATCCCTCATATCCCAACGCCGTGGCCCACTACTACATGGGGCTTATCCATTACACCGACGAGCAATTCGACCTTGCCGAAAAGGACTTCGAACGCTATTTCGAGTTGACCAACAACGCCGGCACCACGGAGAGCGATGCCATCTATATGGAAGCATCGAACTACCTGTACTGGTCGCAGTTTCTGGCCGAGGCCTACCGCAACATCGCTCCCTTCGACCCCCATGTGGTGAGAGGGGTTTCCTCGGTCGAGGACGAGGCCATGCCCTTTTTCACCTACGACGGGACCCAATGCTACCTGCTGCGCAACACCAGCACGGTGTCGCGCACCTCATACTACAGCCACGAACTGGAAGAGAAAAACCTGCAACTGTATGTCAGCAACCGTCTCGACACCGCCTACGGCAACGCCACCCTGCTGAAAGCACCGTTCAACCAAGGCGACCCCGAGGGAGGTGTGACCCTCACCGCCGACAACCAAGAGCTCTATTACCCCGTCATCCGGCGTTTCAGAGGCTATAACAACAGCGACATCTATTTCACCCGCCGCGACAGCACGGGATGGCAACCTGTCACCAACGCCGGCGACAATGTCAATGGAGCCGACAGCTGGGAGTCGCAACCCTCCGTCAGCCCCGACGGGCAATGGCTATATTTTGCCTCCAACCGCAAAGGGGGCTTGGGCGGCACCGACATCTGGCGATGCCACCGCAAAGCCAATGGCAAATGGAGTGAACCCGTCAATTTGGGTTCGGCGGTGAACACCCCCGGCAACGAGCGTTGCCCCTTTATCCATGCCGACGGCCACACACTCTACTTCTCGTCCAACGGATGGCAAGGGTTCGGCGGCTACGACATGTATTTCATCGACCTTGACCAGCAAGGGCTGTCGCGTCCCGTAAACCTGGGCTTGCCTCTCAACACCGAAGAGGACGATATCGCCTTTGGCGTGGCCACCGACGGCACCAGAGCCTATTTCGCCGGACGCACGGCAGGTCCTGACCGCATAGGCGGCACCGACATCCTGATGTTCGACCTCTACCCCGCCGCCCAGCCCGAACACATGACCCTCTACCGCGGACAGGTTACCGCCAGCGACGGCACTCCGTTGCAAGCCACTGTCACCGTCGACCACGGTGCCTCCTCCCCGTCCATCTACCACACCGATGCCCAAGGCCGTTTCACAGCCCTCATCTCCACAAAGAGAGCCAACAGCCTGACCATCGCCGCCAACGGCCACCAAAGCAAAAGTCTTTCCATCCCGCCCACCGCATCCCGTCCACCGGCCGTCATCACCCTGCAACGACAATAACACAACACCACGGCACCCATGCACGAAATCTGGAGAGTTTTTCGATACATCAAGTATTATCCCATGAACATCACGGCAAACGTGATATTCAATATGCTTGCCGTATTCTTCAATCTCTTCACCTTTGTCACCATAGTGCCCTTTGTCGAACTGCTTTTCGGCAGCAACACCGCCCCCGACACCCTGCCCCCCTTTGCCCTCAACCAGGAATACCTGTCGCTCTTCATGACCCATTCCCTCGCCGTGCTCAAGGCGCGCTACGGCCTTTGGTCGTGTCTGGTAGGCTTTGCCCTCGTCTACCTTGCCTTCTCGTTCCTTTCCAACCTGTGTCGCTACATAGCCCAATATGTCATCAGCCCCATGCGCAACGGCATCATCATGCGTCTGCGCAACGACGTCTACGAAAAAATCACCATCCTGCCCGTCTCCTACTTCAACTCCCGCCGCCGGGGCGACATCATCAGCCGCATGTCCAACGACCTGTCGGACATAGAATGGGGCGTGCTCACCTCCATCATTTCGCTGGGCAAAGACCCCATCAACATCATAGTCTTTGCCGCCGTGCTGATATTCATCAGCCCCAAGCTGTTCCTCTACTTCCTCATCATCATGCCTGCAGCGGTATGGCTCATCGGCCTCATCGGGCGCAGTCTGCGCCGCAACTCCACCAAAGGACAAGCCGAACTGGGGCACCTCTTCGCCGTGCTTGAAGAGTCGCTGTCGGGCATCCGCACCATCAAATCCTTCAACCAAGAAGAACGCAGTGCCGACACCTTCAACCGTGCCAACCAAAGCTTCACCCGTCGCATGATACAGGTGGCCAAACGGCGCGAACTGAGCAGCCCCCTGTCCGAGGTACTCCTCACCATCGGGCTGGCCTTCATCCTCATTCTGGGAGGCCTCGCCGTGCTGCAAGGCGAACTGCTCTCGTCGGTCTTTGTCCTCTTCATCATCCTTTTTGCCAGACTCATCCCGCCCGTCCAATCAATTGTACGGGTCTACAACAACCTCCAGAAAGCCGATGCCGCCGCCACACGCATCTTCGAAATAATGGATGCCGACGAAACCATCTACGAAAAACCCAACGCCATCGTCCTCTCCGGCTTTAACAATACCATTCAATACCGCAACGTCTCCTTTGCCTACCGCACCGACCAACAGGCCGAACCCGTCTACGTTTTGCGCAACATCGACCTCACCATCCCCTGCGGCAAAACCGTTGCCATCGTCGGCCCCTCGGGAGCGGGGAAAACCACCCTCGTCGACCTCCTGCCCCGCTTCTACGACAGCACCGAAGGCGACATTCTCATCGACGGCACACCCATCCGCGACCTCAACATCAACAGCCTGCGGGCGCAGACAGGACTCGTGTCGCAAGACTGCATCCTCTTCAACGACACCGTAGCCAACAACATAGCCTTCGGACGCACCGACTACAGCCTCGACGAAGTGCGCAAAGCGGCCACCATTGCCCATGCCGACGAATTCATCAACCAACTGCCCGACGGCTACAACACCAACATCGGCGACAGCGGCATCACCCTCAGCGGCGGACAACGCCAACGCCTCAGCATAGCCCGAGCCGTGTTGAAAAACCCGCCCATCCTCATCCTCGACGAAGCTACCAGCGCCCTCGACACCGAAAGCGAACTCTCCGTCCAGCAAGCCCTCAACCAACTCATGCAAGGACGCACCTGCATCGTCATAGCCCACCGGCTCTCCACCATACGCCACGCCGACCTCATCATCGTCATGAACCACGGCACCATCGTAGAACGCGGCACCCACAACCAACTCCTGGCACAAGAAGGACTATACAAACGACTGGTAGATATGCAATCCTTCCGCTAACCCCGTCCTCTCCCCCGCGCCGACTGCCATTCCATCCCCCAAAACAAACTGAAAAAACTACATATATAAAATATTTTTCTATTAATTCAAAAAAAACACTTATTTTTGCATCTTGGAAAGTGAAGTCATTTTACTACAAAAAGTCTATCTAACACATTTTCTACCAACACATTACCTATCCTCCCCCCAACACGTGACAAGTGGCAAAATTACTTTTGCACGGTCAAAAAAACAGAAAAAAACTACTGGTATCGTAAATCAATACAATAATAACAAATAAAAAACAAAAAAAATGGTAAAAATCAAACAGCAAGAGTACACAGAGCCGACCGTAAAGGTTGTGGCATTCATTGTGGAAAAAGGTTTCGAAATGTCTGGCGAGCTCCTTGAAAACATCGATCCAGGTCAAGACATCTCAGGCAACGACGACGACCCCAATGCATTGGTTCGTTGGCAATAAAAAAAGGCAATTAACACACAAAAAGACAATACAAACATGAAAAGAATATCAATTTATATTATTGCATTAGTCACTCTGGGTGCAGCAACCCGCACATCCTGCAAAAAAGAGTTCAACGGCGACGCTCCCACCTTCACCGCATCATTGGAATACAACGAAAAGACCCAATTCAACGGAAGCAACCTCTACTGGTCAGAGAACGACCAAGTGGCCATCTACGGTTCCGAAGGCCGCAGCGTCTACAATGTCATTCTCACGGGAAGCACCCCCTCCACCAACGCCAAACTCCAAATGGCCCCCGAACAAACCACCCCAGGCGAACCTTCCTACACCGCCATCTATCCCGCAGCTATAGCCCCCGCCACCAACACCGAAATCATCACCCTGCCCGCCACTCAGGCCTCTGTGAACGGCGAACTCACCGGCTACCCCATGTATGCCTCCGCAACCAACTCCACTTTCCTGCATTTCAAAAACCTCTGCAGCGTACTTAAAATCACCATGCAGAAAGAAGGTGCCCAAATCTCCAAGATTCAGATTATCACCGACCAATACATCAACGGTGACTTCGAAATAGACGGCAGCACCCCCTCCATTGCCTACCACAATAATGACGGACAGGACAACCACACTAAAGTCACCACCCTGACATTCAGCGACGGTCCTGTCAGCATCAGCGACGGTCACGACTTCTACATCTACCTCCCCGCCCTCACCTACAACTATTTCCAAATCAAAGTGTATGACCAGAACGGCAACATGTTCACCCGCACCACCACCTCTGGTCTGACCTTTAACCGCAGCGAATACAACTACCTCACCATCCCCACTTCCGCCATCAACTTCAAACCCGGCGACCTGCTTGGCGAATTCTCAGTCTCCGCCACCGAGAAAGTCTCTTTCTCCAAAGGCAACCTTCTCCTGAGCGGCAGCACTTACAAATTCGCTGACTTACAGTACAACCAAACCGAGACCGGCTACACCTATCTGTATGACTGGGCCAACGGCACCTACGAAACCGCCAACTACTACGAGAGAGGCAATCTGGCTATCACCAACGGCGGTGGCGCCAACCAGGGCTGGTTCACTCTGACCAGAACCCAATGGCGTTATCTTACCAACAGCCGCACAGTCTCCTTCCATAAATACTGCCTTGTTCGCGTTACCAAAGAGAACAGCACCACCACCGTCGGCGGTATGCTCCTGTTCCCCGACCAGTTCATCTGGCCCCTCGAGCAATCTATTGCCGACAACATCCACTTCGACAGTTACCCTCGCACCGAAGACTACGATGGCATCACCCTCACCTACGACCAATGGCTCACCCTTGAGTATGCAGGCTGTGCATTCCTGCCTGCTACCGGAATGCGCACTGCCAACAACTCCAGCACATCTCCAACTATTTCTAATTCTACTTGGGGCGTTTATTGGACCACTACTCCCTACTATCAAACAGACAACACTAAAGCTCACTACATGCGCTTTACCACGAAAAGCTGTCCTTGGGCTTCCGACCAGTACATGAGCACTATGGGAAATGCCGCCATCCGTCTAGTCAAACTCGCTCAATAATTTATTCACGCAACAAAATAAGGGTGCCTTTCACGGCACCCTTTATTTTTTCCCAACATCAAAACCTCCACTCCCCCACCCGACCCATAGCCATTCCTTTCTCTCCAACCCCTACCCCTTGATTGGTTCTTCCTTCGCTACATATATATCATATATATATCACATATATATTACATATATATCCGTTATATATCCCTACAAAGGAGAACTGACAGACAACCAACGTAAATCGACTACAATACCCAGGCAGAAGAAAGCAACCCTGGACCTCCAAACTGATGCCTTCCGACTTGGAACAGACGATACGCCATGGCACGCCTTACCAACATAAAGACAACGGCCACCGGTATTCTTTTTCGACCGATGCACATTGTGTCCGCAGAACGGAATGTTGGAAAACAATTAGGCCGGGACTTTTTCAAATCCCGGCCTATAAAGAGAGCCTTAATTGTGCTTAAGAAAATCTTTATTCGCCTTTCTGCTCTTTCTCGATTTCCTCTTTCAGGCTGGCAAGAACGCTGAGGTCGCCGAGAGTGGTCTTTTCAAGAGTCTCGTTGATTTTCTTAACGGTCTTCTTGGTGGCGCGCTCTTTCTTGGCTTCCTCGTTCTCGCTCTTCTGGCGCTCGCTGTCGAGGGCGTCTTGATAAACGCGGGAGTGTGAAACGATGATTTTCTTGTTCTCCTTGGAGAATTCGATGACCTTGAAGTCGAGGGTTTCACCCTGACGGGCTTTGCTCTTGTCTTCTTTTTCGAGGTGACGCATGGGGGCGAAGCCTTCAACACCATAAGGCAGAGTGACGGTGGCACCCTTGTCGTTGATGTTGGTGATGGTGCCCTGGTGGACAGTGCCTACGCCAAAGAGTGATTCGTAAACATCCCAAGGATTCTCTTCGAGCTGTTTGTGGCCGAGGCTGAGACGACGGTTTTCGGCGTCGACTTCGAGAACAACCACTTCGATGCTGTCGCCAATCTTGGTGAACTCGGCGGGGTGTTTGATTTTCTTGCTCCAGCTGAGGTCGCTGATGTGGATGAGACCGTCAACGCCTTCCTCAAGCTCGACGAAGATGCCGAAGTTGGTGAAGTTGCGGACGACGGCGGTGTGCTTGCTGCCCACAGGATATTTTTCGCTGATGGTGAGCCAGGGGTCGGGCATGAGTTGCTTGAGACCAAGGCTCATCTTGCGCTGTTCGCGGTCGAGGGTGAGGATGACGGCTTCGACTTCCTGTCCAACTTTGAGGAAGTCCTGAGCGCTGCGGAGGTGCTGGCTCCAGCTCATCTCGCTGACGTGGATGAGACCTTCGACACCGGGAACCACTTCGACAAATGCACCGTAGTCGGCAATGACCACCACTTTACCGTGGACATGGTCGCCTTCCTTGAGGTTGGCATCGAGAGCATCCCAGGGATGAGGAGTGAGCTGTTTGAGACCGAGGGCGATGCGATGCTTGGCTTCGTCGAAATCGAGGATAACGACGTTGATTTTCTGGTCAAGCTCGACAATGTCCTTGGGATCGGAAACACGGCCCCAGCTGAGGTCGGTGATGTGGATAAGACCGTCGACACCACCCAGGTCGATGAACACGCCGTAGGGGGTGATGTTCTTGACGGTGCCTTCCAGCACCTGTCCTTTTTCGAGGTGGCTGATGATTTCGGCCTTCTGGGCTTCAATCTCGTCCTCGATAAGGGCTTTGTGAGAAACCACAACGTTCTTGTATTCATGGTTGATTTTCACAACCTTGAACTCCATGCTCTTGTCGACGAAGATATCGTAGTCGCGGATGGGTTTGACGTCGATTTGAGAACCGGGGAGGAAAGCTTCGATGTTGTCGAAAACGGTGACAATGAGACCGCCTTTGGTACGGCTCTTGACGTAACCGGTGATGATTTCCTGATTTTCGTAGGCCTGGTTGACACGCTCCCAGCTCTTGAGGATGCGGGCTTTCTTGCGGGAGAGGATAAGCTGACCGTTGGAGTCTTCCTGACTTTCGACATAGACTTCGATTTTGTCGCCGACTTTGAAATCGGGGTTGTAACGGAGTTCGGAAGCGGGGATGACACCGTCGCTCTTGAAACCAATGTTGACGACGGCCTCGCGGTCGCTGATGCTGACGATTGTGCCTTCAATAACTTCCTGTTCGGTGAATGATTTGAAGGTTTGCTCGTACTGTTCGGTCATTTGTTTGACCTTTTCGCTGTTGACTTCTTCTTTTTTATCGATAGCAGTCCAGTCAAAATCTGCTAACGGTTGCACATTTTTATAATCCATTTGTGCGTTTTTTTTGTATTTATGACCCCCTGCCGGGTCGGGTTAAACATATCGAAAACGCTGAGTAATACCGCATTGGCAGGCATACAGCTACCCAAACGTGAGTTGCAAAGATACGAAAATTATTTTAATTATCAACAATTTAAGGCGACAATTACGCTTTTTGAAAGAAAAAATGGCTTTCGACACAATACTTTCGGCATTATTACGTTTTTGGGCGAAAATAAAAGGAATAAATCTAATATGAAACAGAAGTCTTTTTTTCAACGCACACCTGTAAAGATTTTATTGGTGACCTTGGGATTTGTCGTTACCATAATGTTGGGTTGCATCCCACTCACGTTGGTTTTGTCGATGTATCAGAAACTGTCCATCCGCATCATAATAGCCGTGGCAGGTGGTTTATGGGCCATCTTTACCACAATATGGCTGTGGGCAAGATTCGACTATACGGAGCTGTGGAGAACATGGGCAAGAGAGATGAAGGTGGACAAGATGATGAAGCTTTCCGAGCAATTCCCCGAGTATCAGCAGCTGAAAGAGAAGTATCCTGCCGCCATTTCGCACCACGAACGCCATTGGAGGCACAAGAAGAAAAAGGTTTCGAACGATTTGATGGTTAAGATGGCTCTTGAAGTGCCCGAGGAAGAATGGGCAGCGCGTGAAGAGTTCATCCTCAAAAATCGCGAGGAAAGAAAAGCCTTCCGCGAACACCGTCCGCCCACACTACAGGACCAGAACACTATCGCAGGAGAGAAAATTTAAGGGAGAACATCCCTAAACAATAAATGACTCCGGTGCTGAAAAATCAGACCGGAGTCATTTATTTTGCGCAGGAAATTATTCTGTGGGGATGTCCTTGTTGACATTCTTGCTGCCCCAGAGGGCATAGAAGAGGATGTAGGCAAAGCCGGCCACGGCAATCCAATAGCTGGGCTGATAGCCTGAGGGGCCAAAGATATCAACCACTGCATTCATGAGCAGGGGAAGGATACCACCGCCGCACACCAAAGCCATGAAAAGGCCCGAGGCACGCTCGGTGTATTTGCCAAGACCCTCGACTGCCAGGTTGAAGATGCCGCCCCACATCACCGAGGTGCAGAGACCCACACATACGAGCAGGGCAGCACTGAGGGGTATGAGGTTCATGCCAAAGCCATGGGCTCCGTTGAAGCCGGGGAAACTAACCATGGAGGTGGTGGGGATGAAGATGGCAAGCACCACCAGAATGACAGCCGCCGAAGCCACAACGGCAATCATTTTGCGGGCTGACACTTTGCTGCCCACAAGGCCGCCGATAAGACGCCCCACAAGCATGAGGAGCCAGTAGAAGGCGGTGACGGAACCTGCAACGGCCTCGGCGCTTATGCCCTCAGCAAAGAAATTCATCTCGGGATTCTGCAGCCATTTGTTCAGCACGTTGGGAACACCCACCTCAACACCTACATATATAAAGATGGCAATGGCGCCGAGGACAAAGTGACGGAACTGGAAGATGCCCTTGAGAGGAACGTCAGAGGAGGAGGACTTTTTGCTTCCTTCGTTTTCGGGTATTTTGGTAAGAAGGATGACTACAAAAGCCAAGGCGAAGATGGCCAAAGCAGTGTACATGAGGGGGAAAGTGTCGCTGATTTTGGCATCGACAATGCTCGGGATAAGCAGACCGGTGATGACAATGACGGCGGTGCCGCAGAGGGAGTTGAAGGTTCCGCCAAACTGAATGAGCTGGTTGCCTTTGTTGCCACCGCCACCCAAGCGGTTAAGCATGGGATTGACAACGGTGTTGAGCAGACACATGCTGAAACCTGCGACGAAGGCCCCGATGAGGTATACTGCAAAACTGCCCACCAGACCAGAGCAAAGCTGGATTCCAACGCCCACAAAACCGACAGCCACGGCAATAAGGGCAGTGGCTTTATAGCCGCGTTTCTGCAAGAGATTGCCGGCAGGAATGCCCATAATGGCGTAGGCTATGAAATTGGCAAAAACGCCCAAAGTGCCTTGCCAGTTGGGGATGGTAAACTGGTTTTTAAGAATATCGCCCATAGGAGAGGCGAGGTTGGTGACAAAGGAGATCATGCCGAAGAGCAGGATCATCACAATGATAGGAATGGTGTAATTTTGTTTCTTTTCCATAGTCGAACAGAATTTGTTGATTAATAAAAGACGCATGGCGACGGCTGTCACCATGCGTCACTATTCAAGGCATTGAATGTGCATGACTTACCCTTTCAATGCTTCGGAGCCGCTGACAATCTCGATAATCTCGTTGGTGATGGCCGCCTGACGCGCCTTGTTGTAACTAAGGCGCAACTCTTTGAGGAGTTCGGTGGCGTTGTCGGTGGCTTTCTGCATGGCATTCATACGGGCGCCGTGTTCCGAGGCCAGGGAGTCGAGAATGACACGGTAGAAATGAGAGCGCAAGGTGAGCGGAATCATTTCCCGCAGGATTGCCTCCTTTGACGGTTCGTAGATGTAGTCGTTGGCTACACTCGAACGCGAAACCTTATCGGTCTCGACAGGGACGATGGGCAGGAACTGCTCGGTGGTGAGTATTTGCACTAAAGAGTTCTTAAACTGATTGTAAATCAATTCTACCCGGTCGTACTTCTTGTCGCAGAACTGCTGCATTACATCGTCGACCAAAGTGGCGACGGAATCGAAAGAGGCGTTGTCCAACAACTCGTCGCAGGATGCCACAACATTGTCAAAACGCTTGCCGAAATACTCACTGCATCGCTTGCCAATGGTAATCATGGCCAGACGGGCGGGCTGGTCGGCAGTAGCGGTGGCGCGGTAATGGTCAATCCGGGCCTGGGCCTGCTTGATAACATTGCTGTTGAAGGCACCGCACAGACCCTTGTTGGAGGTCACCACCACCAGCAGGACATTCTCAAGGCGGCGCACCTCATGGTATGGGGTTTGCACGCCGTCGCCCGTGTCGATGTCAGCGGCTATTTGTCCCAGCTGGTTTGCATAAGGACGCATGCCGACAATGGCGTTCTGCGCACGGCGGAACTTGGCCGCCGAAACCATCTTCATGGCCGAAGTGATTTGCTGCGTGGAACTGACCGAGGCGATACGGGTTCGGACTTCTTTTAAATTAGCCATACTTTATTATTTTGCGTATTTCTCAGCCATGTCGAGAGCGACGCTGCGGAGGGTGTCGAGGTCTTCGTCGACAAGCTTTCCTTTACGGAGGTTTTCAAGAATAGCGGGATGGTTCTGATGGAGGAAGAAGAGGTACTCGGACTCGAAGTTGTGCACCTTGTCGGTGGGCACCTTCTGGAGCAGACCCTTCGTACCGCAGAAGATGATGGCCACTTGGTCTTCAACCGCCATGGGGCTGAACTGCGGCTGTTTCAAAATCTCCACATTACGGGCACCTTTGTCGAGCACAGCCTTGGTGGCGGCGTCGAGGTCGGAGCCGAATTTGGAGAAAGCCTCCAACTCACGATACTGAGCCTGGTCGAGTTTCAAGGTACCGGCAATCTTCTTCATCGACTTAATCTGAGCCTTACCACCCACACGCGACACCGAAATACCGACGTTAATGGCCGGACGGATACCGGCATTGAACAGGTTGGTCTCAAGGAATATCTGACCATCGGTAATGGAAATCACATTGGTGGGGATATATGCCGACACGTCGCCAGCCTGAGTCTCGATAATAGGCAGTGCCGTGAGCGAGCCACCACCCTTCACTTTGTCCTTCAAACAGGCGGGAAGGTCATTCATCTGGCGGGCGATGTCGTCGCTCTGGATGATGCGTGCAGCACGCTCCAGCAGACGGCTGTGGAGGTAGAACACATCGCCAGGGTAAGCCTCACGTCCCGGCGGACGACGGAGAAGCAAGGAGACCTCACGGTAAGCCACAGCCTGCTTGCTCAAATCGTCGTAAATCACCAAGGCGTTGCGTCCCGTGTCACGGAAATATTCACCTATAGCGGCACCAGCAAAGGGGGCATAGAACTGCATGGCAGCAGGGTCGGAAGCGGTGGCGGCAACAACAATGGTGTAGGCCATGGCACCCTTCTCCTCGAGGTTCTTGACCATATTGGCCACAGTGGAACCCTTCTGGCCACATGCCACATAGATGCAATAAACAGGGTCGCCGGCATCATAGAAATTCTTCTGGTTAATGATGGTGTCGATAGCAATGGCCGTCTTACCTGTCTGGCGGTCGCCGATAATCAGCTCGCGCTGTCCGCGTCCGATAGGAATCATCGAGTCGATAGCCTTGATACCGGTCTGCAAAGGTTGCTCCACAGGCTGACGGAAGATGACACCTGGAGCCTTGCGCTCGATAGGCATCTCGAACAGTTCTCCCTGAATGACACCCTTACCGTCGATGGGTTCACCGATGGTGTTGATGACACGACCCACAAGACCTTCGCCCACACGGATGGAAGCGATGCGTTTGGTACGCTTCACCGTGTCGCCCTCGTTGATGGTGCTGGCTTCGGCCAACATCACCACACCGACGTTGTCTTCTTCAAGGTTCTGGACAATGCCCTGCTCGCCGGAAGAGAACTCTACCAGCTCTCCAGCCTGGGCATTGTTGAGGCCATAAACACGGGCAATGCCGTCGCCTACGGTGAGGACCGTACCGACCTCCTCCAGTGCCACGTCAAGGTTGACATCGGCCAATTGTTTCTTCAGAATCGCCGATACTTCGGCAGGTTTAATTTCTGACATATATGCTTGTATTTATTATTTTCCTACAATTTACTTTCATAAACATTCTTGTCGAACTGCTGACGGAGTTTGACCAGCCTGCTGCTCAGGCGGGCATCGTAAATATTGTTGTCAAACTCCATGGCAAAACCGCCAATAATACGGGGGTCCGTCTTGGTTTCGAGCTCCACATCCCTATGGGTATGCGATGCAATGGCCTTGCTCACCATGTCCAGCACCGACTGATCCACCTCTTCGGCCGTGGTGAATTTCGAGAGGACAATATTATGGCTATCGCGATACAAGTCGAGATATGACGATGCGATACCACGCAGATTGAACGAGCGGTTTTTCTTGACCACAAATTCAATAAAGGCCATCGTGGTTTTGCTCACTTTCTGTCCGAACAGGTCGTCGACAATAGCTGTCTTTTTCGACATCTTCATCTCCGGGTTGCGGAAGACGGCGTTCAGCTCCCTGTTCTCCTCACAGACAGCCTTCACCAGCCTCATATCCTTTGCCACGGCTTCCTGTTCTCCCAGGTCGCCGGCCAGCATGAAGAGAGCCTTCGCGTAATTGATGTTTATTCTATAGTCTTGCACGGTTTACTGATAAGTTGTATTCAACGATTGGTTTATTCTCCGCTCCAAAACAAACAAGCTCTTGGAGGGCAGGAACGACACACCTTTTAGTTGAGATGGGCTTCCTCAAGTTCACGGGCAATCAAACTGTTGGCCTTCTGCTTGTCCGACAGTTCTGCCTTCATCAACTTCTCCGCTATGTCTATCGAAAGCGTGGCAATCTGATTCTTCAGATCATGCATAGCCTTGAGTTTCTCATAATTGATGCTCTCGCGAGCACTCTCAACAATGCGGTCGGCCTCTTCGGTTGCCTTGACACGGGCGTCCTCGATAATCTTCTCGCTGGTGAGGCGGGCGTTACGCAACAGCTCGTCGCGCTCTATCTTGGCCTCTCTCAGCAAATCCTCGTTGTGAGCTGTGAGCTGTTTCATCTCCTCACGAGCCTTTTCAGCGGCGTTCAACGAGTCGGCGATAGCCTGTTCTCTCTTCTTGAGCGACTTCAGCAGCATCGGCCATCCCCATTTGCCAAGGATAAATGCCAACACAGCAAACGATACCAACATCCAGAAGAATGTTCCTAAACCGGGACTAATTAACGGATTGTTCATTTATTTCTTTTTATTGATTTCCTACATATTTGTTCGTTGGAGAAACGGATGTTGGCGCCAATCGCGCCAACATCCCTTCCTGTTTACGTCGGATCTACTTGAGGACAACCAGCAAGCAGACAACCACTGCGAAGAAGGCAACACCTTCAACCAGTGCGGCGGCAATGATCATGGTGGAACGGATGTCGCCACCAGCCTCGGGCTGACGGGCCATGCCTTCCATTGCTCCCTGACCGATTTTACCAATACCCAGACCGGCACCTATGGTTGCCAGACCGGCTCCGACGGCTGCTCCGAAATAACCCCAGGCCATTTGGGCAGCTGCTTGTAATAAAATGAGTAATGACATAGTTGTGTTTTTTATATGTTTTATTAATGTATTTATTTTTATTTCAACGTCTTAACCATACTCATACACCCAAATTCACGACTCACTTTTGAACACGCAAAATTATGAAAAAAATTTCACCCACACAAGTTTTTAACACTATTATTCTTAATTTTTTTCACAATAAACTGATTTGCAGACATGTCCGAATTCACTTTTCCCTCTCAGACAAACCTCACATCGGTGGAAATTCGGTGCGACATGGCAAAATCAACTAATAAACTGACTATCAACACTGCATCACAGCCGCACAAATCCGGTCGAGACATTCCTCCAAAACCGCACGCGGACATCCCAGATTAATCCTGAAACAGCATCGGTAATCCTTGCCGCCAAATGTGGTGCCATCGTTCAACGCCACCCTGGCCCTGTTTATCAACGCATCCCTCAGCTCCTCGTGGCTCTTCCCCAAAGCGGTGAAATCGAGCCAAGCCAGATACGACGCCTCGGGCAGCACGGCCTTCACAGCAGGCATTTTCTTCTCCAGCCAGTTGCGCAGAAACTCCACATTCCCTTCCAGATATTGCAGCATCTGCCGCAGCCACTCTTCGCCGTGGGAGAAAGCGGCCTCGGCACCCACAAAGGCAAATATGTTGCCTCCAGCCACTTCATATCCGTCAAGGTAGCCGAAAAAACGCTTCCTAAGCGATTCATTGGGGCAATAGCACACCGAGCTGCCCAACCCTGCCATGTTGAAAGTCTTGCTGGGAGCCATAAAAGTGATGGAAATATCCTTTGCATGCTGGCTGACGGTGCTGAAACTCACATGATGGTGACCCGGCAGCGTCATGTCGGCGTGTATCTCGTCCGAAATCACGTTTACATTGTTTCTATAACAAATGTCGGCCACCTTCCTCAGCACCTCTTCGCCCCACACCGTGCCGCCCGGGTTGTGGGGATTGCTCAACACCATCCAGCGGCACTGGCGCGCACGCCATTCCAAATCCTCAAAATCGATGGCAAACCGGCCGCCAACCACCTGCAGGGGGCTGCACACCAGCTGCCTGTGCCCGTTCTGCGGCAGGTTCAGGAAAGGGGGGTACACCGGCGTGGTCACCAGCATTCCCTCGCCCGGCTGGGTCATGGCCTGCATCACATACGAAATGCCCGCCACGATGCCGGGAATGAAATGCAACTCCTCGCGGCCGCAATCTATACTATAATGATTTTTCAGCCACTGCCGCACAGCCTGCCAATAGCCATCCTCGGCCATAGCATAGCCCAGCACCTCGTGCTCGCAACGGCGGCGCAAGGCCTCCATAATGAAATCGGGAGTGCGGAAATCCATGTCCGCCACCCACATGGGCATCAAATCGTCACGCCCAAAGAAAAGCTCCAGAGCATCGTGTTTCACGCACCCTGTACCCTTCCTCGGTATTATCTCGTCAAAATTATATTGTTGCATATTGTCAAAAAAGAAATCTAACCAATTCCAAATCCCACTCTGACCATCACCATGTCCCCGCAACCCTGCATCCACGGCAACGCATCACCGATGCTGAAAATCAAAACCGCCTGCCGCATGTCCGAACGACATCCACTGCGGCAATCAAACTATCCTAAACAACGTGTCGGCGAGCATCTCCGCTATCCGCGGATATTCTCTGCACCCTTCACCAGGTCGATGGAATAATGCAACCCCACATTCTCGCGCCGTGCCCGCGCCATCTTTATTATCAGATAGGCACAAGCTATCAGATTGCGCAATTCGCTCAACTCCTCGGTCAGCACCGACCGGTTATACAAATCTTCCGTCTCGCGGAATATCAGATTCAACCTGTCGAAAGCGCGTTGCAGACGCAGGTCGCTTCGCACAATGCCCACATAGTTCCACATCAGCTCCTGCAACTCGCGTTTGGTCTGGGTAATCAACACCATCTCTTCGTTCAGCACCATGCCCTCGGCGTTCCAATCCGGCACCTCGTGACAGATACCGCGGGTTTTCACCCGCTCTATGGCACTCATAGCCGCATTGTGGGCATACACCACGGCCTCCAGCAGCGAGTTGCTTGCCAAACGGTTGCCGCCATGCAGCCCCGTGCAAGAACACTCGCCTGCGGCATACAGGTGGTGGATGGACGATTCCCCCTCCTTGTTCACCTTGATGCCTCCACACTGGTAGTGGGCCGCCGGACGGATGGGTATCATGTCCTTGGTGATATTAATGCCCAACTCCAGGCACTTGGCGTAGATGGTGGGGAACCCGCTTATCAACTCGTCCTTGCCTATGCTGCGGGCATCGAGCCAGAGGTGTTCCACACCCGCTATTTTCATCTCGTTGTCGATGGCGCGCGCCACTATGTCGCGCGGAGCCAGGGAGAGACGCTTGTCGTACTTCTGCATGAACTCGTTGCCCTTATAGTCCTTCAACACGGCACCGGCCCCGCGCATAGCCTCGGTAATCAAGAAAGCGGGCTTCTCGGCGGGGTTGTACAGCGAAGTGGGATGGAACTGCATAAACTCCAAGTCGCTCAACACCCCGCGGGCACGGTGCACCATGGCCACCCCGTCGCCCGTCGAGACGATGGGAGTGGTGGTGGTGGTATACACATTGCCCATGCCGCCGGTGGCCAAAAGGGTCACCTTGGCCAGATAGGTGTCAATCTCGTTGGTGCGACAGTCCAATGCATACACCCCGTAGCACTCAATGTCGGGCGTGTGTTTGGTGACACGCTGCCCCAAATGGTGCTGCGTAATGATGTCTATGGCAAACTGGTTCTCTTTTAATTCGATATTAGGATGGCGGTGGACAGCCTCCAGCAGTCCCCTCTCAATCTCGGCACCGGTATTGTCCTTGTGGTGCAGAATGCGGAACTCGGAATGACCTCCCTCCCTATGCAGGTCGAACTTATCGCCCGCACGGCTCATGTCGAAATTGACGCCGTATTGCACCAACTCGGCAATGCGGTCGGGAGCCTCGCGGATGGTCATCTCCACCACCTCGCGGTCGCAAATGCCGTCGCCAGCCACCAAAGTGTCCTGGATATGCTTGTCGAAACTGTCGCTGTCGTACATCACAGCGGCTATTCCACCCTGAGCATAGCGCGTCGACCCTTCCGAGGCCTCGCCTTTGCAAAGGATACACACCTTGCCATAGGGCGCAACCTTGAGGGCGAAACTCAAACCCGCAATACCCGACCCGATGACAAGAAAGTCAACTTCGTACCTCATTGTCCTTGTCTATCGAAAAACAGGAATACTACATACTGCGCTGCGAAAAGTAGTAGATGCTTCCAGCCACAACGGCCACAACGCCCACCACCACAGCAATAATCATCACAATGGATGCATAACGCCACAGTTTCTGCTGCTCGCGCAGAAAACCAACCACGGGGTAAATCTCCTGGCTGGCCTTCACTTGGTTGGCTATACGCACACAACGACGCATATACACAACAAAGGGGATGATGGCCGCCGCCAAAACAATCATGGCAACGCCACCTATGCCCAGCAAATTATCGACATAATACAGCGAATCCTCGCCCAACCGGTTGCTGATGTACAGCATCACAATACCCGCAGCGGCGATAAAGAGCGAACTGAGGACTGCAAGAATTGAAAAAGTGTTCATCCAATGGCCAACTCTCGTGACATACATTCTGCTATTTTTCAGCAGGATAACTTCATTTTCTTCCATAATGGGTTAATTTTATTAATTATGCAAATATAGCACATATTTTTTATATGGCAAAAAAAAACGTCACACTACGAATTATTTTTAATATTTCGCCCCCTTCTTCCCCATTCCTCCTCAACCCTCGGCAAACCGCCCGTCACCGCCTCACGATTAATCATAACTTCGCTAATTATCAATTATTTAACCCATACTTCTCCCATATTTCTCCCATTACGCATGGGAGAAATATGGGAGAAATAAGGGAGAAATGGGGTAGAACGAGCGAAGGTAGCACTGCGGATTGTCGCGTTACAAATGTTAACTAGTTGTAATTTTTGTTGCTTTACCGTGGGTTTTCTGCATCGATTGTTCCTAAACACAAAAACCGGATTCCCGTCACAAGTGCAACTCTGAGCCGGAAAAAAGAGCATCAAGATTTGACACTCTCACATGAAATATATATAGTCTGATGAAAATCAACATCACAAAATACTATATTTCCAGTCAACACAAACCGACATGAAACGGCAAAAACAATAATTGCCTAATTCCATGATTATTTGAACAATAGTCTTTTTTTATGCGCGTTAGTGTATGAATAGAAAAATTATATGTATTTTTGCATTTGAAATGTACAGGAGACTTTGGCACATATTACTGCTGGCCACTACTGTCGCCTTGACTGCAGGGTGCAAGTCGGCATCCCCCGACGGGGAGGTCAACCTGCGGCTCCGCGCCCGTGTGGACAGTCTGAACAAAGGTTCCTTTATAAACCGATATGAAAACCCTCACCAGTCGTTGCTCTATGCCTACCGCGCCGTGAGGCTGCTGCGCGACTCGCTGCCCGCCTATCACGACGGCATGATGAGGGCATACAACAACCTGGCTTTCGGCTACTACATGCTTGCCGAGCACGATTCGGCTGCCGCCTACCTCGACAGTGTGACGGCGGTGGTCTCTCAGTCGCGGACTTCGGGGAAAAGAGCATTGCGCCGCAACGTTGAGGTGGAGCGGGTGCTGGCAGAGTTGATGCAGGTGAGGCTGCTGCAACGCAGTTGCCGCATTGCCGACTCCTATCAATTACTATATAACATCAACCAGTCGAAGGTGCTGAAGAGCCACCCCGAAAACTACCTCTATTCTTTTGCACAGATGGAGTATTTCATCACCTCGTTGACTCTGAATTACCACTACCGCAACATGGCGGTGGCATCGTCGTCGGGCACCACCCTCTCGGCCGACACCAAGAAGGCTATGGCCGCCCTGCTGGCGGAGGTTGAGGAGGCTCGACGGGGCTTGAAATGCGACTACGCCGAAGAGATGTCGCTAAACTATGCCTTGGCCCACAGCTATTACCGCCTGGCCGCTGCCTCGCAAAGCGACCCCGTCCTGCTGGGCAAAGCCTACGACTATTTGGCCGACAACGCCAAACTGCTGGCCATTCCGGGACAAGGGTGCATCTACCATCTGGCCAATGTGTTCCAGTTGCAGGCCTTCATTGCCGCCGACACCAATATCCGGCGCAGCACCTACACTTCGCATCCGCAGTGCCATCGCAAACTGGCACGGCTGACGGAGCTCACCAACCGCCTGTATGCCACCGACACCTCATTGGCTTCGCCCGACTATGGGCTGAACATGTTCGAGGTGTCCACAGCCCTCTTTTTCCAGACCGCCGACCCTTACCAGCACTTGGGTGCCGTGGTGGCGGCGGCGGAATACTGCCTGCACGAGGGCGAGTACGACCGCGCCTACGACTACTACACGCTGGCATTGGAGGACACCACGTGGCACGACGGCATGGCGCCAAAGTTCGAGTCGATGTTCTACGACGGGTTGATACGCATGGGCTACTCCCTCTCGGCAGAGGACAACACCCGATGGTATGCCCGTGAAATAGAGTTGCTTGATTTCATCAACCGCAACGAGAGTGCCGACCTGCAGCTGCAGGACCGCCTGTTCCGTTCCGAGACCCGCAACCGTTACTATGGTTTGACCATAGCAGTGGGCACGGCATTCCTGTTGCTTTTGGGGGTGCTGGTGCTGTTGTTGCGCCACCGCTCAAGAGTGTTGCGTGCCGAGAAACAGGCCTTGCAGGAGGCCAAACGGCAGGATGTGGAGCGTATTGCCAATGTGGAGACTTGTCTGTCGGTATTGCGCCACGACATCAATCCGTTTCTCTCCTACCTCACCAACAAGAAACTGAGCCCCGAAATGCGCCAAGAGGTGCTGGAGCAGTTGTTGCGCACCTTCGCCAATATCAAGAACTGGACAAACCTTTCCATCCCCAGCGGATTGCAGTTCCAGGCCTCGTGTGTCAGCCTTGCGGAGGTGATGGAGAGCGTGAAGGCATCCTGCCCCAATATCCATTCGGGCGAGGTGGAATTGGTTTTCGAGCCTACAACCCTTTGCGTGGACGGCGACCGTCAGTTAATAGAGATTCTGCTCCGCAACCTGGTGAACAATGCCCTGCAGCATACCCCGCAGGGAGAGGTGAAGGTGGCTGCGGACACCTATGAGGAAGACAGCCGTTTTGTACACCTCAGCGTGGCCGACACAGGGTGCGGCATGGACGAGGAGACTGTGGACTCGCTGTTCCGTGCAGACAGAAAAATACACTCGGCCTCCGACCCCCAAGCCACACACGGCACCGGATTCGGATTGATACTGTGTCGCTACATCATCAAACGACATGACGACAACACTCTGCGGGGATGCCGCATCTGGGTGGAGAGCCAAGTGGGACAAGGCTCGGTGATGCACTGCCTTTTGGCAAAACACAACAATCCCGGAACGTAACGTGGTAATTTGCTTTTCTTTAACATTAAACCTGATATGGAGACAATCAAAATAATGCTTGTTGATGATGAACCCATCATACGCAAAGCCCTCAAGACGGAACTGAACAGTCAGCAGGAAACCATTGCCTGCGGCATGAACGACGACGGCGAGGTGGAGCACCGCAAGGTGACCGTGCTGGACACCTATGCCAACGGTGCCCAACTCATGGCCGCCCTCGACAGCCCCCTGCCTCACGAGATGCCCGACTACCTGCTGTTGGACATGGAGTTCCAAGGCGAGCCCACAGGCGGCTTGTTTCTTGCCGACCGCGTTCACCGGAAGTACCCTAACATAAAAATCGCCATCCTTTCGGGGCGTTTCGACAACCCCCTCCCCGACGAGGGCAACCGGCAGGATCGCATGATAGAAATTGCACGTGTGGTATTTGAATCGCTGCACCACGGTGCACGAGCCTTTATCAGCAAGAATGCCGCCGGGGGATTCTCGGTGGAGAATGTGCTGCGTGCCATCGAGTCGCTGGAAAGGGGCGAGAAGTACTACTTCAATTATCCCGTCATGCTCACACTCAAGGAAGCCGCCGAGCTGTATGTGGAAAACTCCGCCTACACCCGCAACGATATTGCAATAAGCGACACCGAACGGCAGTTGTTGCTGCTTGAGGCGGCCGGCTGCACCGCATCGGAAATTGCCGCAGAGCTGAGCGAAACCGACAAGAACATACAAGAGCGGCAGAAAGACCTCTCGAGGAAGCTGGACATTGTCAACAAGTCGGGCGCACGCATAGCCAAAGCCCTGCAATACGGCCTTATCGATGCCAAGGAGATAAAATTCCTCAAACGGTAACTATGTGAGTACCTGCCTGCTTCCATAAAAAGTAATAACACCCATGCAAAGAAAGGCCAAAAAACAGGAAAAAAGACCGAAAAAAACAAAAAAAACGCAGTGGCAAAGCATTGTCACAAATAAATAACCAACACACAACCAGCACATCACGATTGAAAAGCAAAAAAAATTTTGCCAAATGAGAAAAACTTCGTACTTTTGCAACCGCATTTAAGGCAAAAAGGTCGTTTGGCCGAGGGGCTAGGCACAGGTCTGCAAAACCTGCTACTCCGGTTCAAATCCGGAAGCGACCTCAACAATCAACACAACGAAAATAGTCTTTAGTGAAAAGAGGCTCTATAGAGGGTCTCTTTTTTTCATTCTATACGTTTCTCTCTCAACACAATATTGAAACGTACCGAAAAAAAACGTATAATTTCCTTAAAACGCCCTTGTTTATTCCAAAATAATTAGTAAATTTGCACCTATGATTCGTGTATACATCGCCTGATGCAACTACTTGTATTTTCACGAAATAACAACAAGAATTCAATTATTAATCAACTAATATTTCTACATCATGAAAAAAAATTTATTATTTCTGTTTCTGATGCTGTTTGGCATCGGATGCGCCACGGCAGAGCCTGTCGGCATTGACAAGGCACGCACGGTGGCTTTGAACTTCCTGAAGATGGCAGACCCTGCCAACGCACAGCTCTCACAGCAAAGCCTTGTCGACATCACCTCGACAACGCCATTCCGCGAGTTTTACGTCTTCTCAGTCCAAGAGAAAGGATTTATCCTGGTGTCGGGCGACGACTGCGCCCTCCCCATTCTTGGATACTCTCTAGACAATCTTTTTGTCGGCAAGGACATGCCGGAAAATGTCAAAGGCTGGCTCGACGACTACGAGAATCAGATAAAAGACATGAAGGCGGAAAACATTCCGCCCAGCCCTGAAGTAAACGACATGTGGGGACAACTGTATGGAAACTCTGATAGTACAGAGTATCCTCCAGTTATACTTACCGCTGTTAGTCCTCTTCTTACTACTACATGGAGTCAAGGATCCCCGTACAATAACCTCTGCCCATACGACAACACAAATAATGCACGAACTATTGTTGGTTGTGCTGCTACTGCCATGGCTCAAGTTATGAAATATTGGAACCATCCTACAACCGGGGTAGGGTCACATACCTACACCCATAGCACCCTTGGAACCATAAGTGCAAACTTCGGAGCCACCACCTACAATTGGAGCAATATGCCCAATAGCCTCACTTCATCAAGTTCCACTACACAAAAAAATGCAGTAGCCCTACTTTGTTTCCATTGCGGTGTGGCTGTCAATATGAACTACGGCGTCTCTGCCAGTGGTGCCTCATCAACCGCTATAGGAAACGCACTCCGCAATTATTTCAAATATGATTGTCATAACGCCTATCTTAGTGATTATACCACATCTGACTGGATCGCCTTGTTGAAAAACGAGCTTGACAACAACCGTCCCATTATATACGTCGGAACTGGATCTGGAGGACACGCATTTATTTTCGACGGATACAACAATAGCAACCAATTTCATGTCAATTGGGGCTGGGCAGGATACTGTGATGGTTACTTTGCAATTGGCTCTTTAAATCCTAGTGGACACGATTATAACTCCAACAACATGGCTGTAATTGGTCTTGAACCTTCCAACTGTTCCTATATTCCTTCATACGACCACTCAATTACCCCATCTACTTCTTGGAACACCCATTCTTCCTCCACAACAGCCACTTGCTGGAAAATATACAGGATTAATGCAACTGCCAACAACGAATATGTCTTCAAGACTGGATGCGAAGACGGCGCTACTGCCAGTTTTGACACATACCTTTATTTATATGATAGCGATGGAAACCTCCTAACTTACAACGACGACTATTGCAGCACAAAATCCAAGATAGAATATACACCAAGCCAGTCAGGCTACATTTACTTGAAAGTCTCAGGCTACGGAAGTGCATACGGCAGCTACACTCTCGCTTACAAAAAGACCGTCTACTATACCATCACAGCCTCTGCCAGCCCCTCATCGGGCGGTTCTGTGTCGGGCGGCGGCACTTTTGCCAGCGGCAACACCTGCACATTGACAGCCACACCTGCATCAGGATACACTTTCGTCAACTGGAAGAGTGGGAGCTCTGTTGTCTCCACCAGTGCCACTTACAGCTTCCCCGTCACCTCCAACCGCACACTGACTGCGTATTTCACCTCTACCACCCCCACCACCTACACCATCTCCGCCTCGGCCAATCCCACCGGTGGCGGCACCGTGACGGGTGGCGGCACATTTAATAGCGGTGCCACTTGCACCCTCCGTGCCACTCCCAACACCAACTACACTTTCACCAACTGGACCAGCGGCTCAACAGTCCTCTCCACCAACGCCACCTACAGCTTCACGGTCAACGCCAACAAGACCATTAAAGGCAACTTCACCTATACGGGCGACTGCACCATCGACAACAGCGACCTTCCCTACACCGACAACTTCGACAGTTACACCACCTCCACCACCGCCAAGACTGGCGTGCAGCCTCCCTGCTGGACCCTTGCACACCAGGATGTCACCATGACCGACGCCTACAAACCCATGATTTATTACGACAATTCCATCGCCCACAGCGGCAACTACTCCCTCATCCTCAACAAGCGTGGCATCTATGCCATGCCCTATGTCACCATGGATGTCAACCGCCTCAAACTCACCTTCTATCTGCGTCAGACACAGGAGAAATATCAACTTCAGGTTGGTGTGATGAGCGACCTCAGCGATGCCTCAACATTTGTGCCCGTTGCCACTCTCGACAACACCAGCACAACCTCCTCCGTCTTCCAGACCGTCAACTTCGACACCTACACCGGCCTCGGCCACTACATCGCTTTCCGCAATGTTCTCGCTCCAGGCAACACCGGTGACTACAGCTGCAACTATATCGACGACCTAACCCTTGCCGTCAATACCACAGCCTGCACCCTGCAGGTGTCCAGCCTCCCCTACACCAACAACTTCAACTCCTACACCACCTCCACCACCGCCAAGACCGGTGTCGAGCCTCCCTGCTGGACTCTCGCACACCAAGACGTGACGATGACCGACGAATACAAACCCATGATTTACTACAGCAGTGCCAACGCTCACAGCGGCAACTATAGCCTCCTGCTCAACAAGCGCGGCATCTATGCCATGCCCTACCTCAGCGGCAGCGTGAGCAACCTACAGCTCAGCATGTATGTCAAGCAGTCTCAAACCAAATACCAGCTCGAAGTGGGTGTCATGACCAACCTCAACAACGCCTCCACCTTCACTCCCGTTTCCACCATCAACAACAGTGGCACAGGCTATGTACTCCACACTATCAGCTTCGCCTCCTACACCGGCAGCGGCCGCTACATCGCCTTCCGCAACACTCTTACCGCCGGCAACACAGGTGATTTCAGCTGCAACTATATCGACGACCTTACCCTCTCCAACACCTCTACCTATACCATCACCGCCACTGCCAACCCGACAGCCGGCGGCTCTGTCTACGGTGCCGGCACCTATACCAGCGGCAGCACCTGTACGCTCCGTGCCACTCCCGCTTCGGGCTATGCTTTCACTAACTGGACCAGCGGAAGCACCGTGGTCTCCACCAACGCCACCTACTCCTTCACCGTAACAGCCAACCGCACCCTTAAGGCCAACTTCGTCCGCACCTACACCATCACCGCCACTGCCAACCCGACAGCCGGCGGCACCGTGACCGGCGGTGGCACCTATAACAGCGGCAGCACTTGTACGCTCCGTGCCACTGCTGCCTCAGGCTATGTCTTCACCAATTGGACCAGCGGCACAACAGTCCTCTCCTCCAATTCCACCTATAGTTTCACTGTCAGTGCCAACAAGACCATCAAGGCCAACTTCACCCGTCGTTACACCATCACCGCCTCGGCCAATCCCTCCACTGGCGGCACCGTGACCGGCGGCGGCACTTTCAACAGCGGTGCAACCTGCACCCTCCGTGCCACTCCCAACACCAACTACACCTTCACCAATTGGACCAGCGGCTCAACAGTCCTCTCCACCAATGCCACATACAGCTTCACGGTTAGTGCCAACAAGACCATCAAAGGCAACTTCACCTACGTTGGCGACTGCTCCATCGATGAGAGCGACCTGCCCTACTCCGACAATTTCGACTCCTACACCACCTCCACCACTGCCAAGACCGGCTACACACTCCCTTGCTGGACACTCGCCCACCAGGATGTTACTATGACCGACGAGTACAAACCCATGGTGTACTACGGCAACTCCTACAGCGGCAACTACTCCCTCATCCTCAACAAACGCGGCATCTACGCCATGCCCCGCGTATCCATGGACGTCAACCGTCTCAAACTCCAGTTCTATGTCAAACAGACTGCCGCCAAGTACCAGCTCCAGGTAGGCGTGATGACCGACCTCAACGATGCTTCCACTTTCACTCCTGTCGCCACTATCAACAACAGCAGCACCACCGAGTCTGTCTTGCGCACCGTCACCTTCTCCAACTACACCGGCCTCGGCCACTACATCGCCTTCCGAAACATCCTTGCCTCCGGCAACACGGGTGACTACAGCCTGAATTATATCGACAACCTCTCACTCTCCCTCAACACTTCCGCTTGCACCCTGTATGTGTCGAACCTGCCCTACACCGAGAACTTCGATTCCTACACCACTTCTACCACCGCCAAGACCGGTGTCGAGCCTCCCTGCTGGAACCTCGCACAACAGGATGTCACCATGACCGACGAATACAAACCCATGGTTTACTATGCCTCCGCCAACGCCCACAGCAGCAGCTACTCACTCCTCCTCAACAAGCGCGGTATCTACACCATGCCCTACATCGATGGCAGTGTCCGCAATCTCCAGCTGAGCATGTACGTCAAGCAGCCTCAGACCAAATACCAGCTCCAGGTGGGTGTCATGAGCAACCTCAACGATGCCTCCACATTTACCCCTGTTGCCACCATCAACAACAGCGGCACTGGCTATGTGCTCCACACCGTCAGCTTCTCCTCTTACACAGGCAGCGGACGTTACATCGCCTTCCGCAACATCCTTGCCTCTGGCAACACGGGTGACTTCAGCCTCAACTACATCGACGACCTCACCCTCTCCAACGCCACCTCCTACACCATCACCGCCACAGCCAACCCCACTGCAGGCGGCTCTGTCACCGGCGCCGGAACCTATACCAGCGGCAGTACCTGTACGCTCCGTGCCACTCCCGCCTCCGGCTATACTTTCACCAACTGGACAAGCGGCTCCACAGTGGTCTCCACCAATGCCACCTACTCCTTCACCGTAACTTCCAACCGCACCCTCAGGGCCAACTTCACCGCCACCGCTCCCACCACCTACACCATAACCGCCTCCGCCAACCCCACTGCAGGTGGCTCTGTCTCCGGTGCAGGCACCTTCACAAGCGGCAGCACCTGTACGCTCCGTGCGGTTCCTAACACCAACTACACCTTCACCAACTGGACAAGTGGCTCCACAGTGGTCTCCACCAACGCCACCTACTCCTTCACCGTAACTTCCAACCGCACCCTCAAGGCCAACTTCACCTATACTCCCTCCTGCCAGATCCAGCCCTCCAGTCTGCCTTACTTCGACAACTTCAACTCCTACACCTCCTCCACCACCGCCAAGACAGGCGTCGAACCCGCCTGCTGGACTCTCGCACACCAAGACGTCTCCATGACCAATGAATACAAGCCCATGATTTACTACAGCAGTGCCAACGCACACAGCGGCAACTACTCCCTCATCCTCAACAAACGCGGCATCTACGCCATGCCCCGCTACACTGGCGATGTCAGCACCCTCCAGGTCAGTTTCTACCTCATGCAGACCAAGTCCACCTACGGCCTCATCGTCGGTGTCATGAGCGACCTCTCCAACCCCGCCACTTTTGTCCCTGTGGCCACTATCTACAACTCCTCCACCACCGCCATCGAGCACTATGTGATTGACCTCAGCTCCTACACCGGCAACGGACACTACATCGCTTTCCGCAACATCAACTCCGCCGTGAGCGACTTCAGCTGCAATTTCATCGACGACCTCACCCTCTCTCTCAGCAACTCCTCATGTGTCATCCATGCCGCTGACATGCCCTACTCCGACAACTTCGACTCCTACACCACCTCCACCACTGCCAAGACCGGTGTCGAACCCACCTGCTGGACTCTCGCCCATCAGGATGTCGCCATGACCGACGAGTACAAACCCATGGTCTACTACAGCAGTGCCAATGCCCACAGCGGCAACTACTCCCTCATCCTCAACAAACGCGGCATTTACGCCATGCCTCGTGTCGACTGCGATGTCAACACCCTTCAAATCAGCATGTATGTCAAACAGTCTCAGACCAAGTACCAGCTCCAAGTGGGTGTCATGACCGACCTCTCCAACCCCTCCTCCTTCGTGCCCGTCACCACTGTCAACAACGGCGGCACCTCCTCCGAGCATGTCACCGTCAGCTTCGCCTCCTATTCCGGAACCGGACATTATATTGCTTTCCGCAATATCCTCGCCTCTGGACAGACTGGCGACTACAGCCTTAACTACATCGACGACCTCACCCTCTCCGTCCGCTGCGCCATCCACAACAGCGAACTCCCCTGGGTGGAAGGCTTCGAGAACCACACCACCTCCACCGTCGCCAAGACTGGCGTAGAACCCCTCTGCTGGACTCTTGTCCACCGCGATGTCTCCATGACCACCGAGTACCAGCCCATGGTCTACTATAACGCTTCTTGCGCTCACAGCGGCAACTACTCCCTCATCCTCAACAAGCGCGGCATCTACGCCATGCCCGCCGTCATCGCCTCTGTCAACACCCTCCAGATGGAACTCTACGTCCGCCAGACCCAGACCAAGTATCAGCTCCAAGTGGGTGTCCTCACCGACCCCGGCGACTACACCTCCTTCGTCCCCGTCGCCACTCTTGACAACGGCAGCAACATCACCACCTCGCAACGCCATGTAGTCAACTTCGCCTCCTACACCGGCAACGGCCACTACATCGCCTTCCGCAACACCCTCGCCTCCGGACAGACCGGCGACTACAGCTGCAACTACATCGACGACATCAACCTCAGACTGGCCACTTCCTCCAACATGGCCGAAAACGATGCCAAGTCTGATGTCACCGGCGACAACTCTCCCGACCGCCACTTCCTCACCGTCTACCCCAACCCCGCCTCCGAAAAGGTAACTGTTGCCGCCGACGATGAAATTGTGCGTGTCGACCTCTTCGACTACACCGGACGCTGCATTGCCGTCATCGAGCACCAGAACGTCATCGACCTCTCACGACTCGCCCCCGGCATCTACACCCTCCGCGTCACCCTCCCCGAACGCATTGAAGTCCGCCGCGTGGTGAAGCAATAAACAAAAAGAAACCCCATCTCAAGCAAGGCACCCCAACCGGGGTGCCTTGCTCTTTAATCCCCTCC
>JAEEGL012239252.1_pt1 | contig 39371 bp, 33 predicted proteins | sample 9134231 | NCBI WGS metagenome assembly JAEEGL01 (sample SAMN16246548, study PRJNA631951) | gut metagenome | biome: gut microbiome; feature: rumen; material: fiber-attached | host: Bos | place: Iran: Karaj | collected 2018-10
AGACGTCCTCATGCTCCTGCCCCTGATCGACTGGGGAGAATTTGACCGGCTGCCTTCCGACACCTGGGATGCATCCTTTAACGCCCTCTGGACCAAATGCGAAGAAGCCTGCCTTACGGAGGGGCGTTATTGGGACGCGGACCGCTCGGTCCTGTATTCGGACAAATACTTCTATGACCAGATCATCCGGGACCTGTATGTGATCCTGGGCTTCTTCCACGCCGACGGAGCCTATTCCGAGGGGCTGGCCTATCTCATGGCGAAGCAATATGACTACGATCCCGGGAGCTTTGAACAGTGCCTGACGCAGTACCTGAATCTGACAGAGGAGCAGGAGCGCCTAATCCGTCTGAGCATCCAGAACGAGCGCGGGGGCGGTATTCTCCACGACGCCCAGCTGCGCTTTTACGATGCTTCGGGGAAACCTGTCTCCGACGACGGCGGGTGGTATGAGCTGGGCATGATCGATTCCATCGGCGTCGCCTGGAGCGGGGACGCGCCCCTTGGCGTGCGTCTGCTGACCACGCCGACGGGTACCGGGACCTATGAACAGACGCAGATCCTTGCGCAGCGTTCCCTGTCGCGGGAGGAAACGGAAGGGAAAGAAATCCGGTTCACGCTCTCGGAATTGAACGCTTCACCCGTGATGGGGCATCTCTGGGCGGAGCTGGACTATGGGAAGGAGCTGCACGCCAGCCCATATTACCAGGTTTATCGGGAGGTGGAGTCTGTAACCCTGAACCGCACGGACTTCACCCTGAGCCTCATCGGAGAAGCTTATACCCTGCAGGCTGCGGTTGCCCCCTCCGGGCTTGGGGTATCGGTCCGGTGGGCCTCCGACGACCCGGAGGTGGCGACTGTGGATGAAAACGGCACCGTCACCGCCGTCGGCCACGGCACGACCCGCGTCGTCGCCTCCGCGGGCGGCGTCAGCGCTGCCTGCACCGTGCGGGTGAGCGCTATGTCGGCCGGAACGGGCGCCGGCTCCGGCGGCGTCAGCCTGAGCCATTCGAACGTGACCATCCACTCCGCCGGGGACGAGATGTTCACCCTCAGCGTGATCGGCGCAGGGGAGGACGCGGAGATCCGCTTCGCAAGCGGCGATCCCTCCGTAGTCTCCGTCAGCGCCGACGGCAGGGTCAAGGCCGCAGGCAACGGCACGGCTTCGATCACCGTCACGGTGACGGCGGGAGGTCAGACCCAGACCCTGGAGTGCGTCGTCCGGGTCGTAGACTGATTAAGCTGCCTGAAAGGGCCGCCGGGACATCCCGGCGGCCCTTTCAGGCACTCAATAAGCAATTACTCAACCAGATCCCCGTACAGGAAATGCCGCCGGTACCAGAAGTCCGCGATGCGGTAATCGGAAATGACCTTCGCCTGTTCTTCGTCGGGCGCGGCGGTAAAGGTCCCGTCCCAGCTCACGTAGAAACCGTTGGAGGTGAGCACCGGCAGGACGCTCATCACGCTGTCGGTATACTGCATCCAGGCGCTGCCCGGGAAGGAGCACTGCCGAAAGAGATAGGCCATAAGGAAGCTGGGACTGAGGGCGGGACCTTCGCCCACGAAATCGTTGCCGAGGACCTCCCTGGCGGCGTCGTTTGCCCAGATGAGCCAGCGGGTGGAGTAGTAGTTGTAGAAGCCCTCCTCCGTGGAGGTGTCCATGTTGATCCCCAGCTCCTGATAGACGCTGCCAGCGTCCCCGAACCAGGGCTTGTGATCCCCGAAGACCACCAGCACCACCGGCTCCTCCGCCGCCCGGAAGGCCTCCACCATCTCCAGCAGCCGGTCCGTGGTGTCCTTCACGGAGCCGAAGTAGTTGTTCATGATCATCCAGCTGGTTTCCGTGTAATCCAGCCGGTCCACCCATTCCCCGAACCAGAGAGTCTCCAGATCGTAGGGTCCGTGGCCCTGATAGCTGAGATTGTAGGAGAAGCTGGGTCCGTTTTTGAAGTCCTCCAGGCAGAGCCTCGTCAGCTCCGGGAAAAAGGTGTTGTCGAAGGCGATGCCGCCGCCGGAGACCGCGTCGTAGTGGTCCTCCAGAAAATAGTAATCCTCAAAGCCCAGGTAGGCGTTCACGTTCCGGCGGTTGTAAAACCAGGCGTAGCAGGGGTGACTGCCCCCGGTCTTATACCCCTGGCTGCGGAGATACCAGACGTAGGAGTTCACGTTTTTGCGGTAGTTGTCCAGGACGCCGCTCCCGGTGAGGAAGCAGCGCTCCGTGTTGGTGGTGCCGCCGGCGAAGATGTTGTCGATCAGCATGCCGCTGAGGCTCTCCGCCTCCAGGGCGTGGAACCCGGCGTAGACCTCCTCAGAAAGGCCGGGGATGTCCCAGGAGGACATGTCGCTGTAGGCTTCCAGCATGAGGGCGACGATGTTCACCTTTTTCTCCGCGGGGATCTCCGCGTCGCTGTAGCCTTCCAGCAGGCTCCGGGCATAGTCGGCGCTGTAGCCCGGCGGCGCGGTGGGGAAGGCCTCGGTGACGCTGTGGAGGAAGGGATAGAGGAAGCCCCGGGAAAGATAGGCCTGGGTGGCAGACCAGCGGTTCACATGCTCGAAATTCTGCGTTTTCACTTCGTAGGTGTTCTGGTCCACGCAGAGCTTCCGCAGGGGAAAGACACAAGCCAGCAGGGCCAGCACGCCCACGACGGCACGCAGCGGCCAGCGGGGCCGTCCCCGCACCAGCAGGGCCAGAAACACCGTACTGACGGCGAGATAGAGGATGCAGGCCAGCAAGCGGTCGTCCACCGTCAGGTTATAGCTGCCCACCACACCCATGGCGGTGGCAGCGTCCATGATGTCCGCGAACATCAGCGCGTCGTCCCGGAACAGCAGCATGAAATAGTCAGCCGCGGAGAGGGCGAGCACCAGCAGCGACGTCACAAGGTGGGCGATCCAGCTGCGGCCCACGGCACAGTACAGAAGGATGAACAGCAGCAGCACCGGCAGGATGTTCAGAATTGCTATGAGAGGATGGGTGAAATAGCCGAAGAAGACCCCCCAGGCATATTTGCCGAAGGCCAGCAGAAGGCTCAGCAGCCCCGTTCCCAGGGCGGCCAGGAGCGGCAGCAGCCAATTCCATAAGCAGAATACTGCTTTCCGGCCGGAAGAAAGCCCGGCGGTTTTCTTCCCGAAAAGCCAGAAATCAAAAAAACGTCTCTTTTCGGAAGCCATAAACGCCTCCCGCAGCATCAGAATTACTGCGATTATAGCACAGATCGGCTCCGAGTTAAATACCTCCCGGAGCCACAAGGATTCCTTGGATTTTTGCAAAAATACCTTTGTTGACTTGGAATTCTCCTTCCGTTATGCTCAAAGCGCCGGGAGTTGAGCTCCTTCGCCCCAAAACGAAAGGATGTGGAACACATGGATTTCGGATTTAACCTGCGCCGTCTGCGAAAGGCGGCGGGACTCACCCAGGAAGCCCTGGGAGAGAAGCTGCATTTGTCCGGTCAGGCGGTGAGCCGCTGGGAGACCGGCGACGGCTACCCGGAAATCACGCTGCTGCCCGCCCTGGCAGAGCTGTTCGGCGTGACGGTGGACGCCCTCCTGCGCCCCGCGAAGCAGACGGCGGAGGAACGGTACGCCGTCACGGAGAAGGCGCTTCGCCTGGAACAGGAGGGACGGCGGGAGGAAGCCATCGACCTGATGGAGGAACAGCTCCGCCTGCACCCGGAGGAGGACTTTCTGCGGCATATGATGGCCAGGAGCCTGATCCTGCACGCCCGGCAGATGCGAAGGGAAGGAAGAGACAAGCTGGAGAAGCTCGCCCTGCGGAAGGCGAAAGCCGCCGCGGAAGAGCTGCGCTCCTCCCGGGACCCCTGGCTGCGCCGTCAGCCGGAAACGATGCTGCCGGAAATCTACTATCTGCTGCGGGAACGGGACAAGCTGGAGGAGCTATCTATTCTTCCCAGCGAGATGTATTATGCCTCCCTCATGAGCTGTGCCGTGGGAAAGGATTACGTCTACACCTTCGAGCGGGCGGTTTTGGAAGGGGTGACCCAGCTGGCTGACCGACTGGGAAGCCTGGCGTTCCGGAAGCCGAAGGGGAGTGCGAACCTGTTTCGGGCAGGTCCCGACGAGCCGGGCTCGCCGCTGCTCTACGATTCCTGTCCGGGGGAAGGAGAGTGGACGGTCAGCGATGAAGACCGTTTTGAGATCCAGCACTGCCGACTGGAGCTGCTGGAAACATTTTCCGGCGGGGAGGGCTTCGGAACGCTCCGGGAAATGGAGACGGGGGTCATCTCCGAGATGCTGGACCTGGCCGCGGAAATGAAGGACAGGGAAAAGCTGCTGGAAACTCTGGAGCTGTATGTGGGACGCTTCGCAAGCCGGGAGCTTGCGGAGTGGGAGCTGAAGCGGGTCCTCGCCCTAGACAGCTATCACCTGGCAATGCAGAAGAAGCGCCGCGATGGGAGTCGGACGCCGGAGGTGGCCGCGATCGCCCTTCTCACGCCCGCAGAGCGGGAGCTGCTGACGGAGCCCTTCAGTCCCGTGCCCATGCTGAAGCACGTCCAGCTCTTTCGGGTGTATTTGCGTGATCCGCCGCTGCTGCCCTTGCATCTGGAAAAGACGGCGGCGCAGCTGAAGGACGGGAGCTTCGATTTCGTGCGGGAGGAACCTCGCTTCCGGGCGGCGGAGGATGCCCTGCGCGGGCTGGTTTCGGAGCTGAAGGCGGCGGGAGAACTGCCGGTGAAAAACATGGAGGAACGCCGGGGGCTTCCGCAGTAAGCGTCTGCGGGCGGGGATCGACGATCTCCGCCCGCAGTTCGGTTGACACGATCCCGTCTTCATTACGAATCTGCCGCGCTTTTTCCGAAATCTGGTTCCAAATCACCTGCTTCTGTGGTATAATAACAAGCGAAGCACCCGGTACTGCAACGATGAATATTCGGGCCGGATCAGCGGCCCGGGGAGAAAGGTGGATACAGCATATGAAAGTCGTCATCGTGGGCGGCGTCGCGGGGGGAGCGTCCGCCGCCGCACGGCTCCGCCGCCTGGACGAGAAGGCGGAGATCGTGATCTTCGAGCGTTCCGGTCATATGTCCTACGCAAACTGCGGCCTGCCCTACTATATCGGGGACGTGATCCGGGAGGAGGGCGCCCTGACGCTGCAGACCCCCCAGAGCTTCTATGCCCGCTTCCGCATCCCCGTCAAGCTGCGGCATGAGGTCACCGCCATCCTTCCGGAGGAGAAATGCGTCGCCGTAAAGGAGCTGGACACCGGCCGCGAGTTTAAGGAGAGCTATGATAAGCTGATCCTGGCCCCCGGCGCCAGTCCCACGAAGCCCAGGCTGCCGGGCATCGACCTGCCGAAGCTCTTCACCCTGCGCACGGTGGAGGACACTCTGCGCATTAAGGACTACGTGAACAAGAAAAAGCCCCGCTCCGTCATTCTGGCGGGCGGCGGTTTCATCGGCCTGGAGCTGGCGGAAAACCTGCGGCAGCTGGGCCTGGAGGTCGGCATCGTCGAGGGCCTCAACCAGCTCATGAGCCCCTTCGATCCGGAGATGGCCGCCTTCATCCACGGAGAAATGCGCCGCAACGGCGTGAAGCTGCACCTGGGCAGCTTCGTGGACGGCTTCCGGGAGGCGGACGGCGGGGTGGAGGTGCTGCTGAAGAGCGGCGAAGCCCTCCGGGCGGATATGGGGATCCTGGCCATCGGCGTCACTCCCGACACGGCCCTTGCCAGGGCCGCCGGGCTGGAGCTGGGCCTTCGGGGCAGCATCCTCGTGAACGACCGGATGGAGACCTCCGTGCCGGATATCTACGCCGTGGGCGACGCGGTGCAGGTGAAGCAGCTGGTGACGGGAGAGGACAGCGTCATTTCCCTGGCCGGACCCGCCAACAAGCAGGGACGCATCGCCGCGGACAACATCTGCGGACGCGACAGCCGCTATCCCGGCTCTCTGGGCACCTCCGTCATCAAGGTCTTCGATATGGCCGCCGCCAGCACCGGCGTCAACGAGGCGACGGCGAAGAAGGCGGGGCTGCAGGTGGACAAGCTCTATCTTTCCCCCATGAGCCACGCCACTTATTATCCCGGCGGCGAGCTTCTCAACATGAAAATCCTCTTTGAGAAGGATACCTGGCGCCTGCTGGGGGCGCAGATCGTGGGCGGAAACGGGACGGACAAGCGCATCGACGTGATCGCGGCGGCCATCCAGGGCGGCTTGGACGTGCGGGACCTGGCCGATCTGCAGCTGGCCTACGCGCCTCCCTTCGCAGCCGCCAAGGACCCGGTCAACATGGCGGGTTATATGGCGGAAAACCTGTCCAACGGGCTGGTGAAGCAGATCCACTGGCACGACGTGGACGGCCTGTCCAGGGAAAGCTCCGTCCTGCTGGACGTGCGCACCGTGCCGGAATATGAGCGGGGACACGCCAAAGACTTCGTCAACATCCCGCTTCACGAGCTCCGGGAGCGGATGGGGGAGATCCCCGCCGGCAAGCCCGTATACGTCATGTGCCAGAGCGCCCTTCGCAGCTATATCGGCTGCCGCATCCTGACGCAGTACGGCTTCGACTGCTACAACATCGCCGGAGGCTACCGGCTCTACAGCACGGTCCTCCAGGACGCAGAGGCCGCGAAAACCGCCGCCCCCTGCGGCAAGGAATAAAGACTATGAAGCACACCTGCCGGAGTGAGAAAGCTCCGGCAGGTGTTACCATGTTTACGGCTGCAGGTCCCCCATCGACCGCAGGCCGGCGTCGCCCTCCTTGAAAAAGCGATAGAGGGGAATATCGAGATAGACGCAGATCCGCTCGATGGTGTCCACGGAGAGCTGGGAGCCCCGCCGTTTTGCCGCCTGAAAGGTGGAATAGCTGATGCCGCTCTCCTCGGCCAGCTTGAAAAGGGACATGCTCCGGTTGCCCGCAAGCTCCACAGCGCGTTCCACAGTGTTCATCACAGCGCCTCCTTCCGTGCTTTTCATTTCCGCGATCCCATGATACGGCTTTTGCTGTACCATAAACAGGACAGGATGCGATGGGAGGAGAGATTTCGGGAAACACGCAGAATGGAGGCGGTTCTTTGATTTCGGGCTAGACTCTCTCACTGTGGCAGGCATTATGATCGATCCGAGCTCAAAAGGAATCAGCCCCGGGAGGTACCCCCAATGCAACGGGCATTGCAGGGAGGACCAGCTTCCCGCGGCGGGCCGATGGTCGATATCTACCACGTAAGCCCGTACGAGTTCGTGACGGAGGTCTAGTATCCGGTGAAAAAGAAATGATCCGAGGGTGAATTCAAACAGGAGCACCAGCCAAGCCATTTCAGGTTCGACTGGTGCTTTTGTCTCAAGGGGCTGTTTTGCAGAGGACCCTTTGCCGCATGAATCGGTTAAAACTCCTGCTCCCGTTCGGGGGCAAACAAAACCGGAGCCCGGCGGAGCGGGTCCGGTTTTGGGAGGAAGAAGTCCCTGGAATCTCCGAACAATGCCGCTTGCGGCGTTGCGAGGCATTCCAGGGACTTCAGACGATGGCGGAGGGTGCAGGATTCGAACCCGCGTGAGGTTTCCCCCTAACGGTTTTCAAGACCGCCCCGTTATGACCGCTTCGGTAACCCTCCCCGGGGCGCGCCGCGCCTGGCATGGAAAGCATAGCACTTCCGGGAGGCGATGTCAATCCGCCAGGGCGCGGATCGCCTCTCCGGCGTCCACGGGCAGGGAGAAGGCCCGCCCGGCCAGATCCTTGGGGACGTTGGGGTAGCCGGGATGGTCCCGCAGGTCCGCGTAGCCCTTGTTGATGCGGAAAAGGGTGGACCCGGGGATGAGGCGGGCGAACCTCTCGAAGGGGCGGCGAATGACGCCGGGGGTGTTGAAGCCCACGCCGATCTCCACGATGCAGAGGCGGAGCTCCGCGCTGGAATTGACGAAGTCGGCGTAGCGCCGGTAACCCTCCTCGTAGTTCTCCGGCCGGAAGGCGATCTCCGCCGGCGCCCCGCAGTACGGGCAGCGGGGGATGGCCTCCTCCGGGCATTCGAAGGTCTCGTGGTCGATGTGCTTCAAAACCTCCCGGAGGGCGGGCAGGCTCTCCCAGGTGTGCTCCGTGCAGCGCCTGGAGCAGCCCAGCACGTCGTAGTTGCCCTGAAATTCGAAGAGCCGCTCCATGGGGAAGCCGCCGCGCATGAACTGCCGGTCGGCGTTGGAGGTAACCACGAAAAAGTCCTTGCCCTCCAGCAGGGCCAACAGCTCCCCGTACAGGGGCAGGGGCGGCAGTATCTCCCGTACGTAGTGGATGTGCGTCGCCCAGTAGGCCCACTTGCGCCCCGGTGTCCACTCGTCGTCCTTCATGCCCACCAGCTCATACTGGCAGCGGTAGCCCAGCCGGTACATGTCCGGGAAGTACTTCCGGAAGACCTCCGCGTCCAGATAGCTCAGTCCGGCGGCGGCGCTGAGCCCCGCCCCGGCGCCGACGAGCACCCGGTCGGCGGCGTCCAGCTCCCGGCGCAGGAGCGCCAGCGTTTCCCTTGCGTTTTCGTCCATCGCAGTACCCTCCGCGTTTTTCTGCCATTATACGCGAAGGAAAGGGCGAGCGCAAGGCCCCCCGTCCGTCAGCTTTTTTCCTTCGGGCGGGAGAGGAGCGCCGCCCAGATGGCGAAGACAACGGCCGCCGAGACGCCGCCGGAGGCCGCGGTCAGGCCTCCGGTGAGGATCCCCCAGACGCCCTTTTCCTCCACCGCCTCCCGCACCCCCCGGGCCAGCAGGCCGCCGAAGCCCAGGAGGGGCACGGTGGCTCCGGCTCCGGCCCAGTCGGCGAAGGGCTCGAAGAGGCCGAGAGCCCCCAGAAGGACGCCCAGCACCACGCAGCCCGTGAGGATGCGGGCCGGGGCAAGATGCGTCCGGTCGATGAGCAGCTGGGCCAGGGCGCAGATAAGGCCGCCGACGAGAAAAGCCTTGATGCAGTCCGCGATCACATTCGTCACCTCCCTCCGTAGATCGCCACCGCGTGGCAGATCCCGGGTATGCTTTCTCCCTGGCCGGCGCTGGTGGGGGACATGAGCGCGCCCGTTCCGCAGAACAGCACCCGCTTCCAGCGCCCGGCGCTCACACCGTTCAGGATCCAGGCGCAGAGCACCGCCGCGCTGCAGCCGCAGCCGGAGCCCCCCGCGTGCACGTCCTGCCGCTCCTGGTCGTAGAGCAGCACGCCGCAGTCGTCATAGACCGGGGAGAGGTCCAGCCCGTCCCGCCGGAAGAGGTCCAGCACGATGCTCCGGCCCACCCGGCCCAGGTCCCCGGTGACGATAAGGTCGTAATCCGAAGGCGCGGCGCCCAGGTCCTCGAAGTGACGGCAGAGGGTGTCGTAGGCGGCCTGGGCCATGGCGGCCCCCATGTTGCTCACGTCCCGGATGCCTCCGTCCCGGATGCGCCCGAAGGTGACGTGGGTCACGTAGGGGCCGCTGCCCTCGGCAGCCAGGACGGCGGCGCCGGCAGCCGTGGCGGTCCATTGTGCCGTCTGCGTCCGCTGCCCGCCGTATTCCAGAGGCTGGCGGAACTGCCGCTCCGCCGCGCAGAAGTGGGAGGAGGCGACGGCGCAGGTGCAGTCCGCGTAGCCCCCGTCGATCATCAGGGCCGCCAGACCCAGACCCTCGGCCATGGTGCTGCAGGCGCCGTACAGCCCCAGGAAGGGCACGCCGCTGTCCCGCATGGCGAAGGAGGAAGCGACGCATTGGTTGAGCAGGTCCCCGGCGAAGAGATATCGGACCTGGGCGGGGGAGAGCCGCGCTTTGTTCAGGGCGTGGGCGAGGGCCAGCCTCTGCAGGGCGGACTCAGCCTTCTCAAAGCTCTTTTCGCCGCAGTAGGTGTCCTCGCAGATGAGGTCGAAGGCGCTGCCCAGGGGGCCCTCGCCCTCCTTTTTTCCCACGGCGGCGGCGCTGCCGACCACGGAGGGCGGGTTTGTGAGACAAAGGGTCTGTTTTCCGATCCGTTTCCGTTCCATGCCCCTAGTTTTCTCCGCCCGGCCGGGATTATGCAAAAATCGGCGGAGGGGCCGCGCCCCTCCGCCGGTGAAAGCCGGCTGTGATCATTTCAAATAGGCCAGCGCCCGCTCCAGGGAGCTGCGCTCCGCCTCGCTGAGCGGTTTCGACGCGTTGCGGTGGTCGAAGCTCACGGTGAAGGCCGTCACGTCCTGCCGCAGGGCGGCCAGGGCCGAGCGCATCCGCTCCGTCAGGGCTTCGTACAGGGAGGCGTAGTCCTTCTCCTTCAGCTCCTCCTTGCCCACCCGCAGGAGCATGGCGCCGTGGGAGATGCAGAAATAGGGCTGGGCGCGGAGCTTGTCCCGGAAGGACGGATCGCTCTCCCACAGCCAGGCGGTGTTGGAGCAGTAGCGCAGCTCCGTGGCGCGGATGCGCTTGCAGGCGTAGCAGCTCTTTGCCTGCTCCCGCAGGGCCTCCGCCGCGTCGCTCCCGCCGTCCTTCTTCCCGAAGAGACCGCGCTTCCCGCCGGCGGAGGGCTTGTCCAGCATGGCGCAGAGCTCGTCCAGGCGGCTCTCCAGGATGAGGCCCAGGGCCAGCTTGTTCTTCCGCCTGTGCATGGCCTGGAGATGGCGGCTGCAGAAGCCCTCCCGGTTCATCTCAATTCGCACGGAAGGCTCCATCATGGCAGCCCCCAGGGCGCTCTCCAGGGTCTGCTCCTCCAGTCTGTCCCGCATGCGGCACAGGGGGCAGCCGTCTTTTTCGTCAAAGGCCTCGTTGATGGGGATGGTGAATATCTTTTCCGGCATGAAATCGCCTCCCGTCTGCTTCCTGTCTGCATTTTAACACGATCCCGCCGCCGATTGCAACGCCCTTCGCCGACGTTTGACAAGCGGAGCCGCAGGTGATACATTATATAGAAAATCGGAAGCCGGAGCATCCCGGCGCACAGGAGGGATAAGCATGTCCGATCCCGCAGCGACTCTTCGGCAGTGGATCGAGGAGAGCGAGAACATCGTGTTTTTCGGCGGAGCGGGCGTCTCCACGGAGTCCGGCATCCCGGATTTCCGCAGCGTGGACGGCCTGTACAATCAGAAATACTCCGAGCCGCCGGAGGAGATCATCAGCCACAGCTATTTTCTACGCTGGCCGGAGAAATTCTACCGCTTCTACAAGGAAAAAATGCTCTATCCCCAGGCGGAGCCCAACGACTGCCACAAGGCCCTGGCGAAGCTGGAGGCCGAGGGCAAGCTCAAGTGCGTGCTGACCCAGAACATCGACGGGCTCCATCAGAAGGCCGGGAGCCGAAAGGTGATCGAGCTCCACGGAACGACGCTGAAAAACTACTGCATGAGCTGCGGCAGGTCCTTTTCCGTGGAATACGTGCTGGAGGCCGAGGGCGTACCCCGCTGCGACAAGTGCGGAGGCATCGTGAAGCCCGACGTGGTCCTCTATGAGGAAAGCCTCCACGACGGGGATATGGAGGAGGCCGTGCGGTATATCCGGAAGGCGGATATGTTCATCGTGGGCGGCACCTCGCTGACGGTATACCCGGCCGCGGGCCTGGTAGACTATTACCGGGGCAAGCGCCTGGTGCTCATCAACAAGTCGACGACGCCCTACGACAGCTATGCGGATCTGGTGATCCACGACAGCATAGGCAAGGTCTTCCGCCAATGCGTGTCGCTGTAAAGGGCGTCGGCTTCGACCGGGTCGACATGGCCGGGGCGGTGGAGAGGGGCCGGGAGCTCCTGACGCTGCCCGGCGGACACTACGTGGTCACGCCGAACCCGGAGATCGTTTGGCTGGCCCGGAAGCAGCCCGAGCTGGCCGCCGCCCTGAACGGGGCGGACCTGGTGATCCCGGACGGGATCGGCATCGTCTATGCCGCAAGGATCCTGGGGACGCCGCTGAAGGAGCGGGTGCCCGGGATCGAGCTGACGGAGGAGCTGCTGCGCTGCGCGGCGCAGGCAGGGCTTCCCGTGTATCTCCTGGGGGCGAAGAGCGGCGTGGCCGAGCGGGCGGCGGAAAAGCTGAAGGAGCGCTGTCCGGGACTCGACGTGGTCGGCTGCGGCGACGGCTATTTCAAAGAAGACGGACCCGTGCTGGCGCGAATCCGCGCCTCCGGGGCAAGGCTCGTCCTCGTCTGCCTGGGCTTCCCCCGGCAGGAGCTCTGGATGGCCGAGCACCGGGACGAGGTGGGACAGGCCCTGATGCTGGGCGTGGGCGGCAGCATGGACGTGTTTGCCGGGGACGTGCAGCGGGCGCCGGAGGCCTGGCGCAAGGCCGGTCTGGAATGGACGTACCGCCTGCTGAAGCAGCCCAGCCGCATCGGACGCATGATGAAGCTGCCGCTGTTTCTGCTGTCGGTGGTTTGGGAAAGGATCGTACATGGAAAGGGAAACGCTTGAAAAGGACGCGAAGCAGGCCCTGAAGCTGGAAAAAAGGGCTCTGCGGAAGGAGCTGCGCCGCCGTATCGCGGCTCTGGATGAAAAAGAACTTGAAAAAAGCGACGAAGCTATTTATAATAATTTATCGGTTTTGCCGGAGCTCCTGTCCGCCCGTCGGGTCTTCCTCTATCTGAGCGTGGGCCATGAGGTGGACACCCGGCGGCTGATCCGTTTCCTTCTGGAGCGGGGCGCCGTCGCGGCGCTGCCGGTGAGCCTGCCCCACGGAGAGATGTACTTTGCCGAATACAGGCCCGGCGGCCTGCGGGACGGCACGGTGATCGACATTCCGGAGCCGGACGCCTCCGCCCCCGCGGCGGAGCCGGAGGACGGAGATCTGATGCTCGTGCCTGCCCTCTGCTTCGACCGGGAGGGCTACCGCATGGGCCAGGGCGGCGGCTATTACGACCGCTTTCTCGCCTCCCACGACCTCTTCACCGTGGGTCTGGGGCGCGACTGTCTGCTCATGGATCGGGTGATCCGGGAGGAGCACGACAAAAGCGTCCGCTGCCTTGTGACAGAGAGCGGCGTATACCGCTTCTGAAAGCGGCGCGGAAGGCCCCTTTCGGAGCCTCCCGCAGATATGCCTCAGCAGCAGTTGTCGCAGCCGCCGTGGCCGCCGCAATTCCCGCCGCAGCCGTTGCTGCAGGTGCAGCCGCTGCCGAAGCCGCAGCCGCCGCAGCTCCAGAACAGAATGAAAAGGATCAGGATGATCCAGATCCAGCAGCTGTTGTTATTGGAACAGAGCATGATGTGATTCCTTTCCCCGCGCTGTGCTTCACAGCCCCCGCCATGCGCGGATAACATCAGTCGGGCGGCCGTTCGGGTGGTCGGAGAGGTCTCCGCCCCTTTCGGCCCATACTATGTATTGCACAGGGAGAGTGTGACGACGGATATCAGGGATCGGCTTTCCGGGCTCGGGAAGCGTTTGAAGGAAAAGAAAGAGGGTAAAGCTCCGGCCGAAGACGCCATGACCGCGTCTCCGGCTGAAAGCGCTGTCCCCGTTTCGGAGGCGGCGGCTGAAAGGGATACCCGCATGAGCCAGGAGGCGCTGGAAGCTGCCCTGGCGGCCTTCGGCTGGTCTGTTCCCGCGTCCGGAAGCGCCGGGGAGATCTCCCTGCCGGAGTCGGCGGAAACCTTCCCGGCGGCAGAGGCGCCCGGAGAGGAAGTCCTGCCGGAAACGCCGGCGGAACCGGCTCCCGCGGCGGAAGAGCTCCCGGCAGAGGAAGCGCCGCTCCCGGCGGCCGCCGCGAAAGCCGAGCAGACCTCGGTCTTCGACGCGATCAGCGAGGAGCAGGCGGCGGAGGCCGCCGCAGCCGAAGCGGCCCGGGCGGAGGAAGCCGCGAGGACGGACATGAAAGAACTCCTCGGCGGCATGAGCCAGGAGATCCTGAGCGAGGTCTTCTCCCCGGAGGAGCGCAGCGAGCTGGAGCGGGACGAGACCCACGTTTTCACCAAAGAGGATATCGACAATCTTGCCGAGCGGGAGGACAAGGAAGAGAAAAAGCGGCGGGAGCGGCGACAGGCCACCACCGTCCTCCGGCCCGCGAGGAAGGATAAGCCCGCGGAGCCAAAAAAGGAAAAGACGGCGGTCAGGCCTGTGAAGGAGAAGCCCGCGCCGGAATACACCGCCCGGGACTACCGGCCCATCCGCCGCCGCCGCAACTACCGCACCGGCCTGCGGGGCGGGCTCATGTACTTCGGCTTCGTGATCTGCGTCAGCGCTATCCTGGCCTCCCTGGCCTGGCTGGCGGCGGACGACGTGCTCTCCCTCAATAAGGATTTCAAAGAAGCGCAGATCTACGTGGGGGAGGAGCAGAGCATCGAGCAGGTCTCCGCCGAGCTCTACAACAAGGGCATCATCAAATACCGCAGACTTTTCGAGCTGATCGCGAAGTTCACCAATGCGGAGACGAAGATCGACCCCGGCGTGTATACCATCTCCACCAAGCTGGACTACAACGCCATGATCCACGCCATGCGCCAGGTCGACAGCGTGCCGGAGGAGCGGCCCACCGTGACCGTGATGATCCCGGAGGGGAAGACCCTGAAGCAGACCTTCCAGATCCTGGCGGAGCACGGCGTCTGCCCCTATGAGACGCTGCTGGAATGCGCGGCGAACCACGAGTTCAAGTATTCCTTCCTCAGCGACATCCCCTACGGGGACGACAATCGCCTGGAGGGCTACCTGTTCCCGGACACCTATGAGTTTTTCGCCTCCTCCGACCCGGAGGACGCCATCGACAAGTTCCTGTCGAACTTTGATTCGAAAATGAACGCGGACCTTCGGCAGAAGGTGGAGGATTCGGGCTACAGCCTCCGGGAGATCCTCACCGTTGCCTCCCTGATCGAGATGGAGGCGGGCAGCGATTCGGAGCGGGCCACCATCGCCTCGGTCATCTACAACCGGCTGAGCAGCAGCTATTACCCCTATCTGCAGATCGACGCCGCCATCCAGTACGCCCTGGGCGAGCACAAGGAGACCCTCACCAACGCGGACCTGGAGATCGACAGCCCCTACAACACCTATAAGTATACGGGACTGCCCCCAGGGCCCATCTCCAATCCGGGCATGGCCTCCATCCGCGCGGCGCTCAGCCCGGAGAGCACCGGCTATTATTTCTACGCGCTCAACAAGAGCGGCACGCACAATTTCTTCTCCAGCATGAGCCAGTTTGAAAACTTCGTGAACAGTTCCGAATTCGGAGGTTGATAGAGATGGAAAAATACGGATTGAACGAGCTGCGGGAAAAGTACCTGAGCTTTTTTGAGACGAAGGGGCATCTGCGCCTTCCCAGCTTCTCCCTGATCCCGCAGAACGATCCCTCGCTGCTGCTGATCAACGCCGGCATGTCCCCCATGAAGCCCTGGTTCACCGGGGAGCAGGAGCCGCCCCGCCGCCGGGTGACCACCTGCCAGAAGTGCATCCGCACGCCGGACATCGAGAACATCGGCAAAACAGCCCGGCACGGCACCTTCTTCGAGATGCTGGGCAATTTCTCCTTCGGCGACTATTTCAAGAAGGAGGCCATCTCCTGGGCCTGGGAGTTCCTGACCTCCCCTCAGTGGGTCGGCCTGGACCCCGACCGGCTCTATCCCTCCGTGTATCAGGATGACGACGAAGCCTGGAACCTGTGGCATGAGATGATCGGCATCCCCGCCGACCGCATCTTCCGCTTCGGCAAGGCGGACAATTTCTGGGAGCACGGCAGCGGCCCCTGCGGCCCCTGCTCCGAGATCTACTACGACCGGGGAGAGAAATTTGGCTGCGGCAAGCCGGACTGCACCGTCGGCTGCGACTGCGACCGCTATATCGAGGTCTGGAATCTGGTTTTCACCCAGTTCAACAACGACGGGCATGACAACTACACCACGCTCAGCCAGAAGAACATCGACACGGGCATGGGCCTGGAGCGCCTGGCGGTGGTCTGCCAGGAGGTGAACAGCCTCTTCGACGTGGACACCGTGATGAACATCACCCACAAGGTGAGCGAGATCACCGGCGCGACCTACGGCCAGTCCTATGAGAAGGACGTGTCCCTGCGCATCATCACGGACCATATCCGCTCCTCCACCTTCATGATCGCCGACGGTGTCCTGCCCTCCAACGAGGGCCGGGGCTACGTGCTGCGCCGTCTGCTGCGCCGGGCCGCCCGCCACGGCCGCCTGCTGGGGGTCCGGGAGCCCTTCCTGTACCGGGTCTGCGACATGGTGGTCCACGAAAACGGCGGCGCCTACCCCGAGCTGCGGGAGCGCCAGAGCTACATCACCCGGGTCATCCGCACGGAGGAGGAGAGCTTCGCCCGCACCGTGGACACGGGCCTCGTGATCTTCAACGACTATATGGACGGCTTCAAAAAGGAGCAGGCCAAGGTCTTCTCCGGCGACGCCGCCTTCAAGCTCCACGACACCTACGGCTTCCCCATCGACCTGACGGAGGAGATGGCCGAGGAGCAGGGGATGACGGTGGACCGGGAGCGCTTCAACGCCTGTCTGCAGGAGCAGAAGGACCGGGCCCGCGCCGCCCGGGGCGATATGTCCGAGGCCTGGAAGAGCATCGACCTGGGTCTGGACAATACCCCCACGGCCTTCATCGGCTACACCGACCTTGCGGGGGAGGCGAAGATCCTGGCCATCGTGGAGGATGAGGAGCTGAGCGGCACTCTGGGCGAGGGCAAGGAAGGCATCCTGGTGCTGGACAGGACCCCCTTCTATGGGGAAAAGGGCGGCCAGTGCGCGGACGTAGGCGTCATCGAAACGGCCGACGGCAGCGTTTTCCAGGTCACCAACGTCCTCATCAGCAAGGGCGACAAGTATCTGCACCACGGCGTCTGCCGCAAGGGCGCCTTCCACCCGGAGGACGCGGTGACCGCGAAGGTGGACGTACCCACCCGTCAGGCCATCATGCGCGCCCACAGCGCCACCCATCTGCTGCAGGCGGGCCTGCGGCAGGTGCTGGGGGATCACGTCCATCAGGCGGGCTCCCTGGTGCTGCCCGATCAGCTCCGCTTCGACTTCACCCATTACGAGCCCATCACGGAGGAGCAGCTGCTGGCTGTGGAGCGCTTCGTGAACGGAAGCGTGCTGGAGGACCTGCCCGTCACAGTCCGGGAGCTGCCCATCGCGGAGGCCCGGAAGGAGGGAGCCATGGCCCTCTTCGGCGAAAAGTACGGTGAAACGGTCCGCGTCGTTTCCATGGGCGAGGTGTCCAAGGAATTCTGCGGCGGTACGCACCTGGCGAACACCGCCCGCGTGGGCTCCTTCCACATCCTCTCCGAGTTTTCCGTGGCCGCCGGCGTGCGGCGCATCGAGGCCGTCACCGGTCTGCGCTGCATGGAGAACATGGTGCAGGCGGACAGGCTGGAGAAGGAAGTGGCGGAGACGCTGAAGACCTCTCCCGCGGAGCTCCTGAACCGGGCCGGGGCCGTCATGGCTGAGCTCAAGGAGAGCCATAAGACCAACGAGAAGCTGCAGGACCGGCTGATCCGCGCCGAGATCGGCGAGCTGCTGAGCGGCGCGAAGGACGTGGGCGGCTTCCGGGTGGCGGCGGTGAACGTGGGCGCCGCGGCGGCCGACTGGCTCCGCAGCGCGGGCGACCGCATCCGGGAGAAGGATGAGAAGGCCGTTGCGGTCATGGCGGCCGTCAACGGCGACAAGATCACCTTCCAGGCCGTGTGCGGCAAGGCCGCCGTGGCGGCCGGCATCAAGGCCGGTGATATCATCAAGCACGTGACGAAGATCGCCGGCGGCAGCGGCGGCGGCAAGCCGGACAGCGCCATGGGCGGCGGACGGGACGCGTCCAAGGTGCAGGAAGCGCTGGACAGCGTGGAGGCCTTCGTGGCCGGAAAGGTCGGTTGAGCATGAAGGATTGTCTGTTTTGCAGGATCTCGGCGGGGGAGATCCCCTCCGACTGCCTGTATCAGGATGAAAGCGTCTATGCGTTCCGTGATATCAATCCCCAGGCGCCGGTGCACTTCCTGGTGATCCCCCGGGAGCACATCGATTCCGCCGCCTGCATCGACGGGAGCAATTCCGCCGTGGTTGCCCATATCTTCGAGGTCATTGCGAAGCTGGCCCGGGAACAGGGCCTGGAGAGCTTCCGCGTCGTTTCCAACGTGGGGGAGAGCGCGGGGCAGAGCGTGAAGCATCTGCATTTCCACGTCCTCAGCGGTCGGGACATGACCTGGCCGCCGGGCTGAATGCCGCAAGCAACCGAAAAGGGGCCGTTGCCGTGAGAAGACTTGCTGTTTGTGCATATTCTTTTTCGGCGGCGGCCTTCCTTCTGGCCTGGCTACGGCCCGGCGGCCCCATCGCCGCGCTGGCCGTTCTCCCGCTCCTGGCCGCGGCCGCGCTGCTTTCGGGCCGCGGGCGGCCGACGCCCCTGCGCTTCCTTCGCGCGGCGCTCCTGGGCGTCGCCGTGAGCTGCCTGTGCTTTTCCCTTTGGGACCGTCTCATTCTCCGGGAGGCGGAAAAGCTGGCGGGGGAGACGCGGCAGGCGGAGGCCGTCGTGCTGGATTACCCGCAAAAAACCGCCTATGGAGAAAGCGTTACCCTGCGCCTGGGCCGGGTGAAATGCCGTTTTTATATGGACGGGGGGAGCGGCCTTGTCCCCGGGGACCGTGTCGCCTTCACCGCCCTTTTCCGGCTGACGGAGGAAAAGACCGGGGAGGACCGGTATCTCTCCGCCGGACTGCCCCTCTTTGCCTATGAACGGGGCGAAGTGCGGGTCCTGGGGAAGGCGGCCCATCCCTGGCTCTTCTGGCCGGCAAAGCTGGGCAGCGCGCTCCGCAGAAACATCATCGCCGCCGCGGACGAAGCGACCTCCCCCTTCCTCATCGCCATCCTAACCGGGGAACGGAGCGCCCTGCGGGAGGATACCTTCTTCTACGCCATGATGCGGGAGGCCGGCGTGCTTCACTGCATCGCCGTTTCCGGCATGCATCTGTCCTTCCTCGTCTCCTTCCTGATCCTTCTGCTGGGTCGGGGGAAGCACGTCAGCGCCCTTTGCATCCCGGTGATCCTCCTTTTCATGGCGGTCACGGGCTTCACCGCCTCCGTGGTGCGGGCGGGCGTCATGCAGCTGGCCCTCTGCCTTTCCGTGCTGCTGAACCGGGAGTACGACGGGCATACCGCCTTGGCGCTGTCTTTGGCTGTGCTCACGGCCTTCAATCCCGTCAGCACCCACAACGTCGGCCTGCAGCTGAGCTTCCTTTCCACCCTGGGGATCCTGCTCTTCTTCGTGAGGATCGAAGCCGCGCTGCCCCATCTGTCCAGAGAATGGGAGCGGAGGCTTCCGGGGCGGCTGCTGCGCTACGTCCGCAGCTCCCTTTCCGTGAGCTTTTCCGCCCTGCTGCTCACCCTGCCGGTCACGGCCTTTTGCTTCGGACAGATCCCTCTGCTGGGACCGCTGACGAATCTGCTCGTCCTCTGGGCCGTCACCCTCTCCTTCGGCTTCGGCCTCGTTTCGGCGCTCTTGGGCTTCCTCTGGCCCGCGGGCGCGGCGCTGGCGGCCTGGCCGGCCCGGCTGCTGGTGCGGTATATCGCCCTGGCGGTGAAGACCGTCGGGCATCTGCCCTTCGCCTCCCTCTACGTTCAGTCGCCCATGATCGTCCTATGGCTCGTCCTCTTCTACGGGCTCGTGCTGTTCTTCCGCTTCCGGCCCGATCTGCGGCGGCGCATGGGAGGCTTTTTCCTGTCCGCGGCGGTCACGCTGGCCGCCTGCGTCCTCCTGGGCTTCCTGCTCCGGCAGCAGGACGGGCTGCGGGTGGGCGTGCTGGACGTGGAGCAGGGACAGTGCGTGATCCTCACCGGGCAGGACTTCGCCGTGGCGATGGACTGCGGCAGCAGCAACAGCGGGGAGGACCCGGGGGATATCGCTGCCCGCTATCTGCTGGCCGACGGGCGTACAAGGCTCGACGCCCTGATCCTCTCCCATTACGATGCGGATCACGTCAACGGGCTGCCGGAGCTCCTGCGCCGCATACGGGTGGATGCCGTTTATGCGCCTCCGGCGAAGGACGAGGCGGCGCTGAAGCTTCTGGCCGGGGCGGAAGCGCAGGGAGCCCGGGTGGTGACCGTGTCCGGTGAGGCGGAAATGCTGCATTTCGGCGCTCTGGAGGCGACGGTGGTCCCGCCGCTGGGAAGGGGAGAGAGCAACGAGGAGGGCCTCTGCGCCCTCTTCACCGCGGAGGGCCGGGACGTGCTCGTCACCGGGGACGCTTCCGCGGATACGGAACTGCGGCTTCTGGATTTCCTGGAGCTGCCGGATCTGGAGCTGCTGGTCGCCGGGCACCACGGCTCCGCCTCCTCCGTTTCCCAGGCGCTGCTGCAGGCCGCCGCCCCGGATACGGCGGTGATCTCCGTGGGCCGCAACAGCTACGGCCTCCCCTCGCCAGAGACGGTGAAGCGGCTGCTGGAGGCCGGGGCCGCCGTCTACCGCACGGACGAATGCGGCACCGTGGAGGTTTGTTTTCATACGAAGGAAGGAGCGTCGGCCCATGAGTGAAATGAAGCCGGAGGCGCTGCGGAAGCAGCTGAAAAATGGGGACGTCGGCCTGTGCTATCTCCTGTACGGAAAGGAACGCTATCTGGCGGAGCATTACCGCCGGGAGCTGAGGAAGGCGGTCCTGGGCGCGGCGGACGATCCCTTCAATCTCCGGCAGCTGGAGGGGAAGGACCTGGACCTCCGGGATCTGGCCGACGCCCTGGACGCCTATCCCTCCTTCGCCCAGCGGGCGTTGGTGGAGGTGCGGGACTACGATATCTTCAAGCTCCCGGAGGAGGAATACCTGAAGCTGCTGGAGCTGCTTCGGGATCTGCCGGATTACTGCTGCCTCCTCTTCGTATACGAGGCGCTGGACTTCAAGCCGGACAAGCGAAAGAAAAAGCTGTGGGACGGGCTCAAAAGCTGCGCCTCCGTCGTGGAATTCCCTCTCCAGGGCCAGGGAGAGCTGAGCCGCTGGATCACCCGGCACTTTGCCGCCCGGGGGAAGGAGATCAGCGCTGAGGACGCCTCCTATCTCATCTTCCTCTGCGGCAGCGAGATGGAGATCCTGGCAAACGAGATCGGGAAGATCGCCCTCTACGCCTCGGGAAAGAGGATCGCCCGGGAGGAGATCGACGCCGTGGCTGTTCCTGCGGTGGAGGCCCAGACCTACAAGCTGGCGGACGCCATCTCTGCCAAAGAATACGACCGGGCGGCGGAGCTCATGTTCAAGCTCTTCCAGCTCAATACGGAACCCATCGCCATCAACGCCGCGATCGGCAGCCAGCTGCGCAGACTCTACGCGGCCCGGCTGGTGAAGGCGGCCGGGGGAAACGCGGAGACCCTGTCTCAGCTCATCCCTTCCGGCAGCGAATACGCCTGCCGTCAGTATCTGCGCATCTGCAATTCCTTCCCGGAGTCGTGGTATCTCCGCATGATCCGCCTCAGCGCGGAAACGGATCTCCGCATGAAAAGCTCCCCGGAGGACCCGGAGGACCTGCTGCGGAGCCTATTCGTGACCATGGCGGCGGAAGCATGAAGCCGCGGCTGAAGGAGGCCCTGGTGGTGGAGGGCCGCTACGATAGGAATACCCTCCTGCAGGTGGTGGACGCCGTGATCCTGGAGACGAGGGGCTTCGGCCTCTTTCGGGACCGGGAGCTGGCGGAGCTCCTTCGCTTCTACGCCCGGGCCCGGGGCCTCATCATCCTCACGGACGGCGACGGGGCGGGCTTCCTCATCCGGAGCCGTCTGCGGGGGATGCTCCCCCCGGAGCGGGTGAAGCACGCCTACGTCCCGGATATCCCCGGCAAGGAACGGCGGAAGGACCGCCCCTCCAGGGAGGGAAAGCTGGGGGTGGAGGGCATGGACCCGGAAACCCTGCTGGCAGCCCTGCGCCGGGCGGGGGCGACCTTCGAGGGGGAGAAAGGGGCGGAAAGAGCGTCGCCGCGGCTCACCAAGGCGGACTTCTACGCCCTGGGTCTCAGCGGCGGAGCGGGGAGCGGGGAAAAAAGAAAAGCCCTGGCAAAACGCCTGGGCTTTCCGGAACGCATGACGGCGGACGCGCTGCTGGACGCTGTGAACACCCTGCTGATGACGGGCGGCCTAGAGCTGTCTTTCTTCCACGATTACCGCGCCGACGACGCCCACCAGCAGGACGGCTGAGGCCGTGTCCGCAAGGGACAGGGCCAGCCGGCAGTCGCCGTATGTAGCCGGGGACAGGGGCAGAGCGCCCTCCAGCATAAGGAGCGCGCCGGTCAGCAGGATACAGGCCCACAGGACGCTGAGCTTCTGTATGCGGTAGGCCGCCGGACACATGCGCCCGGCCCGCCGCAGGATCCTTCGGATCGGCATCGTTCATCCCTCCCACGCCCAGGATAACAGGATGACGGCGACGATATCAAGGGTAAGTTATGCCAATCTGCCGAAATTCCCTTTACGAAGGAAAGAGCTTGATGTATACTTAATCTTCAGGAAAGGGAGGTATGGACCATGCGCTGTCCCTATTGCAGCTACAGTGAGAGCAAGGTCATCGATTCCAGGCCCGCCGAGGAGGGCACCACCATCCGCCGCCGCAGGGAATGTCTCAGCTGCGGAAAGCGCTTCACCACCTATGAGATCATGGAGCGTCTGCCTCTGCTGGTCATCAAGAGGGACGGGAGCCGCCAGAGCTTCGACCGCACGAAGATCATCACCGGGATGGTCAAGGCCTGCGAGAAGCGTCCCGTCGGAGCCGACGATATCGAGCGCGTCGCCGACGAGATCGAGCAGGAGCTCCAGAGCTCCCTGGAGCGGGAGGTCTCCAGCGCCCAGATCGGGGAGATGATCATGGAGCGCCTGAAGGATCTGGACCAGGTCGCCTACGTGCGTTTCGCTTCGGTATATCGCCAGTTCAAGGATATCAACACTTTCCTGGAAGAGCTGAACAAGATGCTGAAGGAGCAGAGCTAAAAGATACTGCCGACGCTGAGCTTTTCCATGTCCAGGATGCGGGAAATGCGGGCCCGGAGGCTGAGATAGGCCGCCAGGAGCTCCCCCTCGTCCTGTCCGGCCACGGCGCCCCGGAAGGCACAGAGGGCGTCCGTGAGGGCGTCCGCCTCCGAATGGCGGATAAAGACGCAGACGAAGGTCTCTTCCTTCCGCCAGGCCTCCTCGGCGGCCTCCGCGGCCTTTTGGGCGGCCTCCCGCCGCCCCAGCTCCGCGGCGGCGTAGGCAGCGTCCGTCCCTGCAAGGAGCTCTTCGGTGAGGGCCTCCACCTTCCGGCGGTCCCAGCGGCCGCCCGCGAGGATGACGCAGATCAGCAGGAGGGCAATCCATTCCCGTTTCATTTCTCCGCCTCCTGAAGATAGAATCTGCCCAGCTCGTCCACGGTCATGAAGCAGACTTGCTCCGGGCCGTCCAGGCCCCGGGCGGCCAGCTCTCCCCGCAGCCAGGCCTCGTCCCGGCCCAGCAGGCGCAGGTTTTCCCGCTCGATCCTGCCGTCGCTCACGAGGGTGACGGGCAGGCCCCCGTCCTCCGCGGCGATCCCCGCCTGGGCGGGCGTCAGGGGCTGACGGTCGGCCCGGAGGAGCACGTTCAGGGTGCCGTCCGTTTCCAGGACCGCGCTTCGGACGGCGCTCAGGTCGGTCACGCCCTTGCCCCGCAGCTCCTCGCTGAGCTCGTCCAGGGAGAAGCGGCATCGCCGCAGCTCCTTTTCCTCGATCCTGCCGTTCCTCACCAGGATGCTGGGCTTTCCGAAGCAGAGGGCCCGGAAGCGGCTGCTTTTCAGGCCCAGCCAGGAGATGAGCAGCTCGCAGCTGAGCAGGATCGCGATGGGGAGCAGTCCGTTGAGCAGGGGGATGCCGATGTCCTGCAGGGGGTGGGCCGCCATGTCCGAGATGAGCACGGCCACCACCAGCTCGCTGGGCTCCAGCTCTCCCAGCTGGCGCTTTCCCATGAGCCGCATGGCGCAGTAGATGCTGATGAACACGATCAGGGTGCGTACGGTGATGATCGCCACGCCGCCGCCTCCTTTCTGACGACAGTATCCCATTCTTCCATTGGTTTATCATTCCAATTTTTAGTAAAGGGTGATTCTAGTGTCAAAGTACTTCGGGACCGACGGCTTTCGCGGGGAAGCCAACATTGATCTGAACATCGAACACGCCGTGAAGATCGGGCGTTTTCTCGGCTGGTATTACAGCCAGGACCATAAGGGGCGTATCGTGCTTGGCAAGGATACCCGCCTTTCCAGCTATATGTTCGAGGACGCCATCTGCGCGGGACTGACCGCCTCCGGCGCCGACGTGTATCTGCTCCACGTGACCACCACCCCCAGCGTGTCCTACATCGCCAACGCGGAGGACTTCGACTGCGGCATCATGATCTCCGCCAGCCACAATCCCTTCACCGACAACGGCATCAAGCTTCTCAACAGAGAAGGGGAGAAGATGGAGGATGAGGTGATCGATCTGGTGGAAAAATACCTGGACGGCGAGCCTGCCTCTCTGCCCTACGCCACCGGGGACAAGATCGGCGCGGTCATCGACTATTCCGCCGGGCGCAACCGCTACATCGGCTATCTCATCAGCCTCGCCACCAGTTCCTACCGCAACATGCGCATCGGCCTGGACTGCTCCAACGGCTCCACCTGGCAGATGGCCAAAAACATCTTCGAGACCCTGGGCGCGGATACCTACGTCACCGCCAACCATCCCGACGGCACCAACGTCAACCGGGGCTGCGGCTCCACCCACATCGAGAACCTGCAGCGCTTCGTGCGGGAGAACCGCCTGGACCTGGGCTTCGCCTTCGACGGCGACGCGGACCGCTGCCTCGCCGTGGACGAGCACGGGAACGTGGTGGACGGGGACATGATCATGTACCTCTGCGCCCGCTACATGAAGACCAGGGGCATCCTGGGGGACAGCAAGGTGGTCACCACCATCATGTCCAACTTCGGCCTTTACAAGGCCCTGGACGAGCTGGGCATCGGCTATGAGAAGACCGCCGTGGGAGACAAATACGTGTATGAGAACATGAAGGCCAACGGCCACCTCATCGGCGGCGAGCAGTCCGGCCACATCATCTTCACCCAGCACGCCCACACCGGCGACGGACTGCTGACCGCCATCAAGGTGATGCAGGCCGTGCTGGAGGTGAAGCAGCCCCTGAGCGAGCTGGTGAAGGACATCGTCATCTATCCCCAGGTGCTGAAGAACGCAAAGGTCACCGACAAGGACGCCGCCCTGAACGATCCCGACGTGCAGGCGGAGATCGCCGCCGTCACCGGGCGTCTGGGCGGAAACGGCCGCATCCTGGTGCGCAAGAGCGGCACGGAACCGGTGCTCCGGGTCATGGTGGAGGCGGGAGACAAGGAGACCTGCGAAAAGAACGTGGACGCCGTGCTGGCCGTGATGCAGAAAAAGGGACTTCTGCTGGGTCTTAAATAAGCAAGGGGGAAATGCATATGCTGAAGACGACTGAGCTGCTGGACCTGTCCAAAACCATCGCCGCGCCGCTGCTGGAGGGGAAGGAATACCCCTGGGAGGCGCTGGAAGGGATCAGCGATTTCATCCGGGCACTGGGGCCGACCCTGCCCGCCGACAAATTCGATCACCCCTCCGAGGACGTGTGGATCGCGAAGGATGCCAAGATCTTCGCCACCGCCTACATCGGCAGCCCCTGCATCATCGACGAGGGGGCGGAGATCCGCCAGTGCGCCTTCATCCGGGGCAGCGCCATCGTGGGCAAAAAGGCGGTGGTGGGCAATTCCACCGAGCTGAAAAACGTGGTGCTCTTCGACGAGGTGCAGGTGCCGCATTACAACTATGTGGGCGATTCCGTCCTGGGCCACAAGGCCCACATGGGCGCCGGCTCCATCACCTCCAACGTGAAGAGCGACAAGAAGCTCGTGGTCATCCACAACGGGGCCGAGCAGATCCCCACCGGCCGGAAAAAGGTCGGCGCCATCCTGGGGGACAACGTGGAGATCGGCTGCAATACGGTGCTGAATCCCGGCACGGTGGTGGGACGGGGCAGCCGGGTCTATCCCACCTCCTGCGTCCGGGGCGTGATCCCTCCGGCCAGCATTTATAAGACCGGCGGCGAGATCGTGCCCCAAAAGTGACCTCACGGATCCCTGTTATGTATTAAAATAGAGAGGTTTTATCGGAATGAAGCTGAAGAACACCGTGATTCTGATCCTGGCAGCCTGCCTCCTTTTGAGCTGCGGCTGCGGCATGCGCATCGTGGAAAAGCCCCAGTCCTCCGCCCCGGCAATCAGCGTGCAGGAGACCCCGTCACCCACCCCCGCGCCGACTGCGGAACCGACGCCGGAGCCCACACCGGAGCCGACACCGGAACCGACTGCGGAGCCCACACCGGAACCGACGCCGGAACCGGTGGAGCACGAATACCGCCGCGGCTTGTATTCCTTTGACGATCTGGTCTACGAACGCCCGGATTTCGACGGACTCGCCGAAGGCTTTGAAGAGGTCCGCGCCATGGTGGCCGCCGGGGAAGCCGGAGCTGAGGAGATTCGGGAAGCCTACGACCGGATGGACGAGGAGTCCTACAGCGTGAACAACGCCTACGCCATAGCCTCTCTGTATTCCGCCATGGATGTGAATGACGAGTATTATTCCTCTGAAGCGGAGCTCATCACGGAGAAGAGCAGCGAGCTTGCGGTCCTGGCCACGAAGCTGGAGATCGAGATCTACGAATCCGATTATTGCGACGAGGTCTTTTATGACTGGACGGAGGAAGATTTCGCCCGCCTGCGTATCGCCGAAAAGCTGTACGATGAGGAATACGTCACGCTGAATACCCGGCTGGAGGAGCTGAAGAACGCCTATTGGACCGCCAGAACGGAGATCACGGTGGAATACGGCGGGAAGGAATACACCGAGGATGAGCTGGAAGACCTGGACGTGGACAGCGAAACCTACTATCGCCTCCTGAACGATTTTTACCGCAAATACAACGCCGTCGTGGGCGAGCTCTATCTTGAACACGTGCAGCTGGAAAAGAAGATCGCCGCCAAGGCGGGCTTCGACGATTACGCCGAGTTTTCCTATGTCTACGAGTATGAGCGGGATTACACGGTGGAGGAGGTATCCGCCCTGGCGGACGCCGTGAAGAAATACGTGCTGGATGAGTTCAACGCTCTCTACGGCAGCTTCACCCAGGCGGAGTACAACGGCCTTATGAGCGCCCTCTCCAGCCCGGATCAGCTGAACAAACGGCGGGAGTATATCGAGGCGTATGTGGATGAGATCTCTCCGGATATGCGGGAGGCCTACGATTATCTGGTGGAGTATCAGCTCAGCGTACTGACGGACAGCGAGACCAGCCAGGCCGGGGCCTATACCACCTATCTGCCCACCTTCGATATCCCCTTCATCTATCTCCACGAAGACGGCAGCTATATGGATATGACCACCTTCATCCATGAGTTCGGCCATTTCTACTGCAGCTATCTGGGCGGGCGAGACGCAGCTTATCTTAATGCTCTGGACGTGGACGAGATCTGTTCCCAGGGTAACGAAATGCTGTTTTTGCCCTATTTCAACCGTTATTACAAGCTGGACACCTACAACGCTGTTATGAAATATCAGATGATCAACGCGCTGAACTCCCTCATTAACGGCTGCCTGTACGACGAATTCCAGCGCTACGTCTATTCCCACGACGTGGGGAGCGTGGAGGAGCTCAACGAGATCTACCGGGAGCTGAGCCGCTCCTACGGCATCGGGGACGACTATTACTACGTGGACCTGGGCTACGTGTGGATCGACGTCCATCACAACTTCGAAGCGCCCATGTACTATATCAGCTACGCCACCTCCATCGTTCCCGCCCTGCAGATCCTGGATCTGTCCATGCGCAACCGGGAGGAAGCGATCCGGGTCTACAACGCCGTCGTGAACAGCGATCCGGAACTCAGCTTCAGCGAGACGCTGGCGGAGGTGGGCCTGGATTCCCCCTTCGAGGAGCAGACCATCGTGAACGTGGTGAACGCCATCGTGCGGATCACCGGCGCCGGAAAGCGCGTTTCCGTGAACTGAAGCAGAATCAGCAGAATAAAGCTCCCGCGTCTTCGGACGCGGGAGCTTCAGACTGTCAAAAAACACAAGAAACAACGTTCCGACAAGCATGGGGAATCCGTGAAGGGGGACGGGAGTCACTCTTCACGTTTGATTCATGCAAAATCAGAAAACATTTCTGATTTTGCGGCTCATTGTGTCGACGTTCAGTCGACACAATGAGCTCCCGCGTCTTCGGACGCGGGAGCTTTTGCTGTTTCCGTTCAGTCCAGCGCCCGGCGCTGGTCGCGGAACTCCGTCAGCCGGGCCTCGTAGGCCTGGAGAGCTTCCGGGAAGAATGCGGGCTGCCGGTCGAAGCCCATGGAGAGAAGCAGCCGCTGGGTCAGCAGAGGATTGAGCACCAGCAGCGGGCCCAGAAGATAGGTTCCGATGAGATTGTGCCAGCGGTAGCCCTCGAAAGCACAGCCCGGCTCCATCCCGTCGCCCCGCACGACCTGGGCGAAGCCCGCGACATCCGGACCGGGCTTCGTGTGGCTGAAGCGGCTGTTGAAGGCGGTGATCTCCAGCCCGTCGACTTTTCCCAGGAACAGGCTGTTGTAACGGTGGGGGATATCCCGGCGGGAGCGGAGCTCCAGGAGCCCCAGCCCCTCCAGCCTGCCCTCCCCGGTGTCGATCTCCATACCGGGCAGCTCCATACTGTTGCCGGTGAAGAGGGCGTGCATCCCGCCCTCCACCCGCTCCCGCAGGGCGTCGGTATACGGACGCAGGGCCTCCGCGGCGATGCCCTGTCCCCGCTCCGTCATGGGGCCGGAATAGAGGAAGCAGACCTCCGGGTCGGACGCGAAAGCGGGTTCCTGCCCCAGCTTCGTCTCCACGTATTCCGCTTCGGGCAGACAGAGGCGAAGATAGCGCACGTTGGCGCTGTCGCCGAAGAGGTTGCCCAGCTCCGGATATAAGTATTCCAGCTTCATTCCCTGCGCATCCTTTCCGCAATGGCGTTCCTCACGTCCATGGCCTGATCGTGTCGGTAGACCTCGAAGAGGACGAAGACGTGGTCGCAGCCCGCCAGGTCCAGCTGTCCCGCGGCGTCGGCGGCCTTGCGCACGGCGGTGACCCTCCCGGGCTCGGCCCCGGCCATCAGCAGACGCAGCCGCGTATCCAGGCAGCGCACGCCTACGGCCAGGATCTGCACGACGCTCCCGTCGCAGAGGAACTCGAAATCCGCATCGTAGAGCCAGGCGATGTTCTCCGAGGAGGACTTTTCATCGAAAACGTCGTCCAGAAGGAGCACGACGGCCTTCTTCCCCGGCGTGTTCAGCACCGTGTCGAAATTCCGGGAGCAGGCCACGGCGTTCAGCCCCTTGGCCATGGAGAAGGTGAGCTGCCAGCGGCCGATCGTCTCGTTGAGGTAACGGGACTGCACCACCTGCAGCTTCTCCATGGCGGCGGCGATCTCCTCTGCGCTGCGGCCCATGGACCGGAGCAGGGCGATCACGGCCAGGCTGTTGTAAAGATTGTAGACCTGCCGGGAGGGCATGGGATATTCGTACCAGATATCTTCCTCCATCACGGTCAGCCTTCCGGCCTCCGCGTCCGCGGCGATCAGCTGATAGTCCGGCTTGGGGGAATGCCAGCCGCAGGTGGGGCAGTGGGCCCTGCCGATGTGGTGGTAGCGGCGGAAGTCGTAGACGATATCCTCCCCGCAGACGGGACATATGCGCACGTCCTGCACCAGGTTGTCCCGCAGGGGCGGCTCCTGGGCCAGCCTGTCCACGGAGAAGAGGGTGCGGGGATTCAGCGGGCCGAGGGAAGAGCTGATGGGATCGTCCGCGTTCAGCACCAGATGGACGGAGGGGCCGATGTTGGCGTCCATCAGGGCTTCCATGTATTCCGGGTGGGCGTTGCGCCGCATGGAATCCCGGAACAGGTTGGTGACGATGAGATGGTCCGGCTTCAGAACGGGAAAGAGCTTTGCGGCGCTGCGCTCGTCCATCTCCAGGACAGCCAGCTTCTTCCGGCATTTCCCGCCGAGGGTGGCGGCGGAGATCAGGGCCGTGGCGGCCCCGGCGTCGATGTTCGCGCCCTTCCGGTTGGAGACCGGCTCTTCGCCCCAGGTCTCGAAAACGTCACAGAGCATATTGGAAACGGTGGTCTTTCCGTTGGTGCCGGTCACGCCGATGAGCGTTTCCGGGCGGCCGATGCGGGAGAGAAAATCCGGGCAGACGGCCAGGGCGACCATGCCCGGTCCGGTGGTACCCCCGCGGCGCAGGACGCGCAGGGCAAGCTGCGCCGCCTTGGCCGTCCACAGGGCGATATAAAACGAAAGCTTCTCCATTTTCGCTTCTCCTTCCAGGTAATGAGCATTCTACCACAGGGCGGACAATTATTACAAGAGTCATTGCCAGAGAAAGAAGAAAGTGATAAAATAACGGAAAAACGATGGGAAAGGGGCACCGAATATGGCAGAGCAGGACAGCCGCAGCGCCTATCTGGCAGCCCGAAGAATGGGGCGGAAATACCTTTCCGAGCATGGCAAGGACCCGGCGAAGGGCTACCTTCCCGTGCTGGAGGACATCATGCGCGGCGTGGACGTGCTGGCGGAGATCAGCCTCGGCTACCATGAGATCCCGCTGGACCGGGTGGTGGGCACCCGCACCGCCGCCAGGAGCAATTCCTTTGCGGGCAATTTCATGCCCCTCCTGGCGGACGATACGGAGTTCGCCATCAAGTGGAAAAAGGTCTATGAGAGCCAGCTGGTGGAGGGGATCCGGGAGCCCATCAAGGTCTATGAATACCTGGGCCGCTACTACGCCCTGGAGGGCAACAAGCGCATCAGCATCCTGAAATACGTGGGCGCTGCCTCCATCTACGGGAGCGTGACCCGCCTCCTGCCCGAGCGGATGGAGGACAACGACGAGATCTCCATCTATTATGAATTCCTGGACTACGACAAGAAGCTCTTTCTGGACGACCTCTGGTTCAGGCACCGGGGCAATTTCACGCAGCTGGTCCAGCAGACGGAGGCCTTCCTGGCCGGCCACCGGGAGATCAGCGACAGCGTAGAGGATATCATCACCGCCACCCACCGCCGCTTCCGGGAGGCCTTCCGCATGGCGAAGCTGGAGGATATGGACCTCACCACCGGGGACGCGCTGGTGGAGTATATCCGTATCTTCGGCTACCCCTATTCTGAGTCGCTGCCCGACATGGTGAAGAACATCCGCAGCGCCAGGGCCCAGTACCTGGTGGTGGGCGGCTTGCGCCGGAGGGATACGGTGGAGATCTCCGCCACGGAGGTGGAGACGGCCCCCGCCCGCAGCCTCTTCCGGCGGCCGACGCTGCGGGCCGCCTTCGCCTTCGACGACGATCCGGAGACCAGCTTCTTCACCCGCTGGCACACCCTGGGCATCGACCGGGTGGAAAAGAAATACGCGGGCAGCCTCGTCGTGGACCGGCTCTATCACGTCAACAATTACCCCGGCGGCGCTTACGAGGCCCTGCGTTCCCTTGCGGACAAGAAACCGGACGTGCTCTTCACCACCAGTCCCACCATGTCCGACGCCAGCCTCCGCATCGCCCTGGAGAACCCCCGCATGATCGTCCTCAACTGCGACCGGCCCCGGGAGAACAAAAACCTCAACACCTATTTCAGCAAGATGTTCGATCTCACCTTCCTCTGCGGCGTGCTGGCCGGAGCCATGAGCCGCAGCGGCGTGGTGGGCTATATGGACTTCGCCGCCTGGGGGGAGGACCGCACCACCTACGAGATCAACGCCTATGCCCTGGGCGCAAGGCTGGTCAATCCCCGGGCCAGGACCGTGGGCTATACCCTTCGGGGCATCAACCGCTGGAACGAACACGACAAGGCCCGCAGGGTCATGGCGGAGCATGGGGCCGACGTGGCCTTCTGCCGCCACTCGCCGGATAACCCGCTGGACCGCCAGGCCTTCCCGGAGATCTACGCCCAGCTCTATTCCATCGCGCCGGACGGGAACATGCTGGAGAGCTACGCCGGGGCCTCCTTCGACTGGGAGCACTTCTACGACAAGGTCATCGGGGACGCCATCGAAGGGCGTACGGCGCTGCTGGAGGGCCGCCACCTCAACGGCAACCCCATCCACTTCGGCTGGGGCCTCTCCACCGGGATCATGGACATCTACACGGTGAACGCCGCCATCGGCGAGCGGGCCGGGCGGCTGCTGGGCATCTTCCGCGACCTGGTGCGGGAGAACCGGCTGCATCCCTTCGAGGGCCCGATCTGGGACGATCAGGGCGTCCTGCGCATCGACGAGGGCGTCGTCCCGCCCCTGCTGGAGCTCCAGCGCATGACCTGGCAGGAGAGCGCGGTCACCGAGCTGAACCTGCAGTGATTAAGCCCTGAACACACCGGCGGCCGGAACGAAAACGTTCCGGCCGCCGCCGATTTTTTATCATCTGTTTCTCCAGAGCTTGGGGGAGAAGAGCATCAGGATCGGGAAGATCTCCAGCCTGCCCAGGAGCATGCAGAGGCTGAAAACGATCTTGCTCAGTGAGGAGAACGCCACGAAGCTCCCAGCCGGGCCCACCATGTCCAGACCGGGGCCGATGTTGGAGAGGCAGGACACCACGCCGGTGGCGGTAGAGAGCAGGTCGAAGCCGTCCGTGGCCACCACCGCCGTCCCCGCGAAGAGCAGGAAGAAATAGCAGGCGAAGAACACCAGGGTGGAGTGGATGGTGGCCTCGGAAATAGGCTTGCCCTCCAGCCGCTCGATGTTCACGCTGTGGGGCTTCAGCTGCCTGCGCAGCTCCAGCCGGATGGCTTTCGCCACGATGATGACGCGGGACACCTTGAGGCCGCCGCCGGTAGACCCGGCGCTGGCGCCCACGAACATCAGCGTCACCAGCACCAGCTTGGAATAGGTCGGCCATAGGCTGAAATCCGCCGTGCCGTAGCCGGTGGTGGAGATGATGGAGGCCACCTGGAAGAAGGAATAGCGCAGGTTGCCGAAAAAGCCGCCGTAGGTCGTTCCCAGATTCAGGGCGATGGTGACGCCGGAGAAGAGGACGATGCCCAGGAACCAGCGGAGCTCCTCGCTCTTCAAAGCGTCCAGCCCCTTGCCCAGGAGGATCATGTAATAGAGGTTGAAGTTGACGCCGAAAACGATCATGAACACCGTGATCACGGTGTCGAAATAGGCGCTGTCATAGTAGCCGATGCTGAGGGACCGGCAGGAAAAGCCGCCGGTGCCCGCGGTGCCGAAGGCGTGGATCAGACTTTCGAAGACCGACATGCCGCCGCAGATGAGGAGGATGGCCTCCAGAACGGTGAGGGCGATGTAGATGGCATAAAGGAGAATGGCCGTTTTCCGGGCGGAGGGCACCAGCTTGCCCACGATGGGGCCGGGGACCTCGGCGCGCATGATGTGGATAGAGCGGCTGCCGGACATGGGGAGCACGGCCATGATGAAGACCAGCACGCCCATGCCGCCCAGGAAGTGTGTGAGGCTGCGCCAGAAGGTCGCGCCGCGGGTGAGGGCCTCGATATCCGGCACGTTGGAGGCGCCGGTTGTGGTGAAGCCGGACACGGTCTCGAAAACGGCGTCCACGTAGTTGGGGATGTTGCCGCTGATGACGAAGGGGAGCGCGCCGAAGAGGGAGAGCAGCACCCAGCTCAGCCCCACCACGGCGAAGCCCTCCGCCGCGTAGATCTTGGTGGTGCGCGGCTTGAAGCGCAGCAGCGCCGCGCCGCAGACGCTCATGATCAGGGTCACGATCAGGAAGGGGAAGGGGGATTCCCGATAGATGAGGCAGACGAGGGCGGGGAGCAGCAGCACCGCCGCAATGGTACACAGCACCTTGCCCAGGATCTGGGCGATCATACGGTAATTCATGGCATCCTTCCTTTATCCGTTCAGCGCCAGGGAAATGATCTCCCGGGAGGCCTCGTTGAGCTCCGTGGAATCCATGAGCTTGTCCTGGGCCCGCAGAAGGTCCTCGTTCAGCGCCCGGACGTCCGCGAGGATGGCCTCGCCATCCTCGGGCGTCAGGTCGTAATAAGCGGCGAAGGTGTTGAAAAACGTGTTCCAGGTGTCGCTGTCGGCGTAGTTGAAGGCGGCGCCCTTCCGGGCGGCCTCCAGGGCTTTGTCATATTCCCCGAAGGTCAGATAATAGCGCAGCAGATACTGGTGCAGGGAGTTGGAGGGGACGTCCAGCATCGCCTCGGCGTAGCGGTCCGCATGGCCCCGGTATGCCGTAGCCCTGAGATCCGCACAGGCGACGACGTAGGAGGTGCGCCAGTCGTTCCTGTCGAAGGCGTCCGACTTCACGGCCCGGTCCAGGGCGCTGAAGAAGCGGACGTCGCTGTCGGAGGCACGGGTGACCTCCGCCTTGGCGTACATGTTCAGAACGATCATTACAGCGTAGATCAGCGCTGCGGCGCCCAGGGCGATATTGCCTGCCCGGGACGAGACGGGCTTCTCCGCCGGCTCGCCCCAGCAGAAGGCGATCAGCGCGGGAACGGCGCAGGCGAAGGGGAGGTAGACGACGGCGGAGAGCACCACTTCCATGCCGCTGTGGAGCAGCATCATGGCGAAGGCCGCGCAGAGAGCGGGATAGAGGGGGCGGAAGGGCGTTTCCTTTTTGCGGGCCCGCCAGAGGATCCGAAGGGTCAGGAGGAGAACGGCAAGGTACAGGAGGAAGCCCACGGCGCCGCAGTCCAGCAGGACCTGGATATAGTGGTTGTGCACGTATTTCGTTTCATAGTGGAAGCTCTGATAGCCGTACAGCAGGGATTCAAAGCAGCCCAGGCCTGCTCCCAGCACGGGATGATCCAGGAAGACCTTGATGCCGTCACGGAAGAAGGCCAGGCGCTGGATGGCGTTTTCGTTGGCCCGGAGGCCCTGGAGACGGTTGGAGATGAAGCCGGGAAGAAGGGGGTAGCCCAGGTGGAGGGAGATCCGCGCCGGGCCGGACAGGACCGCCCGCTCCAGCCGGGAGGTCCCGGCCGTTGCCGTGAAGGTCAGATAGACGACCCGGCTGCCATCGGGCACGGTGAAGGCGGCGTTCTCAGCCGGCCCCTCGTAGAGCACCGATTCCATATGCATCACGATCTCCTGCTCGTCCTGGGAGACTACGGTGAGGTAGAGCTCTCCGCTCCCCTCCAGCTCCAGGGCGTATTCCCCGGCGGCCGGATAGCAGGAGCGGCGCAGGCTTTCTCCGGCGTTCAGCGTTGCCCCGCCGCGCAGGAGCAGCCCGAAGGCGGCGTAAAGGCACAGGAGGAGCAGAAGCCCGGCCAGGAGCAGCCAGCCCCGTTTTCCCATAGCGGCGGCCCTGTCCCGCAGACGGGGGAACAGGAGGAGCTCCAGCAGGACGACGACGAGGGCGTTCAGCACTGCGGCGATGAGGGGCACGAGGATCAGAATGTCATATCGCTCAAAGCAGCGGAAGGAGAGGAAGACGGCGATCACCGTGGGCACGGCGATCTCCAGCATCCGCAGGAAGGCATCCATCCGCTTTTCCCCGGCGCAGAGCAGGTAGAGCAGCACGCAGAGCAGGAAAAAGCCCGTGGCGCCGAGGCTGAAATTCAGCAGGAAGGTATAGGCCTGCAGGGCGGCGAGAGCCGCGGCATAGCCCCTTTGGAACCGGCGCTCTCCCGTATCGATGAGATAGAGGGAGAAGAAGATGCAGACGGCCAGGAGACCGGCGGAGATGTTGGGGTTGCCGAAGATGCCGGTGAGACGGGTGCCGATCTCAAAGCCCGTGTTCAGGGTGAAAAACTCCGGGATGAGGTTCAGCAGCGGGGCAGCCAGCCCCAGGGTGGCCATGTCGACGCTGAGCAGGGCGTATACGGCCCCGGCCGTGCTTAGCACGAGGAGCAGGCGGCGCACGGCCGCGGCGCTGCGGGGCAGATACAGGGTGATCAGCAGGAGCAGGGGCAGCACGTACAGCCGCTTGGAAAACTCCCGGAAGAACAGCTTGCCGGAATTGGCCCAGAGGATGGAGGCGGCCATCCACAGGAAAAACAGCGCGTATGCCGCCGCCAGAAGGGTCAGTCCCTTCCGCAGCCTGCCCTTCGTCAGCGCGAGGGCGCAGAGAACGACGGAGGCCAGACAGCAGACGAGGATGAGCCATTTCTGGGTCTGGACGAAATCCCACAGGGTCAGCAGGGCAAAAACCAGGCCCAGGAGCAGCGCCGGAAGCTCAAAGGAGCGCTTCGGCGCTTCGGCGGCGGCGCTTCCGCCGCCTGCGGCGGGCACGGCGGCGCGGGGCCTGTCGGCGTATTTATTCCCTTTTGCCGCCGTCTTCCCGGCGGGCGTCTTCGTTTGCTTTTGCATTTCCTTTGTTTTCTCCGTGATTCATAAAATGAAAGAGCGTCATAAACAGGATCTTGATATCCAGCAGGAGGCTCCAGGTTTCGATATAGCGGATGTCCAGCCGGATGCGGCCTTCGATGGAGGTGTCGCCCCGATAGCCGTTGACCTGGGCAAGCCCGGTCATCCCCGGGCGGACCTGGTGCTTCAGCATATAGAGGGGCACCGTCTCCCGAAACTCGTCCACGTATTGGGGGAGCTCCGGACGCGGCCCCACGAGGCTCATTTCCCCCCGGAGCACGTTGAAGAGCTGGGGCAGCTCGTCGATGGAGGTGCGGCGCAGGAAAGCGCCGAAGGGGGTGATCCGGCCGCCGTCGTAATGGGACCAGCCCGCGCTGTCTCCCGGCGCGGCGGCGCGCATGGAGCGGAATTTCAGCATGGTGAACTCCCGCCGCTGATAGCCCACCCGGGTCTGACGGAAGATCACGGGCTTTCCCAGGGTGAGGAGCGTGCCTGCCGCCGCCGCCAGCATGACGGGGGAGGTGAGGACGATGAGGATGAGGCTCCCCGCGATATCCCCGGCGCGCTTCACGAAGCTGTTGAGCATATTGTCCAGGGGGATGCGGCGCAGGTTGATGAGGGGCACGCTGCCCACCTGATCGATGTGGGGACGGGCGAGCATATAGGGGGCGAAGTAGGGGATCAGGGAGAATTTCAGCCCGTATTTCTCCGTCAGCTCCACGATCCGGTCCATGGCGGAGAACTCGTCTGCGTCAAGGGCGGCCACCAGCTCCTCCGCGGGGGTGTCCCGCAGGATCTCGTCCAGCCTGTCCAGGGTGCCGAGATAGGACGCGTCCCCCTCCGGCGCCTTCGCGCCCACGGTGCCTACCACGCGATAGCCCAGCCAGGGCATTTCCTTCAGGGTGCGCAGGTATTCCCCGGCGGAGCGGCCGGAGCCCGCCAGCAGCACCAGGCGCATGTTCCTGCCTTTGGCGCGGGCGGAGCGGAGGAACCTGCGCACCGCCAGGTGCTTCGCTGAGAGAAGCAGGGCGGACAGCAGGAAAAACAGCAGCAGGAGGCCGCGGGACGCGTTGATGCTGCGGGAGGTGAAATAGAATGCGGAGAGCACCGCGGTCCCCGCCAGGGAAACGAGGATGATCTGCTGGACGGCCTGGAGAAGCACGACGTCCCGGCGGAGATCGTAGAGGCCCAGGGTGGCAAAGAGCAGCAGATACAGGAGAGAGATCAGCAGGGCGCTGCGGAGATAAAAGGAGAGGGGCATGCTCTCCAGCCCGTGGAAGACCCAGAAACGGAGACCGTAGGCAAGGAGCATGGCCAGAACGATCAGCACCGCGTCCAGCACGGCGCTCAGCAGCTGCCGGAGCCGTTGATTCTCCGTGTTCAAGCCCATCCCTCCCGCAGATCAGCATACAGCAATCGCTATATTATATCATGATTCCCGGAATTGTAAATAAGCAAAGCAAGCCCGGAAGGAAGCCGGAAAAGCGAGGAAAACGGTTCCGGTGCATTGAAAAAGCGGCTCGTCCGTGCTAACATAGCTGCCGAAGGGAGGCGACCAGTGTGGGCAAGATCCTGTACGCCGCGTCCGTGCCGGTCCATCTCCGCAATTTCCACGTGCCTTACATAGAAAAGCTGGCCGGGGACGGGCACCAGGTCTGGACGCTCTGCCGCGGCGGCTTCGTATGTCCGGGCGTGTATGAAACCGTGGACATGCCGCTGAAAAAGAGCATATGGTCGCCGGGGAATTTCCTCGCTGCCCTGCGCCTCGTCCCGTTGCTGAAGCGGGAACGCTTCGACCTTGTCTGCGTCCACACCTCCCTGGCCGCCTTTTTCGTCCGTCTGGCGGTGCTGCTTGCGGGCAAGGGGGACACAAGGACGGTGAACGTCGTCCACGGCTACCTCTTCGACGGGAAGACGGCCGCCCCCAGAAGGACCCTGATGGTCCTGGCGGAAAGGCTCCTGCGGGGAGTGACGGACCGGGCGGTTGTGATGAACGCCGAGGACAGGCGCATCGCGGAGGATTACGGCCTTGCACGGGAGATCGTTTCCATCCCCGGCATGGGCGTGGATTTCGGCCGCTTCCGCGCCGGGGACCGGGAGGGCCTCCGCCGCAGCCTCGGGCTGGGGGAGGAGCAGATCCTGCTGCTGTTCCCCGCCGAGTTTTCCAAACGGAAAAACCAGAGCTTCCTCATCCGCGCCATGACGAGGCTGCCGGAGCGGGTGGTGCTGGCCCTGCCGGGGGAAGGGGCGGAAATGGAAAAATGCCGCCGCCTGGCGGAGAAGCTGGGCCTGGCGTCCCGGGTGATCCTGCCGGGACAGATCGCCGATCTCAGCGACTGGTACGCCGCGGCGGATATCTGCGTCTCCGCCAGCCGCTGCGAGGGCCTGCCCTTCAGCATGATGGAGGCCATGTACGCCGCGAAGCCCGTGGTTGCCAGCCGGATCAAGGGCCATACGGACCTGATCCCGGAGGGAGCCGGCGGCTTCCTCTATCCCTGGGGGGACGAGGAGGAATACGCCGCGTGCGTCAGGACCCTGGCGGAGGAAGGGGAGATGCGGCGGATCATGGGGGAGAAGAACCGCCGCCGCGTTATGGATTACGCGCTGGAGCGGGTGGAGGACCGGGTCCTGGCCGCCATGACGGCGCCGGAGGGTGTGACGGCGGCTGCCCGCTGACCCCGGCTTTCCCCGGCCAAAACGAAGCTGCGTATTGCGTTTTCCGTGAAGACCATGTATAATGTATCAGATAGTGGATCACGTAACGACGGGAATAAACTATATTAAACGGAGGTAAGGTACATGGGTCTCATCAAGGCTGCGCTTGGTTCCGTCAGCGGCGTGCTGGCCGATCAGTGGAAGGAATACTTCTATTGTGAAGCGATCAACGCCGACACGCTGGCCGTCAAAGCGTCCAAGCGGGTTTCCGGCCGTTCCAGCAATACGAAGGGAACGGACAACGTCATTTCCAACGGCAGCATCATCGCAGTGGCCGACGGACAGTGCATGATGATCGTCGAACAGGGCAAGGTGGTCGACCTCTGCGCCGAGCCCGGCGAATTCGTCTACGACATGTCCACCGAGCCCAGCATCTTCTGCGGCAGCCTGGGCCAGGGCCTGAAGGGCATGCTGGGCACCATGCTCAAGCGCTTCACCTTCGGCGGCGACGCGGCGAAGGATCAGCGGGTGTACTACTTCAAC
>JAEEGL011327154.1_pt1 | contig 39369 bp, 33 predicted proteins | sample 9134231 | NCBI WGS metagenome assembly JAEEGL01 (sample SAMN16246548, study PRJNA631951) | gut metagenome | biome: gut microbiome; feature: rumen; material: fiber-attached | host: Bos | place: Iran: Karaj | collected 2018-10
GTCCAGTTGCAGGTGCCGCTGATCGGGCAGACGATGCCGCAGTCGATGATGATCTGGCGGTATTCCGCGAAATCGGACGCCTGCTCGGCGGCCACGTAGCGGTTGTGTACCTCGTCCCACTTGGCCTGCTCGCGCAGGACGTTGGGGTTGGTGGCGCGGAACTGCGCCTCGTCGAAGCCGGCGCCGAATTTCTTGCGGCCCTTCTCGACTTCCTTGTTGATCTTCTCCTCGATCTTGCCCAGGTAATCCTCGATGAGGACGTCGGCGCGGTAGCGCTTCTTGGAGTCCTTGTTGTCGATGAGCGGGTCGTTGAAGGCGCTCACGTGGCCCGAGGCCTCCCAGATGCGGGGGTGCATGAAGATGCAGGAGTCGATGCCCACGATATTCTCGTTGAGGCGGGTCATCGCATTCCACCAGTACTGCTTTATGTTGTTCTTGAGCTCGACGCCCATCTGGCCGTAGTCGTACACGGCAGCCAGGCCGTCATAAATCTCGCTCGAAGGAAAAATGAATCCGTATTCCTTGCAATGTGCTACGAGCACCTTGAATAATTCGTCCTGTGTCATTTGTTGTATCGGTTTGAATCTTTAAGCATTCCGGTGATATCGGCGGTAAGGCCGGTGGCCTTGTTCAGTTCCGCCACGTCGATGTGGAGGCGGAAGCGCCAGTGGTGGTCGGGATCGGCAGGCTGGTTGACGCGCTCGTTCTCGAAGTCCTTGCGGCGCAGCTTTCCGTCGATGGCGATCCAGTCCTGCAGGGGGAAGATAGCCAGCATGGGGGCCGATGCCAGATGGTCCCAGAGGGTGCGGCGCACCTCCCAGGGCTCCATGTCGGAGCCGGTCTCCTCGGCGTGCTGCATGCGCAGCGTGGCCATGTCGTGGGAAGACGTTGCGCACACCGCCAGGTACGGCCAGGGGCGCCCCTTGTCCATGTTGGCCATCTCCAGCGAGAGGATGGTCTCGCGCGCCATCACGCCCGTCACGCAGTCGGGCACCATGCCGAGGTCTTCGCCGCAGGCGAGCATGCCGGTGACGTCAAGCAGTTCGGGGAGCTTGCGCTCGGCGTTCCAGCGCCAGAGGCCGTCGTTGCGGTGGAAGAAGAAGTCGTTGTATATGGCGCCGAACGCCTCCTGCTGCCACTGAGGCAGGCCGGACGATTCGGGCAGGATGCGCGGCTGCACGCAGCCCTCGTTGCGCGGATCGGGCAGGAACAGGCCCTCGATGGGGAGTCCCATGGCCTCGATTTCCTCGCGGCGGTAGGGGATGGCGGGGTTGAAGTGCCCCATGGAGCCGCTGCGGTACTCCAGAGGGATCTCCCAGATACGGAAGAATCCCAGGATATGGTCGATGCGGAAGGCGTCGAAGTACTCGCTCATCTTGCGGAGGCGGGCCTTCCACCATGCGTATCCGTCCTTGGCCATGGCGTCCCAGTTGTAGGTGGGGAAACCCCAGTTCTGGCCCTCGGCGCTGAAGAAATCCGGCGGGGCGCCGGCGCTCGAGTCGAGGTTGAAGAGCTCGGGATGGAAGAACGCGTCGGCGCTGTCGGAGCTCACGCCGATGGGGAGGTCGCCCTTGAAATACACGCCCTTGGAGCGCGCGTACTTCACCTCGTCGGCGAACTGCCTGTCGAGGTGCCACTGGATCCAGCGCCAGTAGTCGGGCTCGTTGGAGTCGCGCTTTGCGCAGAACTCCGCATACTCGTCGAGCCAGTAGGCGTTGGCTTTGGTGAAGTGCTTGTAAGCGGCTGTGGCGCAGTCCTTTGCGCCGTGATCCTCCCATGCCTTGCGAACAAGCGCCATCTTCTTTTTGAACACGCGCGGATAGTCGATTTCCGGGAGTTCGTTGAGCTCCTTCTGCGCACGCTTGAAGGCGGCGTCTTCCTTCACTCCGATCTCCTGCAGGCGCAGGTACAGCGGGTGCAGGGCGAAGGAGGAGATGGGGCTGTAGGGGTAGGAGTCCTTCCAGGTTCCCTTGCGGGTGGTATCGCCTACGGGGAGCAGCTGGATGATGCACTGCCCGGTGGCTGCGGCCCAGTCGACCAGCGGCCTCAGGTCGCGGAAGTCGCCGATTCCGAAGTCGCCCTCGCCGCGGAGCGAGAACACGGGAACCGCGGTGCCGGCGCCCCTGAATCCGGGACGGTCGAACAGCTCCACGGAGTGCTTGCGCACGAAGGGGCTGCCGGGGATGGCGCAGTCGTTCCAGTTGTCGTTGATCTCGGGAGCGGGGGTTCCGCTGTGGTGGGCCCATTCGCTGCGTACGATGATGCCGTCGCGCATCACCACGTACCAGTAGTCTTTCAGGGCGGCTGCAGACACGTTCGCGGTGGCCGTCCACACGGCGCCTTCGTTCCAGGTCATGGGGACCTTCTTGTCCTGCAGCACGACGCTGAGGCTCTCGCCCCAATGCGTACGGTAGTGTATTCTGAATGTGGTTTTCACTATAGTTTGTAGTAACTTCTGAGGATTGCGGAGAACCAGCTCGCGGGCAGTATTGCCTTCAGCAGCACGGACAGGCGCTGCTCAAGCGTGGCGACTATATAACTGTACCGGGGATTCTTTGCGTTCACGATCTTGCTGATGCGGGCGGCGAGGAATTCGGGCTTGAGGCCGGTGGTCTCGTCGTGCTCGATGCTCTCCAGCGAGCGCTTGTAGGAGGGGTATGCCTCGTAGGCCTCGGGGTTGGCGACCGATGCGCGGCTGGCGGTGAAGCCCGTGGCGAAGTCGCCCGGTTCGATCACCACCACCTTGATGCCGAAGGCGCGAGTCTCCATGCGGAGCGCCTCGCAGTAGCCCTCGATGGCGAATTTGCTGGCGGAGTACAGCCCCTGGAACGGGAGCCCCATGAGGCCTCCGATGGAGCTGAAGCAGATGATGCGGCCGCTGCGCTGCCTGCGCATCACCGGCAGGACGTAGTGCAGGAAGCGCACCATTCCCATCCAGTTCACGTCCATCTGCTTCTCGGCCTGGGCGGTGGTGCTGAATTCCAGCGGCCCGCCGATTCCCATTCCGGCGTTGCTGATGAACACGTCGATCCGGCCCTGCTCGTCCACCACGCGCTGCACGGCGGCTTTGCATTCCTCCTCGTTCTGAACGTCGGCCTTGATGTATGTGACTCCCTTGATCGGTTCAGATTCCTTGCGGTGCGTGCCGTAAACCACGTGGCCCTCGGAGGAAAGCCTCTCGGCCATGGCGCGGCCGAATCCGGAGGTGATACCCGTAATCAGGATAATCATATTACGCCGAGTTCCTTGAATATTTTGGTGAGTTTCTCGACCGCCTCGTCGACCTGCTCGATGCTGTGGGTTGCCATGAGCGCAAAGCGGATCAGCACGTCCTTCTCGGGCACCGCGGGAGCGATGACGGGGGTGATAAAGACGCCCGCCTCGTAGGCCAGCTTGACTATGGTCATGGCCTTGAAGGTGTCACGCACGAAGAGCGGGATGATGGGGGACTCGGTGCGGCCGATATCGAATCCGGCGGCCCTGAAGGCCTCGTGTGCGTGATTCGTGAGTTTCCAGAGGTGCTCGCGGCGCTCGGGCTCCTCGATCATGATGTCGAGGGCCTTGCTGGCCGCAGCCACTGCCGCCGGAGTCATGGAGGCGCTGAAGATCAGGGTGCGGGAGTTGTGCTTGAGGTATTCGATCACGGTCCTGTCGCCGGCGATGAAGCCGCCGAGCGAGCCGAAGCTCTTGGAGAAGGTGCCCATGATGAGGTCCACGTCCTTGGTGAGGCCGAAGTGGCTGGCGGTGCCGGAGCCGTTCTCGCCCACCACGCCGAGGCCGTGGGCGTCGTCGATCATCAGGGAGGCGTTGTATTTCTTGCAGAGCTCCACGAGCTTTGGAACGGGGGCGAGGTCGCCCTCCATGGAGTACACGCCGTCCACCACTATGAGCTTGTTGGCGTTCCTGGGGGTGAGCCAGAGTTTCTTCTCGAGGTCGCCCATGTCGTTGTGGCGGAACTTGCGCACCTCGCTGAATCCGAGGCGGCTGCCGTCGATGATGCAGGCATGGTCGAGGGCGTCGAGGAACACGAATCCGCCGCGGAAGGCCAGGCAGCTCACCACGCCCAGGTTCACCTGGAATCCGGTGCTGTAGGTCACAGCCTCTTCCTTGCCCACGAATTTGGCGAGCTTGGCTTCGAGTTCTTCGTGAATGTCGAGGGTTCCGTTGAGGAAACGGCTGCCAGAGCAGCTGGTACCGTATTTCTTGATTGCTGCAATTGCAGCTTCCTTGAGTCGTGGGTCGTCGGAAAGTCCCAGGTAAGAATTGGATCCGAACATGAGCACCTTGCTGCCGTCGGCCATGGTGACGAGCGGGTCCTGTCCGGAGGAAATCGGCCTGTAGTAAGGGTATATGCCTTTGGCTTTTACCTCTTCCGCCAAAGTGTATTTGGCGCAGACCTTGTTCAACAACTTTTGCATCTTATAGGTAAGGTATTAATACTTTAACTCGCAAATATAGGTATTTTCCTCAAATAATGCTTATTTTTGTATCGTATGGACAACGCGCAAATCATCGATCTCATCAAACGGGAAGTGGTTCCGGCCATAGGCTGCACCGAGCCCGTCGCGGTTGCTCTCTGCACCGCATACGCCACCGAAGCCCTGGGCTGCAGGCCCGAAAAAATTGAAGTGCTGCTCAGCGGCAACATACTCAAGAACGCCATGGGCGTGGGCATTCCGGGCACAGGCATGACCGGCCTCCCGATCGCCGTGGCGCTGGGCGCGCTGATAGGCAAGAGCGCCTACAGCCTGCAGGTGCTGAAAGACTGCAACCCCGCCGCCGTAGCCGCCGCCAAGGCCTTCATCGCCGGCGGGCGCATCCATATCGGGCTCACCCGCGACAGCGACGAGATGCTCTACATCGACGTTCGCTGCAGCGCAGGGGAGCAGCATTCGCAGGCGGTGATAGCCCGCGAGCACACAGGTCTGGTGTATCAGGAAGGCCCCGCGGTGTCCACTGTCGACTGCCGTTCCAGGTTGGCGGTTCCGGAGGCGGAGGAAGAGGGGGAGGAAGGCCTCACGCTTCGCCGGGTGTTCGATTTCGCCACCACCGCTCCGCTTGAAGACCTGGAGTTCATCAACGAGGCGCGCCGCCTCAACGAGCACGCCGCGGAAGAGTCGCTGAAGGGCAATTACGGCCACCAGCTGGGCAAGACCATGTCGCGTCCGCTGGGCAAGGGCATCTTCGGCGACACCATCTTCAGCCACATCATCAGCGCCACTTCCAGTGCCTGCGACGCCCGCATGGCGGGAGCGATGGTGCCCGTGATGAGCAACTCCGGCAGCGGCAACCAGGGCATCGCCGCCACCATGCCGGTGGTGGTGTTCGCCAGCGAGAACCATAACACCGAGGAGGAACTCACCCGCGCGCTGATACTCAGCCACCTGACTGCAATCTACATCAAGCAGAGCCTCGGGCGCCTGAGCGCACTCTGCGGATGTGTTGTGGCATCCACAGGCAGCAGCTGCGGCCTCACCTATCTGATGGGAGGAGGCTACGAGCAGGTAGCCGCGAGCGTCAAGAACATGATTGCCAACCTGGCGGGAATGGTGTGCGACGGCGCCAAGCCGAGCTGCGCGCTCAAGGTCAGCAGCGGCGTGTCAACCGCCGTGCTGAGCGCCATGCTCGCGGTGCAGAATCATTCCGTCTCCAGCTACGAGGGCCTGATCGAGGACGACGTCGACCGTTGCATCCACAACATGACGCGCCTCGGGTCCGTGGGCATGCGGGAGACCGACAAGATGGTCCTCGACATAATGACCCACAAGGAGAATTAATTCACAGTAATCTCCAAGGAGACAGTCTTGGTGCCGCCGTCGGTGAGGGTGATGGCGGCTTCTACCGTGTGCTCTCCAGAGCGGAGGGTGACGGAGCTGCCGTCCACCGGCTCGTCGTCGAAGAACCACTGCACTGACGCCACCGGGCGCGACTCCGACTCGACCAGGGTCAGCGCGAACTCTTCGCCTGCCTGGTAGACCCCGTTGCCGGGATTGGCTATCACGTTGTAGTCCGGCTTGTCGGAAGGGATGTTCATCCTTACGGACACCTGGGAGCCGTCGTAACTTATGTTCTCAAAAGAGTAGATGGACGTAACTCCGTCCCAGCTCTTCGCCGTAAAGGTGGTGGCGTTGGCCCTGCCGGGGAACGCGAAATTGGAGCCGGAGTAGTTGAGGTTGGACTGGCTGCCGGCAGGTACTATATAAAAGCACGGGTGCGAGCCGTTTTCGTTAATGGAGTTGTAAGTGTGCCACTGGGCCCATTGCGCGTATGCGGTGATGGATCCATATGGGGTGGATACGGACCGGTCGGACTTGTCTACGTGGTATACGATCATTCCGGCCTCAGGGATATACTTATCCCATCCGGATTTGTTGCGGCATTCGTAAACGAAATACTCTCCGTCCATTTCCGTGGCCGTTTTCCAGGCGACGTTGTTGTCGACGCCGGGGAGTGCGTAGTTGCCCGATTCCGGGAATTCCTGATAAACGCTCTCGTCGATCCATCCAAGCAGTATGCGCTCCTCTATGTTGAAATAAGGAGGAGTACGTCCGTTGTTATTGTAGGATCCGCCGCACATGATGGAGTAAGAGTACAGTCCTCCGGCTTCGCCGTTGGTCGTGTAATCGGTGTCGTAGAAGTCGGGCAGTCCCATAGCATGGCCGAATTCGTGGCAGACAGTACCGATACCACCCATTTTGCCCTTGTTGCTGCCGTATCCGTCAAGCTCGTTGGAACAGGCGTATCTGTTTATCCTTTTGCCGTCGAGGATCAGGTTTATGCCAGCCCACCTGAGCTCCCACTGGTGAGGCCAGATCGAGTCTTCGACGTCAGAATCGGCTTCTCCGTAACCGGCATAATACATGAACACCAGGTCCACCTGTCCGTCGTTGTCGTTGTCGAACATGGAAAAATCGATCTGTTCGTCCAGGCCACGGCAACCGTCGGCCACGGCTTCTTCCGGAGCTTTGTCCATCTCGTCGTTGTCGACCGTGACGTTGCCTCCGTAGTAAGCCATCGGCTGTGAAAGCTTGACAGGACCGTAGACATCGAATATGGGCTCGAAATACTGGTGGGAATTCTCGTAGTAGAAGTCCCTGGCGGAGCCGGTGGCGCCGTTCTCGCTGTAACCTTCCTGGTTAAGCATGCGGGAGAAGTCTTCGTTTGCGGTGGCGCTGGAGAAGGACAGGTCGCTGAATTCCACGAGAATCACAAGGAAGTGCTTCTGGCCTACGGCGACGTGTTCCCCGGCCCTCCGCTCTGCGTTGCGCTGCTGCCTTACGGCCTGGGCGGCACGGCGTCCCGCCTCGTTCCTGGAAGCTTCTATCGGGCGGAAGAATCCATCCGCGTCCCTGGCGACCAGGCGCCCGGAAGAGTCGGTGGTCCAGTGATGGAATTCGTCGCCGTGTTTCTGTATGGTGATTACAGACCCGTCGGGCTGGGTGTATTTCAAATAGCCGCGCCATGCCGGGACGGCGAAAGCCGCAGCGCCGGCAATCAGGGCCAAAACGATAATTGCAGTCAACTTTTTCATAGCCGTTTACTTTTTGATAATGAATCCGTTACCGCTTCCGTTGCCGAGCCAGACCCTGGGGCCGTCTTCTTTAACCACCCTGACCCTGGCGGTATAGTCGGACACTATCGTGTTGCGCCCCTCTCTCCAGTTCACGGTGATGGTGACTTCATCGCCTTTTACGAGGGACCTCCTGTAGCCGGTGATTTCCATCTGCTCTTTGGCGTCAGGGTTGATGAGGGTGAAGGTCTGCACGCCGTCGGCCGAATACTGGCGGCTTATCTGGTCTGTGCCGGCCGTGTAGGTGCGGGTGTCGGTGCCGAGGTAGCAACCGTAATCGTAGTTGTCCGTAATGGGGTCGTCCGTGACTACGGAACTCGAGCCTGAGCCGCCCTTGCGGTAGATTGCCAGCGGATCCTTGAGGTTGGAGTTGGATCCGTACGCGCTGAATCTGGGGTTCTGGGAATTGTAGCGCATGATGTTGGACGAGCCGCTCAATGCCGTTATGGTGGCGGCTCCGCCGGAGGCGAGGCTGATTGTCCAGCTGCTGTTGCCGGTTACCGACGATTCAACGGAGAGGTAGTTGCCCAGCGCGAGGGTGCAAAGGCAGCCGTCGGAGGCCACAAGCGCCCAGGTGCCTTCTTCTGTGCCGTAAGCCAGGGTGAGGATTTCGGCGTTCCCGGGATTGGTGACCACACCGTTGGCGATGGTGACCGCTTCGGGGATCCTGTATTGCTTGGAGCCGTCGGATTGCCCGCCGAGGGCGTAGGTCCCTTCCTGGTTGGCGATGATTACCTGGTCGCCGACGTGGAGTGATGATGCGTCGGTAACCAGCTGGAAATCATCGTTTTCATCCAAGACGATCCCGCTCATGTCGACGCCGAACACAGCGATGCGGCCGGAGGTGAACTTGCGGCCCTGCGGGAACTCGACCTCCTTCACTAAGGCGCCCTTATTGGTATAAATGGTGAAGACGGCGATCTGGCCGGACATGTCCACGGGAGCGCAGGCGAACCAGATATCCTCCGTCGCAGAAGTGATCAGAGTGAGGGTGGAGGAGGCGCCGTTGTCGGTGATGGTGTGGCCGTCGGCGCACTCCCAGTACCAGTCGCCCACGAACGGGGTGGTGGCGGTGATGTCGATGCGCTCTATCGTGGCATCGCCGAGCTCAAGGTTCTTGAGCGTCATGCGCCCGTACGCGGTAAGATGGTTGAAGTGGAGGTCGACGCTGGCGGGCAGCTCGCTGGATGCGATGCTGGCGGCGGCGAGGATCTGCGCCGACTCGTCGACTGAGCCCTCGAGTGGCGTCTGCACCGCCGGGATGCTGATGCTCCACGCTTCGCGGCTGGGACTCAGCGCCCTTGCAGCGGAGGCGGGGCTCACTGCGTAGAAGGTGTAGGGGGCCTCCGTGATGGTTCCGTCAATGTCGGCGGAGAAGCTGGCGGTGCGGAAACTCTCGTCGGGAGTGACGGTCACTTCCGCGGCCTCGGTGAAGTTGAGGGCGAGCTTCACGGCCTGGTCGTTGGATGTCCAGAGGGTGGGGTAAACTCCGTCCTGGCCCTGTCCGAAGGCGGTTTTCGTGGATATCTCGCAGGCATGGAAAAGTATGGTCCTGTAGTCGGACGGCTGCCTGGGGGACTGCTCCTGTTCGGTGACGATGCGGCAGCCGGCGAATGCCAGGGCTGCTGCCGCGAGGAGCGCAATGTGTTTGAATGTGTTCTTTTTCATGGCTCCCGATCGTTTAAAAGTCTCCCCAGGGATCGTCTGTTCCCGGGTCTATCATTTCTGATTCGGCCAGCATGTACTGCGGCTCCAGGGAGAGGCTGTCGCATATCTCCGGAGGTGTGTACGCAGGTTTGGCCGTGGTATTGTTGCGGTTGTGTTTCATTCCGGCTAAAGTGTGTCTTTGGTGTTGCTGATTTGCAAAGATAAGCTTTTTTGGTGAAAAATTTTGGAGAAATGATTTTTCGTTGTATATTTGCAGTCCCAATTGCGGAAATAGCTCAGTTGGTAGAGCGCAACCTTGCCAAGGTTGAGGTCGCGGGTCCGAATCCCGTTTTCCGCTCAAGCAGTTGCAGCTCCGGCGATTTCGCCGGGGCTGTCTTTTTGAGGCCTGTGGCAAACACGCGTTTGCCGTCGGCCTCAAAAAGACAGCCTGCGCGGGGCTTTGCCCCGCTGGCTGCAACTGCTTGACCTCCTCCCCCCTCGGGATAGCGCGAGCCGCGCAGCGGCGCAGCGGAATCCCGTCAACACCAGCCCTCCCCACCAGTACCCGCCTTATGTTGCGCTCGTTTTTTTGCCACGAAATCCATCGTGAGCCCTTCTCATTGATTTCGCGGCAGCAAAATAGCCAAAAGCGTGCTTTTTCGTGATGCGAAGTACACGAGAAGCACCCGTGGTGGACTTCGCCGTGCAATCAACGGCTGCGACAGCGCATTCAATGGCAACACCAGTGACGGCGACAACATTTATGTCAATGGTAGTGGCAAGCCAGCAAGCTTGACCGGCCCCCCATACCACCCAAACATGTCTGCACCGCATAGTAAACCCCGCCAAACCAACCAGCCTGACGTGGCAGGTTATAGCGCCAGGCAGCGGCGAATCTGTTTGGCGTCAGTAGTCCTGCCGGAAAGCAGGCTCTTTTTGTTATAAGAGTTTTGCGCTTCCCGAAAGAGCAGATTGGCAAGCTCTTGACGCTTTGACTCACTCAAATGGTAAATCGAGCAATCTTTTGGGGCTCTCAAATATTGCGGAATCAGCTCACTATCAATAATATAACACAACTCAAGATCCGTCAGCACAGATTTGTTGACCCTTCCTTGCTCCGAGATAAGCGCAGCGCGGACGTCAAAATCGGGAACGCCTTGTTCTATTATATCCAAAGTAACCGGAGGCAGATTATTCTCTTCCTTCTGGTCTTTGACTATCCGCTCATCTGTGATGCGGTTCATTTGATAGAGGTAATTCCTTGGCGTTATATAGATTTCTTCCACATAAGCAGTGTCCAACACCTGCTCCCTAAGGATTAACCCATTCTTTGCCATCCGGAAAGATTCCGGAAGCTTTTTTCCGTGCGGAAGGTATTTATACCGTTGGCCCTTGTCACACAGATCCGGCAGGAACGCTTTGCCGAGGTCTTTTCTAAAAAACGCGTTGGCGGAGCAATGGTCATACGCAAAAGGGGTATTTGCGAGTCCATGATGCAAGCCCTGCCGGATAACGTAACTGAGGGCAGTCTGAGTATGAAACAAGCCTTCTGTTTCCAGCCTGAAGTATTCTTTTTCGCCAATACGCCCTTTACGGGAATACTTCGCATTGAAATAACGAGAATAAGAGTATCGCTCGCGACGCATAAGTTCCTTATAATCATCTGTTTGAACAAGCTTATGGGTGTGCGTCGGAATAAACCCCTCGGCGAGCAGTCGGGACTCCGTCTCGAGTACGGCAAGCGCAAGGCAATTAAAGCCCATGATCAAATCGGCTTCATTCCTGTATATGACTTCCCGATGTGAAGACCAGCATAAATGATATGTCCGTCTCATGGTCAACTGAGATTAGGAGACGCAGAAGCGCCCGGAGCAATCTTTACGGCTTTCCCGGCATTGACCATTATGTCGATTGTCTCTCTGAAAGCTACCCCATGTGCTTCCGAAGTCAAATCCAGATTCACAAGCAACTCTTCACGGTTGTTGGAAAGGGCCAAATCCGATACGGCAAGGGCGCGAATCACAGCAAATACATTAATTTCCGTTTTCCCAAACAGCGTTGCTGACATAGCCATCATCATTTTGGGAACGAGTTCCAATACTGATTGTGGTTGTTTTGTGAAATCCAAATCCGTGTTGAAACGGATCTCTGTATCGGAATACTCCAGTACTTCAAGAATCTTTTTCATAGCAGTTACAGTTATAAACGGTTTTTATATATCAATCCATTTGGACTGTTTCCGGCTGCAAGATACAAATAGCTATCCGTTTAAATCCTATTAAAAACGCTTAATTGAAAAAACAGTAGTTTATGGCGGCGGAAAGCCGTTTCTCAAAGCCTTAATCCCCCAAAAACGAGCTGATTTTCTTGCGCGAAATACACCGTGAGGCCTTCAGATATACCTCGCGGACGGAAACAGGCAGAAACAGACGTTTTTCCGGATGCGAAGTACACGAGAAGCACCCGTGGTGGACTTCGCGAAAGAAAACGGGCGCGATACGAAAAATTAACTACCTTTACGGCATGAAACTGTCGTACATCTCAGTGGTCGCCGGCTTGTTCATGACGCTTTTACCCGTCTGCTGCTTCTCGCAGACGACGGCATACCACGAATCCGCTTTCATGGAACAGGGCGTCAACGACGTTCGCTACCGGGACATCAAGGGCTATTACAACCATCGCGAATACTCGGCGTGGGTCGGTGACTGCTACATTCCCGGCGTCGCCGGCGTAGCCTCGTTCTTCCTCCCCGGCCTGGGCCAGTGCTACTGCGATGAATGGGGCCGAGGGCTCGGAATCTTCGGCGCAAACGTCGCTTTTGCCCTTCTGGGCGGTGCGGAAACGTCCCTGATGTTCTACGAAGCCGTGAAAGGCTCGGACAATTACCGGAAATATGGAACTCCGGACGCGGATTCAAACCTGATTATGGGGGCAAGCGCCGCCGCCCTGCTTGTCACTGTGGCGGGCGCCGCGACGCTCAACATCTGGAATATCTTCGACGCCGTCCGCGTGGCCAAGGTCAAGAACATGTACTACCAGGATGTCCGCAGGCATCCGGTGATTGTCCTGGCGCCTGCGGTCGGCACGGACTACGGCATGAACCCCACGCTCGGCCTGGGCCTGAAGCTCACGTTTTAGCCTATTCCAGCGAGAAGGATACGGGATTGTCGTAATCGTTCCAGTTGCGCAGGTCAAGGGTGATGGCGGACTGGTCGTACACGTTGCTGTACTGCGTATCCTCCACCATACCGTTGTCCCACACCAGGTCTTTCCAGTGCACCAGGGCCAGGCACTCGCGGGCCTGTTCCAGCGTGAGCGTTCCGTCGTGAGCGCGGAGATAATCGCCCGCCGTCTCATAACGCCACCAGCTCTTGCTGTGCGGATTGCCCACCGCCTCGTCGGGCTCGGTGGTGTAGTACTTCTCCGACAGCAGGTGGTTCGTCACCAGCATGGACTTGTCTCCGGGCGCCTTCCGCACCACCATCGATTTCCATCCGTCTTCCTTGTCGAACTCCAGCACCGCGCAGTCGCCATTGGCATCTGCAATCATGTAGTGGTAGCCGGAGCCCACGGTGGCGTCGTGGCGGATGTCGAGCGTCGCGGCGAGGTCGAGGGCCTCCTGCACGGTGGCGCAGCGGTCCAGCCACAGTCGCATAATGATGGTTGTGCCCACCTTGTGTTTGCCGGTCTCCTGTTGGGCGGCCTGCTTCGGAAGGGCCATGATCGAAGTGCACAGCCCCTTCTCGTTGATGCCGTCGACCGGAGCGTACACCGCCGCCAGGCAGCTGAGCCCGGATACGAGCGACTCCGGCAGCTTCTCAAGCGAGTAGCCGAAGTGCGACATGTCGCTCACGCCGATGGATGCGTATCCGTCCTTCGGGCGCGAGATGGTTACCATCGTGGGATTCTTGAAAAAGTCGTAATTGCGTCCGTACCAGAAGCCGCTGCCGTCGGCCTTGGCGGCCTGGAAGCTGGTGCAGTTCATGGTCTTCATCTCGCCGTTCTCGTCGGCCACCTGCGCGCTCTTGATTTTGAGCGGCAGGCCCTTTCCGATTCGGCCGATAACGTAGTCCAGCAGTTTGGCGTTGCAGTCTATATCCTTGGAAATCAGGTCGTCAAGGTCGTACGCGGCCTTGTACTCCATCTTGTACAGGTATTTGTTGCCGCCCACCTGTTCGATGGAGCGCACGGTGGCAATCTCCCCGCCCCAGACGCACAGGACGGCAATACACAGCGCGGCGATTATGCCGACGATCCATAAAAGAACTTTTTTCATATCAGAAGATTTTCAGAACCACTTTACGCGGCGGCCTTCATCGCGTGGCCGGAGGTCTTTATGGCCTCTGCGTCAAGCACGCCGTCGGTGAGCACCTCGTTGCCGTTGATGAACACTCGTTTGATGCCGAACGCCTTCTCCTGGTCGGGCGTGGCGGCGGTCATCTCGGCCTCGTCGAACACGGTCAGATCGGCAAAGTATCCCGGCTTCAGGTAGCCGCGCTCGGGAATCGAGAAGCGGTCGGCCACGCCTCCGGTCATCTTGCGTATGGTGCGGGGCATGGTGTCGCCCTTGCCGAGCAGGGAGTCGCGGATGAACTTGGGGAAGCAGTCGTAGATCGCAGGATTCTGTACGCCGTAGTCCTCGACCCAGGCGTCCGTCATATAAAGCACGTTGTCGCGCTTGGACTGCCATTCTATGATTTCGGGGGTGCTGTACGGACCCATGTTCACGCGGCCGTTGAAATTGGACATCTCGCAGAGGTCCATGTACGTATCGACGCAGGACTTGCCCCATTCCTTCGCGATCTGCGCCACCGTCTTGCCCTCGTACTGCTCCATTCCGGGGCCGAGGTAGGCTATGACGATGGTCTTCCAGCCGAAGCCAAGCATCATCATGGACATGTTTGCCAGGATGGCGAAGCGGATTTTGGTGAGGGGCTTGCGGCGGTCGGCGGCAGACAGCGACTGGAACCAGCCGGGCAGGAACACGGTGATGACGGAGACGCCGAGGAGTTCGTTGTAGATATCGAACCATGCATCGACGCCTTGCTCGCGAAGGTCATCGAGGGTGCGGTGCAGGGCGTCCTTTGTCTTGAATGAACTCGTGCCCACGAAGATGGCGTGCGAGTACTGCAGCTTGAGGTGCGTACCGCGCGACATCTCCACCAGCTCGTCCAGCGCGCGGAGGTTGTGGGCCTTGCCCAGCATCGGGTAGTCCAGAGTGATTGCCGACAGCGCGCGGGCGTGGACGGTCAGCGGCAGATTGTACTTCTCCGCCAACAGCGCCACGTCGCGGGTTTCGGCAACGCTGGCGTAACGTCCGGGCTCGTACATCATGCCGAGCGAGAGGCCGCAGGCGCCGTCTTTCAGGCCCTGCTCCATGATGCCGAGCATGCGCTCCTTCTCCTCCGGCGAGGGCTCGCGGTTCTCGTTGCCCATCACGCTGGTGCGTGCGGTACAATGACCCACCAGCACCGCTATGTTGCACGGATTGTTGCGGTCGATGGCCTCGAAGAACGACTTGACGGTAGGATAAACGCCTGTGGTGGTGCCGCCGCGGTAGCCGAAGAGGCCGCCGCCGACCTTGTCGACGTTCGGGGTGTCGGGCTCGAAGCCCACCGCCGAAAGGCCGCAGTTGCCGGTGATGAAGGACGTGATGCCCTGCCGGATGAACGGCTCCAGGTATTTCCGGGGTTCCTTCTTGATGCAGAACCAGTCGTTGTGGGAGTGGGCGTCGAAGAATCCGGAGGAGATGCTGAGGCCCTTGAGGTCAATGACTTTGTCGGCTTCTTCCTTAAGCGACGGGCCGACGGCGACGATGCGTTCGCCGTCTACCAGAACGTCACCGGTAAAGGGGTCGCTGCCGGTTCCGTCGTAAATCTTTCCGTTGGTCAGGAGTGTACGCATATGGTAATAGGTTTTTCGCAAAAATACAGATTTCGCCGTTTAAAAACAACCCTGCAATTATCCGCCAAAAAATCCGTATCTTGCAAACAAATCAGAAACCGTCCGGTATGACTGAATATAAGGAAAGACTGACCGACCACCTGCTGCAGGTGTGCACGTCGGCGGGATATCTAAAGGGCGCGCTGCTGGAAACCCCCGACCTGGAGGAGGCGTGGCTGCGGTACGCTCCGTCGTTCTACGGCGACGCCGTCCGCAATTTCAACGCCTACCCCGAATTCTGCCTGGGATGCGCCGGCTACCTCGGCATGGCCGTGGCGAACCTGTGGGACAAAGACTGGGCCCACTACTCCAACGCCCCCTATTCGCATTTCCTCGGCAAGCGCGGCTTCGACGACATGGACGACCACATCACCGAATGCATCCTCCACGAGACGCGTCACAGCGTCGCTGCGATGCAGACCTGCGCCCTCGAAGCGCACCACTTCCTTATGCGCGAGTCGCCAGAACCCGGCACCGCCGACGCCTACCGGAAATTCCTCGCCACCGTCGAAGTCATGTACCGCATCGGCGCCGCCATCGAACTCTGCCGCCTCGGCTACAAGTTCGAGAAACTCTGAGCGCTATTACCATCGTCGCTCATCTTTCTTTGGTGTTGTAAGGCCCTCTGACATTTTGTCACTGGAATGCTATTTGACCGCAATGTCCACGGGCTCAGCACAAAAGGGGCCCGGGGAAAATTATGGAAAACAAATACGAATTCTTAAGCAAATACGCCATCGACCTCAACGAGGCCGCGGCAAAAGGCAAGCTCGATCCGGTCATCGGCCGTGACGACGAAATACGACGCGTCCTGCAGATTCTGAGCCGCAGGACCAAGAACAATCCTATCCTCGTGGGCGAACCGGGTGTCGGCAAGACCGCCATCTCGGAAGGCATCGCCATGAAAATCGTCAACGGGGAGGTGCCTGAAAACCTCAAGAACCGCAAGGTCTTCTCGCTCGACATGGGCGCCCTCATAGCCGGCGCCAAATACCAGGGCGAGTTCGAGGAGCGGCTCAAGGGCGTGGTGAAGGAGGTGGTCGAGTCCGACGGCGAGATCATCCTTTTCATCGATGAAATCCACACCCTGGTGGGCGCAGGCCGCACCTCGGGCGCCATGGACGCCTCCAACATCCTCAAGCCGGCGCTGGCCCGCGGCGAGCTGCGCACCATCGGCAGCACCACCCTCGACGAGTACCAGAAATACTTCGAGCAGGACAAGGCCCTCGAACGCCGTTTCCAGAAGGTAATGGTGGACGAGCCTTCGCCCGCCGAGAGCATCGCCATCCTCCGTGGCCTAAAAGAGAAATATGAGACCCACCACCGCGTGAGCATCGAAGACGACGCGCTCATCGCCGCCGTGAATCTCAGCCACCGCTACATCAACAACCGTTTCCTGCCCGACAAGGCCATCGACCTGGTGGACGAAGCGGCATCGAAACTCCGTCTGGAGATGAATTCGGTACCGGAGCCCATCGATGACCTCAACAGCAGGATTCGCCAGCTGGAGATAGAAAAGGAGGCCATCAAACGCGAGGGTACCTCGCTGAAATCGGAGAAAATCGATACCGAGCTGAAGGAGGCGAAGGAGCAGAAAGCGGCGCTGGAGGCCCGCTGGAACGAGGAAAAGGGCATTGTCACGGAGCTCAACAACCTGCGTTCGAGCATCGAGGACTACAAGCGCGACGCAGCCATCGCCGAACGTTCAGGAGACTACGGCAAAGTGGCCGAAATACGCTACGGCAAGCTCGCCGCCGCCCAGCAGAGGCTCAAGGAGCTCGCCGACAAGCAGGCGGCCATCAAGAACCCAATCATCACGGAAGCCGTCACTCCTGAGGACATAGCAGAAGTTGTAGCCCGCTGGACCGGCATACCGGTGAACCGCATGCTGGAGAGCGAAAAGGAGAAGCTCCTGCACATGGAGGAGCAGCTGCACAAGCGCGTGGTGGGGCAGGACAAGGCCATCAAGGCCGTCGCCGACGCCGTCCGCCGTTCGCGTGCCGGCCTGAGCAACGAGCACCGTCCCATCGGATCGTTCCTCTTCCTGGGCACCACAGGCGTGGGCAAGACCGAGCTCGCCAAAGCTCTCGCGGAATTCCTCTTCAACGACGAGAGCATGATGACCCGAATCGACATGAGCGAGTACCAGGAGGCCCACACCGTATCGCGTCTGGTGGGCGCGCCTCCGGGATACGTGGGCTACGACGAGGGCGGCCAGCTCACCGAGGCCGTACGCCGCAAACCCTACTCCGTGGTTCTGCTCGACGAGATCGAAAAGGCCCACTCCGACGTCTTCAACACCCTCCTGCAGGTGCTCGACGACGGCCGCCTCACCGACAACAAGGGGCGCACGGTGGACTTCAAGAACACTATCCTCATCATGACCTCCAACCTGAAGGAGGAGGAACTGCGCCTCCGCATGCGGCCGGAATTCATCAACCGTATCGACGAAATCGTAAAGTTCGATTCCCTCACTCCGGAGGACATCAGGCAGATCGTCCGCATACAGATGTCGCTGCTGCAGAAGAAGTTGGAGGACGACAACGTGACGCTGGAATACACCCCCGCGTTCGAGGACTACGTAGTCCGCAACGGCTACGACCCCGACTTCGGCGCCCGTCCGGTGAAGCGGCTCATCCAGCGTGAACTGGTGAACCGCCTCGCCCGCGAGATACTCGAGGGCCGTATCCACAAGGACTCAGCCATCGTCGTCGACGCCGGCAAGGACGGCATCGAAGTGAGGCAGAAATAAGGCCCGTGGCTAGTCGGAGACTGGACGGACGGAGAATCCGAAATTCCTGGCGGTATAGGTAACCTCCTTGCTGCCGGAGTTGAAAGAGATATAGGCGCCGTAGAACGGCATCTTGAATCCTCCGGCGAGTTTTGCAAGCGGAAACAAAAAAAAGAACTATCTTTGCAGCGGCTAATTAATAAGGCAATATGAAAAAGTTCTTTTATGCAATCGCAGCCGTCGTCGTGGCGGCATCGCTGTGCTCCTGCAACATGGAGATCAAGAACCCCCAGACCAAGAATTTCGTCGGAACGTGGGATCTGGCCGAAGAGACCATCACCGCCCTCGACGGTTCCACCACCACCCACAGCAATACAGGCGAATACGTGGTGATTACCGAGGATACTTTCACCACCTACAACAAGAGCGGCCGCGCCGTTTCCGACTACGATTTCAAGTACGAAAACGGCACCATCTTCCTTGACGGTGTAAGTTATTACAAGGTGCTGAGCATCAGCGGTAAGCAGATGAAGCTAGACCAGCGCGCATTCCTGCTGCTGTACTCCGGCCGCGAGCTGACTTTCAACAAGCGTTAAAGCCAGCCGGCTACAGAGCCGTGTGATATTTGATCAGGCCCGAGATGGGCTCGGGCAGGAAGCCGCCGACCTTGACGCCCTCCTCTTCGCAGATTCGGATAAAAATATCCTTGCAGGCATAAGCGAGACCGCCCACCACCCCCACCGGATAGGTGGCGGTGTCGTATTTCTTGAGGGCGCGCACGATGAATGAGCGGAAATTCCCGTCCACCAGACCCTTGATATAAGGGTTGTCGTAGTGCGACAGGATGAACGGAGCCAGGCTGCCGAGGAAGCCGGCGGGCGCCGCGCTGCGGTACACGTTCTGCACGATTCCCATGTAGGAAGCGTCGAACTTGCCTGCGAAGTCGTCGGCCACGTCCTGAGGGATGAGGCCCTTGATGAAATCAGCCAGGAAGAGCTTGCCGAGCACAGCTCCGCCGCCCTCGTCGCCGATGATGTATCCGCCGGAGCGCACCTTCTGGCTCACCGACACGCCGTCGTAGAAGCATGTGTTGGAGCCGGTGCCGATGATGGCCACGATGCCCTTCTCGCGTCCGCACACGGCGCGCGCCGCGGCGACCAGGTCGTCGTTGATGTCAATCTCTCCGACCTTAATCAGTTCGCGGATGCGCCCCTCCAGCGTCTGCCGCACCTCGGGGGTGACGATGCCTGCGGTGTACAGGTAGAAGCCGTCAAGCTCCGGGCACCCGAACGCCTTGAGCGCGGTGGTGAGGGTTTCCAGATTGTGCTCCATCGACACGGTGGAGACGTTCATGCCGGGGAAGAGTTCCCTGCGGACTTCGCTGCCGTCGCCGGCAAGAAGGCGCCAGTCGCTCTTGGTGGCGCCGCTTTCTACCAGAATTATCATTTGCCTTGCTTGAATGCTTCGACGGCCTCGCGCACGTGCCCGTAGCGGAGCAGGAGCGCCTTGGCCTCTTCGTAATCGGTCATGCCGGTGGCGTCCATGATCATGCGGGTGCCGCGGTCGACCAGTTTCTTGTTGCTGAGCTGCATGTCCACCATCTTGCTGCCCTTCACATGGCCCAGGCGTATCATGGCGCAGGTGGATATCATGTTGAGTATGAGTTTAGTGGCGGTGCCGGCCTTCATGCGGGTGCTGCCGGTCACGAATTCGGGACCGACCACGGCCACGATGGGGCATTCGGCGGCTTCGGCCACCGGGGAGTTCTCGTTGCAGGTGATGCATCCGGTGAGAAGTCCGCGCTTTCGGGCCTCCTTCACGGAGCCGATGACGTACGGGGTGGTGCCGGATGCGGCGATGCCCACCACAGTGTCGTCGGGAGTGGGGTTGAAGGCCGCCACGTCGTTCCAGCCGAGCTCGGCGTCGTCTTCGGCGCCTTCGACCGCGGTGCGGATGGCTCCGTCGCCGCCGGCTATCAGGCCGATGAAGGCGTCACGCACGCCGTAGGTGGGAGGGATTTCGGATGCATCCACGATGCCCAGGCGCCCGCTGGTGCCGGCTCCGGTGTAGAACACGCGGCCTCCGCGGCGCATGCGCTCCACGATGCCGTCGACCAGTTTCTCTATCTGGGGAATTGCCTTGTTGACCGCCTCGGTAACGCCGCGGTCTTCGGAATTGATGCCGTGCAGCAGCTCGGAAGTGCTCATCTCGTCGAGATGGGCGTAGTTGGAATCTTGTTCGGTAGTTCTCATTTCTTACACTTCTGGTGCGGTCGCAAACTCGTGCAGGAACCGCATGTCGTTCTCGAAATAATGACGGAGGTCGTTGACCCTCCACTTGAGCATGGCGATGCGCTCCAGACCCATGCCGAAGGCGAAGCCGCTGTAGCGCTTGGAGTCTATGCCGCTGGCTTCCAGTACGTTGGGGTCGACCATACCGCAACCCAGAATCTCCAGCCAGCCGGTGCCCTTGCAGATGTTGCATCCCTTGCCGTGGCATATGTTGCAGCTCACGTCAACCTCGGCCGAAGGCTCGGTGAAGGGGAAGTAGCTGGGACGCATGCGGATCTGGGTGTCGGGGCCGAACATCTCGCGGGCGAAGAGGAGGATGGCCTGCTTGAGGTCGGCGAAGGTCACGCCTTCGTCGATGTAGAGACCCTCCACCTGATGGAAGATGCAGTGGGCGCGGGCGCTGATGGCCTCGTTGCGGAACACGCGGCCCGGGCAGATCACGCGGATGGGCACGTCCATCTTCTCCATGGTGCGCACCTGCACGCTGGAGGTGTGGGTGCGGAGGAGAAGCGGGTTGAGGTGTCCGGCGGACACGAAGAAGGTGTCCTGCATGTCGCGGGCGGGGTGGTTCGCAGGGAAGTTGAGGGCCTCGAACACGTGATAGTCGTCTTCGATTTCGGGGCCTTCGGCGACATCGTATCCGAATTTGCGGAAGATGTCGACGATCTCCTGGCGCACGATGCTGACAGGGTGGCGGCTGCCCAGCTCGAAGGGGTCGCCGGGCATGCTCAGGTCGGCCTTGGGGCCGTCTGATGCGCCGGTGTCGGTGAGGGTTGCCTTGAGCTCCTCGATGCGGGCCTGAGCCTTCTGCTTCAGCTCGTTGAGGGCCTTGCCGAATTCGGCCTTCTGGGCCTTGTCGATGGTGCGGAACTCGTCGAACAGCGCGGTGAGTTCACCCTTTTTGCCGAGGAAGCGCACGCGGGCCTCTTCGACTTCCTTCTGCGTTTTGCACTTGAGCGCTTCAAGCTCGCCCAGTATCCTGTCTATGTCTTCTCTTTTCATACGCTATTTGTTCTTCTTGGCTGCGCGCTTCTCGCGCATCTTCTTGTCGCGGGCGGCGCCGGACTTGAGGTATTTGTTCCACTGCTCCTCGGTGAACACCTTGTGCAGGGCGTTGTACATCTGCTCCATCCACTTGTCCTGCACGTCGTAGAACAGGTCGGGGTTGGACATCTTGGCCGCGGACATGGAGGCGAATTCGTCCTGCATCGCCTTGTAGTCATGGGTGTAGATGCTGTCTACATAGAAGATCTGCCAGTCTTCCAGCTTCAGCTGCTCGGTCATGCGGTCGATCTGCGACTGGATGGCCTCGTAGAACTCCTTTTCCTTTTGTTCGGGCGTCTTGTTCTCCTGCGCCGCGCACAGCACGGGCATGAGGAACAGCGCGATGATAACGATATACTTTCTCATATGAATTGCAAAGTTAGCAAAAAAGCCGTAAGTTTGTACTTATGAAAGCTTATCAACTTGTTATTGCGCTCGCGACAGCCGCGCTGGCGCTCTCTTTCAGGGCCGATGCCTGTTCCAACATTATTGTCAGCCCCGGCGCCAGCGTCGACGGCTCCTCCATGGTGTCGTACGCCGCCGATTCCCACTGGCTCTTCGGCGAGCTGTATTTCCGCAAGGCCGGAAACTGGAAGCCGGGTTCGCGCCTGGCCATCTACGAATGGGACTCCAACAAACCCCTGGGCGACATTGCACAGGTCCGCAGCACCTTCCAGACGGTGGGCAACATGAACGTACACCAGCTGATCATCGGCGAAACCACCTGGGGCGGCCGCGAGGAGCAGGTCGACACCAACGGCGTCATGGACTACGGTTCCCTCATATACATAGCGCTCCAGCGTGCCTCCACGGCGCGCGAGGCCATCCAGGTCATAGTGGACCTGGCCAACGAGTACGGCTACCCCTCCGAGGGCGAATCCTTCTCCATCGCCGACCCCAAAGAGGCCTGGGTGATGGACCTGGTGGGCAAGGGCTCCGACAACAAGGGCATCGTTTGGGTGGCGCGCCGCGTTCCCGACGGATACATCTGCGCGCACGCCAACCAGTGCCGCATCACGCGCTTCCCCTGGAACGACCCTGAGAACTGCCTGTACGCCCCCGACGTGGCCGAATTCGCCCGCAGCAAGGGCTGGTACAGCGGCTCCGACGAGGACTTCAGCTTCCGCGATGCATATAACCCGCTCGACTTCGGCGGCGCCCGAGCCTGCGACGCCCGCGCCTGGGCGGCCTTCAACATCCTCTGCGACGGTCAGTTCACCTACGAGGAGAACGGCGCCGAGGTCACCCGCCCCGCCTCCGACTGGCTGGAGTACGCGATGGGCTACGACATGAAGGGCGAGATGCCGCTGTTCGTCAAGCCCTCCCGCAAGCTGAGCGTGAAGGACATAGCCGACGTGATGCGCGACCACTTCGAAGGCACCCCCATGGACATGCGCACCGATATCGGAGCCGGCGGCAACGCCTGCCCCTACCGCTGGCGTCCCATGAACTTCAAGGTAGACGGCAAGACCTACGTGAACGAGCGCGCCATCGCAACCCAGCAGACGGGATTCTGGTTCGTGGGCCAGGCCCGCGGATGGCTCCCCGACACCATCGGCGCCCTCCTCTGGTTCGGCTGCGACGATGCCGCAACTTCCTACCTCACACCGATTTACGTGAACACGCGCGAGGTGCCCGAGTGCCTCCGCGAGGGCAACGGTGACCTGCTGCACTACAGCGCCACCTCGCAGTTCTGGATCAACAACCGCGTCACCAATGCCTGCTACCGCATGTACGATGCTATGGAGCCCGTGGTGCGCGCCGAGGTCGACGCCTACGAGAACCGCATGATGACGGAAGTCAAGCAGATGGACGACAAAATGCTCAAGCTCCGCGGCGACCGCCGCATCGTGCGCAAGCTCACCCGCTTCAGCGTGGACAACGCCATGAAGCAGTTCCGTCACTGGGTTGAGCTCGAGGAGATGCTCACCGTCAAGTTCATCGACGGCAACGTGAAGGCCCAGAGCGCCGACGGCGAGTTCCTGCACACCAAGTATTCCTCCGGCATTCCCGAGGGCCTTACCCAGCCCGGCTACACCGACAAATGGAAAGAAGCCGTGGCCAAAGACCACGGCGACATACTTGAGGCGCGTCCTTAATTCAGCACTATTTTCATCGCGACCTCCCTCAGTTTGGCGGCCACCGCGGGCGGCACGTCACAGTCGGCGGGATGGGCTCCGAACGGTTCGCCGAATATCAGAAGGTAATTGACACAGGCCTTGAGATAGGAACCGTATCGGTGCGGGTGATAATTGTCGGTGTACAGCAACCAGTTATAGCTGTCGGTGAACCCGTAATCCGCGCTGCGGGCGAGGGCGAAAGCCTTGCCTATGGGCGAGACCAGGTCCACGTTCGGGTCGGCCTCGGCTATGGCGCACGAGCCCGCCCACTGCATGGCGTCGAACTGCTCGAAGCTGCCGAAACCCAGATAGCGCCCCGTGCTCTTGTAGGGATACGACCACACGCTCTCCAGCACCACGCGTGCCGATGGCGACTTCTCCTTTATCGCCGCCGACAGCCGCTTGGTATAGTCGAGAATCTGCTCCGGAGTGTATTCCGGAGTCACGTCCTGCAGCGCGTCCTTGCTTCCCAGGGCGTACTCCGCATGATAGTATGAGCCGTCCTGGAGGATAGCCACGTCGTAGCCGCCTTCGGCTACCAGCCGCTGTGAGAAGGGCAGAGCGTCCAGGTGCTCCGCGAACTCCTGCGAGCCCTTCACGTTGATGCGCACGTCGGTGGCGTGACCCTCGGCGCGGCATATCTGCTTCAGTTTGAAGGCCGAGCCGTGGTAATACGTAAAGCTGTTGCCCAGCTGCAGGATCTTCACCGGCTTGCTCTCCTTGGCGGGCACGCCCGGGTAGGCCACTATCTCACAGGAGCGGTAAGTAGTGCAAGGGAAATTCATGTATGCATTGGGAGTCGGAGTCAGCGCGGCCCCGTTGCAGTTTATGTTGCCCACGGCGCGCAGGCGCATCTTCACGAATTGTCCCGACACAGCTTTCAAGAGCCGGAAAGTGGTGATGTACGTCCGGTGGTTCTTGCTGTCGTAGTCGTATACGTCCAGGGAATACTTCACGGAAGCGTCTTCGCTCGCCGTGTACCGCGGCTGGGCGTTCCACTTGCCGTCGTCCCAGTACTCGAACAGCCAGTATTTGGGAGTCTTGTTGTTGTTCGTGTTGATGGTGACCATGAAGTCCACGTCGGTGCCTGCGGGCAGGCTCACCACGGGAACGCTGAACTGGATGTAGTCGCCCTCGCCCAGATTGCCTATGCTGATATTCTGCGTGCCGGAAGGCGCCACCGAATACACCAGGTTGCGCCCGACGGTGCTGCCGGCGGAGATATATCCCACTCCCGGAGCGTTGGAAGGCGCATCGGAAGCGGCCACCGTAGCCGCCACGCCCTCGTTGAGCCAGCGCTGCCCGGCGGCGTTGCCCTCGGTGTACGTAACCCCCTTCTCGATTTCCCAACGTGCCGGGAAGCCGTCGACGGAGGCGTACAGGTCATTCTGGCTGATGGCCACGGACACGCTGTTCCCGCCCGCCTCGGTAACGGTAAGCGTGCCGTTCCGCACCTGGTCCACGTTGCCCGTGCGCGGCAGGATAGACACGGTCTGCGACTGCCCGGCGGCAATCGTGGCGGGGATGTTGTCCGTCTTGAGCCACTCCAGCCCGCTGAGCGAGATGCTCACGTTCTTGTCGCCAGCGGAAATCACCAGCGGAACGGATGCGAATCCGGTTCCCTCGAACTCGATGGATGTGCGGTCCACCCCGAACTTGCCGCTCGGCCCCGGCGTGTCGCCGCCCTGGACGGGATTCCCGCCGCCGACGATATTGCCGCCGTCCGCCGCGGCGCCGTTGACCGTGCCGCCATAAGTGCAGGAGCCGACAGAGCCCCCGTTGTACCCGGCGACTGAGCCCGCATAGACGGAGCCCGGCCCGGAAGCGCTGACCGTTCCAGCGCCCTTGCTGCCGGTGAGCGATGCGGCGCGCAGCCTGCCCGCGATGCCTCCGGCGTAAACCTCGGAAGGGACGCCTGATGCCGTGGCGACGGCCTCGACGGTCCCGGTGAATTCGTTCCCGGAGAATCCGTCCACCGCACCGTAATCGTAGCCAAGTATGCCGCCGGCGTGCACCACGGCGGGATATGTTCCGTTGGAGAAGGCGTTGGTTGCGGAGACTTTGCCCTCGCAGCGGTTGCCGCTGAGCGCGGTGACTCCGCCTCCCATGCCGAGTATGCCTCCGGCGTTCACCCCGTAGAAGGTGGTCGACGACGACGGCGTCTTGTTGTGCCCCGAGGAGGTAACAAGCATGGTTACTTCGCCCGTGTTCACATTGTCCTTGATCTCGTTGGCCCCGCCGTCGCTCATCGCCGCTGCAAGTATGCCGCCGACGTTCTGGAAGCGGGTCGAGTTGTGGGCGGAGTGGTCGATTTCCACCTTGCCCTCGTTGCGGCAGCCGGTAATCGAAACGCCGTCCGCGCGCCCGGCGATGCCACCCACGTAGTGCTGGTGCACCGCTTCGCTGCGTACGTGTCCCTTGTTGGTGCATCCGCGAATCACGGGTACGGTGGCGCCGGCCTTGCAGGCCACCTTGCCTATTATGCCGCCCGCGGCGAACATGTCGTTCTGCGTTGCGGAATACAGCAGCTCTACGCCGCCCTCGTTGGCGCAGTTGTCTATCGTCAGCTGCTTTGCGGTGCTGTAAATCAGGCCCACGATGCCGCCCAGGCCATAGCAGCTGTGGTTGCTGGCGGACACCTTGCCGTAGTTCACGCAGTCCTTGACGGTGACATCGGAGTTCTCTGTATTCTGGCCTCCGATGATGCCTCCGGCCGTAACGTATTTGTAGGAACTGCCGGTTGTGATTTCATGTTCCTCGATGGTCACGTCGCCGTAATTCCTGCAGCCGGTGATGGAAACCTTTCCTGTGACCCAGGAAACGATGCCGCCGGCGCGGCTGCTGCGGTTGGTCTCCTTAGTTACGGTGACCGGGATGAAGTTGGTGACGTTTTCGACATCGGCCTCCGGTTGGGTAATGGGTGCGGCGTAGCACCAGTAGGAGCTGGCGCTGGTGGTCGTGAATCCGCACTTGATGCACGAAGTGCCGTCGTAGGTCTTGCCGTCGGCGGATCCGAGCACGAGGTTCTTAATCGTCTTGGCGTACCCCTTTCCGAAGAATCCGGTGTGCGCAAGCGACGACGACTGGATGTTTATGTGGCTGATGCAGTGGCCTTTGCCGTCGAACACGCCGGGATAGCTGTCCGTGAGCGGGGTCCAGGGCTCGTCTTTCATGTCTATGTCGGCGGTGAGTTCGACCTCGTCGCCTTCGGGATTCCAGTTGGGCTTGTCTGCCACCCAGGCTTTCAGGTCGTCATAACTTCCTATGCGGTAAGCCCACGAGACATTCTGTTTCCCTACGTCTCCCGCGCTGAAGCAACCTCCTGCGGGAATATCGGCGCTTTCAATGGAGAAAGTGCATTTCTTGACTCCGGAAGAGCCGGTAATATTGAAAGACAGGGCCGACCGCTCGACAGGGAGCACGGCTGCATAATAGGTGCCCGGGGCGAACGAAGCGCCTTCCGGCAGCAGGTCGATTTCAGAGTGCGGAGAGTCAACCGAAGCGCATTTGCCGGTGGCGGGATCGACCGTGGCGCGGCCTGCCATCATGGGGCCGGTGATCTGAATGCGTGAAACTCCCTCCACATCGATATTGATCCTCAGCAGTCCGCATACGTTCCTGAAAGACAGGCTCTTGCCGTCGGAAACGGCAACGGCGGCAATGGCTCCGGGCGCAACAGTCCCTCCGGCAATCTTCTGCTCCGAAGGAACATCCAGGAGCAGTTTACCGGATTTCAATTCATTGTTTTCCCTGTAAGGGTACACGGCATAATACGGGCCCAGCGAATCGCCCTCGCCTTCGAACGTGGCCTTGCCTCCGGCCACCGACTTGAGCGTCAGTTTTGCGTGGGTCCCGCCTGCGCCCCAGCAGCTGATGGCGTCGCCCTGCGCCCATGCGGGCAGGCCGGAGACTATCTCCCCGGCAAAGCTTCCCTCTACGCTGAGGGGGCCGACAACGTTTGACGGTGCCGGTGGATCTACGGGGGTCACGGGGGTTTCGCCCGGATCTACGGGGTTGTCGTTGGGGTCGTCGACGTTGGGGCCGCAGGCCAGCAGTGCGGCGGCTACTGCCATCCAGGCAAGGTGCATCATTTTCATGATCAAAAAGGATTCTGAGGTGGTGCGAAGTCGTAGAAAGTCTTGTACGGGAAGCGGCGGGGAGCGCCGGGCTTGTCGGGATAGAAGTCGGGCATCTCGTCCACGCGGGCCTTCAGTGGCGCCAGCCTCTCCTGCAGTTCGGCGGGGGCGTCATCCCACTTCAGGGGCTTCAGGAACTCCGGGTCCTCGCGGTAGTTGTAGATGCGGCCGTCCCAGAAGTAAGCGTAGTCGTCGTCCATCGCGTAGCGTGACGCCTTGGGCGAAGGGGTGGTGGGCCACAGCGGATTGAAGTGCACCAGCACCAGCGGCTTGGTGTTGGGCTCGCGGCCGCAGATCTCCGGGTACAGGCTCACGCCGTCGATGTCCCACTCCTCCGGAATCTTTACGCCGGCTATGTCGGCGATGGTGGGGAAAATGTCGGTGAGGTCTACCAGATGGTCGCTCACGCGCGGTGCGATCTTGTCTCCCCATGTGATGATGAGGGGCACGTGGGTGCCGAGGTAGGTGGGCTCACCCTTTCCGCCGCGCCACTCGTGGCCGTCGGCAGTCTTGGACAGGATGCGGGTGGATGTGCCGTTGTCGGTGGCGAAAATGAACACCGTGTTGTCCCAGACGCCCTTGTCCTTGAGCTTCTGCACCATGGCGCCAACCTGCTTGTCGAGGTATTTGACCATGGATTTGAAGTATGCCGTGTCGGCGCCGGAGGAGAAGCGGCTGTTGTAGCAGTCGTCCCATTCGGCGTCGTCAGGGGTGGTGGTGTGCGGTGTGTGGACCAGCGGCTCGGTGTAGTAAAGCATGAAGCGCTCGCCGGCGTCAACCTTGCGGTCGATGTAGTCGAAGGCGTAGTCCTGCATGGCGTCGGGGCCGTAGATCGCGAATTCGTAGCGCTTGCCGTTGTTGTCCCACATGCTGTTGGCGTAGCGGTCGGTCTGGCGCTCGCCGCGGCTCTCAAGGTACATCTCCACCTGACTGCAGAACGACTCGTCGAATCCGGCCTTGGGAAGCATGGCGCGGCTGCGTCCGAGCTGCCACTTGCCAACGATGGCGGTGTTGTATCCGCCTTCCTTGGCGAGCTGGGCGAAGGTGTGCTCGTCTTCGTTCATGTATCCGAATGCCACGTAGTTGCGGTCGTTGTAGAGGCCAGTCATCACCTGCACGCGCGAGGGGGAGCTGAGGGGCTGCGCGTTCATGTTGGTGTAGCGTATGCCCTGCTGCGCGAGCGCGTCGATGTGCGGGGTTTCGTACTCCACGCTGCCGTAGCAGCCGAAGCACTCGGCGCCTATGTCGTCGGCGAAAAAGAAAACGATGTTGGGTTTGGAGGGCTGCTGGTTGGAGGTGCAGCCCGCAAGTGCTGCCAGGGAGCCCAGGCCGGCGGCTATTCGCTTGACCATATCAGTTGGATTTTTTGCGTTTGTATGCCCAGAAGCGCCAGGTGATGCCCACGTCGAAGTTGTGGATGTCGTCGTGGTTGTCGCCGAAGTAGGCGGCGTGGATGCGGAGGTTGTCGTTGCCCAGCGGGAAGAATTCGAGTCCGGCGCCGTAGTAGAAAAAGTCGTTGCCGGCCGGCAGCACGAGGTCGTAGGAGCCGATGTGTGACGCCGGCACCAGAGCGTCCCATGCGTGGTTCCAGTTGGGGTCCACGTTGGCCGCGTCATTGCGCTCGTAGCCTATCTTGGTGCAGATGTTCCACTTGCCCAGCGTGAGGATGGCCTTGAGGATGGCGGACCAGTCGGAGAGCAGGTTCTTCTGGCCGAAGCCGAAGCGGTCGATAAAGTCCACGTCAACCACCAGCTTGCCCATGTCGAATTTGTTGCCCAGCACCAACCAGTTCATCTTCCGGTGCAGTTCGTCCTCCACGAGGTTATAGCTCCAGATGGTCTTCCACCAGGGCCAGATGTGGCCGTTCCAGTAGAGGTTGTATGAGTAGGCGTCCTGCGATACCGGGGATACGGGGGACGGTATGAACTGCACCGACACTGCCTGTCCGGGCGCGGGCGAGAAGGTGGCGCTGGCACCGAAGGCGTAGTACTGGTAGAGGCGGTTGCTGAAGGCACCGTAGTAGTACACGTCGATGGGGGCGGAGTCGATTTCGTAACCGCCGACCATGATGGGCTGCTTGCCCGCGGTGAACGACCACTTGGGCGTGGCGTGCCAGGTGAGCCAGAGGAAGTCGGTGGCGCTGAAGGGGTTGTCGTCGTCGATCTTGCGGTTGAGGCGCTGGCGCACGCGGAAGGTGAGGTTGTCGGCGATGCGGCCGGTCACGTGGAGGTTGAGGTACTCGCCCTGGAAGTGGGAGCCGTAAACGCCGGCCTCGGTCTGCTGGTGGAAGGAGGCGCGGGTGTCGAACCAGATCTCGTCCACGTGGGTGCCGCTTCCGTCAATTCCGTCAGCCTTCTGGACCTCGGATGTCTGGGCTGTGGCCAGCGGTGCCGCCGCCGTCAGAATGCCCAGCAAAAGAATCAATCTTTTCATAGACACAAATCTACGGAATTAGCCGAAATAATCCAAACGGCAGCCAGAAGTTCGGCGCCGGGCTCCTACTACAAAAATGCAAGCATTTTCAAAGTCGCCCGGCACCGGACTTCTGGCTGCTGTAAATGCCGTATTGTTTATTCGATAAACTTAATTATATTTGTATAGTTTACGGAATAAACCAAAACTATAATCATATGTTCACGAAACTCTACTCCCGGATTAAATTGTTCCTTCCTCTGCTTGCCGGCCTCGCGCTTATGGCTTCCTGCAAGGACGAAACGGTAACTGCATTCAACAGGCTTGCCTGCCAGAATTCGCCGCAGACCCTCGGCGCCGACGGTACGGCCACCCTCACGTTCTATTGCTACTGGGACTGGGAAGCCAACCCCGATAGCGAACGGAAAAACCAGCCCGTGATTGAAATCCCCGTTACATTCACTGCCGTCGGCGGCACATGTACGGAGCGCGCCACAACGGATCGAAACGGCCTTGTGACCTGCGTCTTCGAGGCGTCGAACCTTGCAACCTTCGAAGGCGGCACCGTGACCGCGACCGTAGAAAGGTTCTTCCGTGACGGTACAGGAAGGGAAGAATACGCGATCTCTACAGCAACCGCCGTGGGAGAGATCCTCCCGGGGGAGCGCCCGTCCAAGGAAAAGGCCAAGCCCAAAATAAAAATCATTGGAGACGAGAAACCCGTAATAGGGGACAACGGCAAGAGCAAGCTCATCTTCGAAGTTTCCGAGAAGGTGGAGGGCGAGGCTGCCGAGCGTGCCGTCCCGGGCACGGAGGTGAAGATCGAAAGCAACAAGCCCGACAAGGTCACCGTAACGCCCGAGAAGGCTGTGACCGACGAAAAGGGCCAGGTGTCGGTCGAAATGGAGGCCAAGGACAAGGAGTCCTTCGAAGGTGCTGAAGTCACCGCCAAGGCGGATGTCCGGTATTCCGACGGCAACGTTCCGGTGGAAACCACGGTCCGGGTCGAGCCCAACAAGAAGATAACCTACACCCTTGCCTGCACCAATCTTCCCCAGGTGGTGAACGCGGACCAGAACACTCTCACGTTCAAGATCAGCAAAGCCGTTGAGGGAATGGAGGTTACGGCCCCTGTCTATGGGGCGGCGGTAAGCTTTACCGCAGAAAACGGAACGGTCACGCCGGAGTCCGCCACCACCGACGGCCGCGGCGAGACGACGGCCCAGTTCAAGTTCAGCGGCGACGACATCAAGAAATTTACCGGAGGTTCCGTAATCGCCACCGCCACGGTCGAGGGCCAGGCACTCACCTGCACGGCACCGATAGATCCGCTCGAATATGTCGATGTTGCGTGCACCAATTCGCCCCAGACCATCGACGCAGACTGCAAGGCGTCCCTCTCCTTCACACTGACAAAGGTCAACGGCGCCTCCAGGGAGCCCATAGCCAATACCAAAGTCGCATTCACCGCCACAAAGGGAAAATGCGACGCTGAAGGCACCACAGACTCCAACGGCGCCGTAAAGGTGGCGTTCAATACAGGCGAAATCAGTATTGAGGACTTCGACAAGGCCACCATAACGGCAACTTGCACCTACGACGGCAAGGCATACTCCGGCGAGGGAGCGGTGTCCGGATTGGAGTGGACGTACAAGGTCGAATGCCTCGACGCTCAGCAGACTATCAGCGCTAAATATATGAGCAAAGCCACTATTTGGTTCAGGCTCACGGCCACGTCGGGCTCCATCACCAAGCCGCTCAAGCACAGAACCTTTGGCTTTACCGCCACCAATGGCAAGGTCGAGTCGTCCTCAATGTCGATATACACCGACGATGACGGCCAAATGGCTGCCGATTTCTACCCCGACGACGACTTATACTGCTTCGAAGGGGCAACCGTTACCGCCACTTTCGAAAGCAGTGATGGCAAGACGGCTTCCGCCCAGGGCATTGTGAAGGGCGTCGACTGGACCTACACAGTTGCATGCACCAACTCCGGGCAGGCCATCGACGAGCAAGGCAAGGCATCGCTCGACTTTGAGGTCATAGCGGAAACCGACCATCCCACTGAAGGACACGTCAAGCGTTGGCCGTCCAGGGCGCTCATCGCTTTCTCTTCCAGTGACGGTTCCGTCTCACCTGCCTCCGGCCTTACCAACGACGAGGGCAAAGCCACCGTAGTCTTCCAGACGAACGACGTGGAGAACTTCACGGAAGGAAAAGTCACCGGAGCCTTCGACGGCACCATAAACGGCAAGACCGTAAAAGACAAGCCGCACGTCAAGACAGAAGGCACCGTCGTCGGCCTGCCCAAGGAAGGCATCGACAAGGCCAACTTGCTGAAAGACAACACGTATGTGGTAGTGGACAAGAACGGCAAGGAGGAAGAGGGCGCCTTCGACCCGAAGCACAACGAGTGGTCCATCAAGAAAGGTGAGGTATCCGTCATGCTGTATGAGCCCGATGAGTACGGCAGCACGGCCAGCATGTGCTATGGATATTGCCCGTGGGCCATGAGAAATACCCCCATCACTGTCGACCCCACCCTCTACCCTAAGATGAACTTCGAGAGCTACAAGAAAAACAGGCAGCTGTTCGCCCATCCCGGCAACATGAAAGAAAGCAGCAAGTTCATGGTCAAGACCAAAGGTACTTGGACCCCCAGTCCCCGCCGCACTCCCCGCAGGGCGGCAGAGTATACAGGAGACCTCCAGTTCCTCTTCTATTATGAGTTCACCAACCAGTTCGACGGCGAAGACTACATCGTTTACGGCAAGGGAACCATGCACGAGCATGTTCCGGTGATATCGTACTTCCATCTCAAGGAAGAAGATACCTTCATGAAGGTGGGCGACAAATATACGGTAGAACTTGAATATTACAGCGAGGAAGAGGCTCCATGGGACTGGAACGACGTGCAGCTCGTTGCCCAGGCCGGAGAGTACAGCGATTGGGCAGACAACAAGGACGAAGGCTACTTCAGCTGGGATGCCGCAACTCACACCCTTACGGCCCTGAAGGCTTACAGCAACGTCTATCCAATTTACCTGAAGTTCTCTCTCAAGAGCAGGCCAAGCGTTACCTGTATGCACCATTCCATCTGCGTGGGCCCGGGCTGGCCGTACACGTCGTTCACCATCAGTCCGGCGGAGCAGGAGATCACGCCGTACAGCGGCATGCAGTTCTCGGTCCAGTGGGAGCCGTCCTCCGAGGCATGGGATCCCGCGGCAATCGAGATCGACCCGGATTCCAACAAGAACAACAACTACCACTACATAGGCAGCAGTTATTACGGAACATACGGCAGCCTCTACATGTGGAAGCAGAGCAATCCCGTGTATGGCACGGAAACGCTTACTTTCCGCCTTAAGAGCAACCACAGCGTAAAGGCCAGCATGAAGATAACGCTGAAGCCTTCGGAATAAAATGATTATCTTTGCCCCTGTTATGGAACAATTCGACGCATTGGAAGTCATTGCCCGTACCAGGGGCAAAGTGGATATGGACAGCACGCCCACAGGTGGGAGGCTTTTCCCCCTTTGGGGCTGGCTCACGGTCGTTTTCTATTCGCTGGAGTTTGTGGTCTCACATTGCCTGCACCAGGCCTGGGGCCTCTGGCTGTGGATAGGAATTCCGGTGGTGGGTTTCCCCTTGATGACTGTCTTCCTCCGCAAGGACCACGAGCGCACGCACATCCGCACGCACCGTTCAAAACTGGTGCTGGACTACTGGATATTCGCGGCGTGCGCCATCGGAATAGGGGGCTTCCTGTTCGGCTTTACCGGCCTGTACGAGACGGTGGAGAACCCGATGATCTGCCTGCTCGTAGGCATAGGAGCCTTCATCACCGGTGAACTGGCCCGCTTTCGTCCGATGATAGTCGGGGGCCTGGCCGGTGCGGCCATCGGCATCTGCTCCTTCGTCCTGCAGGGAGAACTCTGGACCTGGCAGCTGCTTGCCATCGTTCTGGTTGCCGTAGTGGCGCTGATCGTTCCCGGACACATGTACGAAAAGAGAGTCAAAGATGGAGTTTAAAGACCTGGATCCCATTCTCCACAACGAGTTGAGGCTCAAGATTATGGCAGCCCTCGACTCGCTGGACGACGCCGACTTCGTGTACCTCAAGGGGCTCACGAAGGCCACGTCGGGGAATCTCAGCGTACAGCTCACCAACCTGGAGGAGGCCGGCTACATCAAGGTCGCCCGCAGCGGCGAGGGCCGCGGCTCCCACACCGTCTGCCGCATCACGTCCCGCGGCGCCAGGGCCCTCCGCGACTACCAGAACGCCTTGCTCTCCTATTTCTCGCAGAAATAGCCGTTCAGACAATAAAAAACCGGCCTCGGGGTTGCTCCGAGGCCGGTTTTATGTGTCCGATGTAGTGATTACTCGGTAGGAACTTCCGTGGCCGGAGCGGTCTGCTCGACGGGTGCGGACGGGAAGGCGGGAGCTTCGTCGGTGGTCACGTTCTCGAGACGGTCGGTCACGTCGATGCCGGTGCCGTTGGTTCCGGTGGTGAAGGAAGCCACGATGGAAACGACGATGATGAAGGCCACGAGGCCCCAGGTGATTTTCTCGAGGATATCGGCGGTCTGGCGCACACCGAAGGTCTGGTTGCCGGCGACGAAATTGCTGGCCATACCCTGTCCCTTACCGTTCTGAAGCAGCACAACCAGAATGAGGAGGACAGCTGCGATAACGATAAGCACGGTCAATACTGTGAATAATGCGTTCATATTAATTTTTGTCTAATTTTTCAATAAGGGCTGCAAAGTAAACACTTTTTTCCGGATATCGCAAACTTAGCTTGGAATAAATTTGCTTTGCCTCATCGAGATAACCCTGTTCGGCATAGATTTCAGCCAGCGTTTCCGTGCAGAAATCGAAGACCTCCTCCGGCATCTCCGAAGGCACGTCTTCGCGCTCGGATGTGGCGAATCCCGAGAAAATGTTGTCGTCGTCGTGCCGCACCTCCTTGTACTGCGACGAGGAGAAATAATCCCCGCCCACCACGAAGATGCGCCTCGCAGCCTCGGCAGGGGCCATTTCGGCGGGGGACTCTGCTTCCGGCTCTTTCGGAGCCGCCGGCTCGTTCACGCGCCGCAGCAACTCGCCCGCCTGGCTGTCTGAATAATCGGCCTTGCGCCTCATCAGCGCAGACAGAAGGCGCCGCGAACCCACGTAGAGCGCCGCCTGAGACAGCTGCTGCCCGCTCAGGCCGCCGGACGCCGCCATCCGCGAACACAGCTCCATATGCGCTCCGGCGTACCAGGGATAGATGTTCACCACCCCCAGCAACTCCTCCATGTTCAGGCGCTTTATGTCGATGCTTCCTACCATTGGGCCACGGCTGCGTTGAAAATGTCCTCCACCAGCTTTTCGATGATTTCCGCGCAGAGCGAACTCTCAACTGCGTCGATAGTGTTGGACGAATCGTATTCGGCGTACGACGAGAAGCTCTTTTCGAAGTCCTCCTCCGGGTGCTTCTTGTCGGTGAAACTCACTTTCACGGTAACGGTGAGCTTGTTGCGCGCCGCCACCTCGTCGGCGGTCACAGCCGCAGCGGCGATGTCGTATCCGGTAATCTCGCCGGAGAGCTCCATGTCGCCGTCCATCTCCACCTGCTCCAGGCGAGTCATGCGGCGGAACTGCGAGCGGAGAGCCTCGGTGAGGTCGTTGCTGAGCGCGGGGTTCACCCTCATCGCCCTGTATTCGAACAGGTTGATGGTTATGCTGTTGACGTCGGGCTGGATGGAAGTCCCCGAGAACGAATAGATCCCGCAGGCTCCCAGGCACAGTGTCGCCGCCAGTATGGTCAGAAGCTTTTTCATCCTTTCTTTTTCTTTTCGGCGAGTTTGCGGTAGATGGTGCGCTCCGAGATGCCGAGCTCGGCGGCCGCCGGCTTCACCTTGCCGCCGTGGCGGGCCAGCGCGCGCTCGATCAGCTCGTCGCTCATCTGGCGCATGTTGACTTCCGGCAGATGCGTTTCCTCGTAGGCTGCGAACTGCTCCTCCGGCTCATCGGCCACGGGCTGGGCGATGTAGCCGTGATGCGGCTCCGCCGCTACCGCGGGAGCCTGCCCGTCGACCCGCACCTTAAGGGCGTCGACCTCCTGCTTGAGGTCGAGTATCGCCTTGATGATCATTTGCTTGTCGGTGTCGCTGAAGGGAGTGGCTCCGCCCGCCGGAGCTCCCGAGGCATGCGCCGGCAGCAGCGAATCCTGCTCGTCCGGCAGGTAGCGGCCTATCACCTCGGAGCCCAGTTCAACGCGGTCGTCGCCGCCCCGCAGCGGCCGGCTCTCGATGGCCGTCACCGTCTCCGCCACATTCTTCAGCTGGCGGATGTTGCCCGGCCAGCGGTAGGCGCTCAGGCGCTGGATGGCGCCGAGGTCGAGCGTCACGCGGCAGGTGCCGTACTTCTGGGAGAAGTCGCTCGAGAACTTGCGGAACAGCAGGTAAATGTCGCTCTTGCGCTCGCGCAGAGGGGGCATCTGTATCTGGATGGAGTTGATTCTGTAGTAGAGGTCCTGGCGGAACTTGCCGGTGGCCACCGCGTACGACAGGTTCACGTTGGTGGCGCAGATCACTCGCACGTCGGTCTTTTCAACCTTGGAGGAGCCCACTTTCATGTATTCGCCGTTCTGGAGCACGCGGAGCAGCATGGCCTGCGTCTCCTTGGGCAGTTCGCCTATCTCGTCGAGGAACAGCGTGCCGCCGTTGGCCTCTTCGAAGTAGCCCTTGCGCTCGCCTACGGCGCCCGTGAAGGCCCCCTTCTCGTGGCCGAAAAGCTCGGCGTTTATGGTGCCCTCGGGAATGGCTCCGCAGTTGACTGCCAGGTACTTGCCGGTCTTGCGGCGGCTGTACTGGTGGATGATGTGGGGAATGTTCTCCTTGCCCGTGCCGCTCTCGCCTTCTATGAGTACGGTGAGGTCGGTGGGCGCTATTGCGACGGCCGTCTCCAGGGCCCTGTTGAGGGCCGGATCATTGCCGATTATATCGTATCTGTTCTTTAAGGTTTGAAGCTCTTGTGCGTCCATTTCCATGCAAAGTTATGAAAAAATCTTATCTTTGTAATTCTGGCAACAAACATTTATAAAACAAAATATGAAGAGAATTCTTACAATCACCGCGCTTGCCGCGCTCACACTGCTCTCCGCCTCCTGCGCTAAATCCAGGATCGAGCAGATGAAACTCGCCGAGAACGTGGGTATCCAGTGCAACCCCGAAGTGCTTGAAATCAAGGGGGGAGTGATTCCCGCAACCGTCACCGTCACCGTGCCCAAGGGCTACTTCCATCCCAAGGCCACCATGGACGTGGTGCCCGTGCTCGTGTACGAGGGCGGCGAGTCCGTGTTCGGCACCCTGCAGTACCAGGGCGACAAGGTCAAGGACAATTTCAAGGTGGTGTCCGAGGCCGGAACCACAGTCACCGAGCGCCTCAGCTTCCCGTATAAGGAGGGTTGCGAAAAGGCCCATCTGGAGCTTCGCAGCGTAATACATTTCAAGAACAAGGACTATCCCGTCGACCCGGTCAAGGTCGCCGATGGATGCATCGCCACCTACCAGCTCGCCGACATGGGCGGCCTGTACGATCCCAAGCCCGACGGCTACCAGGCGGTGCTCCAGCGCACCACCGAGGGCCGCATCCTCTACGACGTGAACTCCGACAAGGTGCGCAAGGACCAGTTCGAGACCAACTCCATGGTCAACTACAAGAACTCCCTCGACTACCTCAAGGAAGACGAGCGCACCACCATCAAGGGCACCCAGATCGTGGCCTACGCATCACCCGAGGGCGGCCAGGAATACAACGCCAAGCTCTCCGACAAGCGTTCCGTCACCGCCAAGAAGGCCCTCGACACCGTGGCCGAGGACATCGAGTTCACCGGCATGGAGGTGAAGAGCGTCGGACAGGACTGGGAGGGCTTCCAGGAGGCCGTCGCCAAGTCGAACATCGAAGACAAGGACCTCATCCTGCGCGTCCTCTCCATGTACAGCGACCCGGCCGTGCGCGAAAGCGAGATCCGCAACATGTCGCAGATCTACTCCGAGATCAACAAGCGCGTGTTCCCCGAGCTCCGCAGGGCGCGCCTGGTCACCAGCACCGAATTCCGCAACTACGATGACGACGAGCTCGTCGAGATGGCGGAGAAGAAGGGCCTCGACCGCTTCGACGAGCCCTCCGTGCTGCGCCTGGCCGCGATAGCCAAGACCCCCGAGAGCAAGGAGACGCTCTACAAGTACGCCATCTCCAACTTCAATTCCGACACCGCCCGCTACAACCTCGCACTGCTCTACCTCGAGCAGGGCAAGACCTCCCTCGGCGGCGCCTACCTGGGCAAGATCAAGGAGCCCGACGCCGACGTGATGAACGCCACCGGCGTGGTTGCCATGCGCAACGGCGACTGGGACCTCGCATCCAAGTGCTTCCAGAAGGCTGGCGACACCCGCTCCCGCGAGAACTTCGGCATCATGAACATCATCCGCGGCGACTATGCCACCGCAGCCAAGTCGTTCAGCGGCCTCAAGGGCGACAACGCCGCCATCGCCAACATCCTCAACGGTGACCTCAAGGCAGCGGCCGCGGCACTCGAGGGTGACGGTGCCCGCACCGACTACCTCCGCGCCATCATCGCCGCCCGTAAGGGCGAGGTCTCCGAGGCCCGCAAGCTTCTGGACGCCGCATGCGCTGCAGATTCCGCCCTTAAAGAGCGCTCCATCAATGATATTGAGTTCGCTGCGCTTGCCAATTAAATAATTTTTCGTATCTTTGCGGTCCCTTTTTTGGATTTTTCCATTCAAGGGACCGTTTATTTTATTTATTAACAAACACTTATGCCAACAATTCAACAATTGGTCCGCAAAGGACGCGAGACTGTCGAAGTAAAGAGCAAGTCCCGCGCGTTGGATGCTTGTCCTCAGAAGCGTGGCGTATGCCTTAGGGTTTACACAACCACCCCTAAGAAACCTAACTCAGCAATGCGTAAGGTTGCCCGTGTACGTCTCACGAACACCAAAGAGGTCAATGCCTACATCCCCGGCGAGGGTCACAACCTCCAGGAGCACTCCATCGTGCTCGTTCGCGGAGGCCGTGTGAAGGACCTTCCGGGTGTACGTTACCACATCCTTCGTGGCGCTTTGGATACCGCTGGCGTAGAGGGCAGGACCCAGTCCCGCTCCCTCTATGGTGCCAAGAGGCCCAAGAAGTAGTCCGCGAAGTGTTTTAATCTTAATTTTTCACAAAAATGAGAAAGTCAAAGCCTAAGAAGAGGATTCTACTTCCTGATCCCAAGTTCCACGACACGATGGTTACTCGTTTCGTGAACAACCTGATGTTGCAGGGGAAGAAGAGTATCGCGTATTCTATTTTTTACGATGCCATTGATCTGGTAGGCGAGAAGATGAAAGATTCTGACAAGGCTCCTCTCGATATTTGGAGGAAGGCTCTCGAGAATGTGACCCCTCAGATCGAGGTCAA
>JAEEGL017189878.1_pt1 | contig 39369 bp, 38 predicted proteins | sample 9134231 | NCBI WGS metagenome assembly JAEEGL01 (sample SAMN16246548, study PRJNA631951) | gut metagenome | biome: gut microbiome; feature: rumen; material: fiber-attached | host: Bos | place: Iran: Karaj | collected 2018-10
TAATTATACCACAAAAAAATATAGATTAAATAGGTAAAATATGTTTATTTACATTTAATATGTATTGACTTATTCGTAAAAACATAATATAATCTATATACATCTAAACAGCGTTAGTATGATTTTTATAACGTGTTTGTTACCTTTAGGGGTTATTGTTGCAAGTGCTGTGTAGCGATGATTATTTAAACAAACACCCTATAATTTGACATATTAACCTTATTAGGTAGACTAAGAAAGGAGAAATATTAGATGGCAAGATACACAGGATCAGTTAATCGTAAATCTCGTTATTTATCATTCTCAATATTAGAAAGTGGTAAAGAACTAGCTAAAAAACCATATGCTCCAGGGCAACATGGAAGTAAAAAGTCTAGAAAAGTATCTAACTATGGAGCTCAATTACAAGAAAAGCAAAAAGTTAGATTCATGTACGGATTAAACGAAAAACAATTCAAAACTTTATTTGAAAAAGCTGGTAAAATGAAAGGTGTACACGGTGATAACTTATTCAAATTACTAGAAAGTCGTTTAGACAATTTAGTATATCGTTTAGGTTTTTCAACAACAAGACGTGGAGCTCGTCAATTAGTTAACCATGGACATATTACTGTTAATGGTGCAAAAGTTGATATTCCTTCATACATTTGTAAACCAGGTGATGTTATAGCTGTTAAAGATAACGCTAAAGATTTAGTTATTATCAAAACTTCATTAGAAGCTTTAACTAAAAGAGTTGAATTCGTTACTTACGATGAAAACAAAATGGCAGGAACTTATGTAAGATATCCTGAAAGAAGCGAACTTAACGCTGATATCAATGAATCAATGATTATTGAATTCTACAACAGATAGTAATTACTATCTGTTTTTTTTAATAAAAAAAGCATCAATTAATGATGCTTACATTGTAGCCAATGCTCCTATGCCTAAAGGTAATCCCGCTACATACCATAGCACTAATATTAATAACCAGAAAATAACCATGGCTATGATAATAGGCCAAATTAATTTCATAGTATTAAACAAAGTCACCTTATTTTCTTTAATGTTATACTTTTGAATAAATCCTACCATAATTATAAAATATATAAATACAGGTGTTATAACTTTACCAACACTATCAGCTGCTTTAAATACAAATTGAGCAAAATCAGGTGTTAAATTACCACGCATAAATAGTGGCACTAGAATTGGAGATATCAAACTCCATTTTTCTAATGAATTAGGTAACAATATACACATAAGAATAATGCATATAAAGCTTGCTACAATTAAAGGTATACCTGTAAAATCTAATAATTGTATAAAATCTAATAATTTTATAACAACCACACTACCTATATTAGTCCAATTTATTAAACCTATAAATACAGAGCCTAAAAATAGCATATTTAGTATATAACCTATGTTATCAAAACCTCTTGTAAATCCCCAACTTATTTCATGATTATTCTTGAAATTACCACTAACTAGTCCATAAACTATGCTTATAATTGTAGTATAGAATAGGAAAATAAATATAAATGATAAATTAAAAGGTGATGTCGGATTAAATAATTTAGCTATATAAACAGTTTGTGTTTGATCTAATAAGATACTCTTTGGTAAAATACTTAAAATAAAGATTACTACTGATATACCAAAAGCAATCATGGAATACATAAAAGCCTTTTTAGAAGTAACTATTTCATCCTCATATGATTCACTAAAAGTTAATCTTGGGACTAAATATCTTTCGATTAAAGCAGATATCAATAAACTTATAGCTATTGTACTAGCTATCATTATGTATAAATCTGAATGAATACTAAAACGATATGTTGCATCAACATTAATTGTTGCTGCATTTTGTGTTAAAACGCCTAAAGCAAAATCATTATATCCATGTATAAATCCAGTTCCATATCCCAATGTTACACCTAAAAATATAGTAACAATTCCAAGTACTGGACTTTTATTAATATAACTATACATTACCGCAACAAATGGTATTAATATAATATAGCTATAATCACCCATGAAAGATGATATTACGCCTATAAAAACAACCATAAAAGTTAATATACTAGACTTAATTTTCTTTAATGGTTGAAATAAATGCTTCAATATACCACTCGATTTAGCTATACTAACAGCCATCATTGATATAATTAGTAGCACAAATGGTTCCAGCACATTAAAATTAGTCAATATATTGCTGAAAAAATATATTATTCCCTCTTTAGAAAAAATGTTTTTAACTACTATGATAGATGTTTCAAGTGATCCATTAGAAATAGACGTTAAATTAGCTGATACATGCAAGAATGATAATATAGAACTTAATATAGCTGTACCAACTATTAACAATATCATCGTTATAATAGGTGAAAGTAATTTTTTGTTTTTTTTAAGCTTAGCCATTTAAAAACCTCCTAATAGGTAATAATCTTTTTGATTTTTTTATTAAAATCAATCCTTGAAAGCATAATACATCTTCCACAATTACAACATTTTATTTTTATATCAGCACCAACTCTTACAATTTCAAATTCGTTTGATCCACATGGATGCTGCTTTTTCATCATAACTATGCTATTTAGTTTATATTCTTTCACTATATCACCAATTATTCTTTTACATTTAATATTTCTAAAATACGATTCAAATCATTGATATTATTGAATGATATTTCAACTTTTCTATCCTTTACAACTACTTTAGTATCTAATTTATCACGTAGTAAATCTTCAACATATTTGTAGTCTTTATTTACTTCTTTAACCCTTTTGATTTGAACTTTTCTTTCCTCTTGATGTGTTATATCTTCAACATCACGGACAGGTAGTTTTTCTTCTACAATTTTATGAGCATACGCTATTATCTTTTCATCATCCTCAAGTTTACTTAAAACTCTCGCATGACCCATTGATAAGTCGCCATTGATAATCATTTTTTGAACTTCTGTAGGTAATCTTAATAAACCTAACATATTTGTAACATGACTTCTACTTTTACTTACTTTAGCACTCAATTCATCTTGTGTTAAAGACAATTTTTCAATCATTGATTTATAAGCTAAAGCTTCTTCGATAGCATTTAAGTTTTCTCTTTGTAAATTTTCTAATAATGCTATCTCAATCATTTGTTGTTCAGTGAAATCTCTAATGATAGCTGGAATAGTTGTTAATCCGGCTAGTTTTGAAGCACGATATCTTCTTTCACCTGCAACAATTTCATAACCCTTAATGCTTCTTTTAACAATAATAGGTTGAAATACACCGTTTTGTTTAATAGAATCAGCTAAATCTTGTAAAGCCTCCTCTTTAAATATTCTTCGTGGTTGATGTGGATTTGGTCTTAATTCATCCAAATTTATCTCAACTATTTCTTCATTTGAAGTATTCTCATATATTTGTTTTTCAAAATTTTCAAAATCTAAATTTTCACTATTAAATAATTGTTCTAGTCCTCTACCTAGAGCTCTTTTTTTAGTTTCCATTATGATCAATCACCTCTTTAGCTAAATTTAAATAAGCTATAGTACCTCTATTTTTAGGATCATAAGCTAATATTGGTTTGCCATGACTTGGTGCCTCTGATAGTTTTATTAATCTTGGAATAATTGTGTCATATACTTTTTCTTTGAAATAAGACTTAATTTCTTCTACTACTTCTAATCCTAGTATTGTTCTAGAATCTAACATTGTAAGTAATACACCCTCAATATCCAATGATGGATTTAAGTCTTTTTGTGTCAACAAAATTGAATGTAGTAATTGTGTTATACCTTCTAGAGCAAAGAACTCACATTGAACTGGAATAATTACTGAATTAGCAGCAGCCAAAGCATTAGTTGTAAGTATTCCTAATGAAGGTGGACAATCAATGATAATAAAATCATATTCTTGTTTAGCCACATCTAAGTATTTTTTTAATTGGCCTGATTTATTAAAATTATGATCGACTCTACTTCTTTCCATAAGTTCAATATCCGCACCTGCTAAATTAATAGAAGCAGGAATGATATGTAAATTCTTAAATTTTGTTTTGATTATTACTTCATTTAAATTAGCTCTATCTGTTAACAAATCATAAATGCTTTTCTCATGTGAACTTTTACTTATACCTACACCAGTTGTACTGTTTCCTTGGCTATCCAAATCAACCAATAATACTTTTTTACCTAATACACCTAATGAAGCAGATAAATTGATACTTGTAGTTGTTTTACCAACGCCACCCTTTTGATTAACTAAGGCAATTACTTTACCCATAACATCACCATTTTTCTACATATACTATTTTATCATATTTTAAGATATTTAGATAGATAAATTGCAAAAGTTTTATAAATAAAACTACTCTATATTTACGCCCATTCCAGCTAGTTCATCTTTAAATATAATACATGCAAAAATACTTTTTCTTAAATTATAGCTATCAGCATGTATGCTATGACCTAGCCAAATTACTATCCAGCATTACCTGTTTACCTCTTATCTCATATATTTTATTCTTTATGTAATCTATTACTTCTATCATTAAATCACCTCCTACTAACTCTATTCGCCAACACATGTAATTTCCTTATAAGATAATTAAAAATCCGAAATCTCACTAATACACTTAACAAGTACATTAATCACATCTATATCATTAATTAAATTAACACTAAATGTTTTATAACCTATTCTATTGATGCTTCTTCTGCTACTTCGGTATGAAGAACCGAAGAAAGCATAGCTACACCTTGTTCTGTAAATACATACGGTAATTCTCTGGCCATATTTAGACTTTTTGTGGTTTCAATTTGAAACCGCAAATGATTAAGTTCATCGTCAGTTAATTGAAAATAAAAATCATTAGGAAACCTATCAATATTTCTTCTAACAGCTAAATTAACTGATTTGGTTCCATTTTTACAATGATAAAGTCTAGCCAAATCACTATCCAGCATTACCCGTTTACCTCTTATCTCATATATTTTATTCTTTATGTCATCTATTACTTCTATCATTAAATCACCTCCTACTAACTCTATTTGCCAAAACATGTAATTTCCTTATAAGATAATTAAAAATCCGAAATCTCACTAATACACTTAACAAGTACACTAATCACATCTATATCATTAATTAAATTAACACTAAATGTTTTATAACCTATTCTATTGATGCTTCTTCTGCTACTTCGGTATGAAGAATGGATGAAAGCATAGCTACGCCTTCTTCTGTAAAAGCATGTGGTAAATATTTGATGTTTTGCCCTCTTTTTACATTCAAGGTTCCAGTTTGGAACCTTGAACACTCCACACTTGTTAATTCAAAATAAAAGTCATCAGGAAATCTATTAATGTTTCTTTTAACAGCCTTATTAATATCTTTGGTACCATTTTTACAATAATAAAGTTTAGCTAAATCAAAATCTAACATTACCTGTTTTCCTCTAATTTCATATATCTTATTTTTTATGTCATCTTCAATTATTTCAATCATGTTTCACCTCCTATGTTTGAATTTCATTAATACGTTTAATTAAAGCATTAATCATATCTATATCACTAATTAAATTAACACTAAATGTTTTATAGCCTATTCTATTGATACTTGTCCCACAATGATAGACTAAAGTATCATCTAATATAAAATATCTATCATGAAAAGTATTATTATATATGACTTTAAGATTATGATATTGCTTATTATATTTAGATATATCGTCTTTAGTTAGTAATTTATCTGTTGTTATTAATGTAACTTCTATATTTAACCTTTTAATAATATCTAATACATTATAATCAGCATAACTATCAATAATTATTAATTTATTTTTAGCCTCACTACATATTTCTAATATTTTACTTCTAGCATCATATATTTGACCTTCAAAATATATTTCATTTATTTTTTTCTTTTCTTCAAACTTATTGAGAGTTTCTTGCAATAGTTTAATACTATTATCATGTTCCAATACTTTTGTTTCGATATTCAACAGCATATCTTTATTATCGCCTATATAATGACGCATGGCTACAAAAGCATCCATTATTTGAATTGAAGTTTGTACTGCTATATCACTTTTTATAATTGTTGCAAGCATAGCTACACCTTGTTCTGTAAATACTCTTATAGCATATCTCCTACCGCCATGTACACTTTTTAAACTTGAGGTCAAAATTTTTGACCTCAAAATAACGACATCATCATCAGTTAAAATCCATGAATATCTTTCAGGAAATTTATTTATATTATTTTTTACAGCTTGATTTATCTCTTTAGTTCCATTTTTACAATGATACAACTTAGCTAAATCAGAATCCAGCATTACCTGTTTACCTCTTATTTCATATATTTTATTTTTGATATCGTTATCTATAACATCCAACATATTTTCACCTCCTACTAACTATATACGACAAAAATATATCAATTTCCTTTTTAAGTAACAAAAAAAGTTGAATTTCTTCAACCTTAATCTTTTATAGCCTCTTCTAGCTCTTCTTTAGTCATTTTACTATAACCTTTGATTTTCTTATCTTTAGCAATTTGTTTTAATTCAGCTAAAGTTAATGTTTTTTCATCTTCTGGTAAATGTTTATGAATAACTAAGTAATCAATTTCTTCCTTAGTAATAGTTTCCTTTTTAAGTAATGTCTCAGCTATTAATTCTAATAAATCTTTATTTTCAGATATTATTTTTTTAGCTTGTTCATAACATTCATTAATAATCTTTCTTTGTTCTTGGTCAATTTCAAAAGCTACTTGGCCTGAGAAATTTCTAGATTTATTATAATCTCTACCTAAGAAAACGCTACCTTCTTGTTGTTCAAATTGAACAGGTCCTAAATCAGACATACCATATTCAGTTACCATAGCACGAGCTATTTTAGTAGCTTTTTCAAAGTCATTATGAGCTCCAGTAGTAATTTCACCAAAAGTTAATTCTTCAGCTACACGTCCACCTAATAAACCACTTATTGATTCCAATAATTCAGTCTTAGTAGATAAATAAGTTTCTTCTTTTGGTAACATCAAATTATATCCACCAGCTTGACCTCTTGGAATAATAGTAATCTTTTGAACGTCATTAGCACCTTCTAATTTAATACCAATTACAGCATGACCTGCTTCGTGATATGCTACCGTACGTTTTTCTTTTTCTGTATATTTATGACTTACCTTAGCTGGTCCCATTAGTACTCTATCATGAGCCTCATCTATTTCAGCCATTGTAATAGCTTTTTTATTGCGTCTTACTGCAAGTAAAGCTGCTTCATTTAATAAGTTTTCCAAATCAGCACCACTAAAGCCAATTGTTCTTGTAGCAATATGTGAAAGTTCAACATCACTAGCAAATGTTTTACCTTTAGCATGAACATTTAAAATATCTTCTCGACCTTTTTTATCAGGTAAGTTAACTGTTATTTGTCTATCAAAACGTCCTGGTCTTAATAAAGCTGGATCTAGAACATCTGGTCTATTAGTTGCAGCAATAATGATAATACCTTCATTAGCGCCAAAACCATCCATTTCAGTTAATAATTGGTTTAATGTTTGTTCTCTTTCATCATGGCCACCACCAAGTCCAGCACCTCTTTGACGACCTACTGCATCAATTTCATCAATAAATATTAAACATGGTGCGTTATGTTTAGCTTGTTTAAACATATCTCTTACACGTGAAGCACCAACACCAACAAATAATTCAACAAATTCTGAACCACTTATATAATAAAATGGTACATTAGCTTCCCCTGCTACAGCTTTAGCAAGTAAAGTTTTACCTGTTCCTGGAGGGCCTTGTAATAATACGCCCTTAGGTATTCTAGCTCCCATTTGCGTAAACTTTTTAGGATTTTTTAAGAAATCGATAAGTTCTGCGACTTCTTCTTTTTCCTCATCTAAACCAGCTACATTTTTAAAAGTAACCTTATTATTATCTTCAGATAAATGAGCTCTACTTCTTCCAAAATCCATTGATTTATTGGCTGTACCCATTTGTCTTGTTACAAAGTAAAAACCTAAACCTAATAATAAAATAGTAGGGAATACATTAAGCAATAAAGCTAAAAATGTATTTGAGTTAGGATCTGCACTCATATTAACTGTAAATTCATGACCACTATTTACAACTTTATCAATAACCTCATCAGATAATGGAGCATCGACATAAAATATTTCATTATCTGTGTACTCGTTTAGTCTACCTTTAATTTGATATAAACCAGCTGTACTTTTTGGTGTTACCAAAATTTCTTTTACTTCGTTATTCTGAATTTTACTCATAAATTCATCATATGTGAAATCATATTTCTTCACTTTTGATAAATTAAAGAAATAAAGCAATCCAAGTAATAACAATGCTAAAGTGAAATATGGTATAGCTACTCTTCGCATCTCTTTTTTATTCATAAAAACCTCCTCTTAATAATACCTAAGTATTATATCACACTTTTCTGTTTTTTCTTTACAAAATTTTGATTTTTTTAATCCTGGTAGCCATACGATATTATCATCAGCATCACACACTACTGGCCATAATTCTCTTTGTTCCATAGGAATCTTACAATCTATAAAGATATCTGATACCTTTTTACTACCTAACATACCCTTAACAGTCATTTTATCGCCTTGTCTACGATTTCTAACATATAATGGTGTCTTAACACCTGATAGTCGGCATATATCATTACCATCACTATCACAAGCACTGATACTTTCAATGTTTTTACCATTAGGCAAATTAATAAAATCACTAATTTGTATTTCGTATATATCTTCTTTGATATCCATTTGCGTTAGCATCAAAGTATTGTATGATTTACTTGCATGAATATTATTTGGTAAATGAATAGTAGCATTTGCCTTCTTAGAATATATTAAATTATAAATTATTTCAGCATGCCTATCTGTTAAAAGCATCAAATCATCTTGATATATTTTTTCCAACATTGAATAGATCAATTTCATTTGAATTAAGTGATCTAATGATTTAAACTCTTCGATATTTAAAACATTGCTAGGACAAACTTTTTTATAAATGTCTTTTACTTGTTTATCAATGTAATCATTATATTCCAATAATACTTTACTAAATTTATAGAACTTTTCATGAACGAAAGGATCTTCTTTTCTAAATTCCGGAACGATATACTTTCTGAATCTATTTCTTGTATATACGTCTTTAGCATTCGATCCATCAATAACATATTTCACATTATTTTCCTGCAAATAAGCATATATCTGCTGTTTTGTCATTCGTATTAATGGTCTTACAATAGTATAATTATCCATCTTCACAACGCTTGAAAAGCCACTATATCCTCTTAATGTTGAACCACGTACAATACGCATAAGAATGGTTTCCATTAAATCATCAGCATGATGAGCTGTAAAAATATATTTGGCATTATATTTTTTAGCTAAACCACTAAAAAAGTTATATCTTATACTACGAGCCTCATTATGGAAATTATCGTCACCATATTCTTCAATAACCATTGATTCAAAAACAATACTATTTTTTCGACAATAAGAACGTACAAATTCCTCATCTTCTTTTTGACCTGGTCTACCAGAATTATGATTAACATGCGCTACTACAATTTTGATGTCCAAAGCTTTTTGAACCTTTTGCAATATGTGCAATAAGCACATTGAATCTGGTCCTCCAGACACTCCAACAATAACGCTATCACCATATTTTATATTCAAACCTGTTAATAAGTATTCGTATACTTTATCCATATATACCACCATATTAATTATATACTAAATTTACGCAAAATAAAAGGGATTATAGGTATTTATCCATTAATTCCTTTACATATGAAGTGTATTCCACACTAGTTGCGTCTGTCGCTTCCAAAAGACACAAAGGTGGGAATAAAACACACCACCAATTATCGCCTTTACCAGCACCAATAGTTATAACTAAAGACTCATAATATCCCTCATCATATACTACACCTTTATATTCCTTACTAGGGAAATAATTTAATCCATAATTAATTTGATGATCTAATTCATATTTTTTTAACGTCGAAGTCACAATATCATCAATACTAGATAAATTATCATTAATAACCTCTCTTGCCTCTTCTATACCTTTAGTATTTTTTAGCAAATCATACATCTTATATTGCAAATTGCTTTTAACTTTATTTTTAATTTCTTGATCATAATCACTATTACTGTTTGCGATAACTCTTACCCTTATCGCATCAGCTGGTATTACATAACTACTTACATGACCTAATAACATATAAAACAATATAATCGAAATAACCAAAATTATTATTTTTTTCATATAATCACCACTATATATTGGCATGAAAAAAAGAAATTTATTCAATTTCTTATATTTTTCCTACTACACCTAGTATTAATTTATAATCTGGCTTTTCTGAAGAAAAACCGATACTTTCACTAAATTTCTTTGATATTTCTTCAAAATTATTTATTTTAGAACTATATAGTGTTGCAAGGACATCGCCTTTATTGACATAATCACCTGTTTTTCTACGCAAAACAATACCTGCAGTATAGTCAATTTCATCTTCTTTAGTCATTCTTCCTGCACCTAACGAACCGCTCACTTTACCAATGCTTTCTGCATTCATACTAGCAATATATCCTTCATTATCAGCCATAACCTCATATTTGTACAAAGGTTCTTTGTATATACTTTCAATATTTCCGCCTTGTAATTTTACAAGTTCAAGAAATTTATTATAAGCTTGGCCTGTTTCCAAAACATGCATAACTTGTTTAACAGATTCATTATACGAAATACTATTAGTAATAGCGTTCATGATAGCCGCCAAAACAATACACACCTCTTTTAAATCATTAGGTCCTTCATTGTTTAGAACTTTTAAAGCTTCCTGTACCTCTAAAGCATTACCAATATTATTTCCCAAAGGAATATCCATATTAGTCAATACAGCAACTGTATTTATACCACTATTATTACCTATTTTAACCATTTTATCAGCAAGTAAAGTAGCAGATTCTTTATTCTTCATAAATGCTCCACTACCAACTTTAACATCAATAACTAAATTCTTAGCCCCACTAGCTATTTTTTTTGACATGATACTTGAAGCAATAAGAGGTATACTTTCAACAGTAGCTGTAACATCTCTTAAAGCATATATTTTTTTATCAGCAGGAGCTATATTTTCTGTTTGGCTAATCAAAGCTATATTTATATTATTAATTTGGGAAATAAAATCTTCTTGCGATAATTTAACTTTAAAACCGTCAATCGATTCCAATTTATCAACTGTACCGCCAGTATAACCTAAAGCCCTTCCACTCATTTTTGCAACCTTGCATCCAAGACACGCTACAATTGGTCCAACTATTAAAGTAGTCTTATCGCCAACACCACCAGTTGAATGCTTATCCACAGTTTTTTCAAACATAGACAAATCCATCTTGTTACCAGAATCTGTCATATGTTTAGTTAAACTGAAAATTTCATTATCTGTCATACCATTTATGCATATAGCCATAAGCAAAGCTGACATTTGATAATCCGGAATTGAATTATTTGTATAGTTATCAACAACATACTTAATTTCATCAGATGTAAGCTCTAAACCATTCTTTTTCTTCTCTAATATATCGTAAATCATAATCATTTCTCCAACTTAAAGGAATTTGGTAATAATTCACCTAAAGTGTAACATTTAATCTCTTTGCCATTACTTACGTAAATTTTGAAATCTTTATCGCAAAATTCACTCATAACTTGTCTACATACACCACATGGTAGGCAAAAATCATACTTACCATCCTTACCGCCGTATATAGCTATAGCTACAAATTCCTTTTCACCTTCACTAATAGCCTTTACAAACGCTGTTCTTTCAGCGCAACAATTTGGTGAATACGACGCATTTTCGACATTACAACCTTTATATACTTTATTACTTTTTGTCAATAAAGCAGCTCCAACTCTAAAGTTTGAATATGGACTATACGAATTATTCATAGCCTCTTTAGCAACTTCCATCAAATTCATTATTTCACCTTCAATACAGATTCTAACGCTAACTCAATCATAGTTGTTAAACTATTTTGTCTATCCATGGCACTTACAACCCTTGTATCATATTTGGAATCAGATACTGTTAATAGACAAGCAGCTTTCCTATTCAATGACCTAGCTATATAAAATAAAGCAAAAGCTTCCATTTCGCTAGCAATAATATCCTTAGGGATACGATCTAAGAAAATATGATAATCCTCCATGTAAGCATCGAACACCTCACAACATGCTGTCATGCCCAATCTAATTTTAATATTGTTTTCCTTTGCTGTTGCAGCAATAATACTATTTAGTTCGTCACTTGGAAAAGCTTCGTGAACTTTTTTGTTATTGAAATTATATGCATAATCTCCTTCATTATAACTACCAGTTGCTAAGATAACATCCAACAATTTTATACCTTTTGTGTTACTTCCACACGAACCAATTCTTATAATGTTTTTAACATCATAAAACTTATATAGTTCATAACAATATATACCCATACTAGGCATACCCATGCCAGACGTGAAAATAGTTACACGCTTACCTTTATAGGTACCTGTATAAGCTAACGCTCCCCTTATATCATTAACTAAAACAGGGTTAAGCAAATAGTTTTTAGCTATAAACTCCGTTCTTTTAGGATCTCCAGCCATTAAAACAGTACTCGCTATATCACTTTTTTTACTCGAAATATGTGGTGTCATACAAGCCTCCATTCTATTTTAAGTATACCATATTTTTGCTATTTTAAATTATGAAAAATGATAATTTGACATATATTTTATATTGACTTTTAAAATAAGCATAAATATAATGGAAGTAAGGATGATGTTAATGAAAAAATTAAAGTATATTATTTATTGTATTCGTAGACTTGATTACAAAAATATGATTAGAACAGCCAAAAAAGTTAGTAAGAAAAGCCATAAACCATTTATATATATTTTCTTAGATATGTTATACTGTGGATTTGTATATGGCGCTGGGTATTATGATTACCAAGAATTCGAATTTTATTTATTAAATAGAAAAGAAAGAAAAACTTATTTAACACGAGCTAAAAACAATGCTATTGTAAGTAAATATAATAATAAAGAATATTTTTATATTTTAGATGACAAAATAACTTTCAATAAAAAATTTAAAAAATATCTTGGTAGGGATTACATGATTATCGATGATAACGAAGAAGATTTTATTAATTTCTTTAAAATGCACAAAGATATTATTGCTAAACTAGTTGATGGTGAAGGCGGTAAAGGAATTGAAAAATTCACATATAAAAACGTTAAGGAAGCCAAAATAATATATAAAGATTTACTAGATAAAAAAGAAATACTTGTCGAAGAATGTATCAAGCAACATAGCGATATAAATAAACTATATCCTAAATCAGTAAACACACTACGTTTGTTCACTTTCTTTGATGGCAAAAAAGCAACTATGCTAAATAGTGTCTTCAAATTAGGTAATGGTGGTGTTACAGACAATTTTAGTAGCAATGGTATGTATTGTTTTACTGATGACAGTGGTAAAATTATTACACCAGCTATTGATAGAGATGATAACACATATGATACACACCCTATGACAAAAGAAAAAATCATCGGATATAATATTCCATATTTCAAGGAAGCCTGCGAATTGGTGTGCAAAGCTGCCAAAGAAATGAAAGAAGTAAAATATATTGGGTGGGATGTTGCTATAGGTGAAAAAGGACCAATGATTATCGAAGGAAATTCCTTCCCGGGTGTTTTTCAAATTAAACCAAGTTTTATAAGAAATAAAGGATTAATGCCTAAATATCAAAAATATATGAAATAAGGACGAGCTATTAACTCGTCCTTATTTGTGGTATGTTTCATTATTCATTATTTTAAAACTACGATATATTTGCTCTAGTAGCATTACTCTAAATAATTGATGTGGAAAAGTCATTTTAGAAAAAGATAAAACATAATTAGATATTTTTTTAACTTCATCATCTAAGCCATCCGATCCACCTATAATAAATGTAATATTAGGATTAGTAATGAAAATGCTATCTATTTTCTTTGATAAACTCATTGAATCAATCATATTACCATCTATTTCTAAGGTTATAATATAATCTTTCGTATCAACGTGTTTCAATATTTCTTCTTTTTCTTTTTTTATATCACTATCTTTTAATTCAATCAATTCAATATTAGTATATTTACTGATTCTTTTTTTGTATTCCAGACATGCATCTTGCAAATATTTTTCTTTCAATTTACCAACACATATTACCTTGATCATACTTCTATCATCTCTGTCATTTCGTTTTGTCTAGCTATACGTATATCGTATTCATTTCCTATTTTATCAGTCAAAGTATTTAAAGCTAAAGCCTCATCATTATTTTGTTCTGATAAATGGGCTAAAACAATATGTTGTGTCCTATCCCCAACTAGTTTTGATAGGTAAAAAGAACTATCCTTATTTGATAAATGCCCTCTATCACTTAAAATTCTTTGTTTCGTTTGATATGGATAATTTGGATTATCCATAAGCATATTAACGTCATGATTGCTTTCAAACACATACATATTCTTGTTAGCTAACAATTTAAAATACTTATTATTAATATATCCTGTATCGGTAACATAAACAAATTCTTTATCCTTATTTTTAACAATATATCCAACACTATCTATAGCATCATGCGATGTTTTAAATGCTTTAACATTTATATCATCTATATTAATATCATCCTCAATAAGAACATAATTCGTAAAATCAATAGTCTCAGATAATTCGCTATACATTTTTGAAGTTAGGTAAACAGTAGGATTATGTTTTTTAATAAAAACTTTTAATCCTGCTACGTGATCAACATGCGGATGCGTTATAAAAATATTCTTTATACTACCTGGATCTATACCCAAAGTTTCCAAATGCTTTTCAATGTAACCACAAGACATGCCAATATCTATTAAGGTATTAGCACATTCAGTTTGAACAAGCGTACAATTACCTTTAGAACCAGATGCTATAACACAAACTCTCATTGATATATACTCCATGGGTTTACACGTTCACAATTAAATAAGCATCCTCTATGAACCTCAAAATGAATATGTGGCCCTGTTGATTGACCTGTTGATCCTACATAACCTATCTGTTGACCCCTTAAGATAGTATTTCCAACATTGATGCCAGGATAAAAATCAGACATATGAGCATACAATGTATAATATCCATTATTGTGATCAATAATTATATAATAACCAAAATCATCTTGATAACTCTTTGTTACAATAGTACCGTTATTAGCTGAATAAATAGCTGAACCATATCCTGTTCCTGCAATATCAATACCATAATGGAAATGACGAACACCAGTAACTGGATTAATACGCCATGAATATCCATCAGTAGTTGTCCAACCACTTTCGCTAGGCCATGCCCAATTATTCAAATCACCAACATTTGGTTTTGTCTTATCACCTTTTACAACAATCTCATCAACGGTATTTCTAAGTGTCTCTTTACCCTTAGGTTCAATATATACAATTGATCCATTCACTATTTTTACTCTTTGGCTAACTCTTTGTAAGCCATCTTTACCAGTTTGTGTTGTTTTGACGTAATCGACATATTGACTCTCATCATGTTCGTATATTGTCTTATAATTAACGGTTTTATCCTCGACAACATATTTTTCAACAACGACTTTCAACTGTGGATTAGTTGGTCTTATAATAACTTCCGTGCCTACAGCAATTAAACTATTCTCATTTTTATACTTCGTATTTGCTATTAAAAACTCTTTATCACTAATTTCATTAGCCATGGCAACATCAGAAATCATTTGATTATTTCTAACTCTGTATATTGATGATTCAGTACTGTCACCATAAATTAAAAACTGCGATAAATCAGATGCATTAGTATAAATCTTATAGTCAATAGGAATTTGTTTTTCTTTTACAGAAATATTTTCTTGAATATATATATTTTCTAAAACTGAACCTGTCGATTTAATTTCTGACTGTGTACCTTTAATATATGATTCATATTCATCAGAACCAACATATACTTCAATAAATTTCTTAACAGCTTCTTCAAATATATTTTTGTCTGTAACGTATATGTTTTTAACTATTTCACCATTAGTAACAGTAAATTGATAGCCTTTAATTGTAAAAGATTTTTTATCAGCTATTTTTTTATATATATCCTCTATAGTATTAATCTGTTTTTGGTAAGTCAAAGTTTTTTCAATTTCCAAACCAATTGGTTCATAAATCTTTTCAATGTCGTCACCTGTAGTTAGTGTTATATCAACACAATCTTTAGATCCATCCTTATAATACTTAGCATTATTAGCAGTTATTAAAGTGGTAGCATTATTTTTAGCAATAACTTCTTCTAAAGAACTATCATCCTCACAATATGTTTTAATAACACTAGAAGTATTTATAAGTTTTTGAGTGTTATTTTCAATATAAGATAAAAGATCAGACTTGGAAGAGATTGTTCCTAGAAATTCATTATCAAGATATACATTATAGTATTCATTAGGATAATTTTTTTTGTTATAGTTAAAGCACATCGGAAATAAAACAATTCCCAAAACTATGCATATAACTATCTCTACATATTTTCTCATTCTTCACCTTCTACATTTTCATCAACCGAAGTAAATGTACTTGTATTAGTTTTAAAAATAAGTGGTATATCACAAACAGGACCATTACGATGTTTTGCAATAATCAAAGTTGTTCTACTTGTATTTTCATCTATCATTTGCTCTCTATCATAATAATCATCTCTATGTAACATTGCAACAATATCGGCATCTTGTTCAATAGAACCTGATTCCCTTAAGTCACTTAAAATTGGTCGATTATCTTTTCTTCCCTTACCCTCAACACTACGTGATAATTGAGATAAAGCGATAACTGGAACCTTTAATTCCATAGCTAGAGTTTTTAAACTACGAGATATTTCTGTAACCTCTTGAACTCTGTTTCCTTTGTATCGATCAGAACCTTGAATCAATTGTAAGTAGTCGATGATAATGACATCTAGACCATCTTTTTGTGACGCTAAACGACGACACTTAGCTCTTATTTCATTAATAGTCATACCAGCTGTATCATCAATGTACATTTTTGTATCAGCTAGTCTACTAATAGCTTCATTAACACGTTTCCAGTCTTCATTTTTCAAACTACCATTTTTTAGTTTATCACCAAAGATTTGACCAACACTTGATAACATACGTGTTACTAATTGTTCAGCGCTCATTTCCATATTAAATAAAGCAACTGTTTTACCAGCTATTGCCATATTAGTAGCTAAATTTAGAGCAAAGGCAGTTTTTCCCATACCTGGACGTGCTGCAATGATGATTAATTCATTCTCATGTAATCCAGATGTAATTTTATCTAACTTAAAGAATCCTGTAGGAATTCCTGTCATATTACCCTTATTTTTTGATAGTTTTTCCAAATCAGCTTGTGTCTTGAACAAAACATCTTGAATAGTTCTAAATTCAGAGCCTTTTCTTACTTTAACAACATTCAAAATTTTGCTTTCCGCATAATCCAATATTTCATTAACATCATTTGTAGAATTATATGCTTCGGTAACAATAGCTGTTCCTTCATCAATTAAACGTCTTAAAATAGCTTTTTCTTCTACAATTTTAATATATTCTTCAACATTAGCTGCAGTAGGAACACTTTTAACAACTTCAGTTAAATATTCTATACCACCGATAGAGCTTAATAGTTGACGTTTTTTTAATTCCTCACTTACTGTCATTATATCGATGGATTTATTATCATCATACAAATCTTTTACAACAGTAAATATTTTAGCGTGGCTATCTAAATAAAATAAACTTTCATTTAATGATTCTATAACTTTATCCTTAGCATACTTTGTCAAGAACATAGAACCTAAAACAGCTTGTTCAGCTTCTATACTATGTGGTATTACTTTTTCCTTCATAACTCACCTACTTCACTAAATTAACTTTTAAATCTGCAATAACTTGTTTATGTAACTCTACGGATACAATATGCGTACCTAATGACGCTAATGGTTCATTTTCTTTTATTTTATTTTTTTCAATTTCAAAACCTATTTTCTTTAACTCTTGAGATATTTGCTTTGTACTAACACTTCCAAAAACTCTATCTTGAGCACCTGTCTTGACACTGATATTAATAGTTACTTTTTCAAGTTGCTCTTTAATTTTTTCACATTCTTTAATTTTTAATGCTTCATTTAATTCTTCTTTTTCTTTTTTTGTATTGAATTGTTTTAAATTACCTTCGTTGGCAGGAATGACATAATTATTTTTGATCAAAAAACTTGCATATCCGTCTTTTACTTCTTTTATTTCACCTTTTTTACCTTGTTTTTTCAAATCATTAATAAATATTACTTTCATAGTTACCTCCTATAATTTCAAATAGTAATTTGCTTACTTCTTTTATAGAACTTCCTTCTATTTGTGCCGCAGCCTCTGTTAAATGACCACCGCCACCCAATTTAGACATGATTTCTTCAACATTAATTCTATCGATTGACCTAGCACTTATACCAATAACATTGTTTTTAATCTTACCAATAACAAATGATGCTTCAACATTTTCAAACTGCAACAATTTCATGGCTACGATAGCTAAATCTTGACTATCATATATATCATCATCAGCTTCACATATAGCAATATTATCATGAACCATATAACTTTTAGCAATAAGTTTTTGTTTGCGCATATAGTTATCTTTTTCTTCCTGCAAGATTTCTTGCTTGATGACATTATCGGCACCTTGTCTAGCTAAAATGGCAGCTGCTTCATATGTTTTATCTGTTGTTTTAACTGTAAAACTATTAGTATCAATTTCTAATCCTATAAGCAAATAAGTAGCAACTAAAGGATTAATTTCAAAATTTAAATACTTAATGTAGTTTACCATTAATTCTACTGTACTAGATATATTGGAATTTATATAACTAAACATTCCAACTATACTGCTTTTACCTTTGATATGATGATCTAATACGATAACATTATTTGTTTTCTTCAATAATTGTGGTTGTTCAACTAACTGTTCTTTTTGTGTGTCTAATATAATTAATAGGCTATCTTCCTTAATAGCTTCTAAAGCTTCAGTTTTTCCTATAAAACAGTGCTTAATATGTTCATCTTCCATATATTGATATGCTTTAGCCAATGAATGATCATTGTCTTTATAATTTCTAACAATATAAGATGTTTTGTTAAACTTATTTATTATTTGTTGTAAGGCTATAGCTGATCCCATTCCGTCAAAATCAGGATTACTATGCGTCATAAGAAAAATTTCGTCATTATTTTTAATTAATTCAGTAAGTTTTTTAAATACTTGCTCCATAAGACCACCTAATAACATTATACTATAAAAATAGACTATTAAAAAGAGAAATGTATAATAAAAAAATAGTTATTTAACTATTTTCTCTAATTTTGTTAGCTATTTCACTTATTTTTTTAAATCGATGGTATACACCTGATTTAGTTATAGGTTTTTGTGTTTCAACAGAAATTATTTCACCTAATTCAGCTAAGGAAACATCACGATATTTTAAACGGTATATAGCAACTATTTGTTCCTTTTCGTCTAAAATATCTAATCCAACTTTTTCATTGATTAATTCGATATCTTCTAATTGGTTATTAGCTGTTTGTACCAAACGATCAACATTAGCTTGTTCACAATTATTTAAACGATTAGTCATATTTTTATGATCACGATATATCCTAATATCTTCATAGTACATAACAGCATTATATGCGTTGATAACACGTAAGAAATCTCCAATTTTTTCTGCTTCTTTCATATATACCATATATTTGTTATCACGTCTTATCATCTTAGCATTCAAATTAAATCTATTTAATAGTTCCTTTATTAAATCTCCTACTTCAGCCGTGTCAACTAAAAACTCCAAATGGTATCGTGATGTCTTAGGATCATTAATAGAACCTGTCATTAAAAATACGCCACGTATAAATGATCTAACCTCTTCCTCATCGGCTAGTATATACTCTTTTGGTTTAGGTAAAATGTTACCTTTATCCATTAATCCTAAATCATTTAATACTTCACTAGTTCTATTCTTAACCTGCAAAATATATAATTGTTTTTTCTGATAATTGTATCCCTTACGCATTGTTATAACACAGTTTATTTGGAATAAATCTTTAAATAAATTATATATTCTTCGGGCAATACTTGAATTTTCTGTAACCAACTTTATATCTTCTTTTAATTCAGCGCCAGCTACAACAATAGCTGATAATTCTGATACCTTCTCAATATCATTTACATCAATCTTACTTACTTCATTTTTAACAATACTTGTAAATGACATATGAATCACTTCTTTCTATAAAGTCAATTGTGAGAAAATTACAAGACCTAGTTTTAAAGCATCATGTTTGATAGTACCATCTTCCAGAGTTACTAAGTCTTCAGATACAACTTTAACGCCCATATTTTCCAATTCTTCAGAATCAACAATAACAGGATCTTTTTGTTCAGCAACTAAATACTTATTTAATACTTCTTCGGATATATTTCCCTTATTTACAATGATCTTGCTCACCTTTTTATTTCCCAAATACTCATTTAAAGCCTTAATATGTTGACTTGCTGTAAATCCATCTGTTTCACCTGGTTGGGTCATCATATTGCATATATACATAACATCAGCTTTGCTCTTATCAATAGCATCTTTAACCTTTTGACATAATAGGTTTGGAATAATACTTGTGTATAAGCTTCCCATACTTAAGATGATTAAATCAGCTTGTTCGATTTCATCGATAACTGATTGCGCTATATAAGGTGTTTCTTTGTAAAATACCTTCTTTATCTTCTTATCAGCTTTAGTAATGTTATGTTCACCTTCAATTAAAGTGCCATCAGTCATTTCTGCCATTAATGTCACATAATCTTGTGTGATAGGTAAAACTTTACCTTTCAAATTAAAAACTTTACTTATAGCTTCGATACCTGGAGATAAGCTACCAGATATATCAATTAATGCTGTCAATAATAGATTTCCCAAAGTGTGACCATTTAAATCACTATTTGTTTTAAAACGATAATTTAATAGATCTTGAAATAATTGTTCTGTCTCGGATAATGAGGCAATAACTCTTCTTAAATCCCCAACAGCTGGAATATTAAATTCCTCTCTTAATTTTCCTGTACTGGATCCATCATCTGATACTACAACGATAGCTGTAATATCCACAGGAAATTTTTTTAATCCACCAACTAGGGAAGATAAACCATTACCTCCACCCAATATAACTACTTTTTTATTTGTTTTCATATTCTCACTCTCTTTAATATTGCAGTAATATTATACCATACTTTTTTTATAAAATAAAAGATATGCTATAGCACATCTTAAAACTTGACTGATTCAATGTTAGCCAAATCATTATATTGATTTTCTAATTTAGAACCTTTTCCTTTAATAATAAATACTATTATACCTATTACTACAAATAAGATTGATACTAATTGAGCTGCTTTTAAATTTCCTAGCATCAAGCTATCAGTACGCATACCTTCGATGAAGAATCTTCCTATGCCATACCAAACTAAATATAAAGCTGTTGTTTGACCAATCTTCGTATATTTTCTTCTTCTAAAAATTAATAGAACTATAAAACCAATTGTACACCAAAGTGACTCATATAAGAATGTTGGATGATAATAAGTACCATAAATATTCATACCATCAACAATAAATTTTGGTAAATGTAAATTAGTTAAAACTTCTAATGTTGTAGCTGCGCCATGAGCTTCGCCGTTAAAAAAGTTCCCCCATCTACCAATTGCTTGACCTATAATCAAACCTACAACTGCTATATCTAGTAGACGTGTTGTGTTTACTTCATATTTTTTTGTATATAGTACTACGGATATTAGTCCAAATAAAATACCACCATGTATAGCAAGTCCACCTTCCCATACTTTTAATATATCTATTAAATGGCTACCATAGTAACTCCAATTAAATAGTACATAATAAATACGTGCTCCTATGATACCTGATATAACGGCATACATAATAGTGTTTACCATGTAGTCTTCAGGTATCTTGAATCTTTTTCCTTCACCGATGATTAAAGATCCTCCTATAAATAAACCTAATAAAATCATTATTGAATACCAATAAATTTTTATAAAACCTAAATCTATTAACACTGGATTCATATTAAACCTCCTTTAGACTATATCTATTATAACATGTATTGCTTAAATATTCTACATCTCAGCTTTATATTCGAACAATATATCCCTCAACTCCATAGCTCTTTCAAAATCAAGATTTTTAGCTGCTTCCTTCATTTCTTGTTCAATTTTTTCAATTAATTCTTGATTAACTACTGGCTTAGTTGCTTTAACTTCTTTAATATTGTTAGTCACAACTTCTTTTATCTCTTTAATAATTGTTTTTGGTTCTATGTGATGTTCTAAATTATATTTTTCTTGGACAGCACGTCTTCTATTTGTTTCATCGATAGCCTTACGCATTGAATCACTGATAATATCACCATACATAATAACACGACCATTCGCATTTCTTGCGGCTCTACCTATCGTTTGAATCAAACTTCGATCACTTCTTAGGAATCCTTGTTTATCAGCATCTAATATAGCAACCAAACTTACTTCTGGTATATCTAAACCTTCACGCAATAAGTTGATACCTACTAAAACATCATATTTTCCTAATCTTAAATCACGAATTATTTGTAGTCTTTCTAAAGTCTTTATTTCCGTATGTAAATAAGCCACCTTGATATCTAATTTTTTTAAATAATTAGTTAATTCTTCAGCCATTCTTATTGTTAATGTTGTTATTAACGTACGTTCATTTTTCTTTATTTGTTCAGTTATTTCGTTGATTAAATCATCTATTTGATTATTGGAAGGTCTAACTGTAATGTTTGGATCCAATAATCCTGTAGGTCTAATGATTTGTTCGACATAGCTGCCATTCGTTTTTTCTAACTCATAATCTCCTGGTGTAGCTGAAACACAAACAATTTGATTTATCTTGTTTTCGAATTCTTCGAAACGTAAAGGCCTGTTATCCAAAGCACTTGGTAATCTAAAACCATAGTTTACTAAAACTTCCTTGCGGGCTCTATCACCATTATACATTCCTCTAACCTGTGGTAAAGTAACATGTGATTCATCAACTATCATTAAAAAATCTTTATTAAAAAAGTCAATGAGTGTTGATGGGGTCTCACCTTCTTCACGAAGCGCTAGATGACGGGAATAGTTTTCAATACCACGGCAAAAACCTGTTTCTTTCAACATTTCAATATCGTAATTAGTACGTTCTTGCAAACGTTGATATTCAAGAAGTTTATTGTTGCTTTTGAAGTATTCCAATTGTTTATCTAATTCGATTTTGATGTTTTCCACAGCTTTTTGTAATTTTTCTTCACTAGTAACAAAGAAACTAGCTGGGAAGATTGAAACACTATTTTTATTAGCAATTATCTTACCTGTGACTAAATCAAATTCAGCTATTTTATCAATTTCATCGCCAAAGAATTCGATTCTTATACCATGATTATGTTGATTTATAGGTACGATTTCTAAAACGTCACCACGAATCCTAAAACTACCTCTTTTTAAATCTAAATCATTTCTTTCATATAACATATCAACTAATTTTTTTAATATGTCATCTCTACTTTTTTCATCACCATTATTTATGGTTAACATCTTATCTTGGTATTCTTCCTTTTCACCAATACCATATATACATGATACACTCGCAACAACTATAACATCATCACGGTTTAAAATAGATGAAGTGGCCGAATGACGCAACTCATCTATTTCATCATTTATTGAAGCATCTTTTTCAATATATGTGTCTGTTTTAGCCACATAAGCTTCTGGTTGATAATAATCATAATATGACACAAAGTATTCCACTCTGTTTTCAGGAAATAACTCTTTTAATTCAGCATATAATTGACCAGCTAAAGTCTTATTGTGCGCTAGAACTAAAGTTGGTTTATTAACTTTGGCAATAACATTTGCCATTGTAAAAGTTTTACCAGTACCTGTAGCTCCTAATAATACCTGCCACTTTTTGCCATCATTAATTCCTTTGACTAATTCAGCAATTGCTTCTGGTTGGTCGCCACTAGGTTGATATGGAGCCTTTAAATTAAACATATCATGATCACCTCTATCTTACGATTTTATTACCTCATAAAATATCTTGATATTACACTATTACCTATTTGTTTAGATATAGGTTTATCGAAGAATTCTTCTAAATCAAAGTTTTTGCCTAACTCTTCAGGAGTAGAACTTGTTGAATATAGGCTAACTATATTGCCAACTGTCTCCATTGAGCAATTGTCAGTCTTTAATTTAAATTTCATTTCTTTTCCTTTTCTATTCAATATTTCTATTTCATAATTATCACATATATTATGTTCCCATACACCATCATTATTTACGGATATGGTAACGCTGCCAACATCACCTTTATAAATTCCGTTTAGATCATTAAGTGATTTGATATTTGCTAAATCCAATTTGATATCAATAGCACCGCCTATAACGCAGTCATCAACAATAGTTGGATAGAATTCTGTCATAATATTAACAGTTACATAACTTTGTTTTTGATACATTCGTTGACGTAAATTTATTTCTGTAAATTTGATTTTAAAATTATTCTTTTTTATCTTTAACATATAACACCTCTTTCCTTATAAATTCTACCATTTAAACATAAAAAAAACAAGTAATTATTACTTGTTAATTTTAATTACTACTTGGTATTCATTACCTAAATCTACTTCATTTACATCAACTGTGAATCCCATGTTTTGTAAATTTGTTTCACAATTACGAACAACATCGATTGCCATTCTAATATTTGGTGTCATTGATGCATCTACAGTTGGAACATTTTCTTCAAACGCTGGTATTTCTACAGGTTGATTATCCATTAAAGGAATTGTATTTTGTTCACCGCTATCTTCAGTTGTTTCTTCTTTCTTTTTACCAAATAATCCAAATAAACCATGATGTCCTTCAGGTGCTGGTTCTGCAAGTGGTGCATCATTTGCTGGTACATCAAAGTTGAACTCTGGCATTACTGGTTCTACACTTGGTGCATCTGTTGTTGGAATGTCGAAGTTGAATTCTGGCATTGATGGTTCTGCACTTGGTGCATCGGTTGTTGGTACATCGAAGTTGAACTCTGGCATTGCTGCTTCTACACTTGGTGTTTCAGTTGCTGGTACATCGAAGTTGAACTCTGGCATTGCTGGTTCTACACTTGGCGCATCAGTTGTTGGTACATCGAAGTTGAATTCTGGCATTGCTGGTTCTACACTTGGTGTTTCATTTGCTGGTACATCAAAATTGAACTCTGGCATTGCTGGTTCTGCAAGTGGTGCATCATTTGCTGGTACATCAAAGTTGAACTCTGGCATTACTGGTTCTGCGCTTGGTGTTTCAGCTGTTGGTACATCAAAATTGAATTCTGGCATTGCTGGTTCTGCAAGTGGCGCATCATTTGCTGGTACATCAAAATTGAATTCTGGCATTACTGGTTCTACACTTGGTGTTTCAGTTGCTGGTACATCAAAATTGAATTCTGGCATTACTGGTTCTACACTTGGTGCATCAGTTGCTGGTACATCAAAATTGAATTCTGGCATTACTGGTTCTACACTTGGTATATCAAAATTTGTAGTACCAAATTGCATTGTTTTTTGTGAATCTGAGTCACTATCATCAGCTGATGGTGTTTCTACACTTGGTGTTTCTGTTGCTGGTACACCAAAATTGAATTCTGGCATTACTGGTTCTTGTTTATTTTCGGCATTTCCAGTTTCTGTATTTCCAGCTAAAAATTGATCCAATAGTGAATTATCTTCAAACATATTGAAAAAATTACCAGGTTGGTCACCATCTGCTGGTTTAGCAGATGATTCAAGATTATCTATATTCATGAATCCTGTAAAGTTATTTTCTGTTGCATTAGCTTCAGGAACATTTACGATTCCACCATTATTTCCTTCTTCTTTAAACATTTTTTCAATCTCCTCATCTGTTTTACGAACAGTTAATCTTTCATTAATGATTCTATTTAACATCATTACTTGTTGCTTTTCATCTTTAATTTTTAATAATGATCTAGCATGTCTTTCAGAAATCTTAGTTTCTAACAAAGCTTCTTGGACTTCCTCAGCTAAATTTAATAGACGTAAAGTATTGGCAATAGATGATTGTGATTTACCAATTTTTTGCGCTAAATCTTCTTGGTTAATATAACCCATATCCAAGATTTTCTTATATGAAACAGCTTTTTCAATAGGCGTTAAATCCTCTCTTTGAACATTTTCCAATAAAGCTATTTCGACGCTATCTTTATCACTTAAATCATAAATAATAGCTGGTATTGTTTCTTTACCTGCTATAACGCTAGCTTTATAACGACGTTCACCTGCTATAATTTCATACTTATCGCCTATTTGTCTTACAACAATTGGTTGAATAACTCCGTATTTTCTTATAGATGCGGCTAACTCATTTATTGACTCCTCGTCAAATTTGATACGTGGTTGGAATCTATTAGGTAAAACATCACCTAAATTTAGTTCAACAACTTTCTTTTCATTGTTTTGCACAGCAAAAACCCCTTTCTTACTCTTTTACGTATTAATGATACTACATTTTGGGAAATATTGCAATAGTTTTTTGGGAAATAAATAAAAAATACCAATTTACATTGGTATTACAAAGGCTTTTTCTTAATATCACTATATTTCCTAGGAAATAATTTAGACGTTTCTTTAATTTTTTTAACCTTAATTAATGTCCTTTTGCTTTCCTCAATCGGTAAATTGAAACACTCAATTTGTTCCAACATACTATCAAGTTTTTGCAATGCTTTATCGCTATTTTTTATTTCATCTTCAGCATTGGCTTTCATAGCAATAAAATATCCATTAGTTTTAACAAGTGGCACAGAATATTCAATTAGATGATTAAGAGGCGCTACAGCACGAGCTGTAACAACATCAAATAATTCTCTATTATTAATTCCATATTCTTCAGCACGCGCAGAAATTGTTTCAATTTTATCTAGGTGTAATTGTTCAATAACGTAGTTTAGAAACTGTATACGCTTATTTAATGAATCAATCAAAGTTACTTTCAATTCTGGAAACATAATTTTAATTACTAAACCTGGAAATCCAGCTCCTGTACCTATATCACATAAGGTACTTACAGTATTTAAATCGATTACTTTGCATAACGTTAAACTGTCATAAAAATGTTTTAAATAAACATCATTTTGCTCAGTTATGCCTGTTAGATTCATTTTTTCGTTCCACTCAACTAAAAGTTTATAATATTGATTTAATTGTTCAAGTTGTAATTCAGTAATACTGATACCTAATTTATTTAATTCATCAATAAATTTATTTTGATTCATAATTATATTCCTTTTTTAAATATACGGACAATATTGAAATATCTGCAGGGTTAACACCACTTATTCTAATAGCTTGACCTATTGATGTAGGTCTTACTTCAGATAGTTTTTGTTTAGCTTCGCTAGCTAAATTTTTAATCTTGCTATAATCAATATCCTCAGGTATTTTTTTACTTTCTAAATTGATTAACTTCTGAGCTTCTTTCATCTCTTTAGCAATATATCCTTCATATTTTGTATTCAATTCGACTTGTTCTAATACGTCTTTAGAATATTCGCCAGATATATAACCATTTTCTATTAAAGCATCTAAAGTAATCTCTGGTCTTTTTAAAATATCATATAAGCTTATACCATCTTTAATTAATGTGGAATTATATTGTTTTAAAAATTCATTATCTAAAGTAGTTAATTTTTTATTTTTCAATTGTTCTGTCAAAACATCAATATCATCGATTTTTTTATTTAATCTAGCATATTGTTCTTCACTTATTAGACCAACATCATAACCATACTTTCTCAATCTTAAATCTGCATTATCATGTCTTAATAACAAACGATATTCAGCACGTGATGTTAATAATCTATAAGGATCTCTAACACCTTTAGTAACTAAGTCATCTATTAAAACACCAATATACGCTTCACTTCTTTTTAAAATTAAAGGTTCTTTATGCTCTATTTTTAAAGCCGCATTTATACCCGCAATTAAACCTTGGCATGCTGCTTCCTCATATCCACTTGTACCATTAATTTGACCGGCTGTAAATAAGTTTTCTATAACCTTAGTTTCTAAGCTTTGTTTTAATTGTGTTGGATATATAGCATCATATTCAATGGCATATGCGTATTTATTTATCTTAGCGTTTTCTAATCCAGGTAAACTATGTACCATTTTTTCTTGTACATCAATTGGCATACTAGTTGAAAAACCTTGTAAATAAATATCATCATAATATAGACTTTCAGGTTCCAAGAATAGCTGATGACGCTCTTTATCTTTAAATCTAACGATTTTATCTTCTATTGAAGGACAATACCTAGGACCTACACCTTTGATATCATCCAATCCGCCATACATACTTGATTTATTTAAATTGTCCAAAATAATTTTATGTGTTTCTGGCGTCGTATAAATTAAATGACATGGAATTTGTTCATCTATTTTATATGTTGGTTCATCATCAAAACTGAATACACGATATTCACTATCACCATTTTCAACTTTTGTCTTACTAAAATCAATGCTACTCTTTTCAATTCTAGCTGGCGTTCCTGTTTTTAATCTTATTATTTTAAAACCATACTTAGCCAAATTATCACTCAAAAAATTACTTGGTTCTTCACCATGTGGTCCTTCTCTTCTTCTCGTACTACCAACTAAGATATCAGCTTTCATGTATGTTCCTGTCGTTAAAATAACGGCATCGGCATATATTTTTTCCCCATTTTTTGTAACGATACCTTTAACAGTATTATCTTCGATTATTAAATCCTCTACCATAGTTTCTAATATTTCAAGATTATCTTGATTTTGCAATATTTTTAACATTTCTTTAGGATAAGTAACTTTATCAGCTTGAGCTCTAAGTGCTCTAACAGCTGGACCTTTAGCGTAGTTTAACATTTTAATTTGTAATAGTCCTCTGTCTGCACATTTTCCCATCATACCACCAAGGGCATCTATTTCTCTTACAACGATACCTTTAGCCGATCCTCCAATTGATGGATTACATGGCATTGTTGCAATATTTTCAATACGACCTGATATTAATAATGTTTTATGGTTTTTCTTAGCTGCAGCTAAAGCTGCTTCACAACCAGCATGTCCACCACCTACAACAATAATTTCATAATGCATACTTTCACCTACTTTCCTAAACAAAATTGACTGAATAACTGATCTATTAATTCATCTTCGTATGTATCACCAGTTATATTTCCCAATGTTTCCCATAAATTTCTTAAATCTATTTCTAGCATATCTATAGGAGTATTATTTTCAATTGATATTTTAATTTCATCTGCAATTTCCAAACTTTGATTCAACAATGACAATATTCGAGCATTAGATAAATAGCTTAAATCATCAGTTTCAATTTTATCTAAGTTAAATATTTGTTTGATCTTAGCTTTTAATTGTTCTATACCTTCATTATTTAAGGCACTGATGCGAATAATAGCATTTTCTTCAATTTCTGTCAAATCAATTTTTTCTTCTAGATCACATTTGTTAACTACAACAATATAGTTTTTATCTTTAATCTTTTCTAATAATTCTTTTTCTTCATTACTCAATAATTGATTATTGTTTACAAGGAATAAAACAAGATTTGCTTTATCTATTAATTCAATACTCTTATTAACTCCTATATTTTCTACTTTATCTTCTGTTTTTCTAATTCCAGCAGTATCAACAAGATTAACCATTATTCCATCAATAATTATTGTACCTTCTACACAATCTCTTGTGGTACCAGCTATATCAGTAACGATGGCTTTTTCTTTTTCTAACAAACAATTTAATAAGCTTGATTTACCAACATTTGGTTGACCAATTAATGCAACAGTTATACCCTCTTTGATTAATTGTGTATTCTCACTTTTTTTAATTATATTACGTACTTCTTTTTCAATATATCTGATTGTATCAGACATTTGCTCAATTGTGTATTGTTCGATATCCTCATACTCAGGATAGTCTATATTAACATTTATATTAGCCAAAACCTCTAAAATTTTTTGACGTAAGTTTTTAATATTTTTTGATATATTACCGCTTACTTGGTTCATGGCTAATTTGCGGTATACTTCTGTTTTAGAATTTATTAAATCCATTATACCTTCAGCTTCAATTAAATCTATTCTTCCATTTAAAAATGCACGTTTAGTGAATTCACCTGGTTCAGCTAGACGACATCCATTTGTTAATAAAAGTTCCAAAACTTTATTGGTTGTTGCTATACCACCATGACAATTGATTTCTATAATATCTTCTCTTGTGAAGGTTTTAGGCGCTAGCATGATAGATATTAATACTTCATCGATGATATTGTCGCCTTCTACAATATGATCATAATGAATGGTATGGCTTTCATATTCTTTTAATTTTTTACTTTTAGTTATTTTGTTAACTATATCAACAGCTTCATTGCCACTAACACGTACAATAGATATTGCACCAACACCTAAAGCTGTGGATATTGCTGCTATGGTATCATTCATCATCAGCACCACCTTTCTTTTTAAGTCCTACATACTTATATAAATTTTTTGGACGCGAAAAAATCTCGCATGAACAATATTTGTCCACCAAACAGATAATCCATCCTTCCAAATATACTGGAGGTATAAAATTTAAAGGAAACATATGCCTTAAAATTGAATTTTCAATTTTTTTATTCATTAGATCAGGAAAACACTCATATGAATTTTTGACAGCCTCTTGTGCATGTCTAAAACCATGGGCTTTTCTTATATTTGTCTTCTCTTTTGATAACTGCCAATCTTTATCATAAAAATCATGCAATAATCCTGCGATAGCGGCTGTTTTATAATCTAATCCTAAAATTTTAGCTATCTTATATGATCTTACAGACACTAATAGACAATGTGCATATACTGATCTATTTTCATGATGATGATATTCTTTTCTTTTACAATACTCTTTATTTGTCAATATTGAACCAACTATGGATAAGTATTCATCATCTAAAGCAGATATAATTTTTTTTGGTAATTTTTCCTTCATTTTTATCCTCCAAGACCTACATGTATTTTACATCAATACTGGTCAAAATTCAAGAAAAAAAGACTTATTAGTCTTTATACTTTATAATTGTGTATCTGTTTGGTTCTTCCCCTTCACTAACAGACGCTAAATCATTATATTCACTAACTATTGAGTGAACTATTCTACGCTCATATGAATTCATTGGGTCAAGTTTAACATCAACCTTTGTACTCAATACTTCCTTACAAATATTTTTAATTTCACGCTCTAAATTTTTTATTTTTTTAGCTCTATAATTTGATACATCTACTGTAATTTTTAGATTAAACTCACTCAAGTTACCATACATTTGTCTCAATAATAATTGAATTGAGTTCATTGTTTTTCCATCTTTACCTATTAGAATATTGTTATTATCAGACACCAATATTATATTAATAATATTATCTTGAATTTTTATTTCACTTTTAATATCAAGGTTCATTTTACTACCTAATTCTGTAATAAATTCTTTAATTGAAGTAATTATTTCTTCTTCTGTTACAGCAAGTAAAGTATATTTTTTACTTTTAAATAAACCTGCTTCTTCTTCTTTTTCTTTGAAATAAATTTTTTCAATAGGCTGATTTAATTCGTTTTGACAAGTTTCTTTCAATGTTTCAATATTTTTACCTTCATAACTATGCAATGTGATCATTTTTAACACTCCTTTTAGCCAATAAGTTTTGTACTATTGTAAATGAACTATTTATTATCCAATATAACGCTATACCTGTTGATATTGATAATGACGCAATTGATATCATTATAATACTCATATTAGACATCATCTTCATTTGTTTTGCTTGTTCACCAGCTGGATTTGATGATGAGTTTAGTTTAAATGAGAAATATGTTGCAGCTACGACTAGAATTATAAATATCAAATAATAGAATTTTCCTTGTTGCATAGCAGCCATTGGTGTGATACCTAAATTTATTGATAAAAATTGTTCTTCCAAAACAACTGGTAAACGATATAAAGCTTCATAGAAAGCAAAGAACAAAGGAATTTGTATAAATGCAAATAAGCATCCTGCCATAGGATTAATATTATATTCCTTATATATTTTCATTGTTTCTTGTGCTTTTGCCATTTGTGCTTCTTGATCATTACGATTACGATATTTTTCTTCTAATTTTTGTAACTTAGATTGAGCTTTTTTTAAGTTTTCTGATTGCATAGCTGTCTTTTTAGTAAGTGGGTATAACGCTAATCTTATTAATAATGTTACGATAATTATTGCCCAACCATAATTTTTTGTTAATGTTCCAATTTGAATTATTAACCACGCTAATGTTTTTACAAATAATGTTGTCCACAATCCTTCATCGCCTTTGAATACTTTAAATTCTTGACATTGATCAACATTATCAATATTAAATAGTTCTTCAATTTTTTCCTTTTCACTATTATAATCTTGTTCAGAAATTTCATTGTTTGTTAATTTCTTTTCAAGATCACTCAATCGTGATTCTTTCATTTTTTCATATTGGGAAATAGTATTATCAGTCTTACATAAGATGTTTTCCACAGCTCTTTGACCTGTTTCTTCTACTATAATGGCCTGTTTATTATAGGTCTTATATTTAGTACATCCTGTTGATATTAAAACCAATAAAACCAAAATAATTTTGTTAAATTTTTTCATTTGTATTCTCCTTTATTAAGTTATTTGCAGTTAATGCTTTTATTAAATCAGTTTCCATTTCTTGAAAAGTTTTATTTAAAACATTACTACCTACTATTATAATACAATTGAAACCATTTTGGTAGTGTTTTTTACTTACGATACTACGTAATTGTCTTTTAACTTTGTTTCGTACAACAGCATGACCAATCTTTTTTCCCACAGAAAAGCCAAAATGATAATTATCACCTGTTTTTTCAATATATAATATATAATCCTTATATCTATATGGTTTATTATTTTCTATGATTCTTTGAAAATCATAATTATTCTTTAATATATGTTCTTTGTTCATAGTTAACTCCTTAAGAAGAAAAAACCACTGACAAACAGTGGTGCTTTATTAATGTGATAAAACTTTACGACCTTTGCGACGACGACTAGAAATCATTTTAGTTTTAACGCGCGCTAAAAAGCCCATTTTTTTACTTCTTTTTCTATTATTAGGTTGATATGTTCTTTTCATTTATATTCCTCCTTCGGTTTTTCGATTGCTTTATTAATTATATATATAAATATTATATTTGTCAAATGTTTTTTTTAAATTATCATTCAAAATAATACTGTGGATTATTTTTTTTGTTAAACCTTTATTTTTCAACAAACCAGGTATTTTAATTAAAGTCAAATAAAAACTGTTAAAATCTTTAAAAAATAAGTAAATTTTGACATTTTTTAAAAAGTTATCCACATTTTTAACAACTTCTGTGGATAATTTTATTAACATTTCACTCCTAATTTGTATTATTTATCCACAACTATGTGGATAAGTGTGCTTATTTATTATATTTTAGTCACTTTTATCCTGTGGATAGGTTTTTTTTTAGTTTTCCACAATTTTTTATAGCCTTTTTAATAAAAATAAGGTAAAATATTATATGAAGTCAGGGTGATTTTATGGATATAAATAACATATGGAAATCTTTTTTGGAAAAAATGCAAGATTCATTAACTCCTGTATTATATGATATGTGGTTTTCTGAAACGAAACTTATTGAATTAAATCAGGAATTTGCTAAAGTACTGGTTCCTATGCCACTTCATAAAAAACATCTTAAAGAAAACTATATTGAATTAATAGAAAAAACATTTTCTGATGTAACTGGTTCTATTTTTAAATTTGAATTTGTTACTGAAGATGATTTAAATGATGATAATATAATAGATATTGATGAAATAGGTGTTCCGGGAAATGCTATATTTCAGTCTAATTTAGATCCTAAATATACTTTTGAAAGTTTTATTCCTGGTACAAGTAATAAATTTGCTAAAGCGGCAGCACTTGCTGTTGCTGAACAACCTGGTAGTATGTATAACCCATTATTTATATATGGAAAAAGTGGGTTAGGTAAGACACATTTAATGCATGCTATTGGTAATTATATTAAAGATAATAGTCGTAAAAAAGTACTATATGTTACGACTGATACTTTCGTTAATGACTTTTTAAAAATATACCGTAAAAATGAAAGTGACACTAATTTTGAAACAATTGACGATTTTAAAAATAAATATCGTAATGTTGATGTATTAATGATTGATGATATACAATACTTAGAAATAGCTCAAAAGACACAACAAGAATTCTTTAATACATTTAATGATTTATATACAAACAATAAACAAATAATAATTGCATCAGATAGATCACCTGATGATTTAAAAAAACTTGAGGAAAGATTAAGAACTAGATTTGTCTGGGGATTAATTGTTGATATCTTACCACCAGATTATCAATTGCGTATGGATATTATTGATAAAAAAATTGATTCTAACAATCTAAACACTTTTTTTCCACAGGATGTAAAAGAATATATTGCTAATAATTGTACTACTGATATAAGGAAACTTGAAGGTGCAATTACAAGAATTATTGCTTATTCCACAATAATGAATGGTTCTGATATAACTTTAGACTTAGCGATGGATGCTTTAAAGGATTATATAGGTGTAAAATTAATAGCTAAAAACAAAATTGAACAAGTTCAAAATGTGATAGCTAATAACTATAATATAAAGGCTGAAGACTTGCGAAGTAAGAAAAAATCAAATGATATAGCCATTCCAAGACAAATAGGTATGTATATTTGTAGGGTATACTTAAAAGAATCTTTACCTAAAATTGGAGCTGAATTTGGTGGTAAAGATCATACCACAGTTATGCATGCTGTTAACAAAATAAAAGCTGAAATTGAAAAAAATGATCAATTAAGTGTAGAAATTAATAAAATCATTAAACAATTACCGTGGATAAATCAATAATTTCCACATATGAAATTTTGTAATTTTTTGTTATAATTATTAGTAAAAATACAGTTATCCACAGTATTAACATCTATAATAATAACAATTATATTTTAATAAAAAAAGGAGGAAAATTTATGAATTTTAAAATTAAAAAAGAAAATTTATTAAAACATTTAAATTACGTAATTAGGGGTATATCTAGTAAGAATATTAGACCAATTTTAAATTGTATTAAATTTGATTTAACAGAAGAAGGATTATATTTATCAAGTACAGATAACGATATTGCTATAAAAACATTTGTGGATAAAAAATTTATTGAAGAAGAGTATACTTGTGGTAGATTTGTTGTTTCTGGAAAATATATATATGAAATAATAAGAAAATTACCTAATGAAATTATTTCAATAGAAGAGGTAATGGATTCTAAAATTTTTATTTCAACAAAAAATAGTTCTTTTTCATTAAATTGTAATAACATTAACGAATTTCCAGATTTAGAATTAGAAGAAACAAAGAATCCTGTTATATTGAATACAAAAGTTTTAAAAACTATTTTAAATCAAACTACGTTTGCAGCTTCAACACAAGAATCTAGACCTGCAATTACTGGTATTAATTTTAAAATTACTGGTAATAAATTAGAATGTACAGCTACAGATTCATATCGTCTTGCTAAAAAAATAATTGAATTACCAGATTCTGTCAAAGAAGATATAAATATAATCGTTCCAACAAGAAACTTATTAGAATTATCAAAAATGTTTTCTGAAGATGATACTAATATAGAAATGCATATATTTAATAATAAAGTAATTTTTAAATTTGAAACTATTATAATGCTTTCTAGATTAATTAATGGAACATATCCAGATGTTTCTAAATTAATACCTGATGATTTTCTTTTAACAGTAACGTTATCAATGCCAGAATTTTATTCATTGCTTGATCGTGTATCATTGTTTTCCACAGAAGAAGAAAAAAATACTATTAAGTTAGAGTGTGTTGATAATTTAATTACTGTTAAATCAAACATTCCAGAAATAGGTAATGTAGAAGAAAAAATAGAAGTAGAAAAAAATAATTCAGAAAATATTAAAATAGCGTTTAGTTCTAAATATATGATGGATGCTATTAAGGTATTAGAATGTGATAAAATTGAATTATGTTTTAATGGTGAAGTTAAACCAATTATTATCAAAAATCCAGATGATAATAATTTAATTCAATTAATTGTACCTATAAAAACATATTAATTAAGATAAAAATGAAGAAAAAAGTAAAAAAAATTAACTTTTTTCTTTTTTTTGACAAATTTCGACATTTTTCGACAATAAACTTGTGGTATAAGAGTATCCGTCGAATTAATTTTCGTCTAGGGGGAGGTGTTTTGATGATTGATGAATACTATATAAATGAAGATACTCTTTTATTAGTTCCAGTCAGCAAAGAAAAAACAAAAATATACGATATAAATGGAACATTTTACATTAAGAAAAATTGTTTTGAATTGGTAGATGAAAGTTGTCAATACTATGGAAGCAGTTACGGTGGTAGATATTTAGGTGCTAAAAAAATGTTAGACATGGAATATAAATTACCTATAATAGCAGATGAAGTAAAAGAAGTAATCATGGTTCCAACATGTTCACCACGTCAACAAAGTTGCATTTGGATGTGTTTAAATAATATTGAAAATTATATAAAATTTAAAAATATTTCAAAGGTAAAATTCACAAATGGACTTAATTATGATTTAACGATTTCATATCCTTCGTTAGAAAATCAAATTTTGCGTGGAACATTATTATTAACAAGGTTAAAAAATAGAAAAAATAACCCTAAAAAAATAGCAAAATAGCTATTTTTTTTATTATTTTAGGCATTTTTATGATATAATATATATGTGAGTAAGGGAGTACGTAAAATTAAAAAATTCAAAATTTGGGTGGTTATATTGGAAATGAGGTAAAAATATGTATTTAGAGGAACTTCAACTAAGAAATTTTAGAAACTATGATGCACTGAAAATAAAATTAAATTCTCATTTTAATATATTTTATGGAAATAACGCCCAAGGAAAAACAAATTTATTGGAAAGTATTTATGTTTTAGGACTTTCAAAATCACATTTATTGAATCTAGATAGCAATTTAATTAAAGATGGTACAGATATTTGTAAAATAAAGGGTATTGTTAAAAAAAATAAGTTAAAAACAAAACTTGAAGTTGAATTAAAAAATGATCAAAAAATTTTAAAGATTGACGATAATGAAATAAAAAAAATAACAGATTATATTAATTCAAGTATCAATGTCATAATATTTTACCCTGAGGATCTAGAAATAATAAAAGGATCTCCTAATAATAGACGTAATTTTATTAATCTTGAATTAAGCCAATTATCTGATAATTATCTAAAAATATTAACAGAGTATAACAAATTATTGAAAATTAGAAATGACTATTTAAAAAAAATGTCTAAAAATATTTCTATTGATGAAACATATTTTCAAATAATTACGAACTACTTAATTGATAAAGCAATAATAATATATAAAATGCGTATGAAATTTATTAATAAAATAAATGAAAGTAGCAACAAAATATACTATGAATTAACAAAACTATCAGGATTTAATATAAAATATATTACAAATATATCTTTAAATTCTAATGATGATATATTAAAAGATACTTTGTTGAAGACTTACGAAAAAAATCGAAAAAAAGAAATAAAATTAGGAGCTACGCTATATGGTCCACATCGTGATGATTTAGAATTTTATCTTCAAGATAAGGATTTGAAAACATATGGATCACAAGGACAAAAACGTGTAGCTATTTTAGCTACTAAGCTATCGGAAATAGCTATATTTAAACAATATACAAATAATAGTCCTATTTTATTATTAGACGACGTTTTTAGTGAGTTAGATGACATTAAAAAGAATAATCTTGTTAAATTTATTAGTGATGATATACAAGTTATTGTAACAACAACAGAACTTAAAAATGTCAATAAATTTAGTACTGCAAGCATTTTTAAAATTAAAAATGGTGAAATAATTAAAGTCAAAGAGGTGGATAAAGATGGAAAATAATCAACATTATGATGCTTCCGATATACAAGTATTGGAAGGATTAGAGGCAGTAAGAAAAAGACCTGGTATGTACATCGGTACTACTGATGTTAAAGGTCTACATCATTTAGTATGGGAAATAGTTGATAACGCTATAGATGAAGCATTAGCTGGATATTGTAAGAATATTGAAGTTATTATTAATAAGGGCAATTCTATAACAGTTAAAGATGATGGACGCGGTATCCCAGTAGATATACATCCAAAAACAAAGCTATCAACTGTTGAAACAGTTTATACTGTATTACATGCAGGTGGTAAATTTGGTGGAGGCGGGTACAAAGTATCCGGAGGATTACATGGTGTTGGTGCATCAGTAGTTAACGCCTTATCAAAATGGGTTGAGGTAACAGTATATAAAAATGGACAAGTTCATTTTATTAGATTCGAAAATGGTGGACACACAGTTGAACCATTACATGTTATTGATAAATGTGATGAGAACAGAACAGGTACTACAGTTACATTTAAACCAGATCCTGAAATATTTGATACAGATATCTATGATTATGAAACATTAAAAGTAAGAATTCGTGAATTAGCTTTTTTAAATAGGGGATTAAGTATTACTATTCGTGATGATAGAGATATGGAAGATACTACTGGCGAAACTTTTCTTTACGAGGGTGGTATTAGTGAATATGTAAAATTTATTAATAAAGAAAAAACTCCTGTCCATGAAGAAATAATTCATTTAGATGGCGAAGAAGATGGTGTATTTTTTGAAGTGGCTATGCAATACAATACAAGCTACAATGAAAATATATATTCATTTGTTAATAATATCAATACACATGATGGTGGTACACATGAAGAAGGTGTAAGAAGAGCTTTAACACGTGTTATCAATACTTATGCTAGAAAAGTAGGTATATTGAAAGAAAAAGACGAAGCTTTAACAGGTGATGATGTTAAAGAAGGATTAACAATGATAATCTCTTGTAAA
>JAEEGL011660486.1_pt1 | contig 39367 bp, 27 predicted proteins | sample 9134231 | NCBI WGS metagenome assembly JAEEGL01 (sample SAMN16246548, study PRJNA631951) | gut metagenome | biome: gut microbiome; feature: rumen; material: fiber-attached | host: Bos | place: Iran: Karaj | collected 2018-10
ACATAAGGTCTCCTCCATGAAACTGGCAATCCTTGGTACCTTACATAAGTGTCAGCACCTATATCGTAAATGTCAGATTCTGAACGATAGTCATATTTAAGGATTTTCGTCGAATTATACCAGTCAAACCTATTCATGCCGTGTAAATCGCTATACGGGTCATACAGCCTTCTTGTTTTCATCGAATATTCCTCAACTGTAAAGTCATAGTCATCACGACCATTAGACCATCTGTAACTCTTAAGTCCAAACAACGCCAAAAGCATCTCTATGCCTTCAACAGTACCCTTATGCCTCAGTATCTGCCTTGAATTGATTTTAAGGTTACGCATGAACTGATTTCCGACATCATATATACTATATTCCTTATCTGAATGATAAGGGCTCATCCTGAATCTGGTTGTGTTGGAACATTCATCCCATTTCGTTGCTGCTGAAAAACCAGTGATTGTAACGGCACTAACCTCACCTTCTTCGGAACATCCGCTGCACACAACAACATACCCGTCCTCATCATCCGTGTGGTACGGTCTCACAACACTTGCAGTGTCCTGATAGAAATTCCTTGTTATACAGTCCCTTGTCTGCGCTGATGCGACAGAATAATCATCATATGGCACAGTGGTTCCAGATGCGTCTGTCGTCGTCTCTGACAGATGATATGGGTAAACCTGCCTTACATCCCACCCGTCATCAGAAAGCGTGTCAGCGAGGAAATAATCTGGCAAATTGTTCCTTTCATCATAAGTGACGGAATTCACGTTCCTGATTCCATCAATGTATGATTTAACCTCGTCGAACTCCCTGGCCATGACCCTTAACGCCTTCTTCATCCTGTCAGCACCAAGGATGATGTCAGTGTCTATCTCGCCACTTTCATCCCTTGAGCGTGTCCAGTCAAAATTCTTGATGGATTCATGCGTCATGGCACGATACATATTGTCGGAAAATCTTTCATCATAAAACTCTCCGATTTTTGCCAGTCTGCCAGTGTAATCATTGAACCCAAAAGTGGTCACGTCAAGATTGTAATCCCCTTCACCTGTAGGGAAGATGAAATCCTCCAGCCGCCTGTAATACCCATAATTGTTTTCCTTGATTACAGAGAAAGTAGCCTTATACTTAGGAGATGTGTTGGGATTAACAAGAAGCCTCTGAAAATTATCACACTCGTCATAAAACTTGTTGAGGAATTCCTTCTTAGGGCGCAACCTGAAACGAACACTTTCTGGTTCACCTTCAAAAGCAATGCCATAAGAAATATTCAAGTTATCATCAATATAGCCATATATTTTAGTGAGTTGCTGGCCTTCATTATATGTTAACGTAATTATTGCTACTATATCCCCAGGGGAAAAGCATGTGATTGATTCGTATTCGACATTATATGTGGTGATTGAATTCCAATTATATGAAATATCTTCTCCATTACAAACCATATAATTCTTCCACCCGTCTTCAGAAAAGTATTTTAAAATATCGGCATTTAGTGGAAGACTCTTATCGTGTAAGTTAATTCCGAATGGGTTAAGCAATTTGTATAGTGTTCCATCAGAAACAGTTATTTCCTCTTCAGAAGGAACGCCACTAATAATTTTAGTGTATGTACAAGGTTCATTCTTAAAATACAACTCACCAGGAAACCTGACAAGTATGTCACCGATTGATGCCCTCATCAGTTCCGTAAGTGAACCATAATATGCGAAATCCCTGAAATCGTAGTAATCCTGCTTAAGCACAATCTTCGTGTCATCCTGGTACTTGTTGTTGACGGATGAAAGTTCTCCTACATTCTCCATCGTCCAGGTTTCGCCACTGTTGTTGGCCTTCCACTTTACAGGCGTATACTTATTGTTCACACCCTTGTCAGCCCTGACACTGATGATGAAGTTTCCGCTCTTGTATACAGGAATCTGTCCACTTGGAAAATCGCTTATCCCACCTATTGTGGTGATGTCACGCTCCCAAATGGTGCCATCATTTGCCACCTGATGCTTCGATTTCAACACATAGTTGCTATGACTTTTAATCAGTGCCATGTTTACTTATCCTCTATTGTTTCTGAGAAGTTAATGTTATTCCCCTTGTTTTTCTTCACCTCATACCTAGGAACACCAGTTGTCGTTTCCTTCAAGGTGTAAACCTCTGATTGTGACACAATCTGATTGTTACCGTTATACGTCGTAATGAGACCGTTGTCCAAATCCCTCAGCTGGCTTCCGTTGATGAGCGTAGCAAGTGTATCAGCATCGTTTTCAACCATCTCAATGTCAATCTGTATTGGTTCGAACAAAGTGTTAATGAGAAGCACCTTTTGGGCCACTTTGCCAATATAAGGGGTTGCATTGCTCTTGAAGCTTGGTGCTGATGACGGAGAAAGGGTGACAAATACAAGAGATGAGCTATCATCATACCTGTATGTGTATGACTTGTCACTTGAGGAGTTTGGTGTCTGGACCACTGGCTCGCACTTGTTGCTGCTAGTGATAATCCTATAATGGTCCATTCTGTCCCCATTATCGTCAATGTAAACCACCCTGTAGCCTACAAGACTATTGTTTGTCTTAATTTTGTCCTTTATGCTGTTTAGACCAGACTCAGTCGCATCCAGCACAATGCCCCTTACATTCGGGTATGCGGTCAACGTACCAACATCAGATATCACCGTAGGTATCTCCTTTGGCTTGATATACACGGTGTAGAAACCCTTCTTATTGAAGACGCTGACTGGAAGCTGAAGGTTATACATGCCTTCAACGACGCTGTCAACAACGCCAGGAACGCCATCTGGACGCTCGGCTGGTGTCAGCACAGAAGAATCAAGAGGCTGGAACGTGGTAGCCCCAACTGAGTCATAAGTCAGATTCTCATGGTAACAATACGAGATGTCAACCATGTTTTGTATGTCGTTTTTCTTAATCGAAATCGGGATTGCTGTCCCATATGCTCCTATAGCCATACTTCTGTTCCTTTTTTTCCTAATTATTCAGCATCTGCAACGTTAAAGCTTCCATTGCCGTAGTTAAGCAACGCCTCAAGCGTTGTCACTTCACCAAGCTTAAGGTGTTTATCTAACGCAGTATTGATACCACGGTCAATATAAATATTCGTGGAGACCTTTTTGGGTGTGGAAGAACCAATGGCACATTCCTCCATGAAGACTGGGAACACCTCCATACCGTTGCGTTTTTCCATGTCATCGCTCAATTCCTCAGTGACCATTGGCAATATAACAGAAAAGTCAGCCAACGCATCCTTATAGGCGTTTCCATATGTTGCGGACTCTATTTCTTCCTCATCCTGAACTAACCGATATATGTTAATTGGATAAGAATATGTAACAGCTGATGCATTGTTCATCGTTGAAGGTATCTGTCTTGGCACACGCCTCCTCAACCCGTAATGTGTGTTCTCCATCACGAATCTGACGCTCTCTACATATGTCACCCCACTATTCGTTCCGTCAATTGTATTCCCACTTGCATCTAACGTTGCACCAACAAGATAAGACACGTCACACCATATCGAACCAGACGTTACATCAGAATACCCTGCATTTATGGCATTTTGAGTAACGTATTCAATAGTGTTCAAGCACCCGCCAGTAGATACTCCAGACACTATATCATATTCTAACGGTGCAGCATCTGCAGAACCAGTTATCTCCTCACCCTCGGCGTCTTTATGGTAAAAATGCATATTGATTATCTTATCTCCAATGTAATAGCCATTATCACCAAACTGCCTCATGTTGGCTGTGTTGCCAACTTGGTATATTGGCTCCAGCGTCTCCCCCTCATATGGGTGATGCCGTCCATTTGTCGGAATGAAGATGCCTTCAATCTGATTGCCAATGTCATCGGAAAGCGTGTTGTACACCCTTAACGGCTTCAATTTTGATGATGTCCTTCCAGTCAGCACATCATATCTGTATATCGTGACATCTGGATACATCACTTTTGCAGTCATCTTGTCATCACCTATGAACGTCACGTCATCTGACAGCTCGAAAGACTCATATGACGGCATTCCACTTTCATTATTAGGTACGTACCTGAAATAATATGCATCATCATCAGTATCGTATTTGTGGTAATATCTCACGCCTTCAATGTCTGCATAACGGTCAAACCTGTTCATTGAATCAGTAACTTCAACAATGGAGCCTCCAGACGTGATATATTCCTTCATTGACGCATTGTCTTCGACCAACGGGTATTGCGTACATCCACTAAACGGGGCAATTCCTTCATTGCCGCACACAACAACCCTCTTCCAGTTTTCATCCTGAGCGTCGAGTATAAACGGAAAATAGTATTTTTTATTTCCATCACCGTCAACACCAAGAGTTGCGTAGAATTTCTTCCCATTCAGGTAGACATATGGGGTATGTGTGACATCCTCACGCATCACGAGCATTTTCCTGTCAGCGTTTCCTCTGTAATTGCCGAACTCGCTCTTGTACACGTCAAAGACATCACCCTCATCGTTGATTATCCAGTCAACGCCTCTCGCCTGATAAACGTCATAGCATTTCTCTTTCACGTCATCAATGTTAATCCCAACAACCTTCCTGTCATATGGCGTAAAAGCATAATATCTGTATCTGGGCTCGAATTCGCTGATGTTATCGTTAATGTATTTCTCAGTGTACGATGCCCACGCACTGTCATTGTAATGCAGCTCCTTGTATTTGTCGTCAATCGTGTACGGGCTTACATTGCCAACACGTATGAGCGATTCACCGTCAAGCTCTACAACAACATTCTCATCATACTTTTCACCAACCTGATATTCTTCTGAAAATATACTGAAATATCCAGGATTTTCAAGGTCATTCTGAAGCTCAATACGCATGTCAAGTTTTGGTGTGTAAATGTCGGCAAACTCCCTGACCATATTTGAAATGTGAGCTACATTATTGCCTACATTGGTAGCCCAATGTGCAAGACTTTCTTGAATGCCAACAAGTCTATTGTATTTTTCGCATTCACAACAGTCACCCTCAGTAAGCTCATTGCAGTCATGGTTGTAATAAATGTCCTTGTTGTCCTTAAACCATGCAAGCCACTTTATCGCATCTGGGTAATACAGATACTTGCAGTTCCAATCATCAAGATTATCATCTGGAATTTTGAATGCTGGTATTACATTTTCACTTATGAACTTAAACATCGCATTTCCGCCATAAGCGATAAACCTATTGTCAAGCTCACGATATATATCCTCGATGTTTCCATATGGCATCGTTTTGCGTGTGCCAAACTCAGACTCATAGAAATCAACCGCATTATTGTACACCTTATGGCACGGGCCACCATCATGAAGCAAATTGTCATACTCCATGAAAAAGTGGAACATACTCATCACACGTTCAAATGATAATGTGATGTAATCACCAATGCCATCATATATGGTGAAACCCCCCCATATTGGTGCTATCACACCATTCTCGTATTTCGCATTACCCACAACAACGGCAAGCGGGACGAGCCCGTAATTGCACGGATACGCCCCTTCCCTGCCATTGATTGACTCCGCATCAAAATATATGATGTTACCGTTAAGATAAGCTGGCCAAATGCTTGGCACCCTTGATGTCAACCGTTCAAGCGATATGGTATTGATAAGATGTCTCATGTTTCAATAAATTGACTATTAATATCTATCACGTGTTTAGGTTCCTCGACAGTTCCAGATTTTGGGGCCTCTGATTCATCCTTTATCTTCACCTCGAACAGGTTAAGCACTGCCACACCATTATCATCAACATTAACATATCTGTTGTCGAACACGTATGCATATTCTTTGTTCTTGAAATCAAAAACAGCATATAATGGTATGTATATGTCAGAATAAAAATCACTTAGCCTTATCCCTTCCTTCAATTTCTCAACATCTCCTGAGTCTGACAATGTTATACCGCTCTTGGGGCACCATACTGAATCTCCAGTTCCGCCGCTGAATATCATAGGCTTCATGAAAGGTATCGTGTGCCCAATTCCAGCATGATTGAATTCAACCTTAAGAAACACTTGCTTAGGCCTCAGATTGCTGGAATATTCCTTGAACATGTAAAGATAAAAGCCCTCAGATGACGTGTCAGTGGCATACTTGCTCTTGATTGTGAACCTTGAACTGAGCCTGTGGTTGTCGTCATACGTGAATGAATAATTACCTTCATATGGTTCAGCCTTGACAGAAATCTTCTCAAGTTCAAGACTGTCTTCCTCGTCAAGCTCCGCCTCTTTATATTTAGTCTTACCGTTCCGTGTACCATCTATGTACTTTTTGTACAGCCCATGCTCATCCATGAATACAGTGGACGTGTGCAGCAATGACTGTGTCTGCTGGTCAATCGAATCATAGTAGGAAAGCCTTAAGAATGACTTTGCTATCTTTGATTTCTGATAATACACATCTGCGTTGTCAAAATTAAGCAGGCCAACCAAATCTGAAAGACTGTCCAGTTTTTCACCGTCATGACTATCAGCATATGGGTAGAAATCAGTTATGAACCAGTTCGATTTCTTGTCGGCCGCAGTGTCCCACCCAGTCTTATACACCTCATTCACCTTCCATGCGTCATTCCTTGTCCTGAAGTGAAGATTTATCTGCAACTCTGTAACGTCCCTGAAAGTGCTGGACGAACCACTATATTTATCATCTACAAGAACCTTTGGGGTATAAACATCATATTCCATATCCACAATCCTGTTGACAGCCCTTCCGTTCTCATCATAATAGAACTGCGACTCAGACACGTCAGATTGCAACGGATTTCCACCGTTATTCAAGTCTAACATCAACGGTACATTGATGTACCTGTTGTTGATGTAGATGTTTAAGTCACTTACTATATCATAGTATTCATCAGAGCATGCTGGTATGTTCACGTTTGTACCATCAGAATACATCATATTGGTGACAGCAAGTTGCGGGGTGATTTGCTCAGTGCCGAATATTGTGTTCGGGACGTACAAAGTAAGGTTTCCTGAATCATATACTATATTCGTCATAATAAGGCCTTCCCAGTTCTTTACAAACGAGTCAGTGAACTCTGCACCGTGTATGTCTGGATAGCAGACAACTGCCGAACTGCCAACAATCTCCTCGACTATGACAGCATATTCATTACCTTTGTCATAGACTGCATACTTGTCAACAACTTTATCTTCACTGTCTTTCTCTGCATGTATGAGATATTTCTTCCCACCTATCACAACACCGTCATAAGACACGACATCATACACGGTGTCGGTTAAAGCTGAAGATGAAGTGCTTTTCACAACTTTCTGGTAAGGGCTAACACCCCAACTATTACCGTTATGTATCAGCCTCATGGGTATCTTCTCACCTTCTATGATGACAAGGCAGTCTTTTCCGCCGACTTTTCCATTGATGTACTCAATCTCATATTCAAATCCAGACAGAACCGCTTTATCACAAATGTTGTTTTCAACGAAATGTTTCTTGCCGTTAAACAAGACAAACTCCCTTTCATCGCCGCTTTCCTCCACACTAACTGGGAGGAAGAAATCAATCTCTCCACTCTTGAAGACAATCCTGTTTCCTGGATTCAGATTCTTCACAATTGCATCATTCGTCAAATAAACCATCATCCTTGGTCCACCATTAGAATTGACAACTGTATGTGTTACCTGTATGTTCTCGTTGTCAATCTTCACAAACGTGTAATTGTCACGAAGCCATATGGGGTCTGTTACGCTGGTCACTGGTATTTCATCGCCACCCATATCCTCCTCATAACGGTACAGCGTCAAAGCTGAATACCCTGGTCCAGACTCGCCAATCAGCTCCTTTGGGACAAGGCATACAAAAGTGTCTCCACTCGCAACAACATTGCAATATGTGTTTTTATACAGCACGAAAAAGTAATAATCGCAAAAACCGACACTGTCGAACATAACCTCCCTGTCTGGCACCTTCATCAGCATGAATTCAGTCACAACCTGAGGCTTGCTGAATTTATGGAATAATATCTCCGAACATTTCGTAACGGCTGTGGCTGGTATTATTTCACCGTTTTCATAATACCTCAATCCAGAAATCACCTCTTCTGGGTCCAAAAAGTAATCATCGCCGTCAATTGTCACGACATTGTCTTTCAGCCAATATATCGTATCAAGACGTATCACCTCCCCACTACCGCTTTCTCCTATTGTAACGGTCACATCTCTATTTGTAACCTCACCAGCATTGTCAACAAGCCAATCTTTGATTGTGAAGCTATTTCCAGTGGTGTAATAGTATTTACCGTTCAGCTCTACGTACTTGTAACTGACATTCAGGCTTGAAATGTTGTTATAAGCAACCCCAGAGTGAACTTGGTAAAATTTACCGACAACCACAATAAATCCAGTCCTCCTTACATCCTTTGACATCACATAGACGATGTCAGTACCACCTCCAGCTCTGCTTTCGACAGATAAACTCTTGAATGACCCTAAATTATATGAAGTGTCAGTTACACCACTTACATAAGACAGGTCTGGGGCCACATAGCGTTCTCTCCATTTCAGAGTCTCCTGTGAAATCTGACTAGGATTCATCCTGATTTTGTAATTTAGCATTGTATCTCTTCTGGTTTATAATAGTTATTTTCAGTCTCGAAGATTTCCTCGGTGTCAATGTCATCCTTAGGGTTGTACAACCCATACAGCCCATTTGGGTCTTGTCTTCTGACATACACCTTTATTTGCCTGTTCACATACAATGCACCATTGGTGAACGGATATTCCTCAACCTCTGGCAGTTCATCATTCATTCCGTTCTGGTACACGTTCCTCCATATGTATCTGCATGTCCCATCATTCATCATATGAGCGTAAGACGGCGCTGCAAGGTTGTCAAGCTTGAAGACCTTCACATCCCTCGCATTGCTACGTGGGGCAAAGTTAATCCTCTCATTGTCATCATACACATCGCACACAAATGTGCGTTCGCTGTTCAGATTGGATGCCTTGACAATACCAGTGTACTTTTTATTCGCCTCAGGGTCATATATCCCCACTTTGTCCCCTATGGTCAATAAATGACGCTCTATTGACGTTATGACCAAGCCATCAGTCAGTGAACGCATGTCCCTCACCGTGAGCATATCTGGCATGACTGTATTCACATTTCCGAATGACCTTATCGGTATTTCATAGTGAGGCTGATAATAATACCCCTCCTTGAAATTGTTTGTATCAGTTATGGTGTTCTGTTTTGTGAAAGTCTCACTACCATTTATGTCATAGTCATCTTTAACGATTTCGTCATAAACATATGACGAGAACTCACTCCCACTTCTCATGTTTAGGCATTCACGCTGTGCTGAATTGAACCTGTGAAGAACATATTGCAAAGATGTCTCCATCGCATTGTAATAGTCATAACAGACCAAGTCACCGTAGAAATTGACATCATGGTAGTAATCAATGTATGTGCCATTCGTGTCATTGTCTGGTATCTTGATGTCTTCACAATCAATACCGTCGACGCCTTCGATGTTGTTGATTGTCTTAATGCTAGGTATTGGTTCAAGCAAGCATTCACTTGAAAGGTCAAAAGCACATGTCACTGGACCAAAGCAATGTGAAAATTCAATGTCACTACTATTATTTCTTATCGCATCGTAATTGCTTGAATTGTACCACAAGTCATATCCCTTGTTATTCTTAATAACAGTAAAATACAGCGATGTAAGTGGTCTTCCACGGTTATCCTTCAGATAAGAAAGGTCTATATTGTCGGTGTAAACAACTTGACCAACCTCATCCGAATAGATGCTTCTGGCGAACGCCATCCTGCTTACATGGCTTTCAAAATCACAATCAAGCTTCTGACATTCTGGTATCACAATGCTTGATGGGCCGTACAAATCATATTCGTTGTTCACGGCAGATGTGGCAAACCTGAAGTTTGGTAACCTAGAGAACACCCTGACATAATAATCGCACTCAACACCGTTCACGACCTTTTTATATGATATGTTAAGTGTGTCATCACTAAGATTCACACGCTCATTGTCAATGATGTACCTTTTCCTATCTTCATAAACACCAGGTTCCCCAGGATTTTTTCTCTTCAGATAATAAACCCATTTATCATCAACATCATAAACACGCTCATCGGTAACAGTTATGGATAACATAGAACCAGACGTTACGTCAAACCATTCGTTGCTCAGTTTAATACCTTGTGGAAATACCGCAAAGATATAATCGTCCGCAACTATTGTCACTTCTGCATTCTCAATGCAAAGTGTGTTCCCTTCTGAGTCAGTTGTCTTGTATATGTTCACATGGTCGCCAACGGACAATCCATGCTTTGTCTTTGAAAATATAACAAGAATCTCACGTCCGTTGTCATCATATGTATTTTCGTCAAAATACAACGCTTTCAACGCATTTAATTCACCTGTCGTCTCAATTAAATCCTCAAAACCAGATGTTGTTGACGAACTTGGATATGTTATGCAATAATTCCAGTTTTTTTCAGCCCTGTTCTGAAATTTGTTGTATTTCGGGACAAAAGAATACAAGTCACGTGACGGATACATGTCAATGAAATCACCGCTGTTCATATATCCAAGCACACGTTCAATTCCAAGCTCTTCGTTGGCCTCCGTTTCATCATCTGTAACACCAAAGTATGTCTTGATGTTAGATTTGTTATAAAAACCATACCAGCCATTGTGCTGCCTCACCAATCTGTTTTCAACACAGTCATCATATGTGTAAATGTCATCAAATTTGTAGAGGTGTAAATTATTTCTAGAATAATCATCATCTGACGCTGGCGTTATGATGACATCTGTTATACTATTGCCATCACCATTACGCATGCTGTCATTGATGGTGTTAAAATCTTTTTTATCACCATTTTCCGCCCATTGGCATACAGCCCTGAAGACGTTGTTCCTCAAGATGTGGTTGTTGAAAATGTTTTTTCCACAATGATACACATATCCGACCTCTGGCCTTGATAACTGCGTGTCACGGACAGCTTCAGTGCTGCCAGACCATTTATCCATGGTGTTGTCTTTTACAATAACTCCATCAATATCACCACCAAGACCATAATTGATGATGGAAACATCACTTGACCCCTCATCCTTAACGACCTCAGTAATCTGGTTGTAAAGAACATTGGAACACACGGTCTCAACCTGCATGGTGAGCCTTATCTTGGTTGAAGCCAAACGCTCTTGAACATATTGGTCATATGCATTCACCTTCTCATACAAGTCATCTTGTCTGAAAAGTTTCTGCTTCCCAGCGAGGGAAACAACCATTCCCTCGCTGGTGTTGACAGACTTCTTTGTCCTATTTTGTTCTAATAATATCTTTTTATGCATAACCAATTATGTTTACTGGAATTTAAGTTCTACAGTTCCACTACTTTGTGAAGAGCCACTAGTTTGTGAAGAGCCACTATTAACCTTAAACCCAAACCTACTTTTATCAGTAGGGTTGTTGTTACCGCCTATATGATAAATCATACCACTCTTAGTCTTAAAAAAGAAGGTAACTGTTGGGATATAACGAAGCCCTTGTCCATAAGATATTTCATCCTTCCAACGATTATAGCCACTAGTATAACCACTTAAATTATACTTGAAATCTTTATATTCTTCTCCTATGACAATCGTGAACTTAAAGCCCCCTTGGTCATTACCTTGTCCATCTAGATTCTTTTCAATTTTAGCTTTAACTGAGAAATTGATAACATCTTCACTAATAAAGCTGTCAATTTCATAATGTCTATCACTACTTCTAAATAAAGCAGTTACTTTTTTAACTTCTTTAAATGATGTGATTGTGTGATTTTCATTAGTACCAGCAGGCGGGTCTACAACAAACACAAGTGTCGTTTCTTGATACTGTTCTTCTCCATCACCTATAATGTTATACGTTCCACCAGAATAGTGCATCTTAAATGGACGCATATCAATTGGTGGGGTATTCTCAATGACACGGATACACCTCTTTAACCCATCGTTAGAGGTGTAGAACCATTCCTCATCAAGAAGTATTGCATGTGCTGTTGTATCACCCTCGTCATATTCATATTTGAATATGGTTCCAGTAAATCCAGGGTCACGTGATGGGGCATAAGTGTTTTCATCTTCATTAAAAATGCAATGCCTAATATCCTCTCGCCAATCGCTATCACCCATGTATTCGCCAGTTTTGCCGTCACGCCTAATCATTGGCTTTCCAGCATTCATCGCAATGACATCCTCTTTGTATCCATCTGGACATTGCCAAACGTCAAATTCATCTGACACATTTTCCAAAATATTATTAAGGTCTTTATAATCTTTTGCCTTTCTTAATTCAAGGTAACCATTTTCATACCCATCATTGCCAGTTTTAGAAAGGTGTAACAATCTTGGATTCCTGTGGTATACGTCAAACATACCATAATCACGTGTGTTGACCCTGATTTGAAAATCAATACCACTACCAGAAACTTTCAGCATTGTATCACTTTCAACCGCATACTTTCTAAATTCGACACCACCATACAATTCATCAGTATTTCCATGTTCATCAACAGGAGGAATGAATGAAATTATGTTGTTGAATTCGAAATCAACCTCGGTTGTCTCCCCAGGAATTGCGAATGCATTAATGTACCCATCTTCTGTAATTTCTGGTGACATCCTATAGCTGCATGACACATTCCCAAATGTGTACATGCTCGAAGGCTTCAGCCACACATTCAGGTCACGAACTGTTGGGTATACGCCTTGAACATAATACTTATTACCATTATCAAATGTAACGCTGCTGTAATGATTTAGATAATCACCATCACCAGTCAACGAAGACGGTACATTATCAGTACTAACCAAATTAAGCAAATCAGTGTTACTCACATATGCCTCATATGGCTTTCTTGGAATTGAAGGATTTAAGTTCAATATCGTATTCGGTGATAAACGTGACCCAGTGGCATCACCAGTGGTTCCACTGTATTGGTATGAATATTCAAGGTTGTTATTTCTTGTTACGGCCGACACAATTCCAGTTTCTTGGTCAATGCTGCATATACCAGATATAACATTGTAATTGCCATCATATGACATCTCGATGCCATTATATGTGGTGCCGAACAATCTAGCATTCTTCCAATTTCCATCACCATCACCACCACTTGGCAACCTGTAGTCGTCATCAACGTTAACTGGACCAATCATGATAAGGTCATAGTCAAACCTCCTGTCCACGAACTGGCCTCTGAGATAAGATTCACCAGTTTCATAGACATAGTTATATTCTTGATTATATGGGCCGTCAATCACATGTCTGGTCTTGTTCTTAGGCTTTATGCTACTACCATCATTTGGTTTAGCTGACCATGGACAACTCTGGAATTTCACATCTTCATCAACCTCTGTGTTTGATGTGTAGCCACCGTCATTCGTGAAGGCAGCCATGTAGTTACCCAACGTATCAGCCTCATCCGCATAAAGCAACGCATTGAATGTGAACCCAGATACGTAATCATCGAAATCAATCTCCTCGACAGCGTCATCAAGCATCAGAACATCCTCAGGAAGTGACCTGCCATCATAAACAAGTCTTGTGTAATTCGATGTAACAATGTTTGGCATGTCAACATTGCATGAAATTGAATTCGTGTCATCCACGATGTATTCATCATAATCTACATCAGAATCATTGTATTCTGAATAATCAGGATGTGCGACACGGTACAGAATAGGCTGAACTCCACCAACAGCTGACATGGTGAATCTCCCAGACGAATCATTCGTCAGGAACACACTCTCAGAAAGTTTGAACATCCAACCCATCTTCTTTGCTATCATTTCCCTGTATGAAGGTGGAGTGTCAATATTCTGATAGAACTGAATATAATCATTCCACGTATTTTTGCCGTCTTCAGTGAACGGGTCTGGGAAAATATAGTTACTCTCATCGTTAGGATATATCCACCCCTTCATGCTTTGCACTATTCCCCTGCTTGGGTCATTATCCTCATATATGCTTTTAACAACATCACCAGTTGTGTAAAAATGGCTATTATTGACCGTTATGTTATCACCAGTGAGGAATTTCATTGGGACGGTGTTGATGGACACCTCGAAATTCTTTCCGTTCAGTATGTTAACTGGTGTTGACAACGAATTGTCTGTTGGCTTAAGTATGCCATAATAATCAGTACACATCTGACTAATCGTAAGCATGTATCTCAATGGCTTGTACACCTTAAATGTGAACAAGTTAGTCTCAGTGTCAAATGACGGGTCTCCACACAAGCAGGTATTAATGTTATCCTCACTCGATACATTTTCAAGTTCAACCAATAATGGGAGTGCATAATGAACTTCAGTAGTTTCACCATCTGTTGTTGCAGAAACTGCGTATAATCCAGTTATTGACATTACCCTTCCACTACTAACAACAATAGTCGACTGTGAATCACCAGATAACTTCAGATTATACCCATCGACAACTATGTTTTCAAGGGTGATGCTACCATTGAACCCGTCGCATACCCCACTACTTGGTGTCCTTCCACTATCCACATATTCCATCCCAAGATTCTTGGACGTGTAGTCAAACGCCAAATATTGATAATCAAGATTAATCCTTTCTGTTATACCCCTTCCATTTGAATCAACTACAACAAGTTTGTATGTTTGTGCCGTCAGCACCTTTGCCTTGCCGTTATTGTCAAGCACCCAATCATTTGGCTCATTTTGGTATCTGATGGCACTATATTGTCCGTTATATTCATTTATTATTACGGAATAATCTTCACTATCCAAATACCCACCTATGACAAAATCAGTTGAAACCATGTCACCCTCCGTGACGATGATTTTATTCGTTGAATCATACAAGGTATATGAATATGGGGTTGAGATGTCATCAAGCTTCACCCTTATGTATGGATACATCAAATTAACCATCTTATTTGGGTATGAAGATGGGCAATAAGCTGGGTTCTGCTGGTCAATAATCAATGAGAACGGTATCTTCTTGTTTTTAAAGCATTGTGCGTCGAACAGCTTATTGAACTTGTCAATTGCCGTACTGCCCTTCTTGATACCGAAATAGAAATAGAATGAATTATTGTAGAGAGGCATCGTCTTCAGATTTCTACCGTGTGTCGCATAACGGTTGTAGATGTGCCTCATCCTTCTATAATCATTGGGGGTACCATTATCGTTATTCCTTCTGGCACCAAGTCTGAATGTCTTGTAATCCTCATCAGAATAGTCGTCAAAATATTGCTCGAAACCATTCTTGTCATACGCCATAATGTTTTCAAACCTTCCATCCAAGTCAACTGGATAAAGATACTGCATCTTAGGGATGAGGTAATTTGTCCCCTCATCCTCAACCTCAGTCGTGTATGAATCTGCCTTTGACTGATATTCTTGTGGTATGAAGCCGTTATGGTTCATTGTTGCAAAGGCAGCACGTTCATCAATCGATGTGAGCTCAACCTTGTTAATGACGCCATCTTGGAGTATTTCACCATATTTAATGTCTCCACCAGTTGAATATGGTATACTATGGGTCATATCCAAGTTCATTCCATATTCACTGAGTCTTTCTGCATTAATGCAAGACTTCGCCCTTGTGTTCACATATGTGCAAGCCAAGTCCATAAACAACCCATTCTTGAAGCGTGGGCTGTCACCACCCCCACCATGGCCCCAGTCCATACCTGTTGTACTCACGACACCTTCAACCTCTTCTTCCTTAATCTGGTCGGTCTTACTGTACCCGTCAGACTCACTTGTTATATCAAGAGTAGTGGCAATCGGAGGTATGTTCGCCGTCGTAGAAGGCAAATTCTTGAAGAATTGAGGTATTCCGTAAATATTATTTTCATCAAGGTTTCCAAGCAGTATTATATCAGTGGCATAGAGCCTCACAGCCTTAAACGGCTCATCCCTCTCAATCATCGCCATTGTGGGGTTCTTATCTTCCTCAGTCGCATCAACTGCAACGTAATAGTAAACAGACAAGTCATCCTTATTCTTCACTTCCTTGATGACACCATGCTTAAAGCCTACATATGCACCAACCTTATGCCATTTCTTCTCATTCTCTGGCACACCCCTTTCTGGCAATTCAAGGTTTGCATCCTTGTATCCGAACGCACAGCTCATGGCATTCCTCAACTGACCATATAACTTATTGCAGTTGCAGAATGTATCCTGTGCACTCCTAATCGTGAAGAACAGGAACTTCTTCTTCCTTGACTTCTTCCAATACCATAATGGCATATACAAAGCACCATTAAGCCAGTCATTATAGAAATCAAGCTTGATGATGTCGTATTCTTGCGCCAGATTTCTCTGAACTTGGTCTTCGAGGTCAGCCTTACTGTCCTCTTTCTTACATCCAGGCATATCATCTGGGCAATCAGCCTCATGCAAGCCATTCGTACAACTACACCCTGGATAATAAGCAACGTTACCCTCATTCATACCAGCAGAAAGGGGTATACAGCCTATATAATCAAGGCCAAGTAACCTACGAAGCCACCTGAACGGGTGGATGCCAAGGAACCCGATGTCGAATATCATGAAGAGAATCTTCAATATCGCATCAATGGCACATATAATCGTGTTTATCATCATGACAACGACCATCACGATAGTAAACAGCACACACACGATAAGATATGTGAACGGAACATCAACACGCAACTTGTTGAATGGGACCTGGTTCTGGTCTTCAGCAAGATTGGAGCCCTTTATGCCGTTATAATTGGCAATTGGTATCCTAATCCTATTTTGAATCCTTGGAATGTAGCTCTTGACTGAATATACATTATTCCAATGCAAGTCCCTGAAGCAGTTAAGAGGTGTTGACGAGCCAAACTGATACATCTGTTCGATGTCAGCACCAGGCTGGTTGATGGTAGGTGTCTCATCAGTGGGACTGAACTCTGGGTTCATCGGCACGAGAAGTTTAGCCGTGTGGTATGAAGAACCGCCCACTGGCTCGTTCTTGCTTATCCTGAAACGTACACGTGCCCTGGTAGGAATACCCTTAGATGGGTTGTCAGTGGCAACAATATTTCCGTATTCATCAGTCCCCACATAGTCAAGGTTCATTGGAATCTGATAGCACCACACGCCGTTGGAATCAATGAGCTGGTTCCCCTGAATCTGGAACTCCTCGGTAAGACCATCCGTGGTCTTCCTAATCATCTCAATTGTTCCCTCTCCAGCCACAAGCTGCCTATTCATTCCACTGTTCTTAGACGGTCTGCAGTCATGACCAATGCTGTTAGAGTCATTGTCTGTCATGATGGAGCCCATAAACACACACGTAGGCTCGAACTTGTACTGGACTTCAATGTCACACCTAGTAATTGCAGCCACGCCTTCATCCTCATCACACCAGAACGGATACACGTTAATTGTCTTGTTCTGTGAAATGATTTGAGCAAGAGAATCAATATTAGTGCTTTCCTTGAACTGGTTTGGATTGTCAAACAAGTTGATGTCATACCCCTTGTATTCGAAATCACGTGGCTTCTGCGAAAGAACACCGATATCCGACAAGTCTATGTCTACATGTATCTCATTCATTCCAGTAGGAACGCCAAAAATCATGTAGTCACCAGCATGGTTCGTGACAGTTGAATACCTGTAATATTTGTCATAAACATCAAGGTATGTGTCATTGTTGAGAACAAGCGTCTTGGACGGAAATGTACCAACAACTCTATAACAGTCATCATCGCTGTAATCTGGCAATAGATTGTACCTCCTGCCATCATTATCCTTTGATGACGTTGACGCATAAGGATACAACGCTTCAATGTCCTTCGTGTCATCCTGGTCACGTGGAATAAACACGGACACCCTTGCGTTTGGAATACCGAACGCCTCATTAGCAAGCACCCTTCCTATGATGACCCCATAGTTAGAGGAATGCAACCTATATGCATCATCCTGTGAAAGCTCAAGGGACAAGACTTCGAGCAAGTCGAAATCCTGTCTCATGTTCACGTTCAGGACTGTATCCTGAGATATGTTGGTATGTACCCTGTAATTCTTATTCATTGCCCCATTCCAGCCATTTCAAAAAACTTATGTGGAATCTTGATTCCGCCCTTGCCGAAGGTAATCTTATATATGGCCACCAATATGACCACTGGGGTCACAATGATGCCAAGCAAGATTACGACAATGAACATAAGGCACTTATGCAGAAACCTCACCACCTTCTCAAACCCATTCTCCTCCATTGGAACACCGTAGTCTTCCTCAAGAGTAGCGGCCCTTTTGCAATTACATCCCATTTGTTCGTTTTTCGTTCCTTTATTATTGTTTTACCTCATCTTGCATCGAATCTTGATGTCAGTTTCATCCTTGATTTCATACATGCTGTTATAATCTGCAATCAAGACAGAATCGCACTCCTCAAGGTTTATCTCTTCTGCAACACCTCCGCCACCTACATAGAAATCTTGCCTTGTGACTGGTTCACAACCCTCTACTGCACCATACACTGGAAGAGGACACTTATCTGGACTATACCTTCCATTGGATATCTTATACATCCTCAGGTCAATAAGACTGATAACACCATCAACCAGACAAATCTCTTTTTCAAGGTCTCCGATGAATATATCCTCACCAATATCCCTGTTCTTGACATCGAAATAGTCCTTAACAAGCGAAATCACATTCCTAACAACATCAGAAGCATTGTAATTCTTGTCAATAAACAAGTCAACGGCAACGCCTATGTTGTAAATCTTACCGCTCTTCACCTCTATGTAGTCATTCAGCTGCTTGTAGTGGGACATGTACCTTATTATGTTCTCAACAAGCATCTTAGGAAGCGCTGGGTCAAGATTGCCAGCAGCATCCAGCCCAAGCAGACACATCTCCACCTTATTGTTAATCTCGGCAACACTGTACCTGAACGGACAGCCGTACTTAGGAGGCATCTCAGCAAGCTTAACCTTATAGTCATTAACAGTCACAGCACGATTCTGCGAACCAGTGTTGTATTTTATCAGATGCTTCACCTCATCAGTTGATGGGGCATCCTTACCAGCAATCGCAGTTGATATGTTCGTAACCGTCATAGACGTTATTACATTATTCCTTGTGGTTCTGTTGGTGCCTCCTTGACCGCCATCACTCCAGTCAACATTAAGAAGCGTCAGCTTGTTGATTGAACCAGGGGCCAAATTGGTGGAAACACCACCGCCAACCTTGTACAGCACAAACATCGACCATCCCACGTGAGGAAGCACGCCAAGCATGTCATTGTTCATTATCTTTGATGCCATATAATCAGCAAACGGCGTGCTTTCACCACTGAAAGATTCCAAAGAACCGTTGCCAGAACCGAAAATTATCTTGATGTAGCCATTGTCAGTGTATTCTGTTATGAACTTATTCCTCAATGGCATCCACTTGCCCTTGTAATACCTGGTCGTGCGCTGGCTTATGCCAGTCTTGCCTTCACCAGAAACAGTCTCAGTGTAATCCTCATACACATCTGGGCTTGTCAGTGATGAGAGGATGGTCACGCCAGCAGTGTCAGTGCCACCCCTCACTTCAGTGGTGAACCTGTACTGGTCAGCCAACGAGTCACACTCGAAATACCTGTGAGTCTTTACAGCGTCATTGGAAACCTTGAACTCCTCCTTCTCAATGTAATACTCATACGTCTTTGGCGAAATGGTGTATTCAGACGTCTCCTTGAATATGATTGACTCAATGTTCAGCACATCCGTCTCTGGAAGAACAACCTCCATGAAAGGATAAACATCATTGGCAGTCAAAACCTTCTTATACACCTTTGACATCCCATTTGTAGCAACGACTGACTTAGCGACCCTGTACCCGCTTATGTTACCGTTGGTGTCACGAACAGGAGTAATCCTTCTGTTTGAATATCCATCACTGTTGAACTGTTCGGCAAAGTTAACATCATCAGCCAACTCGAAATCATAGTTTCCAGCTGACACAACACTCGTTTTCTGAACAATGGGGGCATATGACCAGTCTGGCTCACTCTGATTGTTGACGTTCCTCGTCGGGAGTACACAGCTAATCTCAACCTCACACATGGAAGCCTTTGCACCAGGGATACGCAAACCACTGTTCCTAGCCATGTTCAAGACAGTGCTCTTCATGTTGGCGCTGTCAAGCGTGGTTTCTTGATAATTCCTGTCAGTGTAATAAGCAAGCTCATCGCCAACCGCCGCTGCGATGTCCATAATCCAAGCACCTATGCTAGAATCATTGAAATCTGCGGCCAACTCTGGATAATACTGGTACGAAAACTTCTCCAGCTCATCCCTCACCGCATCAAAATCCCTTGCAATGTAATTAATTGACTTTTTGCTCATATCATCGATTAAATCTGAACGACCACACTGTCATTCGTTATCTTGTTACCTTCCTTCACACTGTAATCCAACCTTACAAATATCTCAGCCTCATCATTCTCATTCTTGACAACATTGATGTCATTCAACTGAATGTTCGGGACCCACCTTGAAACCGAATCCGTCACCTCGGTCTTTATCGCCTCCCATGTTACATCATCATTTGGGGAGAATATATGCTTGATTAAGTCAGTGCCAAACTCTGGCATCCTTATCCTCTGCCCCTTAGGTGTGAAGACAACATGGAGCAAGTCGCTTCTGACCTGGTCCTTGTACGTCTCATTGGCATCCAGGTAAAAATTGTGGACGCCGTCATTCTTAAATGGATATTTGATACCAAGAAACTGCTGTTTAGCCATTGTAAAAATCTTTAATATAATTACTTAAAAATTAGGTTTTTTATTAAAAATTTCAACCCAAAACAACAGCCTAAAAAAACCGCCAGAAATTGCTCTCTGACGGCTTCGAAATGCCCAATAGGTACTTCTATGCTGCAACACGATAAAATCGATTTTATGGCCGTTTACGGCCCAAATTCAGTCGTTCATTGGACTCCTCACAAACTTTCCATCTGAAGATTTCTCCCATATAACTTGATTCTTCGAACCACGCCACCTCAAGGACACATCCTTCTGCCCAATCATGAACGGACCATCAATGATAACATCGGCATATTGAAGTATATCTGGATACTCCTCAGCAACGTGCGACATGACATAACCAGTCCATAACCATATATCCTTTGATGGAAAATTCTCCTTTATCTCCGCCATCAAAGGCACAATTTCACCATACCACACCAAAGGGTCACCACCAGAAAAGGTAATACCCCTTATATAATCCTTTGACAAAATGTCAAATAACTTGGCCTTATCTTCATCAGTGAATTCACGACCACCTTCCAATGGCCACGTCTCAGGATTATGACACCCATCACAATGATGCCTACAGCCTTGGGTCCACAGAGTTACCCTGCACCCAATACCGTTCTCGACATCTGGATATGTAATCATTGCAATTCTCATAGTTTCATTGCACCTCGTGCCTTTGTATTTTTTGCGGCAAAGTTACGTTGTGGCAACCCCACAAATAAAGGTGCATAACATCAGGATTCAGCGAATAATAGTAACTGTCCTGTTGTGGCAACCCTACAAATGAAGGCGTATAACACCATACTCCGCTCCTATTCACTTTTGTTGTGACAGCCACGCAAATGAAGGTCTTTAACACCGTGAACTGCTGGCGGTTTTGTTGTTCTTTTGTTGTGACAACCCTACAAATGAAGGTGTCTAACACCTTCGCCACAATATACTTGTTGTGACAACCCCGCAAATGAAGGTGTATAGCACCATTTTAGCGGAGGTCTGTTGTGACAGTCCCACAAATGAAGGTGTCTAACACCATCAGTCTTTACATTCAGAACTACGGGATGTTGTGACAGCCCCACAAATGAAGGTGTCTAACACCTCTATCTTCATGAGCAACAACCATCTTCCGTTGTGTCAACCCAACAAAGTCAGGCCTTTAACACCCTGATACATTCTTTTTGTATCAACCTAACTGTTGTGTCAACCCAACAAAGTCAGGCCTTTAACACCACGCCTTCCATTCTTACCATATAGTAGGTGTTGTGTCAACCCAACAAAGTCAGACCTTTAACACCATATGGAAAAAAGCGAGGAAATCAGAGAGCGTTGTGTCAACCCAACAAAGTCAGACCTTTAACACCGGTAAGAGTATACTAGACTAGAACTCTATCGTTGTGTCAACCCAACAAAGTCAGACCTTTAACACCACATTTGGCGTAAACTCTTCTATGTCAAAGACTTCGCACTTCATTTGTTGTTTAGTCAATTACTTGACTTGATTGCGGTGACACCGTTGTGTCACTCTTTTTCCACCTACTGCCACATAGGTTGCTAGAACCTGCGTAGCAATTGTGCTGTGTTCCTTGAACGTAATGTTGCCATTCATTCTCGGCCAACTATTGGGCTATTGCCCAATCGGACATTCCGACACACAAACTCAATGGACATTAACGATACCCACCACACATAGGTAAGGGTTTGAAAAGTTGTCCTTCTTTATTTTCACCGCAAAGATACTGATTTTTTTTAAACCCACCAAATTTTTTGCGAATTATTTTTCATCAGTAAGGATTTTGAAGCCTTCCATTTTAATGTTTTTAGCTGCATTGAAGTCCCTTTGGTGACGTGTTCCACATTGTGGGCATTTCCAGCACTGCTTTGTGACATAGTCCTTAGCACCCTTAAAGATGAACCCGCAACTTGAACATTCCTGTGATGATGGGAAATATCTGCCAATCTTGACAAAGTTTTTTCCATTCATCTTTGCCTTGTATTCAATCTGTGAGGCCATAAGCCCCATTCGTGCCTTGTTGTTGTTTCTGGCACGGTTTTTCCTCCTTTTCACTTCACCTTTTTTCGCATTTTCTCCAAGCTTCTTCACCATGGATGAAACATCAAGGCTTTCAACAGAAATGGTACTATATCTTTCATCACGCACCATTTCTGATGTCATCATATGCGTGGCGTATTCCTTCATCTTGTTCAATTTTGCCGTTAGCTTCAAGTATTTATTGGTCGCCTCATAGTATCCCTTTGACTGGTTATTCCGTTTTTGGTTCCTATTGTACCTACGGCTGGCACGAACCTTCCACACATTGATATGCTTCTCAATCCTTTCAAATGCAGTCTTATCGCATTTCACCTCTCTCAGTTCATTGTCTGAACCATACGCACAGCCAAAATCTTTCATAGACAGGTCAACCCCCAATGTCTTTTCAAATGTTGGTTTTTCTGGCTCAGTCATTTCAGCCTCATATTCAAAGATTATGGAAGCATAAAACTTTCCATCAATATCAACAGAATAGGTGATTGATTTAGGCGTACCTTGCATCTTCCTGTGCAAAACAGCCTTGAGCCAAGGCTCTTTCTTTCCATCATTGTTGACAACTTTAGTTGAAAGGAATAAAAGGTTCTTGCCCCAATCTATATAATTGACTTTACTATTACATTGCTTAGTGAATGCACCGCAACGCCTTCTCTTGTGGCGTTTAGGAAGACCAGCCATCTTAACGGACATTCCCTTGGCCCTTTTTCTGTGAAACGCCGCATATGCTTCATCCACCCTGCTTGCTGTATATATCAAACTGGTGGACTCAGCTTTTTTAAGCCACTCAGTGGCTTCGTCCTTCTTTAACCCTGGGAGCCTCCTGGCCAACTGATATAATGCAGAAGGCCTCTCTTTGGTCTCTTCATATGCCTTTTTCGATTCAGAGATTAAGTAGTTCCAGAACCATCTATTACACCCAATATTCTGAATGATAAACGCAATTTGCGACTCGGTAGGATAAATCCTGTACTTGCAAGCGATGTTCGCCGTGCTGTCTGATTTCTTTTTCTTTGCCATTATGCCATCTTTTTTGTGCAGCGTATCGGACTCGAACCGATGTTGCCGATAGGCTCCTCTCCAATGCATCAGAGGGAATGTCACCTCTGAGGGTATAAAAATCGCCTTACCGAACCATTGGATTCACAGCTCTCCTGTTTCTTTTAGTGAGGCCTTGCGCAATCCAACTTACTGAACGCCGCTTTTTCCGTAACAAGAATTCTTTATTAACTTAATAAGTCCAGCTATACGCATAATCCTATTCTTGTCTTTCTCATCTGGATACAAATTCTTTGCCTCATCAAAATAGACTTTAGGAATTACATATTTAGCCATATTGCCACATTTATTTGTACCGAAGATGAGACTCGAACTCACACGAGCACAATGCTCAAGGGATTTTAAGTCCCTCATGTCTACCATTCCATCACTTCGGCCCAATGACATAGCCAAACAAACTTTAGCCTCCAATTTTATGTTCATCCCTAAGAAGGCTTGGGCTTTTGACTTACAGGATTTGCCCTACAACTACGATAGTTGTTCTGTTACCCTCAGCGATTGTCTGTTTGTTGTAGCCTGGGAGATATCATCACCATTTATTTCTGAACTATGTCATATTTTTAACGCTGTAGGGACGGTGGGGCTTGAACCCACGTGTGACCAACTACGGTTTCTATACCTTATAAGAGTAAGCCGATACGTCCCAATGTTATTTTAACCTGCTGAACTACAAGCCAAAAAATGGGGGAGATTTGGAACTATCACATCGTCACCGATGTTTAGTGTCACTTTCGTGGTAGTAGGCACTCCCCTGTCGCAAGTTACCTTTTCTTGCGCCCCTGTTCATGCGGCGAGTCCGCCAACAGGTGTCCCCATTCTATTTGCACGCACCTCTTCGTGCTTTCTCGCTTCAGGGGACCGTGGAGCAGCAAGTGAGGCTCGAACTCACCGCCTTCAGGATGGAAGCCTGACGCTCTACCAGATGAGCTATTGCTGCATTTTCCATTGCAAAGATACTGACAATTTTTGAAAAAACCAAGAAAAAACGAAGAAAATGCAATATCATTGCCAATTACTATCGTATTGGTCTTTTAATTTTGCTGTTTCTTCCCCCATTTATCGTCATCTCATTAAGTTTGTCCTCGTTGGAAACAAGCTGTATTACCTTTGCTCTCTTCTTCTGTAAATAAGCATATTGTTTGTTGAGATAAGACATACATTGATTCATGTTTTTGAACTTGAATTCATTTTTAAAAATAGAAAGCTCAACGTCATCAATATCACCATTATAGTTTCGCAGATATGACATGTTTTTAATAACTTCATTTAGGTAGACAGCGAAATTCGTCATTGATGCTCTTTCAAATATGGAGTCAACATATTCATCCTTTTTAATTGACAGCTCAGAATAAAACCCATGGATATTAGCATCAATCTCATGTTTATCCAAATAATATATGGTATAGGCCAGTTTTTTAATAAATGTTGGGTCATATATAATTCCATACTTATCTGTTAATTCATTTATTCCAGCATTACTGGCGATTCTGCTAGCTGCTTTGTACCTTTCATTTCCGATGGAGGTGTCTGACATGATGTCTTGATAGGCGTGTAATGTTTCGTGGAATATCGGGTTAAATATATTTTTAACCTTCACACTTTCGCCGACAAAATTAAATGTTGTTACATTAATTGTCATGTTATGTCCATTAAACCAACTTGACATTAGTTCCAATAGGTTATCATCGACATATGATTCGTCTGGCAAATCGTAAATTGCTATATGATAAGTTAGCCTAACCCCAGACAGGTCGTGTTCAATTATAAATCTTAATATTGGTATCTGTACAATAACTCCATTCATTAACAAACTTCTATTATAAGAATTGTAAACATCCCCATTCAAATATTTATGCTCAAGCTCATCAATGACCTCGTTGGAAACACGTTTCACCTCGTCAGAGACAGACAACTCCTCATTTAGTTTCTGAATCTGTTCGGAAACAATCTCACCTAATAAATCTTCATACATATTAATTTACCTCTTATTATAATAAATAATAATAAACGAAAAATTGGCTGAGTTTCAATTAAGAACCCAGCCAATCTTATTAAAATTTCATATGTTCTACCCTATCCTCGGTTTCCTTCTGTTTGCCAGGATTGAACGCAGTCTTGTAATCTCCTGTAAGGTACATTTTGTTATCCTATCGGCTTTTTATCCAATAGTTCTTATTGTTTCCAATAAGCTCAGCATACATTTTCATCTATTCTTAGATGTCGGACACTCGTGGTAGTATTATATTCTGTTTTAATATAACAGTTTCAACTACTATGCGTTACAATACTTCAGTTCTTTAATCCCAAAGTTATCTCGGTATTACCATACTCACTAGTTTAGGCTTCACCGATTTTGCCCGATTATGATAATCAAGGTCACCCTTGAAGACGGCCACCTATCGACCAGTTACCCTGCGCAATCTGCTTATGTCTGTGCTACCGCACATAGGACAAACATCACCCATCTCGTCTGAATAGCCGCAAGAATTGCAGCTGTCTAACTTCAGGTTGCAAGCGAAATAAGGTATGTCCTTATCCATCGCATAATTCACCAATGTCTCAAGAGCATCCAGATTGTTCTTCACAGAAGTTGGAAGCTCAACATAAGTGATGCAGCCAGCAGATGAGAAACTTGTCAGCTGAGACTCAATGTCAATCTTCTCAAATGGGCTCATGTCCTTCCACACTGGAACATGCATGGAGTTCGTAAAGTAATCCCTGTCGGATACATTCTTGATGATTCCGTACTTGTTCCTGAAATTCTTCATTGCTGTGTAACAAAGGTTCTCTGCCTTGTGGTACCCTGGGTTTCCCCATATTTCGTAGGGACTAGACTATATTTTCACCTCTCTGAACTGTTACCATTCATTGAGGGCCTTACCTTTCGCACCATAAGATGCTACTCTACTCGTTTACTCACATGGGGACTTTCTCCCCACCTACACTTTCGATAGTCGTTAGAGAACTGCCCTTATCTAGGCAATCCTACGGGATTGGCCTGCCGTCATGATTCACATCATCTTGGTTTAGCTTCTCTTACCAGCTTATTACGCTTGCCCGTTTAGTAAGGTTCTTTTAGCACACGGTCACCCGTGCGACGCCCACAACACTCTGTTTAGGCGTATAATACACTCCGAAGTTGAGACTATACTTCTTCTTATACCTTGCACACCTGTCCTTGAAGAGTCCTTCAATCCTCTTTGCCAGTTCCATGCCCTTTTCGCTTGTATGGTCGTCACCAATGAGAATCTGGAGTGTCTCAGCCAACCCTAATTGGCCCACAGCCAATGTCCCATGGCGTAATGCTGACCTAATTCCTTCCTCAGGGATATAACCAGCCATCGTGTTATTCTCCCACATGAACTTGGCTGATGCTGGGCTCTGCGAGGCTATCCACTCGAATCTCTCGATTAGCATGTCCTTAGCCTCTCCAATCTTCTTGCCCAAAAGCTTCATGAACTCCTCCACAAGCTCTGACTCACCGTATGCCTCACCAGTGGCATCAAGGGCCTCCTTGGCCTCCATTGCCAATGTCGGCATGATAATCGTCACTGGGCATATATTGCCCCTTCCATCCTTCAACTGACCGAAACCGTTGATGTCCCAGCCGTTGGCTGTTCTGCACGTTATAACCCCATGTCACCACGGGAACTGACCATATCTTCAACATAACATTATATGTTGTCGTGCGCTTGGACTGCGTGCCTATCTCACAGCCTACTCAGTTACATTCATCACTGATGGTCGATACACCTTCACATTTCTGTGCTTGGCACGGTCTCATCTCACATTTGTGAGACCTAACCGTTAGCAGCTTGTTAAAGCCACACCCCTTGGCAGGGTTCACACGATTTTAGATGAGCTGCATTTACACTTACCCATCGTAGAGAAATAGGTCCTTGGGTCATTCCTGTCATACCCTTCGTTTCCGCTCCAGTCGCAGTTTGCGTAGTTTGGGTAGAGCCTCCGTGACGTTGACTCCAAGGCCAGCTTATACAAGTCGTAGTTCGGGTCTCCCTCCCTTCTGTTGACACCACTCATCATCTGGAAGATGCCACATGGGAAAATTGGGGTCTTGTGGTATTTCCCAACACCGTTCAATGAACCCTCAAGGAGTGCCTTAATCACCATTCTGCCCTCTATCTTGGTACAAGTACCGTAATTGATTGAAGTGAAAGGTAGCTGATTTCCACTACGTGATTGCAATGTATTCAGGTTATGATACATCCCCTCCACTGCTTGCTTAAGCTCCTTTGTTGTCATGTCCATTGCATACTCGTATGCCTTTGGTTTTGACTTGTATTTCTCGTCATCAATCGACATCTCGTCGTTCATTGTATCATCAAGCTTCTCTCTCTCGACGTACTTTACGCCGTTCTTGAAATGCTTGAAGAAAGACTTCCTCACATATGGAACCATTGTCCAATCTAGATGTGAGGCGCTTACACCCCTCCAACAGACGGTTTTCGTCCACGTCTATCGGCCAGACTATTTCTTGACCCTCTCTTCGTCCCAGGGTCCAGCACGTTTCGAGGTCCTCCCCCTACTCCTTTCGGATAGTCGTTACAGTGCTCCTTGCTTATTTTCTCAATCTCATGCACCTCTGGGTTTTCATAAATCCATCGTGCTGCTTGAGTTGGACTTTTATCGACGAATCTTGCAAATGCTGTGATGGTTTTAAAGACGTATTTGCCTTTGTACCTAATCAGGAAATCAAGCGGTTTAGCTTTGACTACCTTCCTTTTTAAGCACCTAAAAGCATGCCTGTTATTGTCAGTCTGTGACACCCATTCAAGGTTCTCGACCTTATTGTTGTGCGTATCACCATCCTTGTGATTAACGGTGTCCGCATCTTTTGTGTGCCCTTCGCAGAATGTACCAGCTATCACCCTTGCAAGTATGAGGTTGTGCCTCTTTCCATTCCCATCAACCATCGATATGTAATATCTGTTGGTCCTTGAGTTTGGCGTTGGTTTTACAATTCCATACTTGGTTCTCACTCGACCCATCGTTGATGCCTCATAATTTGGGTATCCTTCAATGGGTTTCCATTCCTCGCCTTCGATTTCCAGAAATTCACCAACTTCACCTTTACAGCTTAGTTTTTTCACTTCCTGAATATCTTTATCATATTCAATGACTTCTTTCAAGAAAGTATATCCAACGCCACAAGCTTTTTCGATGTCTTTATTGACGTATCCTTCCTTCATCATTGAAATGATTCTCTCCTTGTAGCTCTTCAAGAACTTTCTTATCTTCTTTTCATGTTGGTTGAATTGATGATAATCATGCTCCTGAATGTGCCTGGATATGGTATGCCTGTCAATACCGAGTAATCTATGTATGTAACTGATACTTCTACACTCGTCTACGTAAAGACGGCGTATGGCTGAATCTAACATCGTAGCCTTTTCTTTCATCGTCATATGGCTTCCACCTATTTTTAGTTTACTATTAATTTAGCAAGTTACACCACGAGATTAGGACATTTCCACCCTTCCTCGTTAGCCCTGAACCATTGGTTCAGAACCCCACATAATGTCTTATGCGGCAAGTGCTGTTTTAATTTGGCAGCTATGATTCGTGATACCAAATTGATTCAAAGATTGCAGCTGGAATAGTACCGCTACAAGTTGAAAAGCCGTATTGATGCTGTTTGCCCTCCTCACGTCTGTCTGTCTTACGTTGAAGCCATTCTTTAGCAAATCATCGAAAGGAATTGTCAGACAGTTGTGAGAGCGAACTGCGTAATTGTCGAGGTCATGGATGTATATCTCATTGTTGATATGGTTATTCCTGGCCTTTCTGGACATGCAGTGTTTCAAGGCATAATCCTTCAGAACGAGTCTTGTCACCTCACCCATCTTTCCTCCTATCGACTTTTCATCCACGTTGGCGTTCTGGTTCTCCACGTTGGTCGCCATGAGCTTTGTTGTCACTCCCTTGTAGAGCCTGTCGTTCGCCTCCCTGATGAGCTTGTGGTTGTAGCGGTAGATGATGTACTCCTTGGCCACCTCCTTGTCCACGTCCATGAGGCATTTCTCCACGTTGTCCTGGATGTCCTCCACGTGGACTTCATCGTCACTGTCTGGGTCATATGCTGATATGATACACTGTATCACATCATAGTTGACCCCCTTTCCACATGACTCAAAAGCCTTTCCAACTGCCCTTTCGATTTTACCGACTTGAAACAGTTCTTTTGTTTTGTCTCTTTTGATTACTTGCATAATGCAATTCTCATTTTAGATATATTATATTACATTTTCCAACCAAAAATTGGTTCAGGAATTTATAAATAGTTAGCAAAAAAATGGGTAATTTCATGTCAGTTATAACCTCTTGAAACACCCATTTCTTCGTTCATCCGCCACTGACTTTTTGTCAGCCTCCGTTAGTAATCATCCTATGTATATTCTTCTGCAGTTCAGCCTGGTCTTGCTCCTTTTTCTTCTTCATCGCATACAGGCTATCCACTATGTCAACCCCATCAGTGCTTATGATGCACGTTCCGTTGTTGAAGTCGACGTTGTTGAATATCTTCCCGCTTCCGCCAGCCCTGTTCTTCAGAACAGCTATGGTAGCCTTGTTGTTGGCTATGTCGTCCACAGTCCTCGCAATTGAAAGAATAATGTGAGCTATTTGCGCCTTCTTCACCGAACCCCCAATCTTGTCCATCGTGATGAGGTCAAGGTTGATGGAATCCTTGGTTCCTTGTGACGGAATCCACATCGCTATATCCAATTCGCCAACCATGGCCTCGAACACACGCATCGTCTTTCCCTCTTTCTCGTAGTCATTGCTCGTGTCCTTTGACGGCTCGTGGGCAAGACACTCAAAGTAGTCCACGATGACGAGGTCTGGCTTAAACCCGCTATTGGTGAGTTTCTTTATGAACCTGCCTATGTCCCTTGCAGTTTTCTCACCGCTTGCGAACTTGACGATTCTAAGGTTCTTCTGGAGCGTCCCTTGGTCTTCGTATTCCTTGACCTTAGCCATGACCTCATCAATGTACTCTGGCTTTGAGAGGTCCTTTGACTCCACTCCAGTTATCCTTCCGATGTGCTTTCGCTGGATTTGTTTTATCCTGTCCTCGAAGACAATCTGGAGAACCTTAAACCCGCTTAGCGCCGCATGGGAGGCCATTGCCGTAGTCATTGACGACTTTCCGATTCCGCTTGGTGCTATGATGACCCCAAGTTCACCTTTTCCAAGGCCACCTTCAAGAACCTCGTCTATCTTTGCTATTCCTGTCGGTATTGGTACCCTGTAGTCATCCGAAAGGGTTTCGGACAAGTGGTCGAACACGCCTTCTCCCATATCGCTGTGGAAACCCTTCGTCATCGCATCGTTAAGAAGCGTGATGCAGCTGTCATACTTCTTGATGTCGCCAGTTCCAGCTATCTGCAGTATCTCGTGTGCCGTCTTGATGATGTTCTGCTGTCTGAAGAACTTCTGGGCAAGTTCCTTCACCTGCTCAACTCCTTCGGTTGACGTGTTCATCACCTTGTCCATGACAGCCATGTAGGTGTCATTCTCACGCTGGCTATGGGCCATCTCCCTCAGGCTTGTCCTGATGCTGTGTTCAGCTGGCGCACTACCGTAGCACTCGAAGTAGTTCTTTATGATTCCGACAATCACCTTAAGGTTCGTGTCGGTGAACATGTTCTGGTCGACAATAGGACTCAAATCCTCGAAGAATTGGTGGTTGACTATGAACTCATGGGTGAGCATGTACTGAAAATCCTCCCCAAGATAACCTAAGTTACTTCTGTCAATCTGAGCCATATCAGATACCTCCTTTCATCAAATTAAAAGAGGTCCTTGAAATATGCCTTCGTCTTCTTCTCTGTTAACTTAGCCCAATCAGCCTCAATCTTCTTGTTGGCAAGCCTAAGGGGAAGCTTATAGACCGAATCACCAATCTTCTCTTCAGTAGTCAGGTCATTGAGGTACTCGTCATTGTTCGCCTCGGTGATTCTGTAACCGTTCTTCATGTCCTCCTTCATTGGGGAGCACACCTTACAAATCAGCTTGGTTATCTTGGCCAAGACATCCTCCTTGTCCCAAATCTGGGCACGAAGAAGCTCTGTCTCCCAGTGTAGACGGCCTTTATGTGCCTCAAAGTACGACTCTTTGTCGTAAGTGAACATCTGCCCGTCTTTGATGTACTTGACGAATTTGTTTGTGAAGTCAATCTTCTGTCTGACAGAACGTGGATAAGCATATCCGTCCCATATCTTCGAGAACACCTCACGCTTCCTGTCATATACTATGAACTTGAACGTGCACTCCCATGGCTCAAGCAACGGCTGGTTGAACTCACTCTCTAAGGCACCATCATCCTTGTCGAACATGAACCATGTGTACACCCTGCTCTTTGACTTGAGGTCATCGTCAAGCATCTTAACAATCTGGTCAACCGTCTCCTTGAAATCAACGGTCTCCATACTGCCCTCGATAAAATTGTAAACCTTGAAGTAACGTCTGCAAATGAGAATATCATTCATCATCACAGCAAACTCGAATCTTTCTTCCTTGATTTTTTTGTCTTCCATTGTAAAAGAAAATTTGTAGTTGTTTGACAATCAGTTGATTAACTCTGGCGCAAAGATACTGACAAATTTTCTAATGACAAAAATTTTTTTTAACTTTTTTTAACAATTTTTAACAAATCGTCTATTTTCTTGTGAAATTATCCTGCTGAATGGTGCTAATATATCCCCAAACCTATTCTCATTCAACAAGTTATACATATGATTCTCCGTGAAGATTGCATATACATTCTTCACATTCCTGTCACTTGTGTCTATGGGGGCATAGCATTCCTCATTCATAGTGTTTTTGGCTTCATCAGTGAGCAACGGCTCTGAAAGGTCTATTATGGCCTTGTTCACCTCGTACAGCTTGTCACCCTGCACCCCCATCGTCGTTCCGTTCAATATGTTATTAAGCACGACAAGTGGCTTCTTCTTCAATGTCTTCCTTTCATTCTGAAGTTCGTTCACTTTATTCAATACATAGTCAAGCCCTATTTTCTCGGTCATGAACTCTGGTATTAACTTGTGAAGAGTAGCTTCTCCAAGTCCTTTCACACCTTTGATGTTGTCGGATGAATCCCCGCAAAGCATCTTCTCCAGGACAACATTGTCATGCCTAACACCAAGCATCTTCACAGAATTGGCCTCTGTGATGAAATCCTTCTTGTTTGGGTTGTAAATAACGACAGTTGGTGAGATAAGCTGTGTTATATCCTTATCCCCTGACAATATCACCACCTTCTCTTCCGATGGCTTATTCTTCACATAATTGCTGATGATGTCATCACCTTCAACTATATTGAATTCGAATTGCCTGATGCACAATTCATCCAAAATATGCTGTATTATCGACTTCTGACGCTTGAAACACACATCATCATCCTCAGTCTCCATCTTCGACTTGAGTTTGTCAAGGAGAACCTTCTCCTGCAAAAGCTGAAGTTTGTACTCTGGAGTGATGTTCGGGTCATACAATGCGTACTTTTTGTCACGGTTCGCTTTGTAGTCTGGGTATAACTTCCATCTAAGAAAACCACTACCTTCACCGTCCCAGCAGACGGTGCAATAATCAAAATCCTTCTTCTGAATCACCTTTCCAAGCTGATGAAGAAACATGACGACACCTCCACAATCCAACCCCTTGTCATTCAATTCCTTGTTGACAAGACTTATCTTAAGCAGATTGTTACCGTCCACAAGAAGGCTATACTTGTACCTCGTCGTGTCCACATTGTTGGCTTCCGCCACCTTCTTCTTAATAGGTGTCTTCATGATTAGGATTAAAACTTTTTGCAAAGATACTGACAATCTTTCTAATAACCAAATAGTTATGGCTTTTTTTCCAAAAAATATTTATAGATAAAAGCTTATAATATGGAAAAAATTATTAGATTAACTGAATCTGACCTTCATATGATGGTGAGACGTGCATTAAACGAGATATATGAAGGTACTCAGCCACAAAATAACTATTTAAGAGGACTATGTCAAAGACATGGTATCGAATATGACGACAAATATGACGAGCTTTCTGTCAGCGACGCTAGCATGTTGATTGACAAGCTGAAAAACATGAGGCTTAAACGTGGCGAACAACCTCCAAGCATTGAACAGTTGTTGAATAACATCAAGCAACAAGATGATAGGCCGAAGAATCCTTCTTTCATGGACTATGAAGAAGTGACACCAGACATTGTCAACGCATTCTGGAACACTGAGAGATATTCTGGAGGCCTTGTCCCTATAGACAGCATTAGACCAGAATTCAGACCAGCCTACGAAATAGCCAAGAAAAACACTGCAATGCTGGCGTATGCAATGTCACCATCATACACCGTGTATTTTAACAAAAGCGGAGACCTTTTCATCCAAGTCAACACTGGTACTTCTTGGTCGCTTCAAAACCATTTGGCACACTATGCTGGAAAATGTTTAAACTATTTCAAGCTCTATACAGCGGCATACTCACTAATGGATGACAATGAATGGGAATTACTTTACAAAAGACAATAGCAAAAAAATGTTAACAAATTTGGTGGTCTTAAAAAACTTTAGTATCTTTGTGCAAAAATTTTAACATTATGGAAAAATATGATGCTTTCTTCGCAAAATTCGAGGAGTCACACAAGGGTTATAAAGACTATCTGACGGATTCTACCTATTTTGACCTTGAGGACTTCTACGCCAATGAAACTGGTCAGCCGTTCGATGAGGACGACGGATACCCAGAAGACGTTAGTAACTTTGCCTCATACGTTTGGAAGAAATATATCAATCCAGGGCCGTCAATCATCTCCGCATTCAAGAAGGAGATTGGTGACGGCATCATCCATCTGTTGATAAACGTGTCAAACAAGTGGCCCACTTACCAAATTGCACCGACATATGTTGAAAGATGCCTCACAATTGGGCTTACAAACGGTGAAGGAGAGCCAAATATATTCCATATACAGATGGGTGAAGGATTCAACCAGAACAACTACCTCATCACATCATTGGAAAACAAAGACCAGATAACGCTGGTCTTGGTTCCAATACAGATGTTGATTGGTGCAGAATCAGAAATGGTTGTGACAAACGAAAGCCAATAACAAAGAATGCGGCCGTTTATGACCGCATTCTTTTCATATTATTACCTCTTTAATTATCTTACATAAAAGCCAAGTGGCTTCTTCTCAAGAACCTTTGTGATTGCATCAAGCATTTCAGCCTGTTTAGCGAGCAAGTTCCACGGACACATTGCCTCAAGGCGCTCCTTAAGGTCAGTGAACACCCTTTCCTTCTCAGCCTTTCCTTGTTCTATCAGCATGTTATAGTCAAGTGTAAGCTCAGCATCTGGTATGCTCACCTTACCGCTGTTGGTTCCCCTGACTATACCAAGAAGTATCTTGGCCTCAGCCACGAGAAGCTGCCTGATTATCTGCTGCGTTGGATTGTTCATCAGTTCGTACCTCATCTCATTGAATGGCACCTGGTCTGGGGTGATAATCACGTCATCCCTGTTCTCAAGCCTGCACGCCTCTATATCCTCGTCACTTGCATTCTCTCCGACATCATAATACGTGTACCAGCAGTAGCACCCCTTATATTTGTTCCAGCCCCACGTGTCATCAAGTCCCAAGCCACCAAAGTTGGTGGGTGAACCTGGTGTTGACATAAGGTGGATGAGGTGTGTACCGTTCGGACCAGCCGTCACTTGGTACGCAAGGTCACCACGCATGAACTGGTTCTTTGTCTTCAGGTCAGCAGCAAGCAATGCGGTGTCATACACTGAACCGATGTAGAATCCGTTAATTCCAATTCCATATGACATGTTAGGAATCTGGAAGAATCCGCCACCAAAACCGCCATCCATAACACCCATGTTTCCATACATGGCAACCTTTGTTGTTGAAGGTGTTATGTACATAACACGGTTGATTTCACGCCCAGCTGGAACCATATACACCTGCTTGCCCTTCTCAATCACGAAGTAATCCTTCTTCAGCTCGTAGTTTCCACGTTGCTGCAAGCCAACCTCCCTTGAGAACCAATATGACATATCCTTTGACATATCAAGATTCCTTACGGTCATCGCATATGCCAAATCCTGAGGGTTCTGGAACTGTATGGTCTTTTGGCCCCCCATGTTGAGCCAGTTCACCATCACGCACCAGTTCTGCACCTTCTCTGTGTAGTCACCTATTGCAACCTTGAGAAGGTCACACAACTGCTCATCCTCAAGCTGTATTGCCCTTATGGGGGCGCCGAGCAGATGCCTGACAAGCTTGAACAAATCCCTTATCTCATCTGTTATTACCATTATTCAATAAAACATTTCTTATAAATATCGCCAAAATCAATATAAAAAATGGCCAGTGGTATAATTGACCACTGACCACATTATCGTGCCGTGACGGGCTTATTTGGCGTCTTTAACCATGTCATTCACGGCATTCTTGACCGCATCGTTTACAATCTTGCTGAGCTGGCTCAATGTGATGGTAACCTTTGTATCACCGTCCTTTTCAAGCTCAACGGTTTCACCAATTGAAGGCTCAGCCCATTTCACGTTAGAAGAACTTTCTTCATCTCCCTCAAGTTTCTTCTTTTCTGGTTCTTGTTCTTCTTTCTCTGGTTCCTGCTTCTTTTCTTTTGGCTTGTTTGAAAGCGCTCCAACGTCATATGGCATTTTCTCGAAATATTTCTCAAGGAACCCACGGCACTGCAGCTCAAGGCTAATATCGTCGATACCAATGTTCTTGAATACATCTGCGACGATAGTGCTTGCAAATACCTTGCTGTTTTCGAGGAATTTGTCATGTGGCACTTCCTTGCTTGACGCATTTGCCGCATACATCTCAGCGTATCTCTGAAGCAGCGGAATGAGCTCATCGAATGTAATCTTTCCAATCAGTTTAAACGGGTTTTTCAGCCATTTCTTTGGGAACATGTTGTTCGTTGAAAGCCAATCCCATGGCTCAATCTCAGTATTTGCAACATCCTCGAACAGTTTCTTCAGTTGTTTTATCTGAGAGCCAAACAGTGATGTTCTGTTACCTACAAACTCATCAAACAAATCACCAAAAGTAGGGAAATATGAAATGTCTTCCTTTGTAACATTGCCGCATTTCTCGTTCTTTCGAAGGAACATCTTCTTGAGCCATGACTTATATTCAGTTATATCCTTGAATTCATGGTCAAGTTTGCCGTTAACGTAATACTTTACTTTGCCGTCGCCATCTGAATTCACCTTGATGAATTCCCTTGTAGGTTCATCCTTACCATTGTCCTTGTAAGTGTAACTCCATCCAGTGAAACCACCCATCGTTTCATCATTCTTCTTTGCATCCATTTTTTTTGTAATTTTATAGAAAATTAGCTTTACATCTTATGTTTAAAACAAGTTTTGTGCCATCAATCATAAAATGACAAAATGGCACAAAACATTGTCAAAAAGTCAGACCTTGAGAGACTCTTTCTTATCAAGTCTCTCTTTCAGCCTGGTTAATTTCCTCTCTTTTTCCTTTTTAAAGTCGTCCATCCCGAATACAACTGCCATTTGTTCCACCATTATTGAAACATCAGCAAGTTCGGTGATGACATCAGCTTCACCAACTCTATTCCTGTCAAATTTTCCAAGAGCAGCCAACAACTCTCCAGTTTCCTCCATCACCATCATCACTTGTGCAGGAATTCCCCATTGTCCTATCGCCTTCGAGTAAAGCCCAATTTTCTCTTCTTCTGTCATTTTTGAAAAATTTTCTGAACTTATATATCATGTTTTTCATCTTATCTGAGATGTACATTTTCAGGTCCCTAAGTGCTTGTTGCCTGGCAGCCTCTTTCAAGTACATTTCACCAGCTTCTTTAAGGTTGTAGCATTCTCCATACTTATATTCCACATCAGTTATTGCACGGTAGAATGCCTTTTTCATGTCTATGAATTTAATCCTCCACGCATTTACAATTATAGGGAAATATTCTCCAGTGTCAATGTAAACGTAGAGTATGTCTGGCTCACAGTATTCATCATTTCTTGGCATTACTGGTATGACTGTCCTATCATACTTAACTTTTGTTATATACATCAACTTTTTTTGTTTTTCTTGTCCCAGCAATCATCGCACAAGGTGTAAATCCACCCTTTACCCCTGGTTTTGCCAGGTTTTCCGCAATATTCGCATGTCTGGAACGACTTATCTTCAGCCTCGTCAATCATCTTTTCAAGCTTTTCGGTGTATTTGGACAGGTAGACACGCAACCCCCCGAACTTCTCCTTAATCTGATTGATGGCTATCTTCTCATCATCTGGTTTGCCTTCGTTATATGCGTTCACCTCATCAATGATTGGTGTATAAAGGTCTTTCCACCCTTCGCCGCACTCAACGCCGAAAAGCTCCCAGCAAGTCTTTGGTGCCTCAACTGGCTTCCATCTGACATAGGCATCCTCCACCTCGTCGTTATAATCAAGATAGAAGAGCTTAAGCTTATTCTTCAATGCACGTATTTTTTCGGATATGCAACCCTTGCTGCTATCCCAATCCTTTGCAAAGACAATCGCATCGCATGTGTCAATTGCCTTGAAATCGTTTTCCAAGTACTCCTTGTAGGATGGTTCAGCACCCATTTTTGTTTTAAGTTCTTTCGACAATTCCATCGGGTTGATGATTTCAGCATTTGGGAATGCCCCCTTCAGCACCACAACCATTTCTTGTGCGAAATCGCTCCTTTCGTCCAAGTTATACCCACTTATCGGCATGGATAAGTAAACACGTTCATATGAAGTATAAACTTTTGCCATATAAATTATTGTTAATCAAAATTTTATATTTTTTGCAAAGATACTGATTTTTTTTGGGAAAACCAAGAATTTCTTATTTTTTTTTACCATGGTAACAAGATTTCTTCCTTCATTTTAATGTCTGAATCAAAGTTAAATAAACTATATTGTTTGTGCAATGATTCTGGAAGTGTCCTCTCCTTTGTCTCTTCTTTATATCTATTGTAAACTTGTTTTAGTTTCTTTTCAAGTCTTTTCCTTCCGAAATGTATTCTTTTTTTGAACGACTCTAAATTCATTCCAAAGTGCAACAAAAGTGTTATTATGTTTTTTCTGTTGTCGGCCAAACCATGCTTGAATACCATATAAGAATAGTCCAACGCCCTAAACATAGATGCATTATATAACAAAACCTGAAATTCATCAGTTGGCCGCATTTTTTTTAAAAATCCATAAAACTGATGTGCGAAGGCATCTTGCTCATGTGGAAAACTATAATAAACTAACTTTGCCACATTAAGAAGAATGTCATTTTCAGGCTTAACTGACTTTGTTATAAAGTCGCTCACCTTATTATACAGGTCGACATTTTTTGTCATTCCCTTGGAATATTCAAAATAATGGAGCAATTCATGGTAGACCTCCTCATATATTGCATAGGTCAATTCTC
>JAEEGL016183155.1_pt1 | contig 39362 bp, 39 predicted proteins | sample 9134231 | NCBI WGS metagenome assembly JAEEGL01 (sample SAMN16246548, study PRJNA631951) | gut metagenome | biome: gut microbiome; feature: rumen; material: fiber-attached | host: Bos | place: Iran: Karaj | collected 2018-10
GATATAGCCAAATGCGGTGTTGACGTTATTTCATCAAGCGCAATTGTTGCAAAAGCCAACCCGCTTGATTTAGGACTTGATGCTTAAATTTATTATTTAAACGAATATTTTTTAAACATAAAATATGTGAAAATCCCTGCTATTGTAGGGGCAAGAATTTGTGATATAAAAACGTTCAAATGGACAAATCTGACGAAAATATCCAATAAAACTGCATTTATAAAATAGCTGACAATCCAAGTGGAACAGCACTTAAAGTATTCTTTTATTAAATTTCCTTTTGAGTGAAAAACAAAATATTTGTGCGTTAAAAATGATGTGACGGAAGAAATAAGCCACGCTATTGCCAAGGCACCTTGATAATATTTTTCTCCGAGAATAAAGATAAAAACAGTATAAATCAGATACATAAAAGCCGCATTCAGGCAGCCGATAATAGCAAATCGAAGTTTATCGGATTGTGTGTACCATATTTTTTGATTTTTATTCATTATTTTCATTATAAAAGCTCTATTTTATGAGAAGTAAAATCCCAAAAGTAACAAAATAAAAGACAAACAGCCATTTTATAGTCGTATCTTTTTCTAAATATATAATCGGGTCATCTGCTATTTTGCTTGTATTAATAAGCAAAAACAATCTAAAAAGAATTAAAGTAAAAGGAATAACTGTGATATACAAATATGGTGTCCCTGCTTTTCTTATAGTCTCCTCATCTAAAACATAAGTAAAATAAAAAGATATAGCTAAAATTGCGTTTATGAGAATAAACTGATTAATTGTGTTTAAATCAATGTCTTTCAAAGATGCTCTTGCCGATGAATCATTATTCATAACCTGAAGTTCAAGCTTTCTTTTTGTGCAGGTGAAAAACATTGAGAGGAAGAAGGTCAAAAGAATGACCAAAGGTGACGGCAGTACGCTTATTGCAAAACAACCACCAAGTATTCTAAAAATAAACCCGAGTGCAATGCAGGCAATATCAATTATTATAATATTCTTCAGAACAAATGAATATAAAATATTCAGCACTAAATAAAGCAAAATAAATAATAAGCAAAACGGACTTACCAAACAAGATATAACAGAACTCAAAATAAACAACAAAACACAAGTTGAAACTGCAACGGGAATTGAGATTTTTCCGCTTGCTATCGGTCGTTTGCATTTGACTGGGTGCAATCTGTCTTTCTTAATGTCAATTAAATCATTAATGATATACACGCAAGAGGATATAAAACAAAATGCAACTATGATATAGATTGTGTTTAATAATAAATCTATATGAACAAAGTTTTTTGAAAACAGCAAAGGAACTGCAACAACCAAGTTTTTTATATAGTGATTTACTTTCAACATTTTAAGAAATGATTGCAATGTTGTTCTCCTCAAAACCCATAAACATTGCATTAAATAGAATATAAAGCACCATATAACCCAAGAGTAAAAGCAAGGCTATAAAGAATTTATTTTCTAATGATGCATTTAAAATATCTTTATTTACTAACTTTTTGAATAGAAATATCAAACCGGCAAAAACTGAAAAAGTAATTAAAGAATAAATAATCGGAACAAAAATATTAAAACTATTTTGGGTATTTAAAGCCGATATATGCGGATAAATAATATTTTTGAAAACTCTTGTATTTTGTATTAATTCAACAAGAATTAAAAAATAACAAATCCATTTTGAAAAATTATCTTTTGCACTCCCAAGAGCAACACCACATAATAGCATTATAAAAATTAGAGTTGTTTGCCCGAATAAAAAGCATTCATTTGTCCAAAAAGATAAACTTGTTAATAAATTAAACCCTAATATAAAAATAAATAAATATAAAAAGTTTATATTATTATTTAATAAATTTTTATTCTTTTTAATAAAATTGAGAAATACCATTACATAGAGCAACAACGCAGGAAATAACTTCCAAAAACATGAATGTTTATGAGCAAAAATTATCATATTAAATTGATGGTCTTTTGAAAAAACAGTTTGCAAATTAAAGCCATAAAAGCAATTAAAATAATGACACTTTATACACCACAATAATTTATTTAAATTAAAATTAAAGTTAAATTCTTTTTGTTGAGATACAAAAGGTATTCCTTTCAACCAATTATGGTAAAAAAACATATCATGTGAGGGAAAAACAAATACTTGTAAAAATGAAAACAAAATTCCAATTAAAAGAAAAATTATAATAACTTTAAAAAGGATAAATATTATTTTCTTAATATCTGATGAATAAAAATTAATTAAAAGAAAAACAAAATAAATAATATCAAGAAGAAGATTTGAAAAAAGTATTCCAAAATTCAGAAATCCTAAACCAATCAATATAATTAAATTTTTAGTTGATAATTCTTTTACCTCGGATTTTATTAAATGAATAACATAATAAATGATAAAAAGATTAGTTAAAGAACTCATTAGATATGTTTCGGGCATTGTTCCAAACACTAATGTTGAAAAACTAAACCCATAAATTAAAGATATTATTAAAGCAGAATTTAAATTGTCGGTTAATTTCTCAATACATTTCTTTAACAAAAATATTGCTGATGTTGTGGATAATGAAACAAAAATAATGACTGAAAACCTTGTAGTTTGAACAAAAAACTTAATTAAAGAAATAAAAGATTGTGAAATTAATGCAAAAAATGGATGGGCAAATGTCTCAAAATGAGTTCCAACTTTTGTTATCATCTCATGGAAAACACGACCAGGATCTCCATACAATACAATATCGCATCTGTATCGCAAATAAGAATCATTAAATCCCATAAAGAAAAAACCAAGTGTTAAATAAAAAACAAAAAAGAATAAAAAGAAAATTATATCCCTATTGTTATTATAATAAGTATTTACTTGGTTTAAGACTTTATTATACATAATTTTGTCCTAATATTGCGACACATGTTCTAATATTAGAACAATAATATTTAATATGCAAGATTTAAGAAAAAAACTACAATTAGCCACTGCTAAAGTCATTAAGGAAAACAGAAAAAAATCAATAACTCAATCTGCTGATGAAATTGGTATGTGGAAATCTATGTGGGCAGATTTGGAGAATGGTATCAAAGACCCGCAATTATCTACCCTCTGGCGAATTGCCGAAGGACTTGATATGAAACCGCATATTTTAGTCGAAAAAATTGAAGATGAACTCGGGGACAAATTTTCATTTTTAGAAAACAGTGATTAAATACTTTCAAAAAAAACGGGGTTTCAGTTGAAACCCCGTTTTAATAATGTTTAATTGTTTATTATCTTCTTTCAAACATTTGTTTGATACCGTCAACAGAACTCAAGATGCCTGTTGCTTCATACGGCATATAAACAATTTTATTGTTTTCACCTGCTGAAATGTGACCGAGAGTTTCAAGGTATTTCATAGCGATTAAGTATTGATCAGGTTTACCCTTATCAGCAAGAGCGCCGATAATTCTGCCGATAGCTTCTTTTTCAGCTTCAGCTTCTATAACACGAGCCTGAGCAACACCCTGAGCTCTGAGGATTTCAGCCTGCTTTTCACCTTCTGCTCTGTTGATTGCTGCTTCCTTTTCACCTTCTGCGGTCAAAACTGCAGATTTCTTAATACCTTCAGCTTCAAGAATTCTTGCACGTCTGTCTTGTTCTGCTTTCTTTTCTTTTTCCATTGCGTTTTGGATTGATGAAGGCGGAACGATATCCTGAAGTTCAACACGGTTAACTTTAACGCCCCATTTATCAGTTGCTTTATCAAGGATTTCTCTTAATTTATCGTTGATGATATCACGTGAAACCAAAGTTTCATCGAGAGCTAACTGACCGACGAGGTTTCTGAGGTTTGTTTGTGTAAGTTTTTCAATAGCATCAGGTAAGTTTTCAATCTGATAAAGTGCCTTTTTCGGGTCAACGATTTGGAAATACAAAAGTGCGTTGATGCTGATTGTTACGTTATCTTTTGTAATTACGTTTTGTCTTGGGAAGTCCAAAACAGTTTCTCTTAAGTCAACAACAGGAGAAGAAATCAAATCGGTATAACTTCTTCCGTCCAGTCCGACTCTTTTTGCCATTCTCAAAATGTGACGTGGTTGGTCAACAAACGGTGTAATCCAGTGAAGTCCCGGGGTCAAAGTCTGGCTGTATTTACCAAAACTTTCAATAATCATAGCTTCTTGCTGACGAACAATTTTGATTCCTGTTGCAACAAAGATTATGAACAAAATTAGAATAACAGTAAAGAATATTGATATTGGTGCAATCATTTTTTTCTCCTTTATACTTTTTCTACAAATAAAACCGTGCTATCATTTGAAACAATTCTGACATCGCTGTCAACAGGAATTTCTTCCGTTACACCCTCTGTTAAACGTGCTTCCCATCTTTCTTCATAGATTGTAACCGCACCTGATGTCGGTGTAACTGTTTCAATAACTTTAACTATTTTGCCTAAATACTGACCATTAAAATCAGCCTTGCCATCTTTATTAAGTATTGTTTTTACAAGCAACGGCTTGATAAAAATTAGCGACAGCACCGATAGAACAACAAATGTTCCAAAAAGACCTGCCGTATTTGCCCAAAAGAATGAAATCAAAGCTGTAACAATTGCAGCAAAAGCAAAATTGATACAAAACATTGTCGGAACGAATATCTCAAACGTGATGAATATTCCTGCAACAATGATATAAATCATCCAATAATCCATTGTAAACCTCCATTTTAAATTTAAGTTTACAATATTTTTTTGAATTTGAAAACCACCTTTATAAGATTTTATATAATTAATTTATATTTAATTAAATACAACAGGATATTTATTCAAAAGTTTAATGGCGTCTGTCGTATTCTGCTTTAACTCCGAGTAATAACGTTTGTCGTCAGCAGTCTGTGCAAAATCTTTTCCGACAGATGCCATCTCTGAAATCTGGCTCAATAAATCAATTGACTGGGTGACAGAGCGGAAGAACTGACCTTCGTCAAAACTTTCGTTTATGAAAGGTAAATCGCTCAATATCTGCTGCCAATTTGACATTGAATCGGGATTGATTTTATTAAGCTCTGCAAAATTATAAACAAGCTGCATTGAAGTATTTCCATACCCCTGCGGACGACTTGTTATTCCGACTGATACACCGTCACTATAGATCTTGGCGGTAGTTTCGAGCAATTTATCCATTACACTTGACGTCATTGACTTGTTAATTTCATCTTCCGTTTTGACATCATGATTTCTGAAATAGTCTTCCAGCTGCTCACAGCCTTTTGCTGCAACTTTGAGATTATGCAAATTTAATGCCGTATCATAAAGACGGCTGTATCTTTCCGCTAATTTCTTTGTTGCACCATAGTTATTTGCTTTCACAAATCTGTCAGCAGCACTCATAATGGAGGGCATATGGTCATCCAAATATTTCAGAGAATCAATAAGTTTGATTTCATACTCTAAATCCTCTGCTTCAAGTCTGTATTTGCGTTTTTCTTTTCCTGTTTTTGAAGCCATATCAAGAGAAATTAGTCTTTTTTGCAGTTTTTCCTGTTTCTGCTCCATTTGTTCTCTGCCCTGATACTTTTTGATGCTCTCCTGTACCTTTTTGTAGCAACCGCTCATAGCTTCAAGTGAAACTGTTTTTCCTTCCTGAAGCATTTTTGCAACTTTTTGAATTGACCATGAAGAGTATTGTTCGTGTAATTTATCCAATTTATTTAAAATTGAAAGATATTTTTCACACTTTTGCTTTATTTCCTCCAAATCTTCATCAGGAGATTCAATGGTATCAAGATATCCTACTATTTCATGAACATTTTGGAAGTCCTCATACCTTTTATCACCCACATATGGTAACTTCTCTCTTAAGGTAGCCTGCATTCTTTGATAGAGTTCAGAGATACCTGTCTGAAGTTTGGAGCTGTTTTGCTGTCTGTTTTGAGGATTAACCGAATAAGCGCCTTCTTTTGAATCAGCTGGGTTTGCCATTGCACCGACAACAGAAGCCAAAGCTTCAGGAGTCAAACCATCAAAAGCCTTATCATAAACCGCCTCAGCCAAAGGAAGTTGAGAATATCCTTTTATAACGGACAATAATCTTCCTTTGTCGGTTAATTCATAAGATTTATCACTATTTTTAGTCAAGAAACCTCTTTTTACCATCAATGCCGTCTTTTTCATTGCATCTTCAAATATTTGTGAAGCATCAGTTGAAGAAGTGTGCGCATAGAAAGATTTATTAAGTATTTCCTTTAATACCTGAGGGTCTTGTGCATAGTCATAAACATTTGAAATGAAAGCATAATCAGGATTTAGTTTACTTGTAATCGGGTCAGGTGAGGCCTTAATCAAATCATCAAATACCATTTCGGTTTTAATGGAAGAAGGCATAACATAAACATATCCGACAGTATCTATCCCTCTTCTGCCTGCTCTGCCTGCCATCTGGTGAAATTCGTTTGCTGTCAGGTTACGTTTATAAACACTTTTTCTTGAACCGTTTTGTTCATTAGTGTTTCTGTTGTTTCTGATGTTTCTGTTGTTTCTGTTGTATGGAAGTTCTGCTTTGTCTTCCTCCTGCGGAGTATCAGATGGTTTTGTACATTGTGAAATAACAACCGTCTTAGCCGGCATATTAATTCCAGCACCAAGTGTTTCCGTTGCAACAACAACCTTTACGAGTTTCTTTTGGAAAAGTTCTTCAACCATGGCCTTTTGGTCAGGTAAAATTCCGGCATTATGAACTGCATAACCGTTCAACAAAGCTTTTCTATCAAGCGACGAGAAGTTTTCTGCCTTATATTTTGACATAATTTCTCTGATTTGGCTCTTTTCATCGTCAGAAGTCAGTTCTTCACCGTATTTTGAAAGATATGAAACAAGGTCAAATGAGTTTCTTCTGTTGAATACAAAATATATTGCAGGTAATTGTTCTTTTCTTTTCAATAAAGAAGTTAAATTTTTAAAATCTAAAAACTCAGGATAGTCTTGTACTGTGCTTTTTAGCATTTCTTTTGTTTTTGGCGAATTATATTTCTTTTCAAGCATTTGCTTTTGGTTATTCAAATTTGCAGTCTGGAAAGTTTTGAATTCAAGAGGAACATGCCTGTTTTCACTCGGAACATAAACAAGTTCACATTTTTTATCTGAAAAAGTATTTAACCATTCCGTTAATTGTTCGGGATTGCCGACAGTTGCGCTCAAAGCAAGTGTCTGAACTCCTTCCGGAGTAAATATTACGGATTCTTCCCAAACAGGACCTCTTGAGGGATCTGCGAGATAATGAAATTCGTCAAAAATAACCGTTCCCAAGTTATCCATCAAATCTGCTTTTTGACCGAAGTGTTTTGACATTGCCATATTTCTGAAAACTTCGGTTGTCATAATCAAAATCGGAGCATCAGGGTTTTCTTTTCTGTCACCAGTTAAAATTCCGACATTTTCTTTTCCCCAAACTTCCTGAAATTCCCTGAATTTTTGGTTGCTCAGAGCTTTCAGAGGAGTTGTATAGAAAGTTTTTTTGCCTTCGTGCATATTTTTTGATACGGCATATTGTGCTATTGCCGTTTTACCGGTACCTGTCGGTGCTGAAACCAAAACTGACTTATCATCATTAAGGAATTGTCCTGCCTGAATTTGGAATTTATCAGGTTTATAGCCTTCTTTTAATCTAAAATAGTTATCTTTTAAAGTATCATAAAAACGTCTTGCACCGAAAGATACAAGGTCATAGCCTAAAAATGCACTAGGCATAGATGTTCTGTTTAATTTTAGTTCCAAAGGCTTTTTATCTTCATGTTCAAGTACAGATGAAGACGTCATTTTTAACGATGTTACGGGTAAAATTTTCATACTTAAAATTCTCTTTACTTAACAATTCCTTATGTGCTTTAAAAACAAAAAATAAAAAATTTCGCTTTAAAATCAGAATTTTTTGAAATTATTTTACAATTTGAAATAATAAATTGTAGTAGAATAGGAACTATGGAAATCAACAAAAAACGTCCCGAACTGCTTTTGCCGGCGGGAAACAAGGAAAAAATGGAATATGCGATTCAATACGGAGCAGATGCCGTATATCTCGGCATGGTTGATTTCAGCCTCCGTGCAATGAGAAAAGGGGAACTCGTCACAACGGATAACCTCAAAGACTGCATAGATTTGGCTCATAAATACGGCAAAAAAGTTTATCTTACTTTAAATATTTTTGCATATTCAAATGATATTGAACAGTTAATCGGGGAAACAGACATCATTAAAGATGCAAACCCTGATGCTATTATCATTTCAGATTTTGGTATCTATAATGTTTTAAAAAAATATATTCCTGAAATTCCAATCCATATAAGCACTCAAACAAATATTCTCAACTATGAGGCTGTGAGATTTTGGAAAGATTTGGGGGCTCAAAGGGTTATTCTTTCGAGAGATTTGTCGCTTTCACAAATTGCCGAAATAAGAGAAAAATGCCCCGATATTGAACTTGAAGTTTTTGTCCATGGTGCACAATGTGTTTCTTTCTCGGGAAGATGTCTGATAAGTGACTATATGACAGGAGGGGAGAGAAAAGCAAACCACGGAAACTGCTCCCAACCTTGCAGATGGTCTTATAAACTGCTTGAAGAAACACGCCCGGGCGAATACTATGAAATAAATGAAAATGAACGTGGAACTCACATTTTAAGCCCGAAAGATCTTGCTTTAATCAATTATCTCCCTAAATTAATTGATATAGGAGTTGATTCATTTAAAATTGAGGGCAGAACAAAGAGTCTTTATTATGTTTCTGCAGTAGCTAAAGCATACAGAAATGCTATCGATGACTATCTTGAAAGAGGAGAAATTCAGGAAGAAAAGAACTACACAGAAATCGTCAAGATAGGAAACAGAGGATATACAACAGGATTTTATCTTAACCCGAAAGGCACGGACGGATACAGCTATGACATCTCTAAAGGTTTGGCGGGAGCGGATTTCCTTTGCATCTTCCTCGAAGAAAAAGACGGAATGTACAGAGTTGAAACGAAAAATAAAATACTTCTTAATGATGAAATTGAGATTATCTCACCAAAAGAACAATTCGTTGCAAAAGTAACGAAAATAATAAATACTAAAACAAATGAAGAAGCAGAACTTTCAAACACAAATGATATTTCGTGGATTGAGCTTTCCCAAAAGCCAAAAGACTATAAATATGCCTTAGCAAGAACTGTCGGAGTAAAAAATTTAAGATGATAATTAAACCTGATTATAATGTTGTTTCTTTGTTTGATATTGATTTTGACAAGTTGAAATCAGACGGTGTCAGCGTTGCGATGTTTGACCTTGATTCAACAGTAATGCCCTCAAAAAGCGGAAAATTCCCTCAGGAAGTACTTGAAATGTTTAAAGAACTTGAGGAAAAAGGCTTTATTCTTGCAATAGTAAGCAATAATTCCAATTCGGAATATGTCAATAAAGTCAGAGAACAGGTTGATTTCACAGTTATAGAAAGAGCCAAAAAACCAAGAACAAAGGCTATGAAAAACTTTTTGAACTCTGTTAACAAAAAACCCGAAGAATCGGTCTTAGTCGGAGACAGACCTTTAACCGACATTTTGGCAGGCAAGTTTTTGGGATCAAAAACTGTTTTGGTTGATTCCATCACAAAAGATACAGAGAACAAACTCACAAGAATAGTGCGTGCTTTAGAGAGAAGTGTAATAAAAAAGTAACGAAATTTTTTATTATCTATCCAAGTTTTACTTTTTATGATATTATCAGAAACGTAAATTGAAACCGAAAAAGAGGAAAGAAAATGATTTCAGTTAATGACTTAAGAACAGGCTTGACCGTTGAAATTGATAACGGTTTATGGATTGTAGTTGAATTTCTGCATGTAAAACCCGGCAAAGGTGCAGCTTTTGTCAGAACAAAACTTAAAAACGCAGAAACAGGACAAGTAGTTGAAAAAACCTTCAGAGCAGGCGAAAAAGTTGCAAAAGCTACTTTGGATAAAAGAGATATGCAATATCTTTACAAAGACGGCAACGACTACGTTATGATGGATCTTGAAACTTATGAACAGCTATCTGTTCCTGAAGTTCAGGTCGGTGATGGTAAAAAATACTTAAAAGAAAATATGAACGTATCAATTCTCCTGCATGATTCAAAAATCATCGGTGTTGATATCCCAAATCACGTTGAATTGACGGTTGTTGACACACCTCCAGCTGAAAGAGGAAATACTGCACAGGGTTCAAGTAAACCTGCAACTCTTGAAACAGGTGCAGTTGTTAACGTTCCGTTCTTTGTAGCTGTCGGAGATGTCATCAGAGTTGACACGAGAACAAACGAATATTTAGACAGAATGTAAGGACCAAATATATAATGGAATTCGATTTAGAATATATTGAGAAGTTAGCAACTATACTAAAAGACAATAACTTAACAGAAATAACACTTGAAGATGTTGATACGGCTATCGTTCTTAAAAAAGAAGGAAATGCCCAGACAACAGTTATCCAAGCACAACCTCAGGTAGCTGCTCAACCAAAAGCAGAAAAAGCATCTGAAGAAGAACAAGCTCCAAAATCAAAAGGACACGCAGTTGTTGCGCCGATGGTCGGAACTTTCTACAGAGCTCCCGGGAAAGGTGAAGCACCTTTCGTTGAAGTAGGTGATGTTGTTAAAGATGATAAAGTTGTTTGCATCATTGAAGCAATGAAACTTATGAACGAAATTGAAGCCGAAGTCAGCGGAAAAGTTACGGAAATCTGTGTTAAAGACGGTGAAACCGTTGAATACGGACAAGTGTTAATGTATATTGAATAATACTGGAATTTTTTCCGAAATAAAGTAAAATGTATATAGCCGCAGGACAATTCCTGCGGTTATTATATAAAAAAGATGGGGATAAGATGAAAAAAATACTTTCGTATATTTTATTGACAGCTTTTTGCCTGACAAATAACTATTTAGGAGTAAACTGCGTAATCGCAGCCGATAGCCTTTATAAAGGATCTATTGAAATTGATGAACACGGCTCTCCAAAAGAAAAAGAAGGCTATTTTACTAATGAATATGTCAAAATGAAGCCAAATAACAAAATAGAAATGACAGTTGCCCAAGTTCTTAACGGTGCAATAGCACAAGAAGGCGATGAATTTTTTGCGGAAGTCACTTCTGACGTTAAAGGCGGCTCAGGTGTGCTTTTACCCGTCGGAACAATTGCTCACGGAACAATCAAGCAGATTGAAGCACCAAAAAGACTCGGTCGTGACGGATATATGGAAATTTCTTTTGATTATTTGGTTACACCTGACGGCAGAGAAATTCCGATTGAAGGTAATATGTCCTCCAAGCTAAACAACGCAAAAGGAGCGGCAAAGATTGTTGCTGAAGATACTGGACACGTTTTAGCAGGAGGAATTGTCGGCGGTAGTGTTGCTTTAAATATGTTAGGTTACGCAGGTGCCGTTGCTTCAAACGGATATACAATTCTTGGCGGCGCAGCTGTCGGAGGAGTAATTGCTTTAGGAATAAGTTTAATCAGAAAAGGTGATCACGCATTAATTGCCCCGGGAGATGAAATCAGAGTTCAAATCAAAACTGACGATGCACTCCCCGTTATATCAAAAGAAGCGCTGAAAGTTGATGACATGTTTTTCCCGGGATTAAATGTAACAATAACAAGAATTACAAAAGGTAAAGACCCTTTTGGCAATGATAACACACTAACTCTTGATTTAATAATTAGAAATGCGTCACAAAGAACCTTTGCGCCATATGATATTGCACTTCAAGATGATTTAAATAAATCTTATTCACCAAGTGTCTTTGCCGCAAGACAAAACTCTATAGCATTTAAAAGAATAAATAAAAACGAAACCATTTCAGGCTCACTGTCATTTACAGTTGACCATCCAAAAAGAGAACACTGGCTTGTATTTTATGACCAATACAAAAGAGTACCCGTAGCAAGATATTCTCTTAAAAACGTAGTACCTGTTGAAGAAACAAAAAAAGAAAGGAAAAAGAGAGAAAGATTAGAAAAACGTTTTGATGAACCGGTTTTCACTCTTTAAAATAAATATATAAAAATACCCGTAACAAACGGGTATTTTTTGTTTACACTCTCAATATTTACTTTAAAAATTTATATACTTGACATATACTGACATGTAGGATAAAAAACAAATAGGATATGATGATTATGGACAAGAAAACACTAATTCATGATGAGCAAGTGAAGCTCGGAGCAAAGATGGTAGAGTTTGCAGGTTGGGAAATGCCTGTTCAATTCACAGGAATTATTGATGAACACAACACTGTAAGAAACGCCATTGGATTATTTGATGTTTCTCACATGGGTGAATTTTTTGTTTCAGGTAAAGATTCCTTAGCTTTTCTTGAAAGTCTTGTTCCTCAGCAGGTTTCAAACCTTGTTGACGGAAAAGCTGTATACTGCCAGCTTTTAAATGATAAAGGCGGCTGTGTTGACGACTTAATCATTTATAAACTTTCTGATTTAAACTATTTACTCATCGTTAATGCTTCCGGCGTAACGGTTGATTTTGACTGGATTTGCGCTCATAAAGGCAATTATGACGTTAAATTGGAAAACAAGTCTGATGAATATTCACTGCTTGCACTTCAAGGACCTATGGCTTCAGATTTAATCGCAGACCTTGGAATTGCAAAATCAGAACAGCCTTTAACCTTCTTCATTAAACCTGCTAAACTCTTTGGAGTTGATGTCTATCTTTCAAGAACAGGCTATACCGGTGAAGATGGTTTTGAAATAATGATGAAAAATGAGCATGCCGTAATGTTCTGGAACAAACTTCTTGAAGAAGGCAAAAAATACGGAATTAAACCGATAGGACTTGGCGCAAGAGACACTTTGAGACTTGAAGCTGCTATGCCTTTATACGGAAACGATTTAAGCAACGATATTTCACCTGTTGAAGCAGGTTTAACCTGGTCTTTGGCAAAAGATAAAAAAGAAAACTACACTGCAAAAGACATCATACTTTCACAACTTCAAAACGGAGTAAAGAAAAAACTTATAGGACTTGTTATGACCGATAGAGCCATTGCAAGGCATGAATACGAAATATATTATAATGATAAAAAAATTGGCACAGTTTCAAGCGGTTGTTACTCGCCTACATTATGCAAGAATATAGCAATGGGTTACATTGACGCATCACTCGGATTAAAGACAGGGGACAGCGTTAAGGTTATGGTCAGAAATAAGCTTTACAGTGCCGAAATTGTAAAAAGACCATTTATAGTAAAGAGAAATAAAGTATAACAAGGAGACAAAATGGAATTACCTGAAGAACTTTTATGCAGTAAGACTCATGAATTTGTTTACCCTGAAGATGGAAACTATGTAATCGGTTTAACTGATTATGCAGTTGAGCAATTGGGTGATATTGTTTTCGTAGAACTTCCTTCGGTTGATACAGAATTCCAAAAAGGGGATGTTTTGGGTACAGTAGAATCAGTTAAGGCTGCTTCTGAAATCTATATGCCTGTCGGAGGCAAAGTCGTTGAAATAAACGAACAACTCATTGAACAACCCGAACTTTTGAATGAATCACCTATGGACAGAGCCTGGTTAATTAAAATTGAATCCTCAACCTTTGGTGAAGACTCAAAAGACTTAATGGAATACGAAAATTACAGAGAAGAAGTTGAATAAATATGTATAATTTTAAAGCAAATTCCGAAGAGACAACAAAAGAAATGTTGAGCTCAATCGGACTGACTGAATATGATGATTTATATTCGGTTGTTCCTACTCAGGCAAGAATGAAAGAATTCAACCTGCCTGAACCGTTGACGGAAATGGAAGTTCAGAAAGAAATCAGTAATATATCAAAAAGAAATAAGACAGGATATGTTTCTTTCTTAGGTGGCGGAGCTTATAACCGTTTTATTCCGTCTGCAGTTTCTCAGATATCTTCAAGATTTGAATTTAATACGGCATATACGCCCTATCAACCTGAAATTTCTCAGGGTACTTTGCAGGTAATCTATGAATTTCAATCATATATTTGTGATATTACGGGTATGGACGTTGCAAATGCTTCTGTTTATGACGGAGGTAATGCCTGTGCAGAAGCTGTTTTGATGGCAAAAAGAATATCCGGAATTAACAAAGTTCTAGTATCAGAAGCTTTGAATCCTCAATATATAGAGGTTATTAAAACTTATGCAAGTGCAAACGGTATAGAAGTCGAATTTGCACCTGTTAAAGACTTCAAAACAGATTATGGCGCAATAAAAGACAAAGTTAAATCAGGTGAATACTCTGCATTATTCGTCCAGACACCTAATTACTTTGGAACAATCGAAGATTATGAAGAGCTCAAAGCACTCGAAAGAAATCCCAAAACACTTTTAATAACTTCAATTGAGCCTGTCAGTACTTATATTTTAAAGAAACCGTCATATTTTGGTGCTGATATTGTTGTCGGAGATGTTCAATCTTTTGGTAATTCGCTCTCCTTCGGAGGTCCTTACTGCGGATTTATCTCAACTACAGACAAATATAAACGACAGTTGGCAGGAAGAATTGTCGGAAAAACTCTTGATGCTGACGGAAATACCGCATACACTCTGACGCTTCAGGCAAGAGAACAACATATTAAAAGAGAAAAAGCAACAAGTAATATCTGTTCAAATCAGGCACTTTCAGCCTTAAATGCAACTGTTTATCTTTCTCTGCTTGGCAAAGAAGGGCTTAAACAGGTCGGATATTTGAGCGCAAAAAATGCAAATCTTTTGGCTTCAGAACTAAAATCTAACGGATTTAAGATTTTAAACGACAATTTCTTTAATGAATTTGTTCTTGAAGTTGGAAATTCTGACAGATTTTTAGCTAAAATGAAAGATAAAAATATTTTGGCAGGTGTTAAAATAAATGACAGACAAATTTTGGTCTGCACTACCGAAACTAATACACGAAACGATCTCAAAGCATTTATTAAAAATGCTATGTTGAGTTTGGTATAAAGGAATACAAATCATGCAATTTTTGAAAAAACACATTGAAACAATATCACTTTTACTTTTGCTATTGGTGTGTTTTTTCCTTTATTTCTTTGCTATGGGTGAATACAGCCTTATTGATGTTGATGAATCCAGATATGTCACAATAGCAAGAGATATGATTAGTACAAATGACTGGCTAACATTAAGATTAAATGGTGAATTTTTCTTTGAAAAACCCCCTTTATATTTCTGGCTTGTAAACCTTTCTTTTCTTATGTTCCATAAGATTTCAGAATATACGGCACGCTTTCCGATTGCTCTTCTTTCCACAGTTTGTGTATTTTTAACCTATTTTAGTGTCAAAAAAATGACTTCAAGACGAGTCGGAATGCTCACAGCACTTGTTATGGCAACATCTTTAGAATATCTTCTGCTTTCAAAAATTGCTATTCTTGATATTGTTTTGAGCGTATTTACAACGCTGTCTTTATTATGCGGTTATTTAACATTCTTTGTTGAAGGACCAAAGAGAAAATATTTTTGGTGGGGTTTTTATACACTTTCTGCGCTTGCGTTTTTAGCAAAAGGAATTCCGGGAATTGCTATTCCATTTGGTGTTATGTTCTTTACACATCTCATATCAGGTAAAATCAGACAGATTTTTCGTCCGATTCATATACTACCGGGAGTTATTTTATTTGCGTTAATTTCTATTCCTTGGCACTACATTATGATTAAAATGTATTCAAATCTTTTTGTTGATAAGTACATCATAGAACATCATTTAGCAAGATTTTTAACTTCTGAGTCCATTGGAAGAAAACGACAATTCTGGTACTTTATACCGGTATTTTTATTAGCTATTTTGCCTTGGACAGGATCTTTTATCGCTATGATTAGCGTTCAGGCTAAAAACATATCAAAATTCTTTAAAGATTATTTTACTCCGTTCTCTTATGAACTTTTTGACCTAAAATGGAATAAACTTGATTACCCGCAAAAGTTTATCTTCTTAAATATAATAGCATTTACGTTAATATTTTTATTCTTTTCCGCTTCAAGCACAAAGCTCCCAACATATATTCTGCCTGCGGTCTTTCCGGCAGCTTGTTTGCTAGGTTGCTTCTGGTGTGATTTCATCTATTATAAGCAACACGAAAAATCCGTTTTAATTTCAACAAATATAACAAACGGAATACTTATTGCAGCAGCTTTAACAGCACTTTTTACCCCATATTTTCTGCCCGTTGAAATAGAAAACGAAATTGCAAGATTCAGAACTCCTGTTTTAATCCTGTTTTTCTTTGTTCCGATGATGAGTATTATCGCATCTATTGTCAAAAATAAACTTTTGGTTTTCCTTTCAAATGTATTTTTTATGATTTGTCTGTCAGTAATTTGTTCAATGTACCTGTTTAATTTTCTGGCAACAATTGTAGGAGAAAATGATTTAATTAAATTTGCACTTAAAGCTCAGCAAGAAGGTGTTAAACTGGGCAACTTCAAATTTGGCAAAAAATATTCTCTGAACTATTATTATGATAATTTTGTTGATTACCATCCACCATTTGATATTGACTGGTTATCTGAATTCTTTGATAAATACCCTAACGGATATATAATAGTCAGAATTAAAGACCTGAAAAGGATAGACAACTCAGGATTTCAATATTCAATTCTTGAATCAGGTAGGAGGTATTGCATTATCACACCTCCTGTCCCTGAAAAAACCGAAGAAGAAGAAATGGATGAATACGTTAAAGAACTTTTAAGCGAGCCTATTATTGAAGATAATCCTTAAAATCTTTCTTAATTACCCTATAACCACAGCCATCGGGCAAATTTGCGAAATGATTTAATCTTTTTTTAGGATAACTTCTGCACAATCTCGGACGTTTATCATAAACCGTGCAAAGGCCGTCATCACCAATATATTTACAGGCAAAAATTAAATTTCCTTCGTCATCCTTTCCTTTGACATAAAACCTTCTATAAGGAGGATAGATGAACTGCATAAACTTAAATTCTTTCGGAGTATAAGTGTCTTTACTGTATATGTTTCTGCAGCATACCCCGCATTTATTACACTCTCCTTCAATCTCATATTCAATTTTTTCAGGAACAAAATATGAGAGTGTTTCATAAAACAGTGTTTTTATAACATCAATAAGCATTCTTTTAAAATTATACCCCATGTCATATTTATTTGATACAATTATAGATAATTATAATAAACGGTTCTGGATATGGCAAAGGAAAAAAAAGAAAAGAAATCTAAAAAGAAGCGTGATGAGCGTGAAGTTGATGTGCCAAAAATTAAGCAAAACGGCCATCCGTTTGTCTTTTTCTTCTTTCTGTTGTTCGTAATGGCAACAGCCGTCGTAATTGCAGGCTATTTCGTTTTCACGATGTATCTTGAATCTCAAAAACCTATTACCAACCTTGAAACGTATAATCCAAATATAATTACGAAAATTTATTCTTCTGACGGTCAACTTATAAAAACTTTTAAACCCTACAGATTTGAAAAAGTTTCTCTTAATAAAATTCCTGATTATCTAAAACAAGCTCTTATTTCAACTGAAGATAAGAATTTCTATACACATAAAGGATATGATGTTTGGGGTTTGGCACGTTCAATTTTTGTCAATATTAAATCTCAAAGAGTAAAACAAGGTGCAAGTACAATTACCCAGCAGCTTGCAAGAGTTCTGTTCCTAACCAAAGAAAAAACTTATGACAGAAAAATAAAAGAGCTGATTATCGCATCAAGAATTGAAAAAACTCTTTCCAAAAACCAAATTCTTGAAATGTATCTGAATAATGTTTATTTGGGCTCAGGTGCATATGGTGTTGAAGCTGCTGCACAGACATATTTCGGTAAAAGCGTAAGCGATTTGAATTTAAGCGAATGTGCTTTAATTGCAGGACTTCCTCAGGCTCCTTCCATTTATTCACCATACAACAATATGGATAAAGCAATAAAGAGAAGAAATCAGGTCTTAGGCAGAATGTACACAATGGGAAATATCTCCCAAAGCCAATATAAAGAAGCTCTGAATGCTCCCATTGTCCTTTCAAAAGACGGCCCTCAAAATGGAACATCAAATGCAGCACCATATTTCATTGACTACGTTTTAAGAGAACTTGAAACATTGGGATATGATGAAAAAGACATCACAAGCGGAGGATATAAAATCCTCACAACGATTGATATGAAAGCTCAAAAAGCTGCAAATGATGCCTTAAATGCAAAACTTAAAGAATGGAAGATGACAACCGACAACCAGCAGGCTGCTCTGTTCTCATTCTCTCCGATTACAGGCGGAATTATTGCTTATGTTGGTGGTAAAAATTATGCAAAAAGCCAATATGACAGAATTACTCAAGCTATAAGACCCCCGGGATCATCATTTAAGCCGATTGTATATGCTGTTGCAGTTGAAAACGGAATGCGTCCGAACGATATGATAGATGATTCGCCTATAACAATAGGCAAATGGTCACCGGGTAACTATGGCGGAAAATACAGAGGACCTATTCCTTTATACAAAGCTTTGGCATTGTCTTCAAACGTAGCCGCCGTCAGATTAATCAAAGAATATGGTATCAGAGCCGTTATTCAAATGGCAAAGAATTTGGGTATAACAACTCCGCTCCATTATGATATGACTATTTCATTAGGTTCAAACGGTTTAAAATTATATGATTTAACAGTCGCATACGGGGCATTTGCAAACGGCGGTTTCAGAGTTCAACCTTATGCTGTTGAAAGGATTGAAACAGCAAGAGGTTATGTCGTTTATGAAGCTCCAAAAGCAAAAGCAGTTAAAGTTCTTGATCAAGAAACAGCAGCAATTTTAACTGTTATGTTAAAAAGAGTAATATCTCAGGGTACAGGTAAACGTGCGGATATCGGACGTCCGATGGCAGGTAAAACAGGTACCACTAACGATTATAAAGATGCTTGGTTCATGGGCTATACTCCGGATTTAGTTACCGGTGTATGGGTCGGAAACGATAACAATAAAAAAATGGGAGTTCTTACAGGTGGTACACTCCCTGCGATGATTTGGAAAAGCATGATGCAGGTTGCCTGCGAAAAATATCCTAACTCAGACTTTGACTTCTTGAGTGATGAACTTGAAAGCCAAAGCGGTGTTAATGAAACCGAAACGGAAACTCCGACGGAAGAACCTCCCATTGATGAACCGATTGAGGAAACAACTCCTCAGGACAACGGGCTTGATTTACAGCTTAAACCTGAAAAAACTCCTCCCAAGATTATTTTCCCTTGGAGAAAAGATAAAGAAGACGAACAACAAGAAGTTAAGTCTGAAGACTTTAAAGCAATTCCCATCAATTCGGCTATAATAGAACATCAACCAAGAAATACAAGTGCAATAATAAATACACAACCACAATCCGCAATCGTTGAAGAAAAGCAACCGGCTCCTGCAGCTACTGTGGAACCTGCACCAGAACCTATACCAGAACCTGAACCGCAAGAAAATCCTACTACTGAAGAAGAATAATTTAAAAAAGCCCTCTATAAAAAGAGGGCTTTTTTATTATCTGAATGTAATTATTTTCTGTAAGCTAAATCCAAATGTCTTGCGGCATATGTTTCATCAACTCTCTTTACGGGAGCGTTCAGAGGGTGGTTTAAAATATCTTTGTCTCCATTATCAACCTCATCTGCGATTTTGAACATAATGTTGATGAAATCATCAAGTCTTTCCTTCGTTTCGCTCTCTGTCGGCTCAATCATTATTGCCTCATGAACGATATGAGGGAAATATATTGTTGGCGGGTGGAAGTTTGAATCCATAAGCCTCTTTGCCATTGCAAGAGTGTTAACGCCCTTTTCTTTCTGCCAATCACCCGACAAAACAAATTCGTGCATACATTGTCTGTCGTGAGGGAGATAGAATCTCGTCTTTAACTTATTCATCATATAGTTAGCATTCAAAACGGCATCGGCACTGACTTCTTTGAGTCTGTTACCGTTTAAAAGAATGAAGGAATAGGCCTTTACAAACACACTGAAATTGCCCCAAAAGGCTTTAACTTTACCGATTGAGTGTTTATGGTCATAGTCTCTGAAATATTCCTGACCATCAAAACCGACAGTCGGAACAGGTAAAAAGTCTTTTAATTTTTCAACAACGCCGACAGGTCCTGCACCGGGGCCTCCGCCGCCGTGTGGAGTTGAGAAGGTTTTGTGCAAATTCATATGGAATACATCAAAACCCATCAAACAAGGGTTTGTATACCCCATAATAGCGTTAGTATTTGCACCGTCATAATACAAAAGACCACCTGCGTTATGGACAAGCTCTGATATTTTCAAAATATCTTCTTCAAAAAGTCCCAAAGTATTCGGATTTGTAAGCATCAAAGCTGCGGTGTTTTCGTCTAAAACCTTTTTTAGTTCTTCAAGATTAACAAGTCCTCTTTCGTCTGAAGCGATTTCGACGACGTTAAATCCGCACATCGCCGCACTTGCAGGGTTTGTTCCGTGAGCAGAATCAGGGATAATAACATTTTTCCTGTTTGTCTGACCGTTAACCTCAAAATATTTTCTGATAATCATCATACCTGTAAGCTCACCGTGAGCACCTGCTGCAGGCATAAGAGAAACAGCAGCCATACCTGAAATTGTTTTTAAGGCTTCCTGAAGTTTATACATCAATTCCAAAGCACCCTGAGAATCTTCATCGTCCTGTAAAGGATGCAGATTAATAAAGCCCTCAAGTCCTGCCAAAAACTCATTGATTTTCGGGTTATATTTCATTGTACACGAGCCCAAAGGATAAAAACCTTTTTCAATACAGAAGTTTTTATCGGATAACTCTTTATAGTGTCTCATAACCTCAAGTTCGGTTACTTCAGGCATTATGGTATCATTATTTTCATTCAAAAATTTTGAATCAATAAACGAAAAATCGGGTTTCTCTTCTGTCAAAGTCGTTGTTCTTGTTCCCGATTTTGATTTTTCAAAGATTAATTTTGTCATCATATCCCCTATTTTGTATAGTCTTTTAGTTTCTTAAGAACGTATTTTGCACGCTCTGTTATTTCTTCTTCAGTTGCATATTGATAGAAAGCACGACCGATGCCAACTGCTCTTGCACCGGCATCTAAATATGTCGTAAAATCCTCAAGTGAAATACTTCCTGTTGCAATAATATCAAGAAATTTCATTGGACGGAGAAGTTCTTCAATATATTGTGCACCACCCATTGCCTTTGTCGGATAAATCTTAATCAATGGTGTTCTTGCTTTCCAAGCATCATAAGCCTCATTCGGAGTAGTTGCAGTCATAAGCAGAGGAATTTTTCTGTTTTTGCATAAACGAACAAGATTCATCTGAAATATTGGAGAAACAATAATATCAGCACCTGCATTTATGGCAATTAAAGCCTGACGCTCTGTAATAATACCACCGGCTGCAAGTAAAATATTTTCTGTCTTTTTTAATTCTTCAATAGCTTTAATGAGCTCGGCGTTTTCTATCATCAATTCGATTATGTTTATTCCGCCTTTGATTAAGGCTTTTGAAATACTGACTGCTTTTTCGGGATTATCTACCCTAACTACTGCATAAACTTTTTGATCTTTAATTCTCTGAATGGGGTTCATTTTACTTCTTCCTAATCTTAATCAGGTTGAACAGGAATGATGTTCCGTCCTGATTATCGTGTTTATATTCAATAATATTTTCCAAATCCTCTCTGAATTTGACTATATCTTCATACTTTTTCAAAATTCCGTCAACGGCAATTGAGACATCGCCTGTTTCTTCTGAAACTACTATGCAGGCTGAATTTGAACGTTCACTTTCACCTATTGCTGCCCTATGGCGTGTGCCATATCTCCAGCTCAATTTAGGATCTTCCGTCAAAGGAAGAAGAACACCTGCAGCTAAAATTTTGTTATCGTGTAATACAACAGCACCGTCGTGCAAAGGAGTGTTCGGGAAAAACAGTGTAATCAAAAGTTCAGAAGATATATCAGCATCAAGAACCGTTCCGACTTCACTATAAAGATTTTCGTTTTTAGACTTTTGCAAAACCATCAATGCACCGCATTTAACCTTACTAAAGTATTTAACGGCTTCAACAATCTCGTTTACAACATTGAGTTTTTCCTGAGTAGGAGCACGTTTACTGCTGAAAAGTGCATTATCAGTTATCCATTTTGCCTGTCCTAATTGTCCTAAGATTCTTCTTAATTCCGGCTGGAACACAACAACGAATGAAAATGCAATCATTATAAGCAAAGTCTGGGCAACAATACCCAAAATTTTGAAGTCTAACTTAATCAACAGGGCACTGAAACCCCACATACAAAATACGAAAATTATAATTCCTCTGATGATTTTCTCACCTGCGGTATTTTTGAGAAATTTATAATGTACTACAGCAAGAAAGGCAATTATCACACAAATTTGCAAGATATTTTTGAGATTGACGGTAAATGCCAAGTCTTTATACAAATCACTAAAAGAAAATAATGATGATAACGTCTCTAACATCTGCTTACTGTAACCTATCAGGAATTCTGTCCGATTCAACCAACTGTTCAAAAGTTTGCCTATCTATAATAATATCAGATTTTCCATCTTTTACAAGTATTGAAATAGGTTTTAATACTCTGTTATAATTGCTCGACATAGAATACCCATAAGCACCCGTATTATAGAAACAGAGCAAATCTCCGGACTCAAGCTCGGGAAGAAGAATATCTTTTGCCAAAATATCTCCTGATTCACAAAATCTTCCTGCAATTGTAACTCTTTGGTTTCTATCCTCATTTGGTTTATTAACGACATCAACGGTATATTCGGCTTGATATAAACTTACTCTTGCGTTATCGGACATACCACCGTCAACAGCGAAATAGAGTCTGCCATTCGGAACTTGCTTTGATGAGCCGACCGTATAAACCGTAACACCTGAAGTTGCAATTATACTTCTACCAGGTTCAATAAACATAATCGGTTTTTCAATTCCATACTTCTTTGAATTTTCTTCAATAGAATTAATTATCGTTTCTGCTATTTCATAAACGCTGATTGGTTTATCTTTTTCAGTATATTTGACCCCTAAACCGCCTCCGAGGTTGATTTCGTTTAAAGTAATTCCGAATTTATCTTTGATTCTCTTAATTTCTTTAAAAATAACTTCAACTTCATCATAATAGACTTTCTTTTCAAAGATTTGAGAGCCTATATGAGCGTGAAGTCCTTTGAGTTCAAGGTTTGTATATTCATCTCTTATAAGTTCCACAGCGCTGTCAATTTGAGTTAAGTCAAAGCCGAATTTTGAATCGAGATGTCCTGTCTGAATATATTCGTGGGTATGGCATTCAATTCCGGGGGTAATTCTCAAAAGGATTTCGACTTTTTTATTATAAGCCTTTGCAACGTTATCAAGTGTTGCAAGTTCAAGTGAATTATCAACGCTGATAGTTCCGACACCGTACTCAACAGCTGCTTTAAGTTCATCAAAAGACTTATTGTTGCCGTTAAACAGAGTCTTTGACATATCAAAACCTGCTTGTTTTGCGGTATAGATTTCACCGCCAGAGCATAAATCAAGCCCAAAACCTTCCTGAGCCATAATTTTGCATATTGCTTTTGTCATAAAAGCTTTTGCAGCAAACATCATATTCATTTTAGGGTAGTTTTTAAACGCATCTTTGTATGCAAACGTCATTGAGCGAATTGTATCTTCATCAAATAAATAAAACGGAGTTCCATACTCATCAGCTAATTTTGCTAAATCACACCCGCCGATTTCAATGTTTCCTTCGTTGTTAACTCCGTATGTTACCGGTCTTATATCCTGATTTGCTGTTTTCATGACAATCTCCTCGGCTATTTGTTTTAATTTTACCATTAAAAAAGTTGAAATTCGCTAAAAAAGTATTATTATTAATTTATGAAAAGAATTATTTTACTTTTTTTATTGTTGATATTTTGTTCTCCTTTCGCATTCTCGGCAGATGACTATCTCAAATTGTACGAAGAAGCAGTACCCTACGACTCAAAATTTTTCAATGATGTTGACCCTTGGCAAGATGAAGATTCCCTCAAATATGCATGGTCGCCTTATCCTCTGTTTCGCTCATCTGAACCCTTATACTTCAAAAACTATTTTAAGATTGACCCGGGATACTATCTTTTAACACCAAGAAAAATCGAAGATAAATATTATGTTTTATTCAAACAAAACGGAAAAGTCAAATTCATTGTTCCTGTAGTTAAAGTGACAAACACTCCGGTTGGTTTTTATCCTCAAAACACACCACACAAAAAACCCACCTTCTGGGGGAAAGTCGGGCAAAAACTTGCCGATGCGGCAAACGGAGTATGCAAGGATAACAAACGTCAAAAGCCGCCCCAAACTTTAATGAAAATGGAAAATCGTGCTCCATTTTATATTATGCATTTTTATTATGGCGAGCATTGTTATATTTTGGTTTTCAAAAATACTAATCTCTGATTTTTACTTTTTATATATTCATAAAAATTTATAAGCAATTTTTACCAACAAAAAACGTTTATAAATATATAGTTGTGTAAAGAGGTAAAAATGGTTGCTATTAGTAAAAATATGAGTGTGCATTCTTCTGCCCCCAAAAATGAGAAAAATGTTAAAGGTACTTTATTAGGACTTGGTGCAGGTTCATTAGCAAAATCAACAGTGAATTTAGCAAATAAATTATCAGTTAATGCCATACAAAAGTTTTCCGCTCAACTATCACAAGATGAAGTTCAGATTGCGAATAAAGTAGCAGACGATATCCTTTCAACCGTAACAAATTTAGAAAAAAAAGGAGTAAGCATTGATAATTGGAATGAGCCCCCAGAAATAAAGGGATTTCTCGAAAAACTAATAAAAAAGCGTACGCCCGCATATACAATAAACACAGGTAAAAATGCACAATTCATAGGTAAAAACTTAATTGGACAAATTGATAACACAATTTACATAAACAGGGATAAATTGCCACTCGCAACTTTTCACGAAATTGGTCACGCATTTAATTATAATAATTCAAAATTCTGGAGATCCATTCAAGGATTGAGAATGCCAAGTATGTTTCTTGCCGCCCTGTTCACATACCTTCCATTATTTACAAAAGATGAAAAGGCTCAGGAAGGTCAAGAATTAACAAAAGGACAAAAATTCAAAAACGGACTCAGAAAAGCATCTCCACTTCTTGCCTTTGCATCGATGGTTCCAGTTTTAGCAGAAGAAGTAATGGCATCATTCAGAGGCTGCAAATGGGCAAAACAATTGCTTGATAAAAATTTATATAAAAAGGTATTAAAAACAAATATAGCAGGATTTGCAAGTTACTTGGCAGGAGCTGTCGGTTTATCTGCATTTGCTTTTGTTGCAAAAAAAGTCAAAGACCATTTTGCAAATAACAATAAAAAATAATCCGTAAATAACAATAAGATTAAAAAATTGCAGGTCGGTTAAATATACGCTCTGCAATTTTTATTTAAAAATACTAATCTCTGATTTTTTGTTTGTTTTATAATTTTCATAACAATTTTTTTGAGGTGAAAATTGGACAATCAAACAATAAAAAAGAATGAGAAGAAAATCTTAGCAGTTATTCTATTAACCGTTTTTGCAATGTGTGCACAAATAATCATCGGCAAAATTTCAAATTCAATGTCGCTGTTTTCAAATGGTGTTCACATGGCAGCACACATTTTGGTTTTCGGTTTGACTTATGCAGCATATGTTATTTCAAGAAAAGTTGAAAAAATTAAAAACTGCTCTGTCAGCCAGGAGAAAATCAGAACACTTGCCGGCTATACAAGTTCAGTCCTGCTTTTTATTACAGCTGTCGGCATCATTATTGAATCTGTTGTCAGACTCTTTCACCCAGAAGAAGTTGCTTTCCACGATGCTATCATCGTCGCAGTCTTCGCATTATTAATAAACCTGTTTTGTATATTCATTATGGGTGCACATCACCTCAACTGCCACGTTTGCCATAGCCACGATGAACACGAGGACTATAATTTTAAATCAGCATATATGCACGTTATGGCGGATATTTTGACTTCCGTTTTAACAATTGCGGCACTGTTTACAATCAAATATACAGGTATAACTTTTCTTGATCCGATTGTCGGAATCATCAGCGGACTTGTCATTTTGAAATGGGCAGGAAACCTCGTCAAAGTTACTGTTATTAGTCTCCTCGATATTAAAACTGAAGAGAAATAACCTATCTTTTAAGTTTTGCTCTTAAAATTGCAGCATAATCTCTAAACTCTGTTTTTGCGTGAGTTTTACCAAAGTTTGTTGCATGAACTCTTCTTTTGGTTGAAACAAAATCAATTTTCTTGATTTTCAGCCCATTTGAGTCCATTTTAGATTGCCATTCAATGATTTCACCGGTTTGAACAGCTTCATTAAACAAACCTATTTTATCAAAAACTTCTTTTCGCGTTAATATGGCACCAGTAAATAATCCCCAGTATGGCTCCGGTTTAATTATTGTTTTGGCTTTCTCTTCTTCGGGTATATCAGGGGAATACCAATCCTGAACTTTAGCTTCAACAGCCATAATTTCAGGTTCAAACTCATCATAAAGCCTTTCGAGTGCACCTTCTTCCATAATATCATCATGGTCGTGAAAAAGAATATATTTGCCTTTAGCGACCTTAAGACCTGAATTTTTTCCTGTAACCTGACCTTTTGGAATTTCGTGAGAAACAATTTTGCACCCTAAATCCTGAGCAATTTCTTTTGTGTTATCACTTGAACAATCGTCAACAACAATGATTTCAGTATTCATTTTTTGGGAAAGAATACCCTCAATCGCATCTTTAATATAGTTAGCACCGTTTTTAACAGGAATAATTACGGAAATTAAATCGTTCATACCCTTACCTTTCGCCTTAAAAAGCCTATGGTTACGACTTTATTATAGTCTTTAAGGTAGTCTTCATAGGTTGAAGTATTTAAAAGGCTATAAGCAAAGTATTTTTCCATTTCATTATATATGCTTTCGTTTTTGTAGAAATCTTCTTTGATTTTTTCAAAGAACTTTTTATAAAAATCAAATTTTTCGCTGCTATCGACCTTCATAAAAGGATAAACTCTAAAGAGTTTGAGCCTGTCATCAAGTTTATTTTGTTCTTTTAAGTAGTCATAAATTAAAGAGTGAGCTTTTATATGCAAAAGGTCTATGTTATTATCGAATTTTGCCGTTCCAATTAAGCTAAAATCACTGACCGTATAGTGATAATTTTCGCCACAGAATACAAAGGTTTTGTCAGCAAACACATTAACAATTACGTTAAAGGCAACATCGTCGGTCGTATGGATATCTAAAAATCTTAATTTGTGTTCATTTAAAAATGCTTTTCTATACATTCTTGCCCAGATAAAGCAAGGAAAATCATTAATAATTGTGATATTATCTATAAATTCACCACTCTTGTTTATTTCAGGTACGGAAGGGTGTTTGTATTCGTTTTGATTTCCGTCAGATTCACTTAGAACAGAAAGGTTTAAAACGACATCGCAGTTTTGCTGTTCAATTTTTGCAGCCATACACTCTAAATATTTTTCATCAATATAGTCATCTGCATCAAGAAAATAAATATATTTTCCTTCTGCCCTGTCTATTCCAATGTTTCTCGCTAAGGCTGCACCTATATTTTTTTCGTTATTGATAACCTTGATTCTTTCATCTTTTTGGGCAAATTCCTCCAAAATTTTTAAAGAACCATCAGTGGATTTATCATTAATACAAAGAACTTCAAAATTTTTGAAGGTTTGAGAGATAAGACTATTCAGACATTTGGACAGGTATTTTGCCGCGTTATAAACAGGAATAATAACGGAAATTTTAACATCTCTCTTTTGCATCATCTGCACAAGTTTTTGTTTATTCATCTTTTGATGTGCTTTTGCTGCTCTTGCAACCCTCAGTGTAATTTCATCTTTATAGATACACTTCTCTTTTAATAAATCAATGTAACCTGTAGATTGAGCCGTCTTCCACCAAAGGTTTTTACATTCCATTAAATCAGTTTCGATTTCAGGCAAGAACTGCCACGGTTTCATTGACGCATCAAAATGAATTATCTCCTTTGAATTTTCAACTACGGAATCCTGAATAAAATGATTGAATTTTTTATCCAGCAAAAAGTAATTATTCACCGAGAACAAATAATTGAGCAAATCCTGGTCGTGAAAAATCATTCTGTCCTTGACTTCGTCATAAGTGTCTTTAAGCTTTTGGGTTATATTATTTTCACGCCATTTTTTGCAGTTTATCAACAGAACACCTGAGTTAAAATACTTGTGTTTCATATCAATACCGAGACTCTTTTTGGTACAAAGGGTGTGATAGTCTTCATTACATTCTTCATAAGATGCACCTATTATATAGTCACCGATATCCTGATTAAAAAGTTCTTCAATATCAAGATTAACAATTAAATCAACATCTAAATATAAGATTTTATCAAACTGCGGCTTCAAATTCGGAATCAATAATCTGTAGAAAGCAGTTTTTGATATATGATTTCTGACTGCGCAGTCCCTGAAAATATTTATTGAATCAGGGTTTATGAATTCAACAGATGCTTTTTTGTAGTGCGAACATACATCTTTCACCATATTTTTATAGGAATCATCTATCTCACCGTCTAAAATGAAAAAATCTATATTGCTATTTGTATTTTGGCAAACAGATTTAATGACAACGCATAGATACGGAGCATATTTATTATCAGCTGACAAAAAAACAGGAATCACATAACCTCCGTTTTAGTTAAATCTTGTCTAATATTATTTCTAAGTTTACTAAAAAAATACTGTCTTGTATCTCTATATTTTATGAAAATATTAATTAATTCTTCAACATTGTTACTTTCAGCCAAATTCAAAATTTCGCCAAAAGCAGGTTTCATCAAATTTGATAACTTATTTTTCATTTTACATTTATTATAAAGCTTAATAAATTGTTTTATACATAACTTTTTTGCTTCAAAAGAGTCATTTTTAGTTATTAAATAATTTAAAATAAAACTTAATCTGCTTGAATAGATATAGAGATAGTCATCATTGAGAATTTCCTTACCAAGAGTCTCATTTATGTTATCAATAATGCATTCATATGCCCTAAGCCCTGCTTCAATCTTATCAATTGAAATTTTATCGGCATCGAGACTGCCTTCTCTCCTAAAATAGTGATAATAAACATTATCAATCAATTCAACTGATTTGGCTTTTAAAACGACCTTGTTTAAAAAGACAACATCCTGAGCCTTTCTGACTTCAGCAGGAAAAGTAATATTATTCTCAAAGATTAAAGAAGCTCTATAGATAGCAGAAGTAAATTCATAGATAAAATAAAATTTACTTTTTTCTATTATTAATTTGTTCATATTCCCTTTGAGAATGGTTCCGTCAGGAAAATTCTGAACAATCTCACACTTTACTATATCTGCATTTGTTTCTTTTGCCTTTTTATACAACTCCTCATAAAAATTCAAATCAATGGTATCATCAGGGTCAACAAAACCTATATATTCTCCTTTTGCTATCTCCAAACCTTTATTTCTTGCAACGGCAGCTCCCTGATTCTGAGACAGGGTTATCAGTTTTAATCTTTCATCTTTTGACGCATAATCTTTTAAAATATTCAAACTTCCGTCAGTAGAACAATCATCAATCAAAATTATTTCAATATCTTTCAATGTCTGATTACAAAGACTATCAAGACATCTTTTTAAATATGGTGCAACATTATATACAGGAATTATTACGGACACTTTCAGCATAAGAAATCCTTTTTAACATTGTTTCTTACTGTGGATATTACATAACCTTTTAAACTATTATATTTGGCAAAGAAGTCAAAAATCGAATCAACATCATCATTTTCAATATATTGAACAAATTCTTTGGATATTACAGAATACTTTTCCTTTAACTTCTCTTGCACTTTGCACTGTTTAAAGAGTTCCAGAAATTTCTTTATACAAAGTCTCTTTGATTCTTCACTGTCATTCTGATTCATTGTATATGAAATAATCGAATCTACTTTTCTGTAATAGCTTTGTAAATAATCTTCATCTTTAATATTATCCCCTTCAAATGCGGCATTGATTGATTCAATGATGTATTGAGATGAATGGAGAGCTGATTTTATGTTTTCAATTGGAATTTTATTTGCATTGAGACTGTTTTCTCTTTTATGATAATAATAATTGACATTATCTATAACCGCATAAGTTTTTGTTCTTAACACAACATCATTTAAAAAGACAACATCCTGCGCCTTTCTGACATCAACGGGGAATTTTATGTTATTGTCAAAAATTATGGACGCTCTGAATATGGCAGTAGTCCATTCATAAGTGAATGCATAGATTGATGATTTAACAAATGAATTCAAATTGCTCTTTGTTATATTTCCGTCCAAATCTATTTTTACTCTGGAGCATTTTACTAAATCAAGATTTTCACTGTGAGCTTTTTTATAGAGTTCTTCATAGTAATTCAAATCAATTGTGTCATCTGAATCAATAAAGTTCAAATATTCCCCTGTTGCAATTTCAAGCCCTTTATTTCTTGCAAATGAAGCACCCTGATTTTGAGACAGGGTTATCAGTTTAAATCTTTCATCTTTTGAAACATATTCTTTTAAAATATCAAGACTTCCGTCTGTCGAACAATCGTCAACCAAAATAATTTCAATATCTTTTAAGGTCTGATTAACAAGACAATCGAGACACCTTCTCAGATATTCTTTAACATTATAAACAGGAATTATTACCGACACTTTTGGCATAATAAATCCCTCATAACATTGTTCCTTAAAGAATATATGACATATTCCTGCGGGTCTTTATATTTAATAAAGAAATCCAAAACTCTTTCAATGTTTTCTTCTTCTATATCCTGAACAAGAAAACCTCTGCATAATAAAGGTATCGTTTCTCTAATTTCCTTAGGCATTTTACATTTTTTAAAGAGTTCAATATATTTTTTTATGCAGAGTTTCTTGGCTTCTTCACTGTCATTTTGCTCCATAGTATGGCTTGGAATAATTAGCAATCTTTTATAGTAAAGTTTGACATAATGTTCAGGTGTTATAGAACCTTCAAGATAAGCCTTATCAAGGTCTTTCATAATATACTCTGAAGCCGTCAGGGCAGATTTGACATGTTCAATCGGAATTTTTTTTGCATCAAGACTTCCGCTTCTTTTATAGTAATAATATTTGACATTATCAATAACAGCAAAGGTTTTTGCCTTCAATACAACCCTGTTTAAAAAGACAACGTCCTGCGCTTTTCTGACCTCAGGAGGGAAATTTATGTGATTATCATAAATCATTGATGCTTTATAAATTGCTGTTTGCCATTCATAAGTGAAAGGATAAAGCTTTCCGAGTTTTCTTATTGCATCATTAAGAGTGCCTTCTTTTCTCGTTCCGTCTTCAAGAATTTTTATCCTCTGACACTTAACAACATCAAGTTTTTTTCTTGCTGCCCTCTTATATAGCTCCTCATAGAAATTCAAATCAAGGTCATCATCAGAGTCAACAAAGCCGAGATAATCTCCACAAGCGACTTCAAGCCCCTTATTTCTAGCTGCGGCTGCTCCCTGATTTACAGGAAGCTCGATTAATTTAATTCTGCAATCTTTTTTAGCGTATTTTCTTGCGATTTCAAGAGTTCTGTCCGTTGAACAATCATCAATCAAAATAATTTCAATATCTTTTAAGGTCTGATTAACGAGACAATCAAGACATCTTTTTAAATATTGTTCAACGTTATATAAAGGAACAATGATTGAGACCTTTGTTCTCTTTTTAAAATAGTTTTCAACAATCATATCAATATTTTTATCTTTGATATGCTTTAATAATTCTCTGTCTTTTTCATCAAAAACCTTTTCAAGTTTTGAACGGCGTTTGCATTTATTAAACAAAGCGATATATTTTCTTATGCATTGTCTTTTGATTTTTATATCTTTAGTTCTGCTCATAACATAGAGTCCGATTACATCAAGATATTTTATATATTGCTGCAAATATATTTCAACAGAAATTTCTTTATTTAAAGCCCTGTTATAAACCCCAAAGACATATTCGATTGCCTTTAAATTATTGATGATTTTTTCTCTCGGATAGAAATCTTCGTTCAGAGACTCTTCTCTCCTACAATAGTAATAAAGGACGCTATCTATAACCTCGATTTTCTTGGCTTTTATAATGACTTCATTCAAGAAAATAACGTCTTCAGCAACCTTAAATTCAGGCACTAACCTGATGTTATTCTCGTTAATCAGAGATGTTTTATATATTGCGGTTGTCCATTCAAAAGAAAAATTAAATTTTGAAGCTTTAACAGATTCATTCAGGTAGCTAACGTGTTTCGTACCGTTTTTGCCTATAACGGCTCTTTTACATTTAACTATATCTGCATTTGTTTCTTTTGCTTTTTTATAGAGTTCTTCGTAATAATTCAAGTCTATATAGTCATCAGCATCAATAAAACCGATATATTCACCTTTTGCAACATCAAGCCCTTTGTTTCTTGCCGATGCTGCGCCCTGATTTTCTTTGGATTTTATGAGTTTTATTCTCTTATCTTTTTTTGAATATCTTTGAACTATTTCAACAGATTTATCCGTCGAACAATCATCAACAAGCAAAATTTCAATATCTTCTAATGTTTGATTGACAATACTGTTTAAGCATCTTTCAAGATACTTCTGCGCATTATAAACAGGTATTATTACTGAAACCTTTGGCATTTTTGCTTATTATTTTTCCATTTTTGCTTCTCTTCGAGCGACATCTTCTTTGTCCTCATTAAGAGATGATTTTTCAGGGCTCCAGCCTTTTTCTTCTTTTACTTCGTGAATAGGGTCAGCAAGCAAAAGCTCCTGAGCATCATTATATTCTTTTAAAATGAGTTCGGACTTATCTTTTTTAGCAACATTTTCATCAATATTTACTGCACTGCCTGAGTTTTCGCCTGATATCAAAATTTCTTTTTCTACCATAGCACTAATGAAGGTCTTATAATTTTCTTCATTTGTGCCTATATTTTTAATTACTTCCCAGACTTTTTCGCTGTCGATACCGTTAGCAAGATTTTCATAAACTTGTGTTCCAAAAGCATTCATTCCGTAATATATTCCGGTTTCGGAATTAATAATAATCGCAATTCCGTCTGTTACATCTGCAAACATCTTTGCATCATTTAACTTGTAGCAGGTCATTTTTATTCTCCTTTATAAATTTTCTTAAACATTCAACATTTTTATAGATATCATTACATAAATTGATTTTAAAGAACCTGAAATCTTTAACCATATTCATTATTTTTTTAATTGTTTCCAAATCGTGTTTATCGTGCATCTGGAAGATTGTTGAGTGAACGATATGAGTTATGGCTCTACCCTTTTCCTGAATACTGCATTCATGAATTGAGGGTTCTTTATCCGGAACAATTTCAGGGAACATGCACATTTTGACAGGGTATCTTTTCTTAAATTGAGGGTGAAATTTTGAAATATTTAAGACATATTTGTCCTTTTTAGCATTGTTTGAAATAAATCTACACCCTTCTAACCTATCATAGAGCTCATTATACATTCTCGGAGACAGAGTTATTATTGAATAAATCGGATGAGCATAAAGATCACTGCCATCTTTTTCCAATGTCAGATAGTCGTCTGAAACATACTCAAACCCTTCCATCATAGAAAGAACAGCCAAAGTCGATTTACCCCTCTGACCTCTTGCACAGAGCAAAATTCCCTCATTGTCCAGTCCGATACAAGCCCCATGAACAAGATTTGTGTTTTTAGTTTTCAAAATTTCATTTAATATTTGAACAAACAAATGTCCCTGCTTAATAAACACTTCAGGATCAAGGTTTTCTACTCCGTAATAATATGTTTTATTTTGAGCATCATAAGAATTGACAACATTTTTCTTCAAATTAACCGACAAAATGGGCTTACTTACAGAATAATTTTTATCATAAACGAATAAATCCTCAAAATTTTTGTGATGTTGGAGCATTTCAATCCTTAGTTTCAGATTGTCTCTCGGATTAAATTCGGGTGCAATCTCTTTATAGATTTGTTTTATATTATTTTCTTTCCATAAAACTATTGTAGTGTCAAAATTTTGAGCATTTTCTCTTAAAGTATAAGTCATTTGTTTTTGAAGATGGGGAATAAATTCCTTTGAATAGCACAGGAGCCTGACGATTGTCGTGCCTAAATCAAGATAAAAAACATCACCAAGAGAATTTCCGTCTTTCACATAAGCGAATAAATTGTCGTTATACTTTCTCAGTTTCTCTTTTGATACACTCTTAATTATCATTACATCATTCCAAAAACTCTTAAAATCATTTTAGCAAAAACAGGATTATTTTTAACTATTTTCATTTTTGAAATGAAATATTTCGGTTTCAGTTTCCAGTATTTGATAAAAAATTCTTTGCTTGAAAAAAGGTCTTTAATCTTCATTTTACGACATTCCGTCTGCATTTCAAGAAGATAGAAACGCTGATAAATTAAAGGCAGGAAATAGTCAACAAAACTTCTTATACAACTCTTGTCATATAAAACCTTATCAGGCAAAAGTCCTTTAACAATCTTGTTTATGAACTGAGTTGCACAGTAAATATGCATCTGTGTTTTTGTTTTATGAACATTATTAAGAACTATATCCCAATTAAAATCTTTTTTAGAATCGATTAAAAACTTGCAGTCAAAAAGAGTATATGGAATCCCGGATGAACTTGTCTTATGCGTCAAGTTTCGGAGCATATTAACAAGCGAAATAAACACTAAATCCTCATTACACGGAACAAGTGCATCAATTCCAAAAACATTCTGAACTGTTGCTCTTTTGAATAAATCAGGAATAAAAGCTTTCTCCTTATCTGATTCTAAAATGATGTATTTATGAATATCCATAATCCCTTCTTTGCTGTCAGGTTTATGAATATCAATAGAGTGAATATCTTTATTTATTGTGTATCCCAACTGTTCAACAATTTTTCCTACTTTTGGGAAATCTTTTTCGTGAACAAGAATATCAATATCACTCATAACTCTTGGCAAATCAGGTCTCAGATGTTTAATGCAGCCGCCTTTAAATATCAAAAACTTAATTCCGTTTTTGTTCAACTCTCTCCCTATTTTCAAATAGTGAGAAACAAGCTTCATATTTTGAAATCTGTAAAACTTCAAAAGTCCTTCAAGACGTGGTTTGACATAAGACGGAAAACTAAGTTCAGGATGCATCTTCATAAAATATGAAAGCATCAAGGACTTCTGTCCTCCGGTAACTTCAATATCCCATTTTTTCAAAAAATCGTCCAAATCCTTTTGGGTTGTTTTTGGAGAAAAGACCAAATTTAACAGCAGTTCATCTGATTCTGTTACAATACTCGGTTTTAGATATTCACAGACAATATCTGTCAATTCTTCAAAATTAGTTGAATTAACCGCAAGTCTTATAATCTTTTTTATTCTCTTCTCGTTTTGAAAAAACATTATTCCGTTATTCTTAAAAATCTTCATGCCATATTTATAGTCAAAATTTTATCATGAACATATTAAGAAACAATTTAGTAATGACAAGCAATAACCCCCTTTACAAAATAATATTTTTGTATTATAACAAAGGATGTGTAAGCCGAAGAGTTATTAACAAGAAGGAGACGAAATGATGGAAACTATCGGACAATCAGCTGGACAAATCTGGGAATACTTAAACGCTAATGGCGAATCAACTTTAACAAAAATGAAAAAAGACTTAGACTTACAAGGCAACTTTGCTGAATTAGGTCTCGGTTGGTTAGCAAGAGAAGGTAAAGTTGAAATCACAAGAAAAGGTACTTCTACAAAAGTTAGATTGGTATAATTACCTTAAACAATTTTAAAAAGCCGGCATTAAGTGCCGGCTTTTTTATGTGTAAAAAAATCATGTTCATGCTAAGTTAATAATATACAAAATAACAAAACGGTGGTAGAAAATGGAAACAACTGAAATTAAGATTGAACAAAAATTTATTGAGCAGGCAGAATTTTTTGCCCGCGGCGCTGAAGTCCTCCCTGGTGGTGTTATGGAGCTTGCAAAAAAACTCCAAAATGCAGAAAAAAATAATAAACCTTTAAGAATTAAACTTGGCATGGATCCCTCACGCCCCGACCTTCACTTAGGTCATACCGTTGTTATGAGAAAAATCAAACAATTTCAGGAAGCAGGGCATAAGATTATTCTCCTTATTGGCGGCGGAACTGCTATGATAGGAGACCCTTCAGGTAAATCAGACACTCGTCCGAGCCTCACTAAAGAACAAGTTGACGAAAACGCAAAAACTTATTTTGACCAAATGGCAAAAGTTGTTGACATTACAAGAGCGGAAGTCAGAAACAACGCAGATTGGCTTTTGCCGTTAGACTTACAAAAAATGCTGACTCTTTCATCAAAAGTTACGGTTGCGCAGCTTATGACAAGAGATGATTTTGCAAAACGCTACGCAGAAGGAAAACCAATCAGTGTTCACGAATTTTTCTATCCGCTTCTTCAGGCTTATGACTCTGTTGAAATTGATGCAGATATTGAATTAGGCGGTACAGACCAAAGATTTAACACTCTTTTAGGTCGTGATATTCAGTCAGCTTACGGGAAGGAAGACCCCCAAATGGTTATGCTTCTTCCGCTTCTTGAAGGTACTGACGGACTTGTTAAGATGTCAAAATCATACCCCGAACACTGTATCGGCATATGCGAAGAACCGAACAATATGTACGGCAAACTTATGAGCATACCTGACAATATGATTTTGAAATATTATACACTTTTGACAGATGTTTCAAATACTCAATTAAAGGAAATTGAGGACAGGCTCAAAACCCAAAACCCGAGAGACCTCAAAATGGAGCTTGCTTTCACGATTACTGAAATGTACAATGGCACACAAGCCGCACAAGCAGCACAGGAAAATTTTATAAGAACTGTACAAAACAAAGAAATTCCTGATGATATCCCCGAAAAACAAATCGAAGCAGGCAGATCTCTTCTTGATGCCGTCTCTGAATTTGACTCAAACCTCAGCAGAAGCGAAATCAAAAGACTTATGCAATCGGGTGCAGTCAAAGTTGACGGCGAAAAAGTTCAGGATATGGGCTATACACTCACAAACGCAAAGTCAGAATACGTTATTCAATACGGAAAAAGAAAATTCTTTAAAGGTATAATAAAATAATGCCAAGTTTAAAGCGAATTTATTCGGTAATAAAAGAAGATATAAAGACAATTTATGAAAAAGACCCTGCCGCAGAGAACATCTTGGAGGTACTTTTCTGCTACCCTGGGCTTCACGCACTAATTCTCCACAGAATTGCACATAAGCTGAATTACTGGAAAATTCCTTTAATCCCGAGAATGATTTCAACCTTTTCAAGATTCATAACGGGCATTGAAATTCACCCGAACGCAAGAATAGGTCAAAGATTTTTTATAGACCACGGAATGGGCGTTGTTATCGGTGCAACTACAATTATCGGTGATGATGTTCTTCTCTATCAGGGTGTTACCTTAGGCGGTACAGGAAAAGAACACGGAAAACGCCACCCTACATTAGGAAACAACATTGTTGTAGGTTCGGGAGCAAAAGTCTTAGGAAATATCACAATAGGCTCAAATTCAAGAATAGGCGCAGGCTCGGTTGTTATTGATGATGTTCCGGAAAACTCTACGGTTGTCGGAATCCCCGGAAGAATTGTTCACCAAAAACTATTAATCGAAGGTCAACTCTACCATAACAGAATTCCTGACCCCGTCACCTGCCAGCTTAACAGACTCAAATATGAAGTTCAGGAACTCAAAACAAAAGTTGATGAATTATCAAAAAAAGAGGGTTAATCGCCCTCTTTTAAAATATCTTAAATATGGAACTATAAACTGACTTGAATGTCTATACTCTCTATTCAAACGGTCTCTCATCTTTCTGAGTATCTACATAAGAATAACCTATTTTTTGCGCTTCTATAAATGCTTTTTGAATTTCTCCAAATTCATAAGAACATTCAAAGGTATCTGACTTACCACTTGCGAGATTAATTTGCGTACGTGGTATTTGATGGGTGACATTAATTTTCTCTATTGATTCAATTCTGTCAGTGTTGTACAATTTATCACCAAATTGCAACAACCCGTGTCCAAAACTTACTTGCATAAAAATATCCTTTCTCTTATCTCTCACGACATGGTAAAAAAATAAAAATAAAAAAATTTGCTATCTAAAGAAAATGGAATTATCACTTCTCGTCTTAAAATTGGTTCTCTCATTTTTTATGCGTCCGTATCTGACATAGCATTATTTTATAATTATAATGTAACAACAGAAAGGGGAAATTTATGAAAAACAAACTTCCTAAACCGAGAACAGATGAAGAAATGGCAAAGGCTTATGCAGATGCCTATGATGATGACAAAATTGATGAAGAATTCAGAAAAGGCGTTTACCGTAAAGAATTTGAAGATGAAATTGATGCTTATATCAAAGAACAATTAAACAAATAAGACTTATTATTAAACAGAAAGGGAAATTATGAAAAATAAACTTCCTAAACCAAGAACTGATGAAGAAATGGCAAAGGCTTATGCAGATGCCTACGACGATGACAAAATTGATGAAGATTTTGAAAAAGGTGTTCACAGCAAAGAAATGTTGGACAGACTTGATGCTTACATTGATGAGCAATTAAAGAAATAGCAAAAAAAAACGAGCTATGCTCGTTGTTAATATTGAGAAAGAAATTGTTGTGAAAAAGAATATTTTAGAATGTGTGTGTATAGATTACTAATTCATCGGATTTCAATTATCCACAATTAATCAATTATTAAACAACTAATTTCAATAACCAAAACCCTTATATTTATAAAAACAATTTTTTCATGATAATTTACTGCCCTTATTAATTTATTAAAAATTGTTAATAATATATCTGAAATCGTAAAAATGAAATGCAAATTATTGTTTAACGCCTTCAAGTCGTTCGAATTTACGCTGTCTTGAAATTGCTTCTCGCTAAAATTCAAATACAAATTATTGCTTCACGCCTTCAAGTCGTTCACTTCATTTTGCTATTCGCAAAAGTTTCGTTCACTATTTCGGCGCTACTTCGTGTCTCCGCTGCGCTTCGCACTACGCAAAATTTGTAAAAAAAAAACGAGCTTGGCTCGTTAAAGATAATGAGATTATGAGAAGAAAAACACAAAGTTTTTAATATGGCAGTAACCATATTATCTTATTGAATTATCACAAATTTATAAAACCCCTATTCCTAA